>Ga0302179_10002568_pt1 | contig 10588 bp, 16 predicted proteins | sample I_Palsa_E3_1_FD_198788 | JGI IMG/M metagenome (GOLD analysis project Ga0302179, IMG submission 198788) | Peat permafrost microbial communities from Stordalen Mire near Abisko, Sweden - I_Palsa_E3_1 | ecosystem: Environmental > Terrestrial > Soil > Palsa > Peat permafrost | place: Sweden...
GAGGAGATGTTGGATTTTTACACGCATCACGGATATCGAGTGATTGCCCTGGCATCGAAATCCCTCCCCAACATTTCCTCGAGACGTGCCCAGCGAATGAAACGACAAGAAGCAGAGTCTGAATTAATTTTCCTGGGCTTCATTGTTTTTGAGAATAAATTGAAACCCTCGACTCCAGGTGTATTAGCACAACTACGGGATGCGAGGATTCGTAGAGTCATGTGTACGGGAGATAATATTTTAACAGCCATCAGTGTCGCTAGGGAGTGTGAGTTGGTAAGTAAAGAGGGATATGTCTTTGTTCCGCATTTTAAGGAAGGTATTATTCCCTTACTATGTGGGATGGAATTGACAATTAGGTGATTCGATGACTCAGGATTCAGAGTTGGCGTGGACTTGTGTGCAGGATTCACGGCTTAGTTTGAATCCTCATTCCCTTGTGGTATGAATTTTTATCGCTCGAATTGATGGTAGCCATATCCCGTTCCACAAGATGCTTTGGCGGATTTTCCCACACATAACGCATATGGAGTATTTGACTACTCCCTTGCTGTCTCTGGAGATGTCTTCCGCTGGATAGTCGACTTTGCTCCCCTCGATGTCCTCGAAAGGGTACACTCCATCCCCCTATCCCTAGACCTTTTCTCTTCGGCTGTGTCTAACCTGTACTAGATGTTGATCAAAGGCCAGATTTTCGCCCGAATGTCGCCGGATGAGAAACACGAGCTAGTGGAGAAACTGCAATCCCTCGAATACTGCGTCGGATTCTGCGGCGATGGTGCAAACGATTGTGGCGCCCTCAAAGCCGCAGATGTCGGGGTATCCTTGTCTGAAGCGGAGGCCTCTGTTGCCGCCCCGTTTACCTCGCGAAGTTTCGAAATTAGCTGTGTGGTGCAACTGATAAGGTACATCCGTGCGCTTATAATCCATCCTGTTGAGGGGAGATAAATTAACTTTGTAGGGAGGGACGAGCGGCGCTGGTAACCAGTTTTAGTTGCTTCAAGTATATGGCGTTATATTCCGCGATTCAGTTTACCAGTGTCAGCATACTGTATCGATGGGGATGCAATTTGGGCGATTTCCAGGTATCTCTCGTCTATTTATTTACTAATGATAGTATTTGCTGATAGATTTGTTCCTTATTCTCCCGATTGCGGTGTTCAGTATCGTCCTCCAAGTGTATTCCTAATAAATAGTGGGATGGGCAGGCCCGTATACGAAACTATCGCCGAAACCGCCGCCCTCGAGTCTTGTGTCTAAATCAGTTATAACATCGCTCATTGGACACATTATCATTTTTGCTATGGTGCAGATGTTCTTGGTGTTCCTCGTCACAGACCAGAGTTGGTATGACTTCTTCTCTTGATGTGGTTGATGTTAGGTACATTCCGCCGATTGTGGATCCGGATGATCCTGAAATTCGTAATTCGGATAATACAGTGCTGTTCCTTATGTCGTGTTATCAATACATCATGATCGCCATCATTCTCAGCGTCGGTCCACCTTACCGTCAGCCCATGGTTCAGAACGGTACTTCCCATCTTCCTCCTTCAATTGGTTGTGGCGGGTATCTGACATTAGTCCCATTCATGGTGACGATCACGGTGGCGGTGATATTCACATCAATAACAATCCTATTCCCGCCATCCTGGCTGGCTTCAGTGTTACAACTAACAGACATGACAGTCCGGTTCGGATTCCTTTTGATAGCCCTTGGAGTGGGAAATTTCGTAATTAGTTGGATTTCAGAGAAGTTCATTTTCGTGCAAGTGAGGGAGTTATTAGATAGATTTTCTGCGTGGAGAAGGAAGGGAAAGAGAGGTTCAAAGGGCGGTAAAGCTAAGCGATATCAGGTTGTTGAGGAGTCAATGTAGAGTAATAAATAGAATTATCAATGTTATCATTGAATAAAAAAAAAACTGTCTCACAAATTGGGAGTTTATTTCCCCTCGAATGTCGGAGGGAATTAATAACCTCGATCATATTCCTGAGGATCTTCCTCATAACGACGAGAAGAACTGTCCTCGTTCTGATCGTTAGCAAGGCGGGGGATAGGGGGGTACATCTCGCACATTCAAGTTAGAAAAGGATTCTTGGACGGATGTCTCTTCATACCCTCCACGACCAGATTGATAAGATGAGGTGTTATACGAGCCTTGTTGGTACGTACTTCCACTTTGTCCGTAACCGCTGGAAAATCCCTCTCCCCTTTGTGAATAGGGGGGAGTCGCACGATAACTCTCGTCTAAAATTAGCTATGAAGAACCGTTCTGAAAACCTTCACGTTCTTGACGTTGAGCGTAAGGGGTCCTTTGCGGTGCGTATTCCTCACGTTGACCATAGGAATCTTCATCCGGCTGACGCGAGGAAGTATAGGATTGAGTTTGGTTGTAAGATCCAGAATCACGTTGACGAGATCCATAGGCTTCGCGTTGACCGTACCCACGATGTTCCTCATCTTCGTCCTCGTGCTTCTTGTGATGTTTTTCTTGGCGATGAGATGGTTGTCGATATTCCTCGTGCTCTTCCGATCTCCCATACCCAGTCTGTTCTCGGACGTAGCCTCCAGAATCACGCTGAGGAGAGGAAGTGTAAGAAGACTGAGTTTGGCCGTAAGATCCAGAATTACGTTGATGAGATCCGTAGGCTTCACGTTGGCGGTACCCACTCTGTTCCTCTTCCTCGTCATCGTGTTTCTTATGATGTTTTTTCTGGTGATGAGAAGGTTGTTGATATTTCTTGTGCTCATCAGATTGACCGTAGTAACTCTCGGCTTCGGGATTATCGTAAACCCCCTGCTGGGAATAAGACTCAATTCTCTGTTCGGAGCGTCGTTCTGTCGTTTGCCGATCATATCCTCCTGACGAACCATGAGATTCACTGTACGAGGACTGTTGATAGGAGGCGTCCTGAGCTTCCCTCGATCCAGGGAAGAAACTGGTAGGATCTTGAAATCCCAGAGCCTGCGCTCCCTGCGAAAGATTAATCCCCCCAATGGAAAACCCGCCGCCCATTCCACCAGTATTATACCCTCCCTGAGTAGCGGGCGGCGGGCCATGAGAATGTCCCCCAGGTATCTTCTGTTCAATTTGTCTTTTCTCATCATCGTGATGTTTCCCCTGTCTGACACCTTCTTTCGTCAATCCCTGGAGGATCCGTTCCTTTTTGTCCCCAGGGAGAGTATCGATCCATTTTTTGACGGTTGCGAACATGTCCATGTGGAGTCTGGAGGAGCGGTTCAGAAGGGCCGGGTGGCAGAAACATTCGATTATACTGTCGATTGCGCGGTGGGGGTCGATGTTGCGGTCGGACCAGGCGGTGACGACTTGGGTTACTGCGTGGCGGACTATGACTTTTGCGAGTTGGCCGGCGGGGTCGTTCAAGTAGCAACTATCCCCCAGTCAGCGGATGCGCAATGGGAATAGGAGAGGTGGGAAATTCGTCACCGAGGAGATTGCACCAGATGGGATTTCCCCCATCAGATGAGGGAAGGACAAAGGCTGGGGGAAGTTTGTACCTGAAATGGTCTTTGGAAAGCATTGAGTGGGTCGGATCCGATGAGTTGGGATCATTCCAGACGAGGTATTGGTTTTCATCTGTCATGACAAGATGACCTCCCTTGGAAATATTATTCGAAACAACCCCCATGATAGGTTTGATAAAGGGCTACAATCAGATCTTCTTCATGATGTTCTTACCTGAACGATATTCAAAACATAAACAGTGAGATCAGTGGTAATTTCATCAATAGCGGCATCAAGTCCAGGGACCTAAACTCAGCCCCATAACAGATCTCTCGAGATACCATCTCAATAGCCTTTGTAATACTTTTCATGAGTTTATCCCTAAATTCCAAGACAGGATAAATTTGCTTTGCAATATCTTCCGGGGAAATCTCCTGTCCCGGTCCCCCTTGTCCCTGCAAATGGAACTGTTTCCCCTTTCCAGCAAGAGATTGTCCCTGCTGCTGCATCATATTCAAGTTATCCTTTGCCTCACCACCGGGGAACAACTTCAATAATCCCTTCAATTTATCAAAAGTGTCTGTTGCGTTTTTCATTTCGGCGTCGCTGACCGCGGCATTCAAGTCGGTCAAGGAGGTCTGGGAGAGTTTGTCGGTGGCTTCGCCGAGGAGGGAGTGGATGAAATCGGTCCCGCCAAAGGTCCCTGTGACGAGGGGCCAGACGCGTTTGTTGCTGCCCTGAACGGAGATCTGGGTATTGCTGCCGACGTGGGGAAACACTTGGTGGTATCCCATCTCGATGAGCGCGAGTTCGACCCAGTTTGAGTGGGCCCCGAGGTCTTCGAGTGTGTGAAGCGACTATGGTCAGATACCAATTAACGAGGGTGCGGGACGAAGGAATTGGGGAGTTTTACCTGCCCAAGAAGGCGGAGCGCCTCGTGCATATCTGCTTCATTATCTTTCCCACGACGTCCGAGTTCAATGGCTTTAAGAAGGGATTCGCGGATATAGCGCGTCGAAGTAGCCCACCCGCCTTGCTCGTTTGCAATGTAATTCTTGATCCCTGTGCGTGGGTCAACTTGTAATTCGCGTGGATCGACGGGTCCGCGAAGACGACGATCGTATTGACGCGCATCGATGTTATCGGCGTAATCCTTGGGATTGTCAATATGTTCCTCGGGTCTGTAGACTCCAAGTCTCTCCTCCGTCACCTCCTATTAGCTTTTGCTGTAAACGCATCAACAATGGGCTAGAGCATACCTCAAATTCGGCGGTGGCGTATCCAAAAGACATAAATCCCAAGATCCAGATTAGAATACGAATGGATCCCACTTCAAGTCCCTTCGCCAAAGTCCCGACGTCCACCGCTTGTGAATAATCACGGCTACAATCAGCCACCGCCTCAATTACGGGGGGGAGTACAGCCAGTTTCCGAAATAGGTGCGTTTGACGTTGAGGGAGGAGAACTTCTCCTCGCCCATTCCAGCGACTTTTTTGACAAAATCAAACACCCCGGACGGCGACTCAGATGACGCAGAACGGATCAGCATTTCCGCGAGGATTGCTTCAATGTCGCCGTGACGATACGCTTTCCCTTCAAGGAATGCAAAGTCAGGGATATTTCCTGCGCCAAACGCGAGGGCGCCGCCGGAATAACAGACGAGGACCACCAGCGTGGTCCAGATGGGATGCACGGAAGGCATTGTTGTGTCGAAGAAGCTGTTGACTGGTTAATCAGACCCGACGATTGAGGAAGAGGACGAGCGCGCGTGTTAAGCGGACAGAGGCGAACCTTATTAAAAGGGATTGGTGTGTGTTTGTGAAGGGCTGGTCAGGCCGATCGATTTATCCAGGGGGCCTCAAGGGAAATTGGGCTGAGATAATCTTGCAGCACGGGCCTGGGAGATTATCTCCTGGTGAGATCATCGTTGCGCGAATTAAACTTTCAATCTCCGGCCAATAAACATCATTAACTCGGCATCTTCCATCTTATCTCATCTCCGTCAAGATCTGTCCAAGTCCCGGAGGGGTGTACCAAGTTAAAACAACTTGGTTTTACTGTGGGATCGCCACTGAAAGACAACGCGATTGGCGTGTTCTCTAACTCCGACGTAAATCACCAATTTCCTTCACTCGTTCATGGTCGCCGACGATCTGAGATCGGCAAACCACATCTGTCTCCAATTTCTTCACTCCTTCGCTCTCCACGTGCACCCTTAACCACAGAGTGATAAAATGGCAATCACAAATCTCGCTGAAGACTGTAGCCCGGGCTACTTCTGCTGCCTCTTCTGGTGCTGTTTCGGATGGTTTTGGATTCCTATTGTAGAGTGGGTGTGCGGGAAGACGGCGAGGTATAAACGGAGTGAGATGGACGAGTTTTTAAGGAGTTATAATCCGCCGAGTTTGACTGGGCGGTATCCACCATCGCAGTAGGTGGAATTCCGTTGGACAGGGGACGGGAAGGGTTGGGCTGTCATGTCGTTGACGGAGTTTGTCCGCCAAGGCATTGCGATCGAATGAAGAGGCGAAGTTTAACTTTGCATGGCGGTGGCTGAGGGATACAAAGTAGACTTTGATGTAGTTGTCAATGAAGCAAGGTTCAGCTGCAGGTTAAGAGGCGGAGTCGTTTCGATTATGTAAAGGCAGGTTAAAAAACTGGGGCTGGTCTCATCGTTCACAGGACTACGGGTCCCATTTTGACTTTGTTGTCGTGTGTTATCTATCGTACGATGACTGCTGGAATTCCGAGAAGAAATCGAGAGCTAGCCCCGGTCCGAAACTATTTCATTTCAATATAGAATACGAACTTGGTGAGAAGCGACGAGTATTGCGACGTCAACGGATAGTAATTGGGCGCCAGAGTTGCATCGGATAGACCTCGGACAACTGCATCTGAATGCATGGGGAAGGCCTAGGCCTTTTGAACCCGAGTTTGAATTCAACTGGCACTCTTGTGAGACGATCCTCCCGCCGACCCTTTACTTGTTTACCTGTTGATCGAGAAACCATTATATCATGATAAGATCTTTTTGTCGACATGGCCATGAAATGAAAATTTGACTTTCGCAATGTATTAATTTGATTGCAGGCTTCGCGATATTTTTTACGGACAAAGAGTGCGGAAGCACTTCAAGCGCAATACAGCATCCATTCCTAACAGCCTTATCGTGTGCACCCCCACTTTTTTTTTGCCCGCGTGCACTAAAAATCATCGTACCCGGCTCCCGGCGAACTTCTGCATGGAAATCGAATGACTGAAAACCTGATGTCACTCGAGGGTGAATCGCACGATACTCTTCTACAGACTTCGTCTTCAACTCACACGTCAAATGGCCACGGGTTAGGTATTTCTGATGGTTCAGACTGCGAGCGACTCGCAAAGGATGAAAAAACACTCAGTTATTGGCAAGGTGTTTGCCTCATCATCAGTCGGCAAATCGGAGCCGGGATATTCAGTATCCCGGCAGTCGTCCATCGGAATACGGGCAGCGTTGGTTTGAGTTTGATTCTTTGGGTGGCTAACGGAGGTATTGCTTACGCTGGTGCTTGTGCGTTCTCATTCTACGCTCCTTACAGTAGTGTCCTATGCTGAGCTGGGGTGCGCTATCCCGCTTAACGGTGGTGCATACGCGTATCTGAGTCACGTTTATGGCGAACTCTGGGCGTGCCTCTTTTCATGGACCATGATTTTTATACTCAAACCCGTGGGTGCTGCGGCTGTTGCTCTCCTATTTGGCGAATACGTTATGCGCGTTCTTCAATTTTCAGTCAACGCGGACGACACTGGTGTTACATGGACACATAAACTTGCTGCTCTTGCCTGTGTTTGGGTTGTAATAGGCATCAATATTAAAGGAACACGGGAAGGCACTACCGTCAATACAATCTTTACAGTCATCAAGATCTTATCTGTGGCCTCAATCGCGGTCATTGGAATGGCCATGCTGGGTAGTCTTCTGTGCTATCGTTGAGTTGAAAATAGTTATCGGTTTTGATGCGGGCAATCTCGATCGTAATTGGTTCGATCGATCAACTCAGCATTCCGATGGGATTGGAGTTGCTCTATTTTCCTGCCTTTGGACTTACAATGGTATTCCCCGCGATATAAGATGTTAAGCGTAGGCTGGGACAATGTAGCCACCTACTGTACTCTCATATCTCATATCTTTACTAGGTGAATTACGTATCTGCGGAGATGAAAAATCCGTCTCGAGATATTCCGCGTGTGGTCCACACGGCTCTCCCTACAGTCATCGGTATTGCCCTTAAACTCTCTAATGATAGTCTTGTTTTTCCTGGCGAATATAGGGTACTATGCAGTACTTCCGATCGAGATATTCACGTTCTCTCATACAATCGCAATGGTCATCCTGATCTATCTCGTTCTGACTCAAGGATTTTGGAGTGGCTATGATTGGATTCTTTGGGGGGATACTTTATGCGCTGTGTGTGACAGCATCATGCTTTGGAGTCACAAACGCTGTCACCTTTACGACCGCGCGGTTGATTCATGCAGCAGGGAGAGAACATCATCTTCCATTAATTTTTGGAACTGTACATCCGAAGTACCTGACCCCTGTAGCTGCCTTATTCTTGCATGGCACTCTTACTTCAATGTTCCTCGCACTAGGAAGCTTTGGGAGCCTTGTTGTCTTGAATGAAATGGTAGAGTGTTATTGGTACTTTGTAAGTCCTTTCCAATCTCTCGCTTATTTAGGCCACCGTCGCCGGGGTTCTGGTGCTGAGGTGTAAAGAACCAGAATTGCCAAGGTATGCCAGGCTCGGATGCTGATGGAATGTTGACTTTAGACCATACAAAGTCTTCTCCACTACGCCTGTTGTATTTTGCGGGTCCTTGCTGGTTTTGATTCTCTTCGGCATTTTCACGTCGCCCTTTCAAGCTTCCTTTGCAATTCTCTTCATCCTCGCAGGCATTCCTTTTTATTACACTTTCGTTTCTGGCTGGTCAGCATTTCCTAGCTTACGTATTGTTCCGTTCCGAAGTTCTGAACCAAGATTTCCATGGGTTTGACCTTCTGAGTAGACGACACTTTGAAAACTGGACCCCAATATAAACACAAGAGTGAATGGAGGTCTGGTATAGTAGGTGCGTGGCTTATCCAGTCTGGGTCCAATTAGATCTTGCAAAATGGGATTAGTTCCGATGAGATACTTTACATAATGTCTATTTCTATATAATAGGCCATGTTTTCCATGAGTATCAGCCCCCAGCATCTTTTTTCCGTCCTGTTCGTATAGAGTCTCACACAAACGCTGGAGATCCGAAATTTAAAACCCCTTGCATTTAATGAGAGACCTTACAGGCTAAGATGTTACTTCAAATTAAGGACCTCTCTACTTACGCAAAGTCTGGGAAACTCCTTGCCTGTAATGGTCTTTGGAAAGCAGGGAAGGGGTTGGATCCGATGACACCCTTCCTCCGGGTCCTCTCCTCCATTACCAAGGCTCACCCATAAATTCACAATGTAGTGAAAGGCCAGGTCTGGCGAATCAGATAGGACTCTCGTACTGTGGGCGACAATATAGTATGTATCCTGTCCCTAGTCCAGTGAGAGGACCATCGATGAAGAATTCTTTTCTTAGCCAAACGTCCTCTTCCTTCACGAGCTTCCTCAACATGATACTACCTTCTTTGCTCCCGGCAAAACAGTCAGCGGTATAGTTAATCTGACTGTCTATGATGCGACAAAGTGAGATATCGCTCTCCCCGAACTTTTTATCGCAATAACACGACTGTTCCCGGAGGAATAAAGTACTACTTCTGCTCCAGTAATGAACCCGTGGGATGCGATGGTGGAGTACATATATTGGCTGGGGTCGTCAGGATGGAAAATTGGACAGCCCGACGTCGTGAGTTGTTCGCCGTCGCAGAGTAAGATCCCGGCATGAAGTTGAGGGATGTAATGCGTATCGTCAAAGAAAAGGATTTTAGCTCGTGACAAACTGCGGTTTTGCATATTGTCCGGAATGAAGCGACGATAAGACAAGAGAGCCATTTTCCCGTATCCTCAGTCACAACGAGCCAACATCGTGTAGCCAGCCAGCAGGCAATCGAACAAACTCCTAGAGGAGCAAGGCATTCAAGAATTGAAACACGACTTGAAGGAGTTGGAAGTACCCGCACATCTTGTTCTTCCCCTATTGTGATAGGATTCCCACGGCAAAAGGTTCCGTGTAGCGGAATGTCGCATAAACCTTACAGACACTTCCGGACACATAAATAAGAGCCGAGTGTGCGTGGCAGCGCATTCTCGAAAGGGGAAATTCAAGCGAAATCTTGGCTTGTTCAGAGGAGAAGAGAAGCTATATGCGGTCTTGACGGGGGAACCAGCCAGCTGGCAATTTACCAGATATCGATGGGTTGCTACACCCCCTTAGGATTCTCTTTCTGGCTGAAGGTATTTTTACTTTACCCGTAAAACACCCGCTGAAACAACATCATGATGCGGAGAAATAAGACACGAGACCGTCCTTGGATCGTGGTTTCCAAGGCCTAGGGTAGCTTAGCTCAGAATGCATAGAATTACAGATCAATGCACCAGTACTATAGTATATCTGACTGAGATTGCTCGGATTACTTGCTGCTAGACTTCTTCCGACGCTTATTATTCTTTTGAACATTGCCAATTGCCTCAGATCCATTTTTGTGACTGTCCTCCTTGTCTTCCTTGAAGGAAGTCCCTATATTTTTGGCACCATCCCGGACACTCGTTATCTTGTCCTTCGGATCAGCCGTTAATTTGGGCATCTTTTTGTCTTCTCCCGACGTGGTTATGCCTCCGTAGTCTTGCTCCACAAATGATAAAAACCGTAAATCGTCTGTTATCACTGTAAGCCTTTTATCTGTCCATGCAATCCCTTTCAATTCATAGATTGGTGGAAGGCCGGACCAAAATACTTTGGCCAAACACATGGGTTCGGAGCTCAAAAGCCAAAGATACGTGTACATTTCCCCTTCTTTTGTATCAGAAACCACTTTCAAATCGGGGTCGTGACTGAGATGTTGGGGCTCTATCAAATCCCAAATTCCGCCGTCGTTGAGTGCAAGTGCGCCACTTTCGGTGCCACCAAAAACTATCTGACCCTTACAACGGAGAGAAA
>Ga0302179_10002569_pt1 | contig 10586 bp, 6 predicted proteins | sample I_Palsa_E3_1_FD_198788 | JGI IMG/M metagenome (GOLD analysis project Ga0302179, IMG submission 198788) | Peat permafrost microbial communities from Stordalen Mire near Abisko, Sweden - I_Palsa_E3_1 | ecosystem: Environmental > Terrestrial > Soil > Palsa > Peat permafrost | place: Sweden: Abisko...
CAAAGACAGCGGGCGAGGGCGCCCGCTCCACACTAGTTCGGGCCTTTCATTTTGTCTTTTACGCTGTGGGCCAGCTTTTCGATTTCTTCGGCCTTCTTCAGCACGTCGAGCGACAGAACGTTCTCACTGGACTTGTCCACGGAATCTTTGAGTTCCACGGCGAGCTTGAGGAGCTTGTCGGTATCGGCCTTGAGCAGGGCGTGCCGCTGCAGGTTGGCTTTCTTGGCCATGTCGCTAGCCAGGCGCTGTTGGGCCTGGTCTGCGTCACCGATCGCCCGCGGGGGCTCTCCCTTCATGGACGGCGGCGGTGGTGCGGGGGTTTTGGTTTGCACATTGCTGGAAATCGCGAACAGCAAGCAGATAGAAAGTGCCATTTGTATCGGTCGCACGGTGTCCCTCGGAAACGGGCGTGAATGGGCATGCCCCGCTCTTGTAAGTATGACACTTTCGCGGGGAACGACGACCGGAAATGTTCGGGGATGTGAAGTCTAAGGAAAAATGCCGGAAGCCTGTACAGATCGGGAAGGGTGCGGCTTCACAAGGTTGCGGAAAACTTTCGCTGCGGACACAAAATGCGACCACCGGGGCTGAAGCCCGCACAGATTTTGGAGCTTTACGCGGCGCTGAAGCGCCGCTCTTCCACGTGACAGCAGGCGGCTATGGGTCGGAAGCCAAGAGCAAAAGCAAAACCAAGAACAGAACCAAAAACAAAGTCAAAGTCAGCGGGCGGGGGCGCCCGCTCTACACGTTATAGGGCACTCATGTTTGACAGGAACTCGCCGTTGGCCTTGGTCTTGCTCAGTTTGTCGATCAGCAACTCCATCGCTTCCACCGGGGAGAGCGGGTTCAGGACTTTGCGCAGGACCCAGATTCGGGACAGGTCTTCGCGAGGAATCAGCAACTCTTCTTTACGAGTGCCTGAGCGTTGAATGTCGATGGCCGGGAACACGCGCTTATCCACCAGCTTGCGCTCGAGAATAATTTCGGAGTTGCCAGTGCCTTTGAACTCTTCAAAGATCACATCGTCCATGCGGGAGCCGGTGTCGATTAGCGCGGTCGCGATGATGGTCAGCGAGCCACCTTCTTCGATGTTGCGGGCCGAGCCGAAGAAGCGCTTGGGACGCTGCAAAGCGTTTGAATCGACGCCGCCGGAAAGGACCTTGCCCGAGGGCGGAACGATTGTGTTGTAGGCGCGAGCCAGACGCGTGATCGAATCGAGCAGGATCACTACGTCGCGCTTGTGCTCGACCAGGCGCTTGGCCTTCTCGATCACCATTTCCGCGACCTGCACGTGGCGGGCGGCGGGTTCGTCAAAGGTGGAAGAAATCACTTCGCCTTTTACCGAGCGCTGCATGTCGGTGACTTCTTCGGGACGCTCGTCGATCAGGAGCACCATCAGCACGACTTCCGGATGGTTCGTGGTAATGGAGTTCGCGACGTTTTGCAGCAGCATGGTCTTGCCGGCGCGCGGCGGAGAAACGATGAGGCCGCGTTGTCCCTTGCCGAGAGGCGTCAGCAAATCCATCACGCGGGCGCTGGAGTTCTCGCGAGTGGTCTCGAGCTTGAGGCGCTCCTGCGGGTACAGCGGCGTCAGGTTGTCGAAAAGGATTTTGTTGCGGGCTTCGTCGGGCGATTCGAAGTTCACGGCTTCGATCTTGACGAGCGCGAAGTATTTTTCGCCTTCGTGCGGAGGGCGGACTTGTCCGCTGATGGTGTCGCCGGTTTTCAGGTCAAACTTGCGGATTTGCGAGGGCGAGACATAGATGTCATCCGGACCGGGCAGATAGTTGTAATCGGGGGAGCGCAGAAAGCCGTAGCCGTCGGGCAAAATCTCAAGCACGCCCTCGGCGAAGATGTGGCCTTCTTTTTCGCTCTGGGCCTGCAGGATTTTGAAGATGAGATCCTGCTTGCGCAGTCCGCTGGCACCGGGCAGCTCCAAGGTCCTTGCGATCTTGGTGAGCTCGGTAATGTTCTTTTCTTTTAATTCAGCAATGGTCATGATTCACCTAAACCCGGTCACTTAAACGTATCCGTTTCAGCGTTGTCGGGAGATTTTCAAAGGAGGGTACACAGGGAAGACAAAACACCACGAGGCAGGCGGACAGGGCTGCTTTAAGCAGCCCGCCGTTGTGCCTCAGCAAAATTCTCCGGCTCCGACAGGACTTCCTGCCGCTCCTTGCCAGCGATCCGGTCCAACACACCATTCATTGTTTCCTGGATTCTGGTGCTGGGCCGATGGAACTTCCGCGTGGCCTTGGAGGCGAGCTGGCAAAGCATATAACGATTCCGCAATGTCTGTAAAGCGTCAAACACACGATCAGAGCGCATGTCTGTATTACTCCTTCCTTATTAAGTAAGGGCATTTCGCGTTCGCCCTGCCCCAGCGAAACTGGCCGGAACCCCAACAGACCGTCCTAAGCCATTGATTCCACTAAGGTTATAAATGAGTTAGCGCAATCCCTACCCAGAATAGATGCGTGACCGGTCCCCGAAGATGCTCGTTTTTCCTGATTTGGGCTCACAGGTCGAGGTATCTCAGATAAGACCTAGAGACTCCGGAGGTCCGTGGAACAACACAATGTATCCGGAAACGGAAGACAGGTCAACACATTTTACGCAGTTTTACGTACCTCTATTGTTAACAGTTCCGATCCGGTGGGACCCTAGATTCAGCGGGGGTTTTCCTTCATTTTTCGATCCAAGTTCTTCGATCTCAGGCGAGACTGAGGAGCAGGAAGCGAAGATCTCTGCGGAAGTGGAAAAAGGGCCCCCAGGGGGCCAAAAGGCCGAATTCATGCCTCCTTTTGACGCAGGCCTGGGAGGACGGCTCCGCCTCTTCTTTAATTCTAATGCTCCGGCCTCCCACCCCTAGGTCCAGTAGGTGCGGTCGAGGGAGCGGTATTGGATGGCTTCGGCGATGTGCTTGGGTTCGATGGCTGCGGTTTCTTCGATGTCGGCGATGGTGCGCGCTACTTTGAGAATGCGATCGTGAGCGCGGGCGCTGAGTCCCTGCTGAGTCATGGCGCGCTCGAGCAGTCGTTCGCAGTCGGGAGAAAGCTCGCAGAACGCGCGAATGTGGCGGGAGGACATCTGCGCGTTGCAATAGATCCTTTCCCGGGAAGAAGCGAAGCGCTCGAGCTGCTTCTGGCGGGTGCGCATGACTCGCTCGCGAATCTTCGCCGAGCTTTCCGGTTCGTTGGTCGAGCGCATTTCTTTGTAATTCACCGCGGGGACGTCGATGTGAATGTCGATGCGATCCATGAGCGGGCCGGAGATTTTCGAGATGTAACGCTGGATCATTGGAGTAGTGCACTGGCACTCGCGGGTGCGGTCATTGCGGAAGCCGCAGGGACAGGGATTCATCGCGGCGGCCAGCATGAAACGCGCGGGAAACGTGAGTGCCATGGCGGCGCGGGCGATGGTGACGGAGCCATCTTCGAGCGGCTGGCGCAAGACTTCGAGGACATTGCGGGGAAATTCCGGTAGTTCGTCGAGAAAGAGCAGTCCGTTGTGGGAGAGCGAGACTTCGCCGGGACGCGGGATTACGCCTCCGCCGATCAGACCGGCATCGGAGATGGTGTGGTGGGGCGAGCGGTACGGACGCTTGCCCACGAGGCCGCTGCCGGGATCGAGGACTCCAGCTACGCTGTGGATCTTGGTGGTCTCGAGCGCTTCTTCGAATGTTAGCGGCGGCAGGATGGTGGGCATGCGCTTGGCCAGCATGGTTTTGCCGGAGCCAGGCGGACCGATCATTAGGATGTTGTGGCCTCCGGCGCAGGAGATTTCGATGGCACGCTTGGCCGTCTGCTGGCCGCGGACGTCTTTGAAGTCGACCAGGAACTCTTGTGATTCGCGCAGCAGGGCGTCGCCATCGGCTTTCAGCGGGAGGATGCCGTTGCCTGAGTTTACGAAATGGATTACATCCAGCAGCGAACGCACGGGGTAGACATCGACACCGCCGACCATGGCGGCTTCGCGGGCGTTGGCTTCGGGCACGACCAGCTTTGAAATCTTGCGGGTGCGAGCTTCGAGGGCGATGGGCAGCGTGCCGCGAATGCCGCGAACGCCGCCATCGAGCGATAGCTCTCCTACGAACAGGCAGTCGTCGATTTCTTTCTTGGTGAGGCCGCCGTAGGCGCCGACGATGCCTAGCGCCATGGGAAGGTCGAATCCTGAGCCTTCTTTCTTTATGTCGGCGGGGGCGAGGTTGATGGTGATGTGGGTGGGCGGGATGTCGTAGCCGCAGTTTTTCAGCGCGGCGCGTACGCGGTCGCGGCTTTCGCGGACTGCGGCATCGGGCAGGCCGACGGTATGAAAGTGGTCCTGGTCGGTCTTGATGCCGGAGCAGTCGACCTCCACCTGAATAATGTTGGCGTCGATGCCGTAGACCGCGGCGCTGAGGGTCTTGTAGAGCATGGGTGCTCCGGGCGAGACATTTTTCGTGCCGCCGTCGGCACACCAAGGCCTGATTCCGGAATCTAGCTAGGTTACGCGTCTGGAGGCGGACGGCGCTGTGACGGATGTCACAGGGTGGGGCTGTGGATATGAGGGAGGTCGCAGCTTCCACGGATGCCCTTTAAGGCTTTAGCGTTGCGCGACGGGGAAATTGACGGGCGCTCAGACCTCTTTAGCCTTAGGTGTCGTGCTTTATACGCCCTCTGCGCGGCCATATTATGGGCCAAACTCGGGCAAGTCAATATATTGCAGGCACAATAACCCTGCAGTCGAAGCTGACGTACCAACTTCTCCAACAAACAACGGTTGTTCCGGCCGGTCGGTATAAGTACGATGTGTGTAGTGTTCGGTTTTGTCGTTCCACGAACGCGAAACCAGGTGACTTCCCCCATGACCCAGGTCTCTCCCGGTGCCCCTCAGCTTTCCCGCACACCCCATAAGCTTGAGCGCGAAGAATCTCAGCTTTGGCGATGGATTCTTTTCTTCATGGTTCTGCTGGCGGTGGGCTTCGCTGCGCTCGCCTGGGAACGGCTGGAAGATTTGCCGTACCACTTAGGCCCAATGGCGTTGGGCGTACTGCTCTTATCGGTTCTTCTGGCGGTCTATGCCTACGGCCGGCGGAAGGAAGTGAGCGAACTCAAACTGCTGCTTCAGGATTTGCAGGAGCATGTGGGGGCCGCTCCCTCTGAGGCGCAACTCGACCAACTTTCCGACGTGATTGCGCGCTCCAACCGCAGCTTCAAGGAACTCATTGACTCCTTCGAGGATGCCGCCTGCGCCGTATCTCTGGACGGCACTTTGCGCACGGTCAACAAGAGCGTCAGCGAACTTGTGGGGCTGCCCTACGCCGACATTGTGGGAAAGAAATTTTTTGACTTCCTGGAGGAACCAACCCGCGGGAACATAGAAACGGGACTTGCGCGTTTTTTGGAGAAGCGGCACTGGGCGGGCACCGTACGCTTGCGTTTGAAGAACGACGCGCGGCCTCTCTACTTCGATTGCGTTCTCAGTGCAATCGTCAAGAGTGACGAGGTGGTTGGGGCCAGCGTGCTGGGACGGGATGTGACCGGACAGCACGAAAAAGAGCTTCGTTTCACCGAACTGTTCGAGACTCTACAGGAAGGCGCCTACTTCAGCACGCCGGAGGGCAGACTTCTCGACGCCAATCCCGCGCTGGTACGCATTCTAGGCTATGCCACGAAAGAAGAGCTGCTGGCGCTTGATTCCGGCAGCCTGAACGTCGATCCCGCAGAACCACCCGTGCTGGGCCGCGCTGCCGGCGATCGCGGGGGCGTACGAGCACGCGAGGTCACTTTACGCAAGAAGGATGGAACGCCTGCGGTTTTCCTCGAGTCCTCGCGTGCCGTGTGGGATGCGGCGGGCAAGCTGATTCGTTACCAGGGCACGCTGGTCGACGTCACGGAAAGGCGCAAGCTTGAGCGGCAACTGCTGCAACAGGAGGAATTCCGGCGGCGGTTGCTGGAGAGCTTCCCGGACCTGATTCTTGTGGTCGATATGCAGGAACGCTACACCTTCGTCAGCTTCCGGGTGCGCGATCTGCTCGGATACCAGCCCGAGGATCTGCTGGGGAAAAAGATCTCGGAAACCAAGGATCACTCGCCGGAATTGGCGGCGCTCTACCACGACGTAGCTTCGGGCATCAGGATTTTCGGATCCGCCGAATACGGCGCCCGTCACCGCGATGGAAGCTGGCGTACGATGCGCGCCTCCGCCAGCCAGCTCTTTGACGCTGACGCCAGGCTGGGCGGCGTGATCGTTTCCGTGCGCGACATCACAACGGAAAAGAAGCTGGAGCAACAGATCGTGCAGAGCGAGCGTTTGGCTGCCATGGGCGCAATGATTGGCGGCGTGGCCCACGAACTCAACAATCCCCTGACCAGCATCCTGGGAGTCAGCGAACTTCTGCAGGACAGTCAGACTACGGACGCGGCGCGCAAGCAGATCGGCATACTGCAGCAGCAGGCCCGCCGCGCCGCCGAGATTGTTCACAACCTGACCTATTTCTCGAGGCCGCCGGCGCCGGGGAAAACTTCCGTTAATCTTGGGGAGGTTGTCGAGCGCACGCTCAATCTGCACTCCTACTCGCTGCGGAAGAACAATATCACCGTGGACTTCCTCCGCGAGCCTGGGCTGCCCTATGTGGAAGGCGACCCTCACCAGTTGATGCAAGTCTTCCTGAACTTGATCCTGAATGCGGAGCAGGCCATCCGCGAGGCTCGCGACCGCGGAACGTTACGCATCCGCCTGGGAACTACCGGGGGGTCGGTTTGGGCAGCCTTTCAAGATGACGGTCCGGGAATCCCGGCCGACACGCTGGCGAGCATCTTCGATCCGTTCTACACGACCAAGCGGCCGGGTCGGGGAACGGGCTTGGGCCTCAGCATCTGCAAGTCAGTCATGAAGGAACACAACGGCACCATTGAAGCCGCTAACGCGCCTGGAGGAGGAGCGGTGTTCACGGTTACGCTGCGTGCAGTTGCCGCTTCAAGCGCGAGTGCTTAGCTAATCTCTTTCCACAGCCATGGCCACGGCGTTGCCGCCACCCAGGCAGAGCGCCGCGATCCCGCGCCTGGCATTGCGGCGAGTCATCTCATAGATCAAGGTCACCAACACGCGCGCGCCGCTGGCTCCGATGGGATGCCCGATGGCGACGGCGCCGCCGTTCACGTTGACTTTGTTTGGATCGAGCCCAAGCTCGCGCATCACGCCGAGCGCCTGCACTGAGAAGGCTTCGTTGAGTTCGTACAGATCAACGTCGCCGGCTTTCCAGCCAGTCTTCTCCCAGATCTTTTTTACCGCGTCGACCGGGGCCATCATCACCCACTTGGGCTCGACTCCGCTGGTGGCCTGCGCGACGATTCGAACGATGGGCTGCGCGCCCAGTTCCTTCGCCCGCTGCGCGCTGGTCACCACCACGGCCGCCGCTCCGTCATTCACTCCGGGAGCGTTGCCGGCGGTTACGGTTCCGTCTTTCTTGAAGGCGGGCTTCAACGAGCGCAGCACTTCAATGGTCGTATCCTCGCGCGGGGATTCGTCTTTCTCGAAGAGCACTGGGGCTTCGCCCTTCTTCTTCGCGGGAATTTCTACCGGCACGATCTGAGACTTGAACCGGCACTCCTTCATCGCAGCGAGAGCCTTGCGGTGAGAGTGCACGGCGAATTCATCCTGCTCTTCGCGCGTGATGCCGTACTTCTCGGCAACGTTCTCGCCGGTGACGCCCATGTGATAGTCGTTGTAAACATCCCACAGCCCGTCGTGCACCATGGAATCGATCACCTGGCCGTTTCCCAGGCGATATCCCTTGCGCGCCTGCGGCAGCAGGTAGGGCGCGTTGGTCATCGATTCCATGCCGCCCGCCACCACGATGGAACTGTTTCCGGTCTGCACCGCTTGCGCTGCCAGAGCGACTGCTTTCAATCCGGAGCCACAAACCTTGTTGATTGTCATGGCACCTGTCGCCGGCGACAATCCCGCGAAGATTGCGGCCTGCCGCGCTGGATTTTGTCCCAGCCCGGCGGGGAGCACGTTACCCATGATGCATTCGTCGACCTGATCGGAGGGCACGCCAGCGCGCTTTACCGCTTCGCGCACGACGACCGCGCCCAACTGCGGAGCGCTCAAGTCGGTGAGACCGCCCTGAAATTTTCCCACTGCTGTACGACAACCAGAAATGATGACAACATCCTCGAAAGCCGCCATTGATCATGCTCCCGCGAAGATTTCGCAGCTTCATTATAGATGCAGCAGCGCGCGAAAATGATGAACTTCTGTTAAGCGGTAGCGTCGGCGTTCGATCGTGAGCTGGCGAACGATTGACACCCGCGCGGTGGATCGCCGCTGCCTTCTCATCGATCGCGACGGCATGCTCGCGACGTGTTTTTCGTGGCGTGACGTGGAGATTTTCTTGTTCACTCTCGTCTCTCAGTAACTTTGGTACAACACCACTCGTTCACCGCCTGCATTTTTTTCTTGACTTCATTTTTCATTAACTCTATACAATCAATTAGTTGCAACAAATGATCGTTGCAGATTTTTCCATGAAAAATGGAAGGGAGAATAGAACCAATGGCAACCAAGAAAAAGGCAAAGAAGAAAAAGAAGCATTAAGAAAGTCAGTACGAAGTCGAAAAAGGGGGACGCCGAAAGCGTCCCCTAAGTTTTTGCACGGAAGTCTGGCGCGGCTCACCGATTAGTCCAGCGGCTTCTCTCCGGTCTTCCCAGGATTCCCAGCAGGATTCCCGGCAGGATTCTCAGCAAGATTCGGAACCCGCTTTTCCTGGGCTGGGCATAATCCGCGGAACGCGCAAAAGTTGCAGTAAAAACCAGGTTTAGACTCGAAGACCCCCGCGGCAATGCCGCGCGCCACAGTCAGTACTCGCTCCCGCGCTCCTTCCAATTGAAAGTCCGTACGCCTGGAAAAAACAGGAACGTTGCCTTCCAGATTATGAAACACCAATGCGCCCACGCGGTATCCCCACTTCTCGCGAGCGGCCATGGCGTAGATGGAGAGCTGCAGGCTCTCGTCCGCGTCTTCCTGCGATCGAGCTTTACCAGTCTTGTAGTCGACGATGTTCACGCTCCAATCGGGCGCGCGGTCCATCCGGTCGATTCGTCCAGCAACCTTGGTCCCGGCAATCTGCACGTCAAACCATTCTTCCGTGTGCAGAACCTCCGGTGGGGAGGCTGAGCGCGTGCCAGCCAGGAAATCTTGCAGCTGCGCCACCCCCTGCTTCAAGTACAAGTCCCGCTGATATTCGTCTTGAATCCCGGACACGCCGGGATCGTCACGAAACAATTGCATCAACTCGCCGTCGCTCTTGGTCCTGCCGAGGCGCGCGGAATCATAATAGGTGCGAAGCACGCGGTGCATGGCTGCGCCGTACTGCATGGCCGCGTGGACCTGCCGCGACAACTTCCACTCGCGTTCAAACTTGAATTGCAGAGGACAAGTCTCATAAGTCTCCACTGCGGTGGCGCTCAGACTGGCGCCCAGCCCTTCGATGGGCGGAAGCTCAAGCCATGCCGCCAATCGCGAGCCCTCGGGATGGGCCGCGTCCGCTGCTGCGGCGATCTCAATCAACTCAGGCTGAGAAGGCAGCGCGGGCCGCGACCTGAGCCACGGTTGTAGTTCTGGGTTGGTGATGAGTTCGCGCATCAGCCCCGCAGGCGTTTTATCCCGGCCGATTCCCTGCTTGCCATAGATGTGCAACGAATCCTTGGCCCGCGTCATGGCCACGTAGAAAAGCCGGCGCTCTTCCTGATCGTAGAGCGTCTTGTCATCGGCCGCTGCGGCCGAATCCGGGTCACGCAACTCCCGGGGAAACTCCACCAGCGTCTCCCGGTAGTTGGCGGGAAACGAGCTGCGGGTCGCGCGCAGGATGAAAACATGTGCAAACTCAAGTCCCTTGGCTACGTGCGCAGTCATCAGGCGCACGGCATCCTCATCCTCGTTCGAAGTCATCGGAATCACTCCGCCGGCTTCGCGAAAATAGTTCAAGTACTCGATCCATTCGCCCAGTTCTTTGGTCTTGGTGGTGGCCTTCTTCTCCCAGTCGCCGGCAAACTTCAGGGCCGCCTGCAGGATTGCGGATTTGAGATCGAGCCGGAAGTGCTTCCCGATCAACAGCAGGGCCTCGCGTACCTTGGCCTGCTTCCGGTTGACTTCGTCGCGTGCCTGGCGCACGGACTGCAATACGGCCCGGCCGCCACCGACCGTGTCCAGAACGGAGGCAAGCGGAATGACGGTTCCTTCCCTTGAGTCCTTTGCAATCGCGCGCAGCGCGGCCCGAAGCTGCTCCGGGTGCACATCGAACTGAGGCAACGCTGCCACTCGAAAAAGATTGGCATCGGATGTCATATCCACTACCGCCGCGACGCAGGCAAACAAGTCGCGCACTTCGGGCGTATCGCTCACGTCCATGTTCTCGATGGAGAAAGAGATTTCCCGTTCGGCCAGTTGCCGCACGACGTCATCCCGGTGAATATGCGAGCGGTAGAGGACACCGAAGTCTTTCCACCTGCAATGCGAACGGCGTTTTGTCTCCTCGATGATGCGGACCACATCAGGCGCCTCCGCGTCCTTGCCGGCAAAGGAAATCGCTTCCACGGGG
>Ga0302179_10002574_pt1 | contig 10575 bp, 8 predicted proteins | sample I_Palsa_E3_1_FD_198788 | JGI IMG/M metagenome (GOLD analysis project Ga0302179, IMG submission 198788) | Peat permafrost microbial communities from Stordalen Mire near Abisko, Sweden - I_Palsa_E3_1 | ecosystem: Environmental > Terrestrial > Soil > Palsa > Peat permafrost | place: Sweden: Abisko...
TCCTTAGTAAAACGGGATATTCTAGCAATTCCGCACGCGCGTGGAACGCAAATTATTCAGTACAGAAGCCCAGCCGTTGCGCTACTTCCCTCCACCTGTGCCGCCGGAAGCTTTCCCCGATCCGCCCGCCGGAGAGCGTCCCAAAAGCGCGGCCTGCTCCTGCGGCGTCAGCGAAAACATGTAGCGTACCAGCAGGTCGGCATGGTCGCCGTGATACTGCTGCAGTGGCGCCGGGACCGGACCGGCGAAAACCCAGCGGTCGCCGTCCCGCCGGAATAGTCCGGAAGGCATGGCCGTGCCGGGAATGATTTTTGCCGGGTCGGTGATCCAACGCTCGGTCCAGGCGGGCTGCAAGCGGTCGCGCGCCAGCAGGAAATTCGGCGCCGAGGCGTTCTTGTCGTGTTCGGCATTGCCGGTCATATGGCATTTCAAGCATGGCGCCGCCGGGCTGGTAAACAGGCTGCGGGCCATCGCGCGTTGCGCGTCGTCGAGCGGCTCGACCTTCGGCGGAATGAAGGGATCGGGCTGCGAGGACATGGCCTGGAAAAACAGCACGAGTTTTCGAATTTCGTCATTCGAGAAGTAGAACGTGGGCATGCGCACCTGCAAGTATTGCCGCACGCCGTTGCGGTTCGTGTCCGTGGTGCTGAGCGACGGGTTGGCCAGGAACTGCCGCAGCCATTCCGGATTCACGCGCGCGCCTTCGGTGGTCAGAGCGGGCGGCAGGTTCGCGTGGTTTTCGCCCTGATAATACGGGAGCGTCTGCAGCACGGACTGCTGCCCCACATCAATCTGGTGGCAGCCCATGCAGTTATATTTCGTGACCACCCACCAGCCTTCCTGAATGTAGCGCCGCCGGTCGGCAGGCTTGTACATGTATTCAGGCGGCAGCGTGGGATCGGTGCTGCCGAGCAGCATGCTGACGAGCGCTTGCACGTCGCCCTCGCCATACAGATTCGGCTTGGGCATGCGCAGCGCGTCCATGGGATTCGCGTGGTATTTCCCGGTGTCGTACAGGCCGGGGTTCTGCAATTTGTGCTCGAAAAAACCTTTGGCGTCAAACCAGGGCGTCTGACGGCCCTCGCGCATGTAGGGTTCAGTGGTAAAGCTGCCGTCAGCTTGAAACTTGGGTTGCTCGCCGCGCTTGGCGTCTTCGGTCCAAAGGGCAAAGTCCAGGCGCTCGATGGGCTTGCTGCCTTCGTTGGTTAGCTCCGTGCCGATGCGGCCTTCGTCTTCGAGCCCGCTGATTTCGTGGCAGCCAGCGCAGCCATAGTGCCGCGCGAGATCCTTTCCGGTCGCCGCGAGTTTGGGGTCATCCATGAAGTCCGCGGAAGCATACGAAGCATCCGCATGCTTTTGCGTCATCAGGTAACTTGCGATGTCGCGCGCGTCCTCGATCGAGAGACGCAGGCTGGGCATGACCGTGGGCTGCTGGATAACGAGTTCGTGGCCATCATTGGGGCAGCGCGAATGGTCGAGATCGAAGACGTAGGGCAGATCGTGTTTCGCGTAATCCTCGGGCCCCAAATCGCGCTTCTCGTAGGGGCAGTAAGGCCGCGTACGCTGGCGCGGATCGTGCACCCAGCGCACGACGTAATCGTAATTTTCCTTTTCGCCCACGCGGCTCAGGTTCGCGGCGAACGTTCCGCCAACAACGTTCGAGCCCTCTCCCATGGAATGGCAGGCCAGGCATCCGCGCTCTTCGAAAAGTTCCTTCCCGTGCGCCGCGTTTCCGGGCTGCTGATGCTCGAGCGCCGGGCTGGTAATCCCGTTCTGCCAAATAAATGCCGCGAGCGCCTGAGTTTCGTCCTGCGAAAGCCGGAACTGCGGCATCTTCGTGGTCGGCCTGAATTCAGTAGTGTGGCCAATCCAGTAAGGAATCCATTCCTTGCGCAGTTTTTGCCGCGCTTCCTTCAGGTCCGGACCGACTTTCTTGATTTCCTGCAGTAGGTTGTGGCTGCGCTGCTCAAGCGATTGCGTCTCCGCATCCATGCGGCTGATTTCGACCGTAAGGTTCGTCGCTTGCGCGTTCAATTTCTGGGCCGTGGCGTTGTCCGGCGCGTTGTCGGCCTGTTTCTGCAGCCGCGGAATCAGCAGCTCGTCGTCCGATTTCGTTTTGGCCAGCTGCAAAATCTGCTGCCGGGTGTTTACAAGCTGCTCGTCCTGATTGTCGAAGCCCTGGAACCGATGGCAGCCGATGCAGCCGCGCTGGCGGTAGAGCAGCTTGCCCTGATTGAGCGTCGCCGCGTGCTCGGTGACCATATCGCTCGCGTGGCACTGCTGGCAGCCCGCCTGATAATTTTCCGGGTAATAGAGCGGCCACAGCCAGTGCGGGTAGCGTCCATGGCCGCGATCTTCGGAATCAATCGCGCGTCCGTTGCCGCCATGGCATGGCGAACATCCGAATTTTTCGAGCGGATGCCATTGAATCAGGTCGAGGTCGGGATGGCTGGTGAATGGCGCGTCCTTGCTATTCGCCAATCCCAGTTCGGCCTTCGTCAGCGTCACTTGCGGCGGAACGTAATTCGGGTCGGTGCCCACGTGGCAGGATTCGCAGCGATCCACCAGTCCCGCGCCGCCCAGATTATTGATGGACGCGCCGGAAGGATTCACATTGACTTGAATGATGCGCTCGTCGAAATCCTCCATGGCGCGGCGCAGGCCATCGAGCGAAGCCGAGCTCAATCCCGGCAGATGGTCGGAAACGTATTTCGTAAGGGCGGCCTGCGCATCCTTTGCTGGTTTGTCAATTTCGCCGCGCTTGGCCACGAGCGCAGCCCTTTGGGCGATGATGCTGGTAAAGGTGTCGTTCAGTTCATCCGCGGTGAATGCTTTGTTTTTCTGGATTTGGCCGTTTCCGGAGGGCCAATCCACTTCCCAGGTGGACTTGCGGCCATCGGTTAGTTCCTTGAGCCTCTTGGCCTTCTCGTCCTTGTCCGAAGCCGGAACGATTTCGTACTGATACACCAGGTGGCCGATTTTGCCGCGCTCGTCCTTGAACGCATCGGCCATGGAGGCGCGCTGCTCGTCGAGCAAATCGATTTGCTTGGCGATTTCCTCGTCCTGTGACCGGGCGGTTTGCTGCGCGTTGGCCAGCGCGCCGGAAAGGCGCTTGTATTCGGGTGACGAATAAACGGCGTCTTCGTCCTTCTTCTGCTGCTTGATGTCCTTCGAGAGGTATTCCGAGTAGGCTTTGGCGAATCGCGACTGATACCTGCGCCAGGGTTGCAGGCCGTAATACTCAACCCAAAAAGACCACGCCACGGTGACGAGAAGAAGTACCGAGGAGATCAAAAGCGGGAACGTAAACGACCGGCTCTTGATCGGATCATCGGGTCCCACTGGTGTCGGACGTTCAGGCACCCAGCTTCTCCTTCCCGATTGTGTTCGTCAAATGCTGAACCATGGCGTCACCCATACGTATTTGATGGTGAAAACCAGCCGCAACACTATTTTGATGGGCAGCGAAATCATGAAAATCAAAAACGTGTACATGGTGACCAGTTGCAGCAGGCTCATGCGCTTGTAAATCTTGCGGCTGAATTCCGTGCGCATGCACACCCAGTGAACCAGGAACGCCATGCCGATAAAAAACAGGGCCAGCGGGAATATTCCGAAAATGACTCGCGCCCAGATGGCCGCCTGATCCTTGGACACGTGCAAAATCGCGGCGAGCCACGCCCCGTTGATCCCGAAAACCTGGTCCAGGTTTCGGTTCACCGCGTAATCCACTCGTTCAGCGTCCCAGGTTTGGCCCGGCCAGAACCACATCCATCCAGGCCCGCGTATGAACGTCCCGATCACGATCATGAGCACCCACAGGCCGATGAAGCCCGCGAGAAACGTCCAGATCGAAAACTTTCGCTGCTTGTAGGTGTAGTAGCCGTTGCCCAGAGGGTTCGCGTCAATGTACGGGATCACCATGAGCCCGACGATAATCAGCGTGGGCATCACCACGCCCGCAATCCAGGGATCGAAATAGACCAGCATTTCCTGCAAGCCCAGGAAATACCACGGCGCTTTCGCCGGATTCATGGTCACGTTCGGATTCGAAGGTTCTTCGAGCGGCGCGTTCAGCGTGAGCGACCACACCATCAGCAGCACGGTGACCAGGATCGCCACCAAAAATTCCATGCGCATCAGAAACGGCCAGGTATGGACTTCCTTCTCCCACGAAGGATCCCATTCCTGCGTCTTGCGGTATTTTGTCTTGGCCGCTTGCGCGTCGCCTTCGAGGATGGCGATGAGCTTATCGTTCTCAATTCCCTGCTTCAGCGCGTACCATACATAGAACGGCGCCAGAAAAAGCAGCGCGACGATCGGCACGTTGTCGGGTGCCGAAGCAATCTCCCAAATTTGGCGCCAGTCAAAACCCATCGAGCATCAAATCCTTCGAAAATTTAGTCCCCGAATGTCGTCCGCGCGCACTTACGCTAACCCATCCCGCTAGGCCGCAGCACCACCGGCCGCGGACTTCTCTCTTCCTTGATCTCCGATTCCAGCATCACCGGCGCGGGGCCTGATATGCCTCCATCTTTTCGCACTCTCCAGAAATGGACGCCCATGAATATGGCGGCAATCAACGGAATGGCGATGCAGTGCCAAATGTACGCGCGCAGCAACGCATTCGCGTCCACAATCGATCCGCCGAGCAAGGCGAAGCGCACGTCGTTGTACGGCGTCATGCCCATCTGCGCGCCGAACGGCCCCTCGTTTCCTAAGAGCGGAGTCGCGCGCGCCATGTTCGTTCCCACCGTGACAGCCCAGAATCCCAACTGATCGTCCGGCAGCAGGTATCCGGTGAAGCTCAGCAACATGGTCAGCACCATCAGCAGCACGCCCACGCACCAGTTGAATTCGCGCGGCCGCTTGTACGAGCCGGTCATGAACACGCGGAACATGTGCAGCCACACCGCGATGATCATCAAGTGGGCGGCCCAGCGGTGCATGTTGCGCAGCAACTTGCCGAACGGCACATCATTTTCCAGATACAGAATGTCGCGGAAGGCCTGCACTTTCGTCGGATGGTAATAGAACATCAGCAGCACGCCGGTGAAGGTAAGCACCACGAACAAATAAAAAGTGATGCCGCCCATGCCCCAGGTGAAATTGTATTTGGTGGCGTCGCGGTTCACCTTGGCGGGATGCAAATGAAAAAAGACGTTGGAGAGAACGCTGAGCGCACGATTGCGCGGCTCTTCGTCGTGCTTCACCCGGAAAATCGAACGATAGAGCTGCGTTTTTTCCGGTTCCTTCAGCTCGACCGCTTGCTGCTTGGCTTTCTCCGTGATCGTTTCGCGGAGCGCGGCCGCGGAGTCCTTGGCTTTTTCCAGGACGCCGGTCTTCTCTTTGCCGCTGCCGTTCTCTTCGGGCATCAGTCTGACCCCTCGAATTCACTTCCGTCGGCGGTATTCCCCAAGCCCTCGCCGCACGCCTAAACGTTCAAAAACGCTCCCGGATCGTTGAAGTGGTTCACGCCCGCGCGCGGATCATCCACAAACAGCCGGCTTGTATCCACGGTGATCTTCCCCGTGGGGTCCAGCTGCACAAAGGATCGATCCATGGGCCTCGGCGCGGGCCCTTCGAAATTAACCCCTTCGCTGTCGTAACCGCTCCCGTGGCACGGGCACTTGAATTTGTTTTCGGCCGGCTTCCATTCCGGCGTGCAGCCCAGGTGCGTGCAGCGGGCGAAGATAACGAACAGGCGGTCCGGCTCGCGCACCACCCACACGCGATTGGTCATCAGGAAGCGCTGGTCGATTCCCAGGGCGAAATCGGAGGGAAAACCGATATCGAAAACGGTATTGGGTTCGTACAGCGCGCGAGGAAAGAAAAAGCGCAGGAACATCAGGAAGTTAACGCCCAGGTAGCCCCAAATACAGGCCCAAACCAGCCGCCGACGGCGGATATTCACCGCATTGGCCGCCTCTTTGGCGTCCGGCGCGGGGGATGCACTCGCGGCCGGCGCCTTGGATTGCGCGCTGGTCGTTTCGCCCGACTTCCCTTCGGACATATCTGGCATAGGCCCGTTAAATTGCAGCGTTCACATCTAAAAATAAAATAATGGCGCTATGAATCCGAAGCAAGAAAGAACATTGGTTTATATGACGCGGGGATGTCCCTGTCAAGACCTTACCGAAAGTGTTTCGCAAAAATTTCGCAAGGTCGAATCGTGAAAACCGCGAATTGGATGCCGCCAAGCAGCTCACGACGCCAGCGAGGCCACGCCGCTGCGCTGCCCCACGGACCTCAATACCAGGTCGGCCAGCGCGCGAATCAGCAACGGCGAATCATTCAGCGCGGGCATCACATGAAATTCGCTGATGCCCAGCGCTTCCGCCTCCTCGCGCGCTTCGATATTGATCTCGTGCAGCGTTTCGATGTGCTCGGTAAGAAACGATATCGGAATCACCAGCACTCGCTTGATCCCGCCGTGCGCCAGCTTCTCAATGGTCGTCGTGAGCGACGGTTGCAGCCACTTTTGCGGCCCTACCTTGCTCTGGAAACACAGCACATGCGGGTTGGGCCAGGCGCCCAGCTCGCGCACCAGTTGCACCGTCTCTTGTATGTGCTTGGGATACGGATCGCCCTTCTCCACCAGCGACACCGGTAGCCCATGCGCGCTGAAAACGAGTTGCACTTCGTCGGGCCTCGGAAGCGTCTGCAGCACTTCGTTCACGCGCTCGACGATCCCGGCCACGTAATCCGGGTGATCGTAGAAGTGATCGACCACGTGCACGGGAACCTGCGCTTTGTACAAGCGGTTCCATTCCTTCAGGCTGCTCCCGGTGGTGGCAAAGGAATAATGAGGGTACAGCGGAAGCAGAACGATTTCGTCAAACGGCCCACCCTCCAGCGCTGCGATGGCCTCTTCGGTGTCCGGATGCCAGTAGCGCATGGCCACAATGGCGCGCGCCGGTATGTGCGGACGCAGCGCGAGTTCGAGCGCCCGGGCCTGTTGCTCGGTCAACCGGCGTATGGGAGAACCTCCGCCAATTTCCGCGTAATGCTGGCGCACGACTTTCGACCGCCGCGTGGAAATCAGCTTGGCCAGCGCCTTGCGCGCGAGAAATGCTCCGGGGAAATTTATAATGTCGGGATCGCAGAATAACCTGTAGAGAAAGGGCTCCACAGCCGCCAGCGTGTCCGGCCCGCCCAGTTGAAACATCACCACCGCAATTTTCTTGGGTCCGTTCATCGTCGCAACCTCAACGTCTAAATTCTCGAATCCGTCGGCTCCCGCGCGACATCTGCCTTCACTCTTCGCGCAACTGCTGCTTCAGCCGCTCGATATCCTCGCGCAGCCGCGCAATTCGCCGCGCGATGGAAATCTCGTACACGAAAAATACGGCCCACACCACCATCCAGGCCGCAAACAAATTCTCGAAATTCTTCATCCGCGCTCCCTGGCGATCGCCGGCGCCTCTGCAATACGCGATTCCACTTCTATCTGCAACTCTTCGAATTCGTGCCGCAGCCGCTCGAGCCGGTAGCGATCCATCAGGACAACTATCATCACTCCAACCACCGCCAAGGTGCAAACGAGAAGCACCTTGCTCATGGTGGGGTCCAGGCCCGACCCGCTGCCGCCGAGAATCACCGGCTGCGGATGCTGCGTGCGCCACAGCCGGTTTGAAACATATACTAGCGGCACATCGAGAAACGCAAAGATTCCAAAAACGGCGGAGAGCGTCGATTTCTTTTCCGGGTCATCGATCAATCCGCGCAAGAGAAGATAACAGATGTAAAGCAGCCACAAGATGAACGTGGTGGTCAGCCGCGCGTCCCAGGTCCACCAAATTCCCCACACCGGCTTGGCCCACAGCGGCCCGGTAATCAGCCCGATGGTGCAACAAACCACACCGGTTTCCGCTCCGGCCACGCCCAGCCAGTCCCATTTCGCATTGCGCGTGGCCAGGTAAGCTACGTTCGCGACGAATACCACCGTAAACGCACAAAACATCGCAATCCAGCTCGGAACATGAAAATAGAATATGCGCTGGATGACGTGCATGGTCTTTTCATCCGGCGCGATGAATAGCGCCGCGTAACCGGCGAAGAAAATCAGCGCGGCCGCGGCGATTCGCGATGCGATGCGTCCGGTCATGGATTGAATCTCGTCATTCCTCGATTAAATAATCGCACAGAAGCCACGAAGCAGTCAGGAACACAATATCAAATCCGGCGAGCAGCGCGACCCACATGCGGTCGAGCGCGGGCTGCTCGGTGAACAGCGCCGCCGTGGCTTCCACCGCTCCGATCAGCAGCGGGGTCAGAATCGGCAGCAACAGAAGCGGCAGCAGCAACTCCCGCATGCGCGCGTGCGCGGAAATAGCCGAAAAAACCGTTCCCGTCACCGTCAGCCCGACCGTCCCGAGCGCCAGAACCAAAATCAAACGCCACACAATTCCCGCCATGGACACGTTGTAAAGCACGCCAAAAACCGGAACGAGCACGAGTTCGGCGAGTGACATGAAAATAAAATTCGCCAGCATTTTCCCCAGCAGGATTGCGAAACTCGATATCGGCGCCATGCGCAGCGCGTCGAGCGTGTCGTTCGTCTGCTCGCGCGCGAACGAAGGATTCAGCATCAGCGAACCCGCAAACAGGAAAGCGATCCACAGCAGCCCGGGGCCGTACCGCCGCGATTCCGCCGCGGTGGGATCGAAGGCGAAACTGAACATCATCACCACGACCAGGCCGAAAATTATCGTGGCGCTCAGCAATTCTCGCGTCCGAAATTCGAGCCGCAGTTCCTTGGCCAGCAGAATCGCAGCAGCGCGCGGCGTATTCACTCAAGCCTCCGCCCGCAGCGCGGCAAGCAGTGGGCGCGGGTCGCCGTCCGGGCCGCTGTCGTGCTCGATGCGCCCGCCGGCGATGGACACCGCGCGCGAGGCCAGCTCCAGCGATTCATTGCGCGCGTGCGTGCTCATGATTACCGTGCATCCCTCGTCGCGCAATCGCGCAAGTGTCGTTGCGAGCCAGGCGAGGCCCTGGCGATCGAGTCCGGCGGCAGGCTCGTCGAGCAGCAACAGTCGCGGCCCGTGCAACAGCGCGCGAGCGATAGCCAGCCTTTGCCGCATCCCGCGCGAAAAAGTCCGCACCAGGCTTCCGGCGCGTGTCCGAAGCCCGCACGAGTCCAGAGCGCCCGCGACTTTCGCCGGAATATCATCCAGCCCATAGAGCTGCGCAAACAGCGTGAGATTTTCCGCGGCGGTCAATTCGTCGTAGAGCAAAGTAGTGTGCCCCACCATGCCAATCATCGGTTTGGCACTTAGGCCGGTCGCGCGATCGCCGGAACCTTCCGTGGCACCCGTAAATTGCACTTTGCCGCGCGTGGGAGCGGCCAGCAGCGCCGCAATTCGCAGCAAAGTGGTCTTCCCCGCTCCGTTCGGTCCCAGAAGCGCCACGAACTCCCCGGAGCGGATCGCGAGCGACACGCCTCGCAGGGCGAGGAATGACCCGAAGCGTTTTTCAACGCCCTCAAACGTAATCCCGAAGGGCCGGACGCTGGAAGTCGGGGTCGTGCGGGATGCGGACAAGGCCTGTGCTCAGCCTCTGACCAAATCGCGGAGGACTTTCTCCATGCGCTGGCGTTCGCGCGCGTACTCTTCTTCGCCGATGGTTCCCGCCTGCCGGCGCAACTCCAGCCGGAAAAGGCCATCCTTCAGCTCGTCCAGACTTCCGCGGACTTCGCGGTTCACTTCGGCCACCGCTTCCGCCGCGCTCGGAGAAGCATTCGCAGCAGCGCGCACTGCACCGGCAGAAATCGGCGCCTCAACTCTAACCGCGGCCGCTGAGCCGTTCACCGGCGCCACCACTTGCGGCCGCCGCCAGAGATAGATTGCCCCCAGCGCGAAAATTGACGCGAATCCTCCCGCGACAATCCATTTCAAGCTGTCGAGCCGCGCCGGCATCGTGGTCGCCGCAGTCGTCGGGCTTTCCGCGCCGGAAGTCTCCAAACGCGAGTTCACCGAAGCATCCGCCGAATTATTGGCGCCCGCAGGCATGGCGCTTTGGCCCGTGCTCGAGCCTTGCTCCGCCTCAGGACTAGGCGCCGTCCCCGAAACATTGATAATGATGGGCGCGCCGCCTGCGACTGCATCGCGAGTGTAAATACTGAATCCCTGGTCCTGCCCGTTGGACAATATTCCGTCACCGGAAATCTGCACCGAGGGTGGCGCGGCGATAATCAATTTGTCGATCGCGTAGGGCGAAACGTTTTTCAGCGCGATGCGGTTCCCCGTGTATGGCACTTTGTATGAAACCCGCACGCCGCTCTCGCCGGGGCGAAATGGAAACGCGATGGCCATTTGGTTCTTGCCTTTGTCTATCGTCCCCTGCACCACCGGCATGCCGGAAGCGCCCCAGGCGGACGCTTGATTAAATTGCGCGTCATCGGGGATCGAAAAATTGAACGATCCGTCCTGGCGATAGAAGGCCACCGGCGGCTGGGTCTTATTCACAATCGCGTATTCTTCGCCCACCATCAGGTCCGCGCCGTTCGGTTGCACGATCACCGCATGGCTGGTCACCGTGAACGCGCTCGGCTTGTCGGTCGGTTCAAATACCTGG
>Ga0302179_10002582_pt1 | contig 10562 bp, 8 predicted proteins | sample I_Palsa_E3_1_FD_198788 | JGI IMG/M metagenome (GOLD analysis project Ga0302179, IMG submission 198788) | Peat permafrost microbial communities from Stordalen Mire near Abisko, Sweden - I_Palsa_E3_1 | ecosystem: Environmental > Terrestrial > Soil > Palsa > Peat permafrost | place: Sweden: Abisko...
CGTGGTGAATCAACCTGCGGCGGAGACGGCGCGAAAGGCTGGAATTTTTGTGGTGATGGACCTGTGCATTTTAAAAGAGCATCGCGCCCGGTTCCGATAAAGCAGGTTCCGATAAAGACCACAAATCAATTCGGGGATTCTGATTTGTTCGTTTCGCGCGTGCCCACCAGGATCACCGTGGCATCGTCGCGCAGCTCAGCTCCATTGGCGAATTGTCTGACGTCCCGGAGCAGGCTATCCACGGTGGCTTCGGGTGACTGCATCTCGGCGAGAAGCCGCTCGGCGCCGTATTCTTCCCCGGAATCGGTTTCAGCCTCGGTGATGCCATCGGAATAAAACGCGATGCGCGAATTGCCATCGAGCGTGACTTTGGTCTCGGAAAATTTGCTCGCGGAAATTCCGAGTGGCAAGCCGTGCTCGTGATTGATCCAGGAGTATCCGTGAGGACCGATCAAGAGCGGCCGGAGATGGCCGGCGTTTGCGATCCGCAAAACGCGGGTCGCCGGATCGAGTTCGGCATAGACCATGGTGACGAAGCGGCCACTTGGAAAATCTTCAATCATCATGTTATTCAGACGCGCCAGGACCTCGGCCGGTCCGGAGCCGGTTTGCGCGAGCGAGCGCAAAATGCCGCGGGTGGCGGACATGAGAAGCGCCGCTGCCGTACCTTTACCTGAGACATCGGCGAGAACGAAGCCCCAGCGTCCGTCTTTCAGCGGAATATAGTCATACCAGTCGCCACCGACCGAGCTCGCCGGGATCGAGAGACCGGAGACACGAAAGCCCGGGATCAACGGAGAACTGCGCGGCAAGAGCGCCTGCTGAATCGAGCGCGCCTCTTCGGCCTCGCGGCTCAAACGCTCGCGTTCGTCGCGCTCATCGCTGAAGCGCCGTGCGTTGTGCACCGCGACGGCGACGTGATCGCACAACATTTCGAGCAGACGCAGTTGATCGGAGCAGAAGGCATCGAGTTCGCCGTGAGAGGCCGTGAAAACGCCGACCAGTTCGCCTTCGCGATGCAGCGGGATCGCAACCTCGGAACGGGTGTCGGGTTCGCAGGCCACGTAGTAAGGGTCGCGAGTGACGTCCGGAGCGTAGTGCATTTTGCGAGTGGCGATTACATGTCCCACCATTCCGGTTCCCTTTTTGATGCGATGGCCCTTGCCATACATGCTGCATCCGCGAACGCCGGCCAGCACAAATTCGGAATGTTCAAGATCGCGCAGATACAGGTTAATCTCGACGCAGCCGAGCGAAGCGGCAACTTCATCCACGATGCGCGGAATGAGCTCTTCAAGGTCGAGGGTGGAAGTGATTCGTTGGGCAAACTTTTGCAGACGCACTAACTCGGCGATCCGGAGAGCGGATGGGTCAGGAGAACCTGGATTGAAGAGGTCGAATTCTGCTCGCGGAGTGCTTGCCACGTGTCGAAATCCTCCCGCCAAAATCGATTGCAACTATGTCTATTAAGATTGCGAAAATCATGATTCAGATTCTTTTTCTGTGGTGGCGGTAGTTCGTTTTGAAGGCGGATCCGAAGCTCGATTGGGCGCAGAGAGCTTCAGCCGTTTGATTTCTTCCAGGCGTTCGCGAATACGTTTTTCTACGCCTTCGCTCGTCGGGCGATAGTAGACGCGGTCCCGGAGGCTGTCGGGCAGGCATTGCATGTCGGCAACTTTCGCTTCCGTGTCATGCGCGTACTGATAGTTCTTGCCGTAGCCAAGGCCTTTCATCAGGCTGGTGGGGGCGTTGCGCAGGTGCAGTGGCACGGGCTCGGCGGCGGTTTCTTCGACGTCTTGTTGCACTGCGCTGTAGGCGGTGTATAGCGCGTTCGATTTTGGGGCGACCGAAAGATAGACGACGGCTTCGGCCAGAGCGAGATTGCCTTCGGGCATTCCGAGGAAATCGACGGCGTCGCGCGCGGCCATACAAAGAGCAAGGGCGTTCGGTTCGGCGAGGCCGATGTCCTCGACGGCCATGCGGACTAGGCGTCGAGCGATGTAGAGGGGATCTTCTCCGGCCTCGAGCATGCGCGCCAGCCAGTAGAGTGAGGCGTCGGGGTCGCTGTTGCGCACCGATTTGTGCAGCGCGGAGATGATGTTGTAATGCTCTTCGCCGCTTTTGTCGTAGAGCAGAACTCGTTTTTGCAGCGCTTCCTGGATGGTCGCTTCGGTGATCCGGGTGGGGGCGGCTGGACGCCCGGCGAGGCTTCCGTCTGCCGAGGGCTTTTCTCTTAACTCTTCTCCTGCTGACTTCTGTTGTTCGGACTTCTGTTGTTCCGCTAAAGCCGCGGCTACTTCGAGGGCGTTGTAGGCGTTGCGGGCATCTCCGCTTGAGTAGGCGGCAATCTTGCGCAGGGCGTCGTCCGAGGCTTCGAGATGCAGCGAGCCGAGTCCGCGCTCAGTATCCCTGAGCGCGCGACCAAGGAGTTCGACGATCTGATCTTCGGTCAGAGGCTTTAGCACGTAGACGCGGCAACGCGAGAGCAGTGCTCCGTTGATTTCGAATGACGGATTTTCGGTAGTGGCGCCGATCAGTCGGATGCTGCCTTTCTCGACGTGGGGCAGGAAGGCGTCTTGCTGGGCTTTATTGAAGCGATGGATTTCGTCGACGAAGACGATGGTACGGGTGCCGTATTGACGGGCCCGATCGGCGTCGGTCATCACCTGTTTGATTTCCTTGATGCCGGCGAGAACCGCAGAAAATTCGATGAAGTCGGCTTTCGTGATGCCGGCGATGATTTTCGCGAGAGTGGTTTTGCCGGTGCCGGGAGGACCCCAGAAGATCATCGAGCCGGGATCGTCACGCTCGATTTGCACCCGGAGTGGCTTGCCGGGGCCGACAAGGTGCTCTTGTCCGACAAATTCGTCGAGCGTGCGCGGGCGCATGCGGTCGGCTAGCGGCCGCGTGCTCTGCGGGCCTTGGTCTGCCGGCGGGATGGATTGGAAAAGGCTCAATGGTCTTTCTCAGCTCTCAATTTCCAGTTGACTCGTCCTGAACCGGGAGTTGCTCTTGCGACCTCTTGCTGCTTCGTAGAGTACGATGCTTGCTGCTACTCCAGCGTTCAGCGATTCGACTTCGGCAACTTGTGGGATTACGAGCGTTTCATCCATTTGGCGGGTGAGTTCGCGGGATAAGCCTGCGCCTTCGTTGCCGATGAAGATGGCCAAGGGTAGAGTCCAAGAGATCTCGGGGAGAGGAGTTCCCTCGTGCGATGAGGTTCCGAGCAGGCGGATGCCCTGTTTGCGCAGCAGCGGAATCAGTTCCGCGGTTGAGATTTGTATGAACGGCAGACGAAGGATCGAACCTGCAGAGCCGCGCAGAGCTTTTGCGTTGTAAGGGCTCACTGTCCCTTCGGTTAGAAAGATTCCCGCTCCGCCGAAAGCCTCGGCGGAGCGAAAGATTGTACCCAGGTTGCCAGGGTCTTGCAGGCCTGCGGCTACGATGAGCGGGCCGTCTGCCGACCGCTCGAGTATTCGAGGTGGGGTGGCGGGACCGAGCTTGACGAGCGCGGCGACGCCCTGAGGCGTGTCGCTTGGGACGATCGAATTGAAGAGGGCATTTGGCAAAACGAACGTCTCGGTTCGGGAGTTGATCTGCGGCAGAAGTTTTTCGGCCAGAGGACGCGACGATTCGCTGAAGAATACGCTGCTCAGGTGGTGACCACTGCGCAACGCCTCGTGAAGAAGCTTGATGCCCTCCATGGCACATTCGCCATGGGTGGTCAATTGGGCGCGGCGGAAGGCTTGGCGCAGTTCCTTGAGCTTTTGGTTGGAGCGCGCGGAGACCCGGCGCAAGCGGCTCGCCTGCGGGCTCGGTCGCGCGGCTTTCGCGTCTTCCTTCATTCGGTAAGTCCGGCCTGGACCAGGATATGGATCGACCGGCTTAACAGCTTACTTTATACGCTCCGGCTTGGCCGAGGCTCGTGGTATGGTACATTTCATGGTTTACGATCACAACGCTTAAAGCTAGGGTTGTCCATTAGGAAGGGACCAGAGTGCGCGCGGAAATCCTGAAAATTCATGCTGTAACGCCCGAACCCTCGCTGATCAAGTATGCCGCTGAGCAGATTCAGGCGGGGCAGGTGCTGGGGATGCCGACCGACACTTTTTATGGTCTGGCGGCCGATCCGTTCAACCTGCGCGCAGTGGAGCGAGTCTACGAGATCAAATCGCGCTTGCGGCATAAGCCGCTCTCGTTGCTGATTGAAAATGTCGATCAGGCCGATGAGTTTGCCCGCCCCTTGCCGGACGATTTCCATCTTTTGGCCCGTCGTTTCTGGCCCGGGCCGCTGACCATGATCGTGCCTGCGGCATCGCATCTGCCGTTGAAAGTGACCGCCAATACGGGAAATGTAGCGTTGCGCGTGCCAGCAGCTGAAATTCCGCTGGCGGTGGTGCGGGCGGCGAAGATCCCGATTACGGCCACCTCCGCCAACTTGAGCGGTTCGGTCGAATGTACTACTGCTGAAGAGGTGCGCTGCCAGCTTGAGGACCGCATCTCGTTGATCGTCGACGGTGGGCAGTCCCCGCGGAATATTTCATCGACCATCGTGCACTTCAGAGAAGATGGCACGTGGCAGATTCTGCGCGAGGGCGCGATTCCTACCAAGGATATCGTGGAAGCCTTGTCCTAAAGCAGGGTTCAACATTTCAGAGTTTCAAGGTCTCAAGGCGGAGCCGTTCCCCATTACTTGAAAATTTGAAACATTGAAATCTGATCTATGTCCGAAGATCATAAGTCTTCTCACCCGAGAAAATCCCTCTGGACTCGTCTCTTGCTGCTTTTGTTGCTGGCGGCGGTGGGAGCGCTGCTCTTATTTCTTGGCGTTACTGGCTCGCGCATCGTGCGCGCCGCTGCCGATGCGCCTTCGGAGAAAGCCGATGTGATCGCTATTTTCGGAGCTGCTGAATATTCCGGCCATCCGTCGCCGGTTTACCGGGCGCGCCTGGATCACGGTTACGAATTGTTCGAGAAAGGAATGGCGCCAGTCGTGATTACGACGGGAGGATCGGCGCAGGACCCGGAGTACAGCGAGGGCGGGGTGGGAAAAGATTATCTTTTGCGGCGGGGCATTCCGGAAGAGGCTCTGATTGCGGAGACGCAGGGATCCGACACGGCGCAATCGGCAGCGCGCGTGGCGAACATCATGCGCGCGAACGGAATGCACAGCTGTATTGCGGTCAGCGACGCGTATCACGTGTTCCGCATTCGCGCTCTGCTTGAGCATGAGGGCGTCTGGGTCGAGCTGGCTCCGAGGCCAGAGTCGCGTCCGCGGCATTTATGGGACAAGTTTGCGGCGGTGATGCGCGAAGCGGCAAGTTATCTGGCCTGGAAAACGGGATTGCCATAGACCGCCATAGACCCCGGACCAAAGACCAAAGACGAAAGACCAGCCGCCGGAATTCGGCGTCAGCATTGTGCTTCCAGCATTCGGCACAGGCGACTCGGTGCCGGGGTCTGAACTACCATCCCATCTTTTCGCGCAAGCTGGTGACGTGGGCTACGTGATGACGTCCGTGCCAGGCATAGAGCGCCACATTTTTTTCGAGCGACATCGCACCGAGCTCCGGATGCAGGAAGGTACGTGTAAAGTCAGCCTCGGTGAGTTTGCGCAGCATCAGCATCCAGCGCTGGTGCAGGGAATCGAGTAAAGCCAGCGACATTTCGATCGGGGCCTGTTTCGCATCGGGCAACTCGGCCCAGAGGTCTTCCATGTAGGGCTTGATGGTGGGCTCGTATTCGGTGAGCGCCAGCTTGCAGCGAATGTAAGCGTTCATGTGGCTGTCGGGAACGTGATGGGCCAGCTGACGCAACGTCCATCCGCCATCTCGGTAGGGAGTATCCAACTGTTGGTCGGAGAGTCCGCGCAGGGCGGCGCGCAAACGCGCGGGTGTCTCCTCGATCGCGGCCAGGCTTTGCTGCCGCTCTGCCGCCGTAGGTGGACCGGCGTAGGAAAACCTTCCGATTGGATAGCGGGGATCAGACATGAATTCCTCCGCGTGGGTAGATGACGATGGGCTGAGATGTGGTGCAAAAAAAACTATCGCACCATTGCCAGGACGCGGACGGGAGCGGTGCCGGGCAACTTGCCCTTTGCCGGGGCGACGATGATGAGCGAGCCGGTCGCGGGCAAGGAGGTAAAGGGCGCGGTTCCTTCGAGGACGTAGCTGCCGTGCAGTGCGAGCTGCCTCGCCAGCGTGCGGTCCGAGGCGAGTTCTATGCCCGTCTCGACCGCAAAGCCGATCGTGTAGCGAGCGTCAGAGAGGAACTGCGCTGCGTCGCGCTCGATCGGCAGCGGCATCCCGGACGCCCGAACGGCTGGGGGGGCGATGGGATTGATATCGGGCTTGGTACCGGCGGTGCGGCGGAGCGCGACCACCGCTCCCTGTGGAATCATGCCATGCTCCGCTTCCCACCGAGCGATATCGTTGAGAGAAATTTTCCGGCTACCCACGGGATTTGTTTCGAAATCCATCACCACCAGCGGCGCTATGAGGCGCTCCGGGGGAATCTGACCGGCTGACCAGGTGCCGGGAATAACCGCGCCCGGAGCGATGATGCGGGTTGTGGATTCGGTTGCACTCGAAGTGTTTTGCGAAACTGTCAGATCCACCACGTGCGAATAGCGGTCCTGCCGAGAAGAACCGGGACGCCGGTCGGCGAACAACAGGATGGCAAGTACGAGTGCGTAAGCAATGACAAAACTGCGAATTCGCATTCAAATCCTTAAGACGAAGCGCGTGAATGTATGTCTTAACCTCTATTGTTACGCGTCGTCGTGACAAGTTCAATCCACGGTTGGACATGACCCAGTGATGGTATCCGATTTCGCCCCGACCGGAAGTGCGCGTATTCAAGTCGCAAACTTTCGTGTCAACAGCAACATTTCCTCGCGGTGTTGAGCAGGTTACAATAGGGTTAACTACCAGTAACTTCCTGCACCTAGCGCAATCAGTGGTTTCGAATCAGTGCCCAAAGTGCGTACTGGCAGGGTCTGAAGAATTCTGAAGAATGATGTTCGGCTACGAAGAGAAAGTTTCCCCACTCCGGCTCACCATCGTGCAGTACGCCGTGCTGTTCGTTTTCCTGCTTCTGGCATACGGGCTGTGGCGGCTGCAGGTGATGCACAGCGACGAATACGCTTTGCTGGCGGAGAAAAACCGCGTTCGTAATGTGCCTATCCTGGCTCCGCGCGGGAAGATACTGGACCGCGAAGGCCGCATTATCGTCGATAACTACCCTTCGTTTTCTGCTTTGTTGCTGCGCGACTCTGCGCGCGACCTATACGCTGACGCGGATGCCATCGCCAAGGGCCTGCATTTGAACGCCGACGAGGTGCGGCAACGCGTCAAGCACTTCGCGGCGATGCCGCCGTATCAGCCGATTTTTCTGAAGGAAGACATTACTCCCGACGAATTGGCGTTCATCGAGGCGCACAAAAACGAGCTGCCGGAGCTCGAAACGATTATGGCGCACCGGCGGCTGTATCCGCGCAACGGCTTCATGGCGCACCTTATCGGCTACGTGGGAGAAGTGACCGAGGACATGCTCAACCAGCCGCAGTTCGAGCTCTATAACCCGGGGGACGTGGTCGGAGTGAGCGGGGTCGAGAAACAGTACAACGGGATCCTGATGGGAAAGAACGGATCGCGGCGCACGATCGTGAATAGTCACGGGCGCGAGATGAGCCGGCTGGATGAAACTCCGGCGGAGCCCGGCAAACAATTGAAGCTGACCGTGGACCTGGACCTGCAGATCGCGGCCGAAGAGGCGATTGAAGGGAAGAACGGCGCCATTGTAGCGATGGATCCGCACAGCGGCGAAATTCTGGCCATGGTCAGCCGGCCAAGTTTTGATCCCAACGATTTCAGGATGAGGATTTCGCGGGACGAGTGGAACAAGCTGATCAACGATCCTGACAAGCCGTTGCTGAATAAGGCAATTCAGGCGCAGCTCGCGCCGGGCTCGACGTTCAAGATCATTATGGCTACGGCGGGCTGGCAGGAAGGCATTGCCCAGACCCTTGACGTGCATTGCAATGGCGGCGCTACGTTTTACGGGCGGCGTTTCGGCTGCTGGGTGAAGGGCGGTCACGGCGAAGTTACGCTGCCCAAGGCGATCTATCAGTCCTGCGACGTATTTTTTTACACCCTGGCGGAAAAGCTTGGGATCGATCGTATTGCAAAATACGCGACCGCATTTGGATTGGGGCAAAAGACGGGGATCGATCTGCCGAATGAAGTAAGCGGCGTGATGCCTTCGGAAGAATGGAAGATCCGCAACTTCAAGCAGAAATGGTTCGCGGGAGAAACGATCTCCGTGGGCATCGGGCAGGGAGCGGTGGCGCTGACGCCGGTGCAACTGATGCGTGCCATCGCGGCCATCTCTATGGACGGCCACATGGTGGTGCCGCATGTGATCAATCCGACAAATCTCCCGCAGGGGTTTGTTGAGACGACGCATTATTCGGAAGTGAAGGACATCCCCATCGACTCTACGGGCTGGAACACGATCACCGACGCGATGAGTCGGGTTCTTTTGCCGGAGGGTACGGCTCCGTCGGCACACATTGCCGGAATGGATATTGCCGGCAAGACGGGGTCGGCACAGATTGTCTCGCTCGCGCTGCGCGCGAAGCATCAGAACAATCAGGATTTCAATCAGAACGGGTGGTTTGTCGGATTCACACCGCGACGCAATCCTGACATTATTGTGTGCGTGCTCTTCGAGGGTGGCGAGCACGGAAAGCTGGCGGCGCGTTTGGCAACCCAGGTGATCAAGGCTTACGTCGATAAACAGCGACGACAGCCGACAAAGCTGGCAGCTGGTTCTGGCAAGGTGGATATCGGCGGCTTGTGGACCGAGCCTGCCACCCTGCCAAGCGATACGGACTCCGATGGAGATCACTTGCAGGGTGGTCGATTCCTTGTCGATGCTGGGGCCGATGTTCGGCGCAAGCGAGCGCCCTTGGCGGTTGCCGCGCCTGGCATGCATTGATCAATGTCATCAATGATCGAATCCCTTCCGCGAAATTCAAATCCTCAAACGATCGTGATAGGTTAAGTCTTCGAGGCTAGACCTGCATGAGGTTAGACCCGCATGAGGCTAGACCTGCAATGAGGTTAGACCTGCAATGAGGTTAGACCTGCAATGAAGACCGTAGCTCGCCTGGCTCTGGACGCCGCGACAGTACGCGGAGTGACTTATGCCGATGCGCGTGTCGTCACCATTCGCAACCGCTCTTTAACTACGAAGAGCGGACGCGTGGGGCATGCTTCGGAGTCTGAGTCACTCGGCATCGGCGTGCGTGTGATTGCCGACGGTGCCTGGGGTTTTGCGGCGACTGCGGATTTAGGGCGCGGTGCGGTGGAGGCGGCGGCCGCTCGCGCGGTCGAAATTGCTCGGGCATCGGCGCGCGTGAAGCGGGAGGATGTGCGACTGGCTCCGGAACCCGCGGCTGTGGCGGATTGGACGACACCATACAGAATTGATCCCTTTACTACATCAGTCGAGCAGAATCTTGAACTGTTGCTGAAGGTCGATTCCGAGATGCGCGCGGTTGCGGGCGTCACACTTGCGGAAACGGGGATGAACTTTCAGCGCGAGGAGTCGTGGTTTCTTTCTTCGGAAGGCTCGGACATTCATCAGACAAAATACTCGACTGGAGCGGGGTATACGGCGTTTGCGTTTGCCGGCTCCGAGATTCAGAAGCGGTCTTATCCGAACTCGTTTGGCGGGCAATGGCAGAACCGCGGATATGAACTGATCGAAGAGATGAGACTGGTGGAGAATGCGCGCCGTGTGGCGGAAGAGGCGGTCGCGCTGCATCATGCGGATCAATGCCCCGAGGGTTCCTACACCATGATTCTCGATGGATCGCAATTGGGATTGCAGATCCATGAATCGATCGGGCATCCGATTGAGCTCGATCGCGTGCTCGGGATGGAAGCCAATTTTGCGGGCACATCGTTTCTTACGCTCGAAAAGCTTGGAAATCTGCGCTACGGGAGCGAAATGGTTAACGTCGTGGCAGACGCCCGGCAGGAGCATGGACCGGGGCTCGGGACCTTTGCCTTTGACGATGAAGGCGTGGCGGCGCAGACGACGCCGATTATCACTGCCGGGCGGTTCACTGGATATTTGAGTTCGCGTGAAACCGCGCACACGATCGGCGCTGCTCGATCCGGGGGCACGTTGCGCGCCGAAGGGTGGAATCGACTGCCCATGATTCGCATGACCAACGTCAGCATTCTGCCGGGAGAGACACCGCTTACTCTCGAGCAGCTGATTGGTTCGACCGACGATGGCATCTACATGGAGACCAATAAGTCCTGGTCGATTGATGACAAGCGTTATAACTTTCAGTTCGGATGCGAGATTGCCTGGGAGATCAAGAATGGCAAACGGGCGCGGATGCTGAAGAATCCTTCTTACTCCGGGATCACCACCGAGTTTTGGAATTCGATGGACGCGATTTGTTCGCGCGACGAATGGACTTTGTGGGGAACTCCGAATTGCGGCAAGGGACAGCCACAGCAGGTGGTCGGGACGGGACATGG
>Ga0302179_10002585_pt1 | contig 10558 bp, 9 predicted proteins | sample I_Palsa_E3_1_FD_198788 | JGI IMG/M metagenome (GOLD analysis project Ga0302179, IMG submission 198788) | Peat permafrost microbial communities from Stordalen Mire near Abisko, Sweden - I_Palsa_E3_1 | ecosystem: Environmental > Terrestrial > Soil > Palsa > Peat permafrost | place: Sweden: Abisko...
TGCTAGCGTGCGTGCTCTGGGAAGATCAATCCTACGAAGACGGAGTGGAGATTGCCGGGCGCATCCAGTCCTTCGTGCCGTAGGTGCAGGCAGCCAACGTGGCAGCCCTCGCGGTTGAGGCCCGGGACAAGATGAAGCTTCGGCACGTGCCCGTTACTCCTCGTTCGTGAAATGGCGCGTCTCAGGACGCACCGCGAATTCGTTTCGCAGACGCTCGCACAAGTGATGCAGCGAGCGGACGAACTCGCCGAATACTTCGCAATCTACTGGAAGGTAACCCGCCCGAGAGTTAGTCGATGAGTACTATCTCGCGCCAACAATCTTTGGAGACACTATTCCACACAAGAAGACAACTGGTACAAAATCAATGTGGATGCACCTGACAACTTTCAACCCACCTACAACATGACAGTTGATAGTCGAACGGGCGACAATGGCAGCCCGAGTTGGAACTTACTGGTCACCAACTGGCGCACCCAGACAAAGTCTTTTATTCCCCGAGGGAGCTTTCGCGGTGCTCGAGAATTCGTCAACATCCGCTGTTGAAAAAAAATGTTTGGCTCATCGAAATCCTCCCTGAAGCTTAGGACCAAGAATACGGTTTCACGACCGCGCTTGTGAGACAGCTCCTCACCTCAGCTAACTTTGGCAGAGAGCGTAAACTGGAGGCTGCTCTAGGCTTCGACGATGTGGTCGTTGATCCACTTAAGTATTTGGGCGAATCGGAATTCTCCGCTGGAGATCGCACGCATCATAAATTCGAAAGCAGAAATGGAATCGACTGCCAAGTCAAAGCCGTTAACAAGAAGAAACGTGTGTGCGGCTGCAAAAGCGACCCGTTTGTTTCCGTCGAGAAACGGGTGATTGTTCGCCAGAGATTCCATGAGAGCTGCAGCTTCTTCGGCCACGCTGTTGTAATAGCCGGTCTGAGGGTGGAATACGGCGGATTCCAGCAGACCGCCGTCTCGAATATCACCGATCCCACCATACTGATCAATTTGCTTCTGGTGGATTGCGAGAACTTCGGCGATGGTGAGGTAGATACGCTCTGACACTTAGCTTACTTGGCGAGCTTTTGATAGAGTTCTCGGAATTTCTCATTCGAGCGACGATAGGCTTCGATTACCTCTGGTCGTACTAAGTGTTGGGAAGGGACAACGTTGTGGATGTAATGTTCGATGGCCTTTTCCAGAAGATGTCGCTGGGACTGCCCGTTTTTCTTAGCGACGGTCACTAGTTCCTTGTACAGCTTGGCGTCGATCGCCGGACCAATCTTGACAGTTTCCTTAGCCATCTCGAACCATACCTCTGAAAACAATTTTAGAGAAATCTATACATGATTGCAAGACAAATCTAGATTAGACTAGAGTCAAAGTCTAAAGTCGACGTTCAACGGGTCCTCCAAAAATATACAAGGCTAGTCCGTCGTTAGCCTCATAAAACACGAAGCCGTACGGTACAGCGGCACGGTTCAGATCAAGCGTGCCGGCAAAGTGCCCGGCATTCGCGGTGTCCGCCGCGGACGTTGGTGCCAGTGGAATCGCCGAAACCGTTTCCATTGGGATTTAAGATTGCTTATTAACGAGAGGCAATTTTGGATTGTGTTCTTTGATCAACGCCTTTACCGTGCGATTGCGCGTGACGTCCCAGCTTACGATCCGGAATTTCTCTTCACTTCTATCATGGCGTTTACGCTTTTATTTACGATCTCACTCGCTGTCGCAGTTCACGTTGTCGCCCGTTCGCGACAGTCTCCGTCTCGTACATGACAGATGAAAGTCGATAATGGGCGACAACGGCAGTGGTTGATGTGACGATCGAGTCGGAACTCACTGGCTACCGAGTAGCCGGACTAAACAACGGATGCTATTCCTCGAACTCCTCCTCTTCTTGTATATTTTCTCGAACATCAGGATTTTGGTTAGCCGTAGCCGCGGCCGATTGCTCTGGCTGAATCACGGTTTCATCTTCTTCCAAAAATGTCCCGACGTTAATCGTCCCCTTAACCGCCTCCTCCAGGGACGGTATGCTGACATCCAGTCCTTCAGGCCAAGCGCGGTTCTGGAGAAAAATTGCCGCTCGCGTGTCCCCAGCTAGCGCCGCGGCGACTTGAGCGCGAACCACCGACGGCCATTCACGACATGCAATGAAATCGCCGAGTACCTGGTTTTGCACTGAGAGCCATTCCGCGCGCCGTACCACATCGAAATCCTGCGCCCACCTGTAAACCGTCATCCGTGCCACATTGAACTGCATCGCGAGCGCCGTGATCGTCCTAAACCGCCTGAATTGTTTCGGAGCGGCCAGGAATTGCGCCACAGCTTCGTGGCCCGGATTATTAAGTGGCTTGCTGCCGTCGTAGTTCCTCCGACGTTTGGTCGGCGGCGCAGCAGGGCGAATGGTCTGTGGCCCGGCGGCGTCACCTTCAACGGTCTCTGCTTCCATCGAAACACTCTGGTTTTTATCGCTCATTATGATTTCCCTTCGTCGCAAAAATTGTGCTGCAGTTTCACGTTTCGCGACTGCCAGATATTTTTGCAGGCCTTCCAAAAACCGTCAAAGGAATCGAATTAGGGGAGGACTGCCCAATTTCGTTTCCTCCCCAGTGGCATAGCGATTGCTCAGAATCGGCGAGAAGGAGTCGTCCAAAGTGAGGATTGCAGCGGATTATTCTTCTTGAAGTTCTTCAGTCCCTTACGGATGTTCACTGGGTTCGTTTCCCACGAATCGGCGTTCTGACCCGCGGCTGCGCGTCCAGCTCTTATGAGGGACACGAGTTCTCCAGGTGTCGGCCGTTGCCTTGTGGCCTCAAAGACAAAGCCTTCAATCGTCGCCAAGTGAGTCCACGGCCTGCTGACCCCAAGTCGTTTGGTGTTGAAAGCCAGTTTAGATCGCAAGAGTGTCTGTTCGGCAAATCTGATCTCGTTGGCAATGCGGTTCGCAGCATCGAGTTGCTCAAAAACTCGATACAGCGTTTCCAAGTCACTCAAACACCGAACCGCGGCCAGCAAGATCTCCTTAGCCTTCTTCTCGCGCGCTTTGCGCTGCGCATTTAGAGTGGATGAATTGACAACGTATAGGTGAATCGACAAGGCAATTTTTCTCGGATCGCAGCCCGCTATTTGCCAGCGTTGGACGATTGCTCGGGTGTTCGGATTTTCATCCAAGTATTTCCGGTAAGCTCGCCTCCATTCGTCTCGTTGAGCTTTCGTAGTACCCGAAAACTCGTCGACGATCGCGATTGAGAAAGAAGTCTGGTTCATCGAGTATTCCGTGAAGCCTACTGGTACTCGCAAAAGTGTAACAAGATAGCTGTTCGTGATGTCGCTATAATTCATTGATTCCGGTTCGGTTAACCTGCCCGAAGCAGCCGGTCGCTCCCAGTTACATGTATCAAACATTTACGGACGGTCCTATAGCCGGTGACGGTCTCTCATGGTCTATTTCGAACAAGCGTCTACGGCGTAATCGATCCAAACAAGCTGAGCGCGAAAGGATAGTAGACCAAATATGGCTGCCAAGAGCCTGCGCGCAAGACTAAAGTGGAATTTGACTAGAAGGAAGTTGCGCGCCGCCCGCAGGAAGACTGGCCTCTGTCATTATTGCGGTCAACCAGCAGAACTCGGCAGAGCGTATTGTGCTAAACACCGGAAAGAGAAAATTGAGTCGGCGAGGAGAGTGCGATGGAACCGTAGGAAAAAGGGACTTTGCGAATTCTGTGACAACCCAGCGCGTCCTGGAAAGGTCGACTGCCCAAAGCACAGGGAAAAGCGCTCTGCGGCGAGACAGGCCCTCAAACTGAAGGTTCTGGCCCACTACGGAAAACGCAGGACGGCTGTTTGTTGCTGGCCAGGCTGCGGTGAGTCTGATCCGGACATGCTGACGATTGACCACGTGAACGATGACGGAGCGGAGGATAGACGGCAGACGAGACTTGGAGGAAAGACCTTGTATTCACGACTGCACAGTGAGGACTGGCCTAGCGGTTACCAAACTCTGTGCTGGGGCCACCAATGGAAGAAGGAAATTCTCGGACGACGCACCGCTTACTGACTCCGAACAAGATCCGCTGACTAGCGCCGAGCGGCTTATGGCTGATTTCCGCGGCACGGGGATGACGGTAGGGCCGCATCCGATGTCGTACTGCCGCGCGGCTATGATGAAGCTCGGAGTGCGGACGCGCGTATGAGCTCGAGCATCTTCCGGATGGGATTCGCTTGCGCATTGCGGGAGCCATTATTGCGCGGCAGCGGCCGGGCACGGCGAAGGGCTTCGTCTTTCTGAGCGTTGAAGATGAAACGGGGATTGCGAACGCCATTATTTCGCCCGATGTATTTGCGGAAAATCGCGTCACGATTGTGAGCCATCCGTTTCTTCTGATCGAGGGCAGGCTGCAGCATCAGGACAATGTTATTTCGGTGGAAGTTGATTCGGTCGAGGCGCTATCGATCCCTGCGGCTGCGGCCACCTCGCACGATTTTCACTGAACGCGGCGAAACGAACCCTGTTCGCTCCGGATGCAAAAATCACAGCCGGATCGTGGCCGACAGGCTTTCAAACCGCAGATTATGGCTGCCTGGTGCCGCCGCCCAGCACAATTATGTGAGGATCATGGATGGCTGTTCCATCTACGATAACGGAATAATCGTAACGTTCCGTATAACCTCCTAAGTCCGCCACCGGCAGACTATTTACATCTCCGTCGCCACTAAAATCTGTGGGCGGCCCTTGGAATGGATAGCCATCCTTATTAAACCTAATCGTAAGTTTGTGGCCGCGAAGGTGCCACTTTACGATTTCGCCCGGGCACAACACCACTGGTTTTAAAACGTCGGTCCAAGGGTCCGGAAGATTTACATCATTGGGGGCGCCGCAATTGATGGTGTAAGAACTGGCGCTGGGGCCGTTGCCGGAAGGATGTTTGCCGCAAGACGCAAGAAGGAAAGACAACGTGACGATCAGGGTAAAGCGACCGGCCAGAGTTGTGTGGCTCATGGCATCTCCTTTTAATGTTGAGTTGAAGGGGCCGCGAGTAATTTCTGGAATCTAGGATCACTACTGAGATTGTCGAGATTGGGCGTGTCGCGCAATGTTGCGGCGGAGTATCCTGCCGCAACTGCTTTTTCCAGGAAATCCAGCGAGCGCTCTTTCTCGGCGAACTGGTTATACACCAGAGCCGCACTGAACAACAGATCCGGATCGCTTGGGGAAATGGATAGAGACTTTGTGATGTATTCGACTGCCGGATCGCGCTCGCCCAACATCGCGTAATCAACCGCCATATATCCCAGCAGCGCGGCGTTCCTCGGATTAACCTTCGCTCGCTCACCAGCGAGCTTGATCGCCGTATTATAGGCAGAGGCCGCTTTCGGCCGTTCTCCCGGTGACCAATAATAGGCGTCTCCAAGATTCCCCCAGATTTCATAATTTTTGCTGTCAATCGCCACTGCTTTTTCGTAGACATGAGCAGAATCGGAAAATCGACGAAGCTGGAAGTACAACGTGCCGAGGTTGGATGTATTCTCCGCGGTCGCCAGGATGGAAACCGAGCGCTCAAGCAGTGGGAGCGCCTTTGTGTATTGCCCTTCCGCCAAGTAGGTAATTCCGAGGTTTCCGTATCCAGCGTAGCCATCGGGCACAAGAGCAGCCACTTGGGAAAACATTGATTCCGCGTCGGCGTATTTTCCTTGGCCCAAATAAAGCTCTCCCAGCAAGTTGTAATTTGCCCAGTCGTTCGGCTTCAGACTGATGGCTCTGCGAAATGTTTGCTCGGCTTCGCCGGGCTTGCTCAATCGCTCATACGCAAGAGCCAGGCCCTGGTAGGCTCGGTCATCTGTGGGCTGCAAAACCGCGGCCTCCTGATATTCCTGGGCAGCTTTTTCGTATGCGCCGGTTCCGTTATAGACGGTTCCTAAGCAGTTGTAGCCCGCAGCCTCTTCCTTCCGGAGCCGTACGGCGCGCTCGCAATTCGATTTTGCCCGGCTCACCCAATCCGAATTTCTGGTGAGATCGTATTCGCGCCAATATGCTTCGCCTAAACCTGAATACGCCAAGGCGTAATTGGGGTCGACCTCCAAGGCGTGATTAAATTCGGCAATTGCGTTTTCTATGCTGCCTGGCTTGAGAAAATCTTGCAGGTATCCCCGACCCTGCAAATAGAAATCATAGGCATTCGGCTGAGTCGTTCCATGGTCAGTCAACTCTTCGCGTTCGCCAGGGCCTAGCTCGATTTGAAGCGCGTCTAAGACGCCGTCGGCCACTTTGTCTTCGAGCGCGAAGGGATCGGACGCCGGCGCCGTAACTGTACCTCCGCGTAGTTGTTTGTGTCGATTCGCATCGACGAGAGCGTAGTTCACTCGAACCATCGTCCCGGCACGCTCGACGTTCAACTCCAAGCCTAGAGTCGCGCCAAACCTCTGGCTCGCTTCGTGCAAGGTTGTGATGTCGTTGGCCCGGATCTCACTCGCTGGAACTACTTGCAAAGGATGATTTTTGCTCAGCTGCATAAGTCTGGAAGTCAGCGTTTCTGTTAATCCGTTGCCAAAGGCAGCATCAAAGCCGTTGCCCGATTCATTTAAGGGCAATACGGCAAGCAAATTCACCCGGGAGGCGGCGACCGTTAACTGCCTCTTCGGCATTCGCCATATTGCGACGCCAGCGCCAAGCATGGCGATGGCCAGCACCGTGACGAAGTAAGTCCAACGACTTCGCGATTTTCGCGTTGCAACGGAAACGGAGACGATGCCATCGGAAGTGGTGATTGATTCGAGCGCGGCACGAAGTTCAGCCGCGCGCTGGTAGCGGCGCGCCGGTTCTTTCGCCAGGCAGCGCATGACTATACTTTCAAGGTTTGCAGAAAGATTGGCATTCAGTTCGCGTGGCGGTTTGGGCGTGTTATTCAGAATCTCCGCGATCAGGGCAACGGGGCTTGCGGAGACGAAGGGCCTCCTTCCGGTCACGGTTTCGTACAAGACGGAACCGAGGGAGTAAATATCGCTGCGAAAGTCGGCCGGCTCACTTCTCAGTTGCTCGGGAGACATGTACGGCAGAGTTCCCGCAACTTCCGGGATATCTCCGTGACTCTGAGTGAGATCGTTCTCGCTTTTCCGAAACAATTTCGCCAAGCCGAAATCGAGAACTTTAATGTCGCCCTTCGGCGTGATCATTATGTTGCTTGGCTTGATGTCGCGATGAACTATCCCAACTTCCGCTGCGTCTTCCAACGCGCTGGCAACCTGCACACCGATGCTGACGACTACTTCTTCTGGTAGACGTCCCTGCGCTAGCTTCTTGCCGAGCGTATCTCCTCTGACATATTCCATCACCAAGAAGGTGACTTCATCGTGGGTGTCGAAATCATAGATATGGGCAATGTGGGGATGGTTGAGTTTGGAGAGTGCCAGGGCTTCTCTGCGGAGTCTTTCTCGAGCGGCTGAGTCGTTGAGCAGACTATCTGGAAGCAGCTTGATTGCGACATCCCGGTCCAATCGCTGATCATGGGCACGGTAGACGACGCCCATACCGCCCGCTCCGATCTTTTGGTCGATGCGGTAATGGCCGAGCGTCTGGCCAATCATAGAAGAGTTCCAGCCTCTGGCCGCGCATCTTATTCTGCGACTATATCCAAGTCAACGCCGCTCACCCCGCGACAAGTGGAATGCGCTTTCCCGTGAGCGATCGGAAAGCCCGGAGTCGATGGTCGTGCTTGTGAGCCACGCGTTTCTTTTAATCGAGGGCCGGCCTGCAGCATCAGGACAACGTCATCTCGGTGAAAGTTGATTCGGTCGAGGCGCTATCGATCCCTGCGGCTGCGGCCACCTCGCACGATTTTCACTGACGCTGTCGCGGAGACGACGACGGACGCCATCCGACGGCAGAGCTATAACGCAGCCGATTATCGTTTTCTCACTGGGAGCAATTGTTCAGCCAGACGCAAAAGAACATCCAATCGACAGAGACTGTTGTCAGCAGTCGCGGCGCTTGGATGTTCTTTGTTCAACAATGGCGACTATTGAGAGAGGCCCATTAGCGGAGCGCCCCGCTGCTAAAACAGCGGTCCGATCATGTACACGTCGTCGCAGGCCAGGTCGCTTGGGTTCGAGCAATTCCCTGACGGATAGGCCATGTTCGATGAGAAGACAACGTACCTTCCGTCGCGGCTGAGGGCGGCCCGCTGCTGTCCCCAGAACGAAGAACTATCATCTCGCGTGCGTGACCAGGCTATACGGTATACATCCCCAGGCGTTCCTCCAAGTCCTGAGGTATTTCCAACGCTGCCCACGTTCACAAGAATCATTTCGCTTTCGTAGGGGAACCAGCAGTTACCGGGAAACGCACTACCCGCGCTTGTGAATTGACTGCATGACGTGTTCGTGGGAGCCACGTAGTTCGAGCTTGTTGTCCACCATTCTGGCGACTTCGAACGGCTCGTGTCATCGTAACTGATGAGCGCCCATGGCTGACTTGGTCCCGTGCCCGCGGTGCTGATATGACCGCCTGTGTATACAGTCGTAAAGACACAGGCTACATCATTGTTCAAATCATTCATGCTGGAATGGCCGCCTTGTTGTGAGCACGGGTCGTTTGCGTGGTTTCCGTTTGGTGACGGGTCCCACAATTCCAAGAACAAATTATCTCCACCGGTCAAGCTCAGGAACGAGTCCGTGTGAGTCGTTCCACTCTGCATGTTAAACATCGTTCCAGCAGAAGTGATGAGGTCGATACAGGACTGTCCGGCCGCGAACGCGGACTTACAATCTGCGGATACGTTCGGCTCTGTATTCGAGTGCCATTCGACTTCTACGCGATCGTCGGTGGACATGATGATTTTGTGGATGCAGCCATTCACGATATCTGTCACACCCATTGGGAATGGAGCAGCACCAGAACCGCTGTATTCCGAACCGGAATGAACGGTGCAGCTTCCACTCGTCGATGTCGTGAAAATGGACGATTGCGTAAGGCTGTTCAGGTTGAAGCTGAAGATGTCCACATTCACTGTACCGCTGCCCGTGTGCTCGCCAACCAGACCAATTGTTGTTCCGTCCAGCGAGATGCGCGTCTCGTCCGGGACGGTGATGTAACTATACTGCGAGAACGTAAACACTGTGGAGATACTGATCGTATTCGTTCCGGTAATTTTCGCGCTCATCAGGGAGTTGTTGTTTGTGTAATAGAACAGACCCGGCGTTGTGGCTGACCACATGTACTCTACCGTAGGAGTCGTTGCCGACGGCATGTTCGCATTGTTTACAACCACATTTCCATTCAGACCGATGACGCACCATCCGCCACCGCTTCCACATGTCCCGGCCCCGGCAACAAAAATATATGTGTCACTGCTGTCCATCGGTTCAAGTGTCGAGTAATAATGAGCCGTATCACCACCTACAGTTAGGCGCTTCACCACGCAGCCTGTGCCGCCCGACGCTGTGCCCAGCGCGTCTGTATAGGTACCTCCCACGGTAGAAGGCGGTGTAAAGGTGGCCCAATCGGATGGCATGTGTCCTTTGCCGTCATCCTCCAAGCCGCAGATTGGGGCACCGGTGGTTGGTGGGGTTCCTCCTCCTGCGCCTCCGGTCGCCGCTCCTGCGCCCGACAAAGAGATCATCGTAGGGGAGCCAGTTGCATTGCTCGATACGGATATGCTCGCGCTCGCACTTCCTGCAGCCGTCGGGGCAAACGAAACGGTCAGTGTGGCCGTCTGGTTGGGTGTGAGCATCGTGCCAGCACTCACGCCGCTCGCGCTAAAGGCGCCGGCGGGTTGCGTCACTCCGGAAATAGTGACGTCCGCGCTTCCAGTATTTGTAAGTGTCACGTTTTGCGAGCTGTTGCTGCCTACAGTCAAGCTTCCGAAGGCCACGCTCGCCGGATTCGAGGTAAGGGAGTAGCTGGCGGCGACGCCAGTTCCGCTCAATCCGAACGAAGAAGTCGAAGTTGAAACGCTACTCGTCAGCGAAAGGGAGCCGCTTACGGCTCCTGCAGACGCTGGAGAGAAGACGACGTTAAACGTCATGTTCTCGCCGACTGCAATCGTCGCGGGGACCGCGACTCCATTGATGCTGAAGCCTGCGCCGGACGCGCTGGCCGCGGAAACCGTCACGCTTGCCGTCCCGGAGTTTGTCAATGTAAAGGGTACGGATGATTTACTGCCTACGAGCAGGCTGCCGAAATTGATACTGGAGGGACTCGCCGAGAGGGCGACTTGTGTTCCGGCGCCGCTCAGGGCAATGGTGGGGTCCGATGTGCCAGTCTTGATCGAGATGCTGCCCGACGCGTTCCCTGCCGTCGTGGGCGCGAATGCCACTGTGAATTTTGTGCTTTCTCCGGCAGTCAGGGTCAATGGGGTGGCGATCCCGGTGACACTGAAGCCCGTGCCGCTTGCGCTTACTTGCGTGACCGTAACGCTGCCGTTTCCCGTATTGGTCAAAGTAGTCGATTGACTGCTGCTCGTCCCGACAGCCACTTTGCCAAAAGCGACGCTCTCCGGATTTATCGTTAATGTGCCGGATGTGCGAGGAATCCGGTGCCTGAAACCGGCAAACTCCGGTTGCTGCGC
>Ga0302179_10002587_pt1 | contig 10556 bp, 9 predicted proteins | sample I_Palsa_E3_1_FD_198788 | JGI IMG/M metagenome (GOLD analysis project Ga0302179, IMG submission 198788) | Peat permafrost microbial communities from Stordalen Mire near Abisko, Sweden - I_Palsa_E3_1 | ecosystem: Environmental > Terrestrial > Soil > Palsa > Peat permafrost | place: Sweden: Abisko...
GCGTCGCGGGGGATCTTTTCACCGGTGGCGAAGGCCTTGGCTGCTTTGATGATGGTCTCATCATGGGTGGCGAGGCCGTGATAGATGCCGCTTTTCAGCAGGATCTTCATTAGCTTGACGTAATTGGCATCGACTTCGGACTTTTTCTGGAAAGCGATTTCTTCGGGCTCTTTGTAAGCGCCCTTGCAGAGGCGTATGCGGATGCGCTCGGCGAGCAATTTTTCGATGTCGACTTCGGCGCTTCGCATGTAGGACTGGATCACGGTACCTACGCTGTCTTCGTTGCCTGGGATGCGGTGGAGTTCACGAACGAAATTGAGGGTGCGCTCGGTGTAGAGCGAGCCTTCCATATCTACACGCACAAAATTTCCCGGCGACATGCTGGCTGCCTTCGCTACCAGGGCACGGACGATGTCGTAGGCCAGGTTTTCGTCCACGTCGAGGCCCATGTGGGTCAGCTTCAGGCTGATATTTGCGTTCAGTTTGTGGGCGGCGATTTCGTCGAGCAGGTTGTGATAGAGCTGGGCGCTGGCTCGGGCTTCTTCGGGATTGGTGACGTTTTCTCCGAGATTATCGATGGAGACGGCCGCGCCAAACTGATTGACTGCGGCGGTGGCGCGGATGGCGTCGGCAACTTCTGTGCCGGCGACGAAGCGAGCGGACGTCCGCTGGCCGAGGGAGGAGCGTTCGGCAAAGGCTCGCAGGGAACGGCTTTCGGAAAGCGCAATGAAAAGCGCCCTCAGCATGGGGCGCCTGATTTTCGCGGGTCGGATTGTGGCGAGTTAGAACTGCCGGAGACGGCCATTATTTTTTGCGAGGCGTGACAGTACTTTTTACCACAAGGCCGGAGAACTCCTCCGCCGAAACGATGATGGGTGCGGATGGGTGGTCCCCGACCGATATCTTTCAAAATGTAGAAAATTGGTACTGTCTCAGTTTGGCTTTGCAAGCCACGCCAGATGACGGAGTTTCACTGTAAACGCAAAGAAGCCTATCGAGCCAACGAAAGAGACGACAACCGGGAAGTCAATGATCATAGTGCAATCCTGCGAGAAAAATTGAACCTGGGACACTAGCGGAGAAATTACGTCCGGACCTTCAATCCGTTCAAGAACTGAATTAGCCCTGCAGCTTAACGGGGCAACAGGGCTGCGCGCTGGGCGCTACGGGAAAATTGCTTCGCTTAAGGAAGGCAGTGGTTTCTGAGGCAACGAGCGAAGATCGGTGGTCGTGTAGAATAACCGATTGTATATGGATCTTTCTGCCATCCAGCAAGCCTTGCGCGAGCGCAATATTGACGCATGGCTTTTCTATGATCATCACCATCGAGATCCTATTTCGTATCGTGTTCTGGGGCTGCCGGATGGGCTGATGGTCACGCGGCGGTGGTACTACCTTATTCCTGCCAAGGGCGAGCCCATCAAACTGGTGCACAAGATTGAGGCGGGACATCTGGATACCTTGCCGGGGACCAAGAACAAGTACGCCGGTTGGCAGGAACTGTTCGACGGGTTGAAGCAGATGCTGGCGCCCTATCGCGATGTGGCAATGCAGTATTCGCCTAACAACTTTGTCTTCACCATTTCGATGGTGGATGCGGGGACGGCGGATATGATCCGGGGGCTGGGCAAGAATATTGTCAGTGCGGCGGATCTGATTGCGGAATTTGAAGCAACTTTGACGGATGAGCAAATTGCGTCCCACTTTGCGGCTCGCGATGTGATTGACGCGGTCACTGCCGAGGCTTTCAAGGAAATTGGACGGCGCGTGCGGGGCGGAGGGACGCACGAACATGAGATTCAGCAATTTTTTATGGAGGCGTTCGAGCGCGAGAACATGGTCACGGATGATCCGCCTGTCGTGGCTGTAAACGCCAGCAGTGGAAACCCGCATTATGGGCCTAGCGCGAGCCGTCCGGTGCCGATTCGTGAAGGCGACTTCGTTTTGCTGGACGTGTGGGCTAAGAAGAAGACTCCGCGCGCAGTTTACTATGACATCACTTGGGTGGGGATAGTCGGCAAGGCCCCGACGGATCGGCAACGAGAGATTTTCAAGATCGTCAGCGAAGCCCGCGATGTCGGGGTGAAGACGGTGCAGGATGGCGTCGCCGCCGCACGGCCGATCGCGGGATGGGAAGTGGACCAGGCGGTGCGGGGGCACATCAAGCAGGCAAAATATGGAGAATATTTCATCCATCGCACCGGGCACTCGATTGGGACTGAGGTGCATTCGAATGGCGCCAACATGGATGACCTCGAAATCCATGATGAGCGGCGCATCCTTCCCAATTCGTTGTTCTCGATCGAGCCCGGCATCTACCTGCCTGAATTCGGCGTGCGCACGGAGGTCAATATGCTGGTGCGGCCGGGAAGCGCCGAAGTGACTGGTAAAATACAACGAGAGATCGTGACGATCTGAATGGCCAAGCCAGCAATCGATAAATCAAAAAACGCTGCCAGTGAGCCGGAGTATCCGCTCACGACGATGTCGGTGGTTGCGCCGATCGTGGGATGGCTGATTCCGGGGGGCGGGCACATCCTGCTGAAGCGTTATGGGCGGGGCGTTTTGCTGCTGATTTCGGTGGTCTCGATGTTTTTGATTGGCTTGGGCATGCAGGGACGGGTTTATCAGCCGAATGGCGGAGATATTCTCGATATATTGGGATTTGTTGGAGATCTGGGCACGGGCGTCCTCTATTTTGTGGCGCGGATCATGGATTGGGGCAACGTAATGGCGGCGAATGCGGCGGCGGATTATGGCAAGACGTTTCTGATCGTGGCCGGCCTTCTGAACTATATCGCGGCGGCCGATGCGCATCACATTGCGCTGGGGAAGAAATCGTGACCGTTAGTTTGTCGCACTTCTCGGCTGCCGTCGTGTTCGCTTTGTTTGCATCGATCGTCTTTGGCATCACGCAGCGCAACTCGACGATGGAGCAGTTGAAGTATGGGCTTTACTGCTTCGCTATGTTCGTTGGGGGAGTCTTTGTCGCGGGATGGGTGATGGCGATCATTCGGCGGTGAAAGACCTGGCGCGATTTTGATCTCGCAATCCGCGCCGACGGTTGCGGTGCGACACGAACCAAGGCGGCGCGCAAATCGTGTTCATCGAACCCTGGCGTCGCCTAGACGATCTTTCCGGCGGCATCAATCAGTACAAACTGTGGCAATCCCTCACCGGGGAGCGATCTACCTCGCCATCGTCGCGACAGTTGGGCCAGCGTGATTTTCCGTGATTGGCGAGGAATGGATCGGCTTTCTCAGGGCCTTCGTCTTCGTCGACGGTGATTAGGGCAATGCCCTGGGCCATCGCCCGCATGACGCCAGATACCAGCGCGATCCGCATTATGCCTCAACCTCGCTGATTGACCAACGATAGCTCTTCTAAAGGGCGAGTCAGTTAGGATCCGTCTGATTTTCTCATTCCGGCGGTCCGCTTTGCAGGCCGTCGCCAGGGGCCAGGGGAAGATGGGCGGCTCCACTGAGGATGACGCGCTCCTGCAGCGAGAACGTATGCGCGTATTGGTCGGAGTTGATGAGTTGGTCGCGCTGGTCGGGCGTCAGGCCGCGCATGTCGCGGATGGCGCGGTTGACGGCCTGGCGGCGGTCGGGCGACAACTGTTTGAACTGGTTAAAGAGCTGGCGGGCGCGTTCCTTCTGATCCGAGGTCAGGTGCTCCCAGGTTTCCATGCGGTTCAGGACGCGTTCCTGCTGGTCTCGAGGCAGGCCGGAAAAGTGCTGCAATCGTTGTTGCAAGCGGGCTTGCTGTTGCGGCGAGAGCCGGCGGAACTGCGGATCACTTTCGAGAGAGCGGCGCTGTTGCGCGGTCGGCAGATCGCGGTATTGGCGCAGCCAGTTTCCGGCATGGCCGGGCTGGTTTTGCGGACGCGACTCATTGGGCGCTTGCCGCGGACGCTGTGGCTGCTGATGCGGCTTCGGCGGGTGAGGATGTGAATGCTGTTGCGGATGCGATGGGGCCGACCTTTGCGGTTGCATGTGACGGGGTTGGGCGAACGACGCCGTCCACAGCAGAAGCGCTGCCGAACAGCACACGAGTATTTCGCGGCCCAACATACTGGTCCTCTATTCCTGCGCTCTCATGGTCGCGAATCCTACGGATTCGCGGTTACGTCGTCCTGCACCTGCAGCTCGTCGAGCACGTCGAAATCGGCGTACAGGTCGTCGTTTCTGTCGAGCGCCTGCAGATCGCCAACCGCGGTTCCGGGCTGCACCGGCGGACCGGGGGACGGAGGCTTGGTCGCGATGGTTTCAGGCTGATTAAAATACGGACTGTTGCGGAGACCGACACCCAATCCTCCAACAAACAACACGGCGGCTAGCGACATAGCCCACACCGGGCGATGCAACCAGGTTAGCCATCCCACAGACGGACGCGCCATTTCTTCGCGCAGGCGCGCCTGCAGGCGGGTGTCGAAATACGGCGACGGTTCGACCGCTTGCCATTCGTCGAGCAGTGCCATGGTATTTCGCAACTCGCGCAGATGCGCCGCGCAGTCTCTACACGACCCGATGTGTTGACTAACCTCCGGCTCCAGTGTTCGAGCGTCGATGCCAGCGGCCAGTTCCGGCAACAGTTCGCGAATTTGATTGCAATTCATACTCCTACCTCTACTTCCCGGAAACAAATTCTTTCAGCTGCTCGCGCAGGGTTTCGTAGGCGCGAAACAGTAATGACTTGGTGGCGGACTCGCTCAGCTTCAGCACGCCCGCGATCTCGCGATAATCCATCTGCTGATACTTATGCATGATGACGGCTACCCGTTGGCGCTCCGGCAACGCGTTCACTTTACTGCGAATGGCTGCCGATCGCTCCCGCTTCAGAATCTGTTCTTCGACGGTGAGCGAGTCGTCGGCCAGGTCGGGCGTGGTGCCGGTTTCGTGGTCCGGTTCATCGAGCCGCACGGTATTTTCTGCGCGCTCGTGGCGCGTATCGCGTGCGTGGTTCACCGCGAGGTTGGTCGCGATGCGATAGAGCCAGGTCGTAAACTTGGCGCTTGGCTCGTAAGTCGTGCGCGAGCGGTACACGCGTAGAAAAACTTCCTGCGCCAGTTCCTCGGCGGTTGCCGGATTGCGGCAAAGGCGGTACATGAAGCCCACCATCGGCCGGCGGTATTTTTGCACGAGGAAAGCGAAGGCGGATTCGTCTCCCGTCTTGACTCGCAGCATCGCGTCGACATCGGAGAGGGCCTCGGCGGAGTTGGCATCTGCCATCGGCGCGGACGAAGGCGACGGCGCCACAACATTGGGCAGGCCGCGACCCGCAGTTCCACGACCGAGCATGCCGCGATCGAGCATTTCACGACCCAGCATTCCCCGATCGATGGCGACGCTGCTCACCTCAGTGGAAACCCCGGCTTGAGGACAAAGTTGCGCCTCCTTGGCATCGGAGATGGGCGAGGAAGTCTTTTCGTCTGATTTGGTTACGGACTGGGAGTCGGGAGTGTCCGGGGCGGGCATGAAGGGGCGCTAAAGAGAGGCTATCGGGAGCGGAGAAGGCGGTCAAGAGCCTTGCCAGGAGGGGCATTATCGAACTTTGGATGGGTTAAGAGGCAATTGCCGGGATTGTCGAACTTCAGCGTGGTGCATTGCTTTCGAGGTTCGACAGGGCTTCACGGGCCGGGGCGTAATTGGGGGCTGTGGTAAGGATCTTTTCCAGTTCAGCGCGGGCCTCGGCGAGACGACCCATGAGTCCGAACGCGCTGGCCAGGTTCGTGCGGTATTCGGGATCGTCGGGCACAAGTTCAATGGCACGGCGAAAGTGCTCTATGGCTTCCGGACAGCGTCCCATCTCGCAGTAAACCGATCCCAGGTTGTTGTGAAGGGACGCGTTAAGCGCATCAGCCGCGGGATGAACGTCCAGCGCTCGCTGGAAATAGTCCAGGGCTTGTTCATAGTGATGTTCATCCTGCCAGGCAATCGTGCCCAAGGCATTCAGTACGTTCTCGTCATTTGAATTTGCGGCAAGCCTCTTGCTCAGAATGTTCTGCGCTTCCTTCCACCGGCCCAGTTGCAGCAGCAGGCTTCCGCGGACCGACTCGACCTGAGGATCGGTCGGGTCGGCGGCCTGCGCTTTATCGAGGGCGGCCAAGGCTCGCTCGAATTGACGTCGGTCAGCCTCGATGAGGGCCAGTCCGATGTACGCGGAATCGAGCTGATCCCATTCGGGCGGATTCTGCTGCTCGGCGAGCGCGACTCCGCGGAGATAATGCTGCTCGGCTCCTTCCGTGTCTCCTTTTTCGGAGCGAAGCAGATCGGCAACCCGATTCTGCAGATCGGGCGAGTTTGGCGATTGTTCCAGCGTTCTGGAAAATAAAGTGAAGTCGTCCCTCCAGTCCTGGTTGCGGTTGACGGTCTGGGCGAGGTATAGGGACGCCACCAGAATTAGCGAGCACGCTCCGACCCAGGATCTGTAGCCTGCGGGCAACATGGCCAATCCTTCGCTCGCCAGCCAGACGGCTAAGAGACAAAATCCGAGCGATGGAATGTACAGGTATCGCTCTGCAAAGACGTTCCTGCCTAGGGCGCGCAAATTGAGCACGGGAATGAGGGTCAGGAAGATCCAGCTTCCGGCGAAGACTGCCAGCGGAGAACGCTTCCAACCGTATGCAAAGGCGGCGAGGACCAATAGCAGGAAGACAACCGCGGCCAGAGCGCGGGGATCGGACAAGGTCTGGACGGGATCGAATACCTGATACGCGTTCAGATGCAGAGGGAGAAGCAACTCCAGGAAGTATTTGGAGATCAAGTGAAGGACGGTCAGGAAATAGCCGGCTGGCGAGAGAACAAATTTTCGTTGGGAGGTGTAGAGAAATCCCAACGCGTGGTGGCGGAGGGGAAGATACGCCGCCACCACAATCCAATAGGGCAGAGTTCTCCATAGGGCTCTTCGCAGGCGGGCGTTTGACGAAGAGGTGGGTGAGTCACAAAAAAGCAGGTAGGAGGCGATGACGAATGGCAAAGTAACCGCCATTTCCTTCCATAGCATCGCCAGGGCAAAGCTCATGTATGAGGAGAGCCATAGCGCGACCCTCACGAACCTCTTATCGCCAGGTTCGGTGGAGGTCCGCATCGCCCGAAGAAAGAGGAAAAATGCCAGCAGAAAAAAGAGAGCACACCCGATTTCAGTGGAGGCTGAGATCCAGGCGACGGCTTCGGTATGGATGGGATGCAGGGCAAAAAGGACGGCGCCGGTAAAAGCCAGAGTCAGGCGGCGCGTGAGTTGGTAAAAGGTGGCATAGGCCAGAAGGGTTACCACCAGGTGCAGGATGAGATTGACCGCATGGAACGCGCTCGGGCTGAAGCCAAAGAGCTTCGCGGTCAGCCTATACGTCAGCATCTGTAGCGGCCGGTAATAATTGTTTCGGGACGGCGCACCGGGGTGGGAAAAGGACCAGACATCGGAGGTAAACAGATGGAACACTGGCGTTTCGCCTCGGATATCGGGGTTGCGCAGGATCTGCTGCGTATCGTCCCACACGAAATTGTTCTGGAGAGTATTCACATAAGCGGATACTGCCAAAGTCATTAGAACGACAGCGGCCGCGATGTGAATGGCGGCGGGGCTTGCCGGGCGCGTGCTTGCTTCCGTGCTTGCGTGAACGCTTGTCCGCGAAGGAACCTTTGCAGGAACGTGCGGCGGAATTTGGTTTCGGCGCGAACGATGTCGTCGACTGGCCACGTTTACAATCTCTAACACTTTCGAGAACAACTCGGGTGGGATGAATACTAGAGGAAGCTTAGGCTATGGGCAATCGAGAGTGGGGATCGCCAAAGAAGACGCGAGTCTTTCCACAATGCATGCATTGGGGGAACATCGTTTCTTTGCCTTCCACCTTGCGGTCTTTCACATTGCGCTAACTCTGTTGCTGGCTCGTGTCCTTTCGGAATTTTCCAGCGACGGCTTCCGGGAGGCTCTCTTCCAGCTTTCGTGATAGCCAGTCTTGCAGCTCAGATTTGTGCTCTTGCGCAAGAGATACGAAGCGAATGCCCAGATGGCCTGACTTCCGCCAGCAGATCGTGGATTCTGCCACGAAGGAGAATGAATAGTCCGGCAATGTGAACCAAACGTCTACCTTTTCTCCCGGATCAAGGTCGGCCGTGGTACTCACGGCCATACCCCCTTCACTGACGTTTACGGTATCGCAGCGAACTTCGATCTTACTCGGCCGCAGGATAGTAACAGAGGTAAAGACGGGGCAACGGAAATAGCGTCTCCGTTCCCTTAGGATCAGTCCATACGCGGGCTTCAGTACTCTGCGGATCGACTGTGTGGAAAGGGGTCTTTCGAAGATAAACTCTGACCTTTTCCGGACGGCTGTACTTTCTTCATCACTGGCGCTGATGGCAAAGGTCACGGCGGTTCGGTTAGCCGGAGAGACATGCACCTCGTCGAAGAGGGTTCCGGACTGCTCGCCGATCTGCAGATCGACAATAACGGCATCGAACTTTTGGCGGCCCAACAGACTAATAGCGGCTGGTACTTCCCGGCACACTTCCTGCGAAATGGAGAACTCATCGAGAACCTGGCTGAAGTGATCGATTGTGACCGGGTCAGGAGACACCAAGAGCGCAACCCCAATTGCCATGATGGACAACTCCCGTCTTTCTACATCTGGAAAAAGAGTTAATGCTGGCATGGTCTGACGCGTTCGGACGCGGTTAAGTTGCGCTGTTACGAAATCCGAACAGATTCTCAGTAAAAGCCGGGACCGTTCGGGTGCTACCGTTTCCACCTTTTCCCCGGTACTCAGAGATGCCGGGAACCCGACCGTGATTATGCGTCACCAAGGGCTGGGCGCGAGCAGATCGTCGTGCTGCGATTCGCAGCCGCGAAATCGCTCAGCGATCTTGGATCGGCGACCTTGCTCACGCAGGCCGAGCCGCCCGCAATGAACCGCGCACCAGTGGGGGAATTGGGCGCTTGGCCTTCCGCTGAGAAGTATGCTGCCGCAATAATTAACGTTGGCGTCACAATTTGAATCAGGCTCTTCCGGGGCTATAAACGTGCTCGGTGCGCAATCGATGATTGAATGCGATATTTGTGGATCGTGTCTTGGTTTTTGAGCCGTTCCATTGGGCAGAATCGGATAACGCCGACGGGCGGCTTTTCAATGAACTTTCGTTTCTGTCCGAGAAACGGAAGGAACCGCGCAGTCTTTCCCGTTCTTCGCTCAAGTTGACGGGAGATTTTTGCAACTGTATAAAGGACAAGGGCGTTCTGCCCATGTTCCAAGGGCGCTTAACTCAGCGGTAGAGTGCCATCCTCACACGGTGGAAGTCGTAGGTTCAAATCCTACAGCGCCCACCATGTCTTTTCTTGGGCTTGCAGGAAATTAAGCCCGAGATCCCAACCCACAACTCAGCCCACACAATTTTCCCGTCCCTCACTGGATCATCCCCGGGTGGAGCGAACCAGTTCTCGGGCGGGAGTTGCACCCGCTTCACGGCGCACTGTTACGCCAATTACTCCTAGACCAACGGCTATCGCTATGGATGAGGAGAGGTAGTTAAAGGCGGTAAAGGCGGTGGGAGGGGGGTATCGTTCCCGGATTTGTTTCAATTTCCCTGACCTCGATTCCTACTCCGCGCTCTACGGCGCGTGCGACTCGTTTCAATATCACGGCTATCAAACCGCCTAAAACTTGAAGCCACGAATAGTCATCAGACATTCTCTGCACCATAACGAAATCTCTTCCTCAGTAGGTGTTTTACGAAAGATCACAATGAGGATAAGGTGGCTAACATTTTGCACGTCTGTTCCGGCGCAGACGAAGGGATATGCCACTACCTCTGTTTTCGATAGTCCAACCCTCAGAAGTCCAGAACGCTGGAGCCTCTAAGGTGACACCAAACAATCCTACTCGGTAAGAATGTGACCGTCTGTTCCGAACTGCTCATATTTAAAGGAAAGGCGAACAGTGGGCACTGTGCACATGGGAGCGGAAAGCCGCAATGCTGCCTGCCGACCAGAGCTATCGGTGCATCCGTTAATTGACGAGCGACGACTGCATTCTGGCCCGTATACAAGAAGCGGGCATAGAAGGGCGGCGGGACACGAAGACAGAAGAGGGTCGGCTAACTGAATGACGGTGAGTGTCCGGCGATGGCCGTGGAACCTCACCCCAACCGATCGCGCGCCCTCGAACCGACAGCCTAGACTAGAGCCTGCCCCACATCGAGGAACTCATGCAGCATGGCCAGATCACCCTTGGCAACGTGCGCCCGGTTGGGTGCGTGGCGGTCGCCTACGGCGGTCGTCAGACTGTGTCCATGCTGCTTCGACGTGAGGAAGAAAAGGTGACTCAACTGCTCACTCGCCTCGACGGGGCAATCGCCAAAGCCCTCACTGAGGGGCATACGCACCGACGAAGTCAATCCGATCAGCAGCAATACTTGCCCAAAAAATAACGTTCGACTTCCGGATCCTAGGATTTTAGTGGACACTTCAAAATCAAAATACATTGTCAATGTGGTCTCAGCCGAACCTTACCTTGAATCACCTTATCGCTATTCTGCTTAATGCCATCTAAGGTTTAT
>Ga0302179_10002594_pt1 | contig 10544 bp, 9 predicted proteins | sample I_Palsa_E3_1_FD_198788 | JGI IMG/M metagenome (GOLD analysis project Ga0302179, IMG submission 198788) | Peat permafrost microbial communities from Stordalen Mire near Abisko, Sweden - I_Palsa_E3_1 | ecosystem: Environmental > Terrestrial > Soil > Palsa > Peat permafrost | place: Sweden: Abisko...
GTACCATCCTTCAGAAGCGTAGTCAGGAAATTATACGCTGGTTGGCTGGGGTTTTTTCGGAGGAAGAAAAGAGTCGAGGATCGCAGCAACGAACAGGTTTTGCCAGGAGGAGCAATGCTGAAGCGGCTGACGAGTACGAGCAATGATGTGAGCTTGACTACTTTGCGAGTGGTTCTTGGGGTGGTGTTCTTCGCGCATGGCGCACAGAAAATGCTGGGGTGGTTTGGCGGCTACGGTTTCCACGGCACCATGGGATTTTTTGAGCACATGGGAATGCCGGCTCCGGTTGCGTTGCTGATCATCTGCACCGAATTTTTCGGCGGACTGGGGCTGATTGTCGGATTGCTGACTCGGATTGCCGCGCTTGGAATTGGTGTCGAGATGATCGGGGCGATCTTCCTTGTTCACCTGCCTAACGGATTCTTCATGAACTGGTTCGGGACGCAGAAGGGCGAGGGGTTTGAGTATCATCTGCTGACGATCGCGATGGCTGCGGCGCTGCTGTTGCGCGGAGCGGGCGCGTTTTCGGCCGACCTTGCGCTATCGAAGTGAATCAGTTTCTCAGTGTTTTACCCGTTTTCAGCGTGAATTGAATTCTTTCCTGAGTCTTCTTCTCCCCGCACAGGGACTTGAAGGCTTCACGCTCCAGATCCAGCAAATATTGTTCGCTCACCGGCGTGCCGGGGGTTATATTTCCGCCGCAGAGAACCTCGGCTATTTTCGTGCCCAGCTTCTTTTCGTGATCGCTGATGTAATCGCCTTGACGCATCAGATGGACTCCCATTTTCAGAGTGGCGAGGATGTTTTCTCCGGGAGCGGGGATGTCGGTGCGCATTACGGGCGGCTCGTATCCGGCTCGCAGCAGGGCTTGTGCTCTGGCTTTCGCGTCGGCCAGTACGCGATCGCGATTCATGGTGATGCGATCGGAGCTTGAGAGGAATCCTAGTCCTCGGGCTTCGTGGGCTGAGGTTGCCACTCTTGCTGTGGCGATGGTTTCGAAGGCTTTTTTCATTGCTTCGAGCAGTTCAACGGATTCGCCTCGGGCGTTCGAAGGAAGATCGGGGCGAATGGAGGTTGCGCTGTCTACGGCTCGGAGCAGCATTTCCTTGCAGCCGCCCCCGCCGGGGAGCAGACCCACTCCCACTTCGACTAGTCCCATGTAGAGTTCGGCGTGAGGTTGGCGGGCGGCGGCGTGGAGTGAGACCTCGCAGCCACCTCCTAACGTTAGGCCGAAGGGCGCGGCTACTACGGGCTTGGGGGAAAATTTGATGGCCTGGGTCATGCCCTGGAATTGGCGGATGGCGAGGTCGACTTCGTCCCACTCTTCTTCCTGGACGGACATTAGCAAGAGCATCAGGTTTGCGCCCACGGAGAAATTATGCGCGTCATTGGTGATGACAAAGGCGTCGAAGGCATCGCCCGGGCCACCGGGTTTTAGCGTCTGCTGGATTAACGAGATTATGTCGGCGCCGAGAGCGTTCATCTTTGAGTGGAACTCGATGCAGGCGATACCATCGCCTAAGTCGATAAGCGACGCTCCCGAATTTTTCTTGACCACTCCGTTGGATTTCTTTGCTACTTCTACCGACCAGACTCCTTCGGGGACAGCCACCGGTTGCCAGTTGCCAGTTGCCAGATCCCAGTAACGCTTGCCAGAGGGAGCCTTGGCGTCGTCCTGGTACCAGTTCCTGTTTCCTGAGGCCAAAAGTTTTTCTACGTTCGCTGCTACGGGATGGCCTTCCTTCTTCATGCGCGCTACGGTTGCTTCTACGCCGGCGGCGTCCCAGAGTTCGAAGGGGCCGAGTTCCCAGGCGAACCCGTTGCGCATGGCGCGATCGATCTCTACCACGGAATCGGAAATCTCCGGGATGCGGTTGGCAGAGTAGGTCCAGAGATCGGAGAGCGCGGCCCACAGGAATACGCTGGCTTTGTCGGGCTTATTCGGGGTGACACCGGCGCCTTCCATGCCGAGCAACATTCTCAATCGCGCTCCTGTGTCTTCTACGTTTTTTGCCATGTCCAGCGCGGCGAATTTTGCTTTCTGGCGCGGATGATATTCGAGCGTCTTCCAGTCGAGGGCGAGGCGCACCTCTTCTTCTTTATTCTTTTCCTCGCCGGCGTTCGCGGGCGCCCGCGCCATATTTTTTTTGTAGAAGCCGCCTTTGGTCTTGTCGCCCAGCCATTTGCGCTCCAGCATCTGGCGGAAGAACGGTGGAATTTGCAATCCGCCGCGCTCGTCTTTGACGTTCTCGGTCATGTTTTTAACAACGTGTCCGAGGACGTCGAGGCCGACAAGATCGATGGTGCGGAAGGTGGCGGAGCGCGGCCAGCCTACGGCTTGGCCGGTGAGTGCATCGATCTCTTCTATGGTCAGGTCCATTTCCTGCATCAGGCGCATCACGTTGAGCACGGAGAATGTGCCGATGCGATTGGCTATGAAGTTGGGCGTGTCTTTCGCTGGCACCACGCCTTTGCCTAATTGCTGGTCGCAGAAGCGGGTGACGGTTTCGACCAACTTGGGATCGGATTCGGGTGTGGGAATCAACTCCAGCAGGCGCATATAGCGTGGCGGATTGAAGAAGTGGGTGCCGAACCACGACCGACGGAAGTCTTCGGAGAAGCCTTCGGCGATTTTGGCTACGGGGAGTCCGCTGGTGTTGGTGGTGATGATGGTGCCGGGCTTGCGGATGGCTTCTACTTTCTTCAATAACTGCCGTTTGATTTCGAGGTTCTCTACTATGGCTTCGATGATCCAGTCGACGTCGGCCAGTCGTTTTAGGTCGTCGTCGAAATTTCCTACGGAGACCAGGCGCGAAAGTGAAGGTTCGAAGAAGGCTGCGGGCTTGGATTTTTTGGCTCCTTCCAGTCCGGCGGCGGCGACTTTGTTGCGGGCCGGGCCGTCCGCGTCCGGGGGGACGATATCCAGCAGGAGTGACGGAACTCCAGCGTTGGCGAAATGTGCGGCTATGCGGGCGCCCATTGTGCCCGCCCCTAGTACAGCGACTTTATTTATGCGCTTCATGAATGCCGACTCCTTATGACAAATGTTTTGGGAAGAGCACGGCTCGAGCCGTGCCGTCCAGAGTAAATAGCGACGGGTCTTTGGTCCCTGAGGGGACACCCATTCTACTCCCTCGGTTCTCGGTTTTCCCTTCGGGGAAGCTCATCTGGGCGCTGAAAGCGCCACCCGTTTCCATGCCTCAGCCGCACGGCTGGAGCCGTGCCCTTCCCGTTCGCGCTCGACCACGCTTCGGTGCTGTGCGAACGTTCCAGGTCGAACTCCTAGGGAAGTTTATCCACCACCCAATCGTTCTTGCCCGCTTCGATTAGCGTGATTTCTGAAGATTTGCGGGTGAGGTGGTCGCCTCGAGGCGTTACCAAAACGATGGGGAAGGTGTAGTGGCCGGGACGTCCGTGGCCGGTGGCGATCTCATAGGAGCGAATCTTTACTCCTGCGTTCGAAAAAAAGTCTTCCATTTGATCAGCGTTCTGCGAGTGGCGGAGGCCATCGCTTAGGAGAACCATGCCGCTTTCGAAGTCTCCAGTTTGCCAGGCGTGCAGGAAATGGTTCGCCGCTGCCAGGGCGAATGCGTAGCCTGCGTCAGTGGGGGTTTCCTGCTTGGCGGAGTAGCGATGGGAACGGGGCGAGCCTGGGGGCGCCAGAAGAATTAGCGCAAGGGGAAAAAATGCCAGACGAAATTCCACTCTAAGGCTATTCCTCATTCCTCATTGCTCGCCAGTGATGACGATGACGTGACTCTTTACTCTACTAGGAAAACAGGCAAGCACGTGCGTTACGCTTTATTCTGGACTAGGATTGCACCGATATGAAGCTGCAGTCCGCCGTCCGGCTTTACCGATTCCTTTTCGTCGTGCAAATTGTCGGCCTCTCGGTCGGTTGGGGACTTTGGCAGGGTCGGCGGCAACCAGTAACCCGGAAAAACGCTTCGCTCATATCCTGAATTTTCGTAGCTGTGCTCTCCGGACTTCATGACGTCAAGCCCTCACCCTTTATCTCTTCTGGAAATCGCAGCGGAAATCCGCCGCAAAGAAGTTTCGCCGCTGGAGGTGGCGCGGACTCATCTTGATCGCATCGAGCGCCTGAATCCCAAGCTGAATGCGTTCGTCGATTACAAGCCCGAGACCGTGCTGGCCCAGGCGCGTGAGGCGGAGAAGGCGCTTCACCGCAGGAATCAGGACGAACTTGGGCCGCTGCACGGCGTACCTCTTTCTATCAAGTCTTCGATTGATGTGGCGGACCATCTTTGTGAGGCGGGATCGCGATTGCGGGCTGGTTATGTTGCGGCGGAGGATGCTCCGCTGGTGGCTCGGCTGCGAGCGGCTGGGGCGGTGATTCTAGGAGTTACGAACACTCCGGAACTCCTTATGGCCTGGGAGACCGATAATCTCTTATATGGACGAACCAACAATCCCTGGGACTTGACGCGTACGGCGGGCGGGTCAAGCGGCGGCGAGGCGGCGGCGATTGCGGCGGGGCTTTCGGCGGGCGGAGTGGGGAGCGATGGTGGCGGGTCGATTCGCGTCCCGGCACACTTTTGCGGGATTTGCGGGTTGAAGCCTACTCCGGGGCGCATTCCTTCCACTGGACACTATCCGAAAGCAGGCGGGCCGTTTGCGTTGCTTGGAGTTGTTGGGCCGATGGCTCAGACCGTGGCTGACTTGCAGACTCTGTTTGAGGTGACGACGGGTCCGGATGATGGCGATCCTGCGAGCGCGCCCGTCAATATCAATGTCAAAGCCACTGGCCAGTGGTCCGGGGCCAGTGGCCAGAAAGGCCGTCCGTCGGCTGCTGAAGACTGGATACTGAGTACTTCAGTTGGATTTTTCGAGGATGATGGACACACTCCGGTTACGTCGGAGACTCGGGAAGCGGTTCGACATGCGGCGGTCTTGCTGATGAGCTGCGGATTTCATGTGGATGCGTTTCGACCGGAGGGGCTGGAAGAGGCACGTCGGCTTTGGTGGGAATTTTTCGGGACGGCAGGAGGGATGATTCTTGAATCTATGTTGCGGGCGGCTGGCCCGGAACTGAGCCCGATTTTGCGCGAGTTTCGAGAATGGACTCAGGCTTCTCCGGCGCACACTGGCGAGTCGTTGCTTACGGCTTGGCTGGGACGAGATGCAGTGCGGGAGAAATTTCTCCTGCAGATGCGAAAGCATCGCGTGCTGATTTGCCCGGTGGCTGCCGTTCCGGCTTTTCGTCATGGCGAACGGGAGTGGCAGGTGGATGGCCACACAGTGAAATATCTTGAGGCGTGGAGCTATTGCGAGTGGTTTAATCTGTTGGGTTTTCCGGCGGCGGTTGTTCCCGTGGGGTATTCGAAGGACGGCTTGCCGATCGGGGTGCAGATCGTTGGGCGTCCGTGGGAAGAAGAGGTTGTGCTGGCCGTTGCCGCGAAACTCGAAGAAGGGCGTGGGGCCTGGCAAGCGCCATTGATGCAATTTTAGGTCTCAGATCTGGAGTTCTCAAAGAAAACTGAAACTCCAATCTTTGGGTCTCGCCGGCGTGCCATTTTCCTGCGAACCGCGGACTGAGAGCTGAGAAACGCTTCTTCGTGTAAGATTCTTAGGTGCGAGGACACCGCAGCGAGGTTCGTTGATCGTCGGACGTTGATCGTCCAACGTTGATGGTCCAACAACGACACTCCCCAAATTCCAGGTAGAACCACGGCCTTCGGGCTGGCGGCAGATTCCTGTCAGGAGAAATTGAATGGCTAAGATTGCAAAGACAGCTGACCGAAAGAAGGTCATGGATACCACGAAATCGACCGCATGTCCCAAGTGCGGCAAGGAGACGCGCATTGTTAAGCGGATGAAAGATCGTGAGCGCGGCGTTCCTGGAGGAATTTATATTTCGTGCTCCAGCTGCGAATTCTTTGAGAAGCTGTAGGAACGGTCGCCAATTGTCAATAGCCGGTGCGAGTCAAACCAGAAACGAGCTTTTGCACGATGAGGCGCGGCATGTCGTCGCGGCTCTTGCCTTCTAAACCAAGGCTTTTTTTGGTCGCGATGCCATTTCTCGAAAATCAGGCCGGTGTTGCAAGTGATCCGATTTGTCCGAGGATCGCTCTCGCTTCGGCGGTCGGATCGGAGGCCTCGGTGATAGGCCGGCCTACGACTATATGGGAAGCTCCGGCGGCGATTGCTTCCGCGGGAGTGACCACGCGGGCCTGGTCATGGGGACCGCTGCCGGCGGGACGGACTCCGGGGGTTACGATGGCGAAATCGCGGCCGAACTCTTCGCGCAGAGCGCTCGCTTCGAGAGCTGAAGCTACCACACCTTTGCATCCGTTCGAAATAGCCAGGGCAGCCAGCCTGCGGACTTGATCCAGCACCCCTCCGCGCAGGCCAATCTTTCCGAGTTCGTTGTCGTCGAGGCTCGTCAACACCGTCACCGCAAGGACGAGCAAGTCGGAATTTGCGGCTTGCCCGGCATCGACGGCGGAACGCAACATCTTGCCGCCTCCGGAGGCGTGCACCGTCAACATACTTACGCCCAACTGAGCCGCTTCACGGACGGCCGCTCCGACGGTGTTTGGGATGTCGTGATACTTGAGGTCGAGAAAAACCCGATGCCCAGAACCCACCAATTCGCGGACAAAGGACGGGCCCTCGGCGGTATACAGCTGCATGCCGACCTTGTAGGCGTGGGCGGAGTCGCCGACGGCCGCCACGATCTTCCGGGCGGCCGCAGCGGTCGGTACGTCCAAGGCAACGATGAGACGCTCGCGCGGGTCCATAAATCTGGATCTCGTTGCCGAGTGTATCGGGTTTAGTTCAGTTTTGCTATGGGTTGCAGGTGCGCCATCGTGGTTGGACTGGCGCTCGGCTGGTAGACATCCAGCCGGACCTTCTGCACACCACGTTCCTTGAAGCCCAGTGCACGCGCGGCGTTATAGGAAACGTCGATGATCCGGTCATCCACATAGGGACCGCGGTCATTGATGCGCACCACTACGGCCCTTCCGTTCCTCAGGTTGGTGACCTTTACGAACGTCCCGAGCGGCAGGCTCAAGTGGGCGGCGGTGAAGTCGTGCATGTCGAAGGGCTCACCACTGGTGGTCTCCCTGCCCTGGAACTGGGCACCGTACCAGGAAGCAGTTCCTATTTGATAGGCCTTCGACTTCGGGCTGTTACGTGCATTGCGCCCCCGGGTCCAAATGACCGGCGGCTGTGTGACCTTGGCGGCTTCCAGGCTGCTTGGCCCGGATGCGGCTCCGGCCCCCAGACTGGCGATGGATAATAGGACCACCAGACTTTCGGCTAAGCGTCGTCGCATTCAGTTACCTCTCAATCGTGGAAAGTCGTTTTCTGGTCGTTATGCTCCTTTGTCAAAACGAACGGTTTTATGATGCTAGCGGGGTGGGTAGGGTGTGTCAATTAAAAACCCTAGGGCGTTAGTAATTAAGTGGTAAGTAATCAATAGTTTAGCGCCATGAAAACTCTAGATTTATGTTCGTATGTTGCTGAAATCAGGTGGGGTGGTTGATGACTTACTTATAAACATTACGACTAAGGACTTTCGTAAGGGATTTGCAACTCGCTGTGGAATGTTCCACTTGGCGGGTAACACATATAAATTATTTATTATCAGCATGTTACGTCGCTAATTTTCGTCGAAAATCGGTTCGCCGGACAGGGGATTAGGGGTTCCAGGAGAGCTTGGCGCGGCCATTTGCGGATTCCGTTCAGAAGAGGCTGTTCCAGTATTGCGAACTTCGGTTTAGAGTGTCGGCATGGCTGCAGCCCCGCCTATCGTACTCACAATCGCCGGGTTCGACCCTTCCTCCGGGGCTGGGATCACCGCAGACATTAAGACGATCGCGGCGCATGAATGTTTTGGGGTCGCCTGCATCACGGCCTTGACGGTGCAATCCACTCAGGGGGTCCGGCGGGTCGAGGGGATTGACCCGAAGCTTGTCGCCGAGACCCTGGAGGAGTTGGCTTCGGACCTGGCAATCGAAGCCGTTCACATTGGCATGCTGGGGAACGCATTTGTGGTAAAGGTCGTAGCGGATTTTCTGACCCGTAACCCGCTACCTCACGTGGTTCTTGATCCTATTGTGCAGTCGAGCTCCGGCGCGGATCTGCTTGATCCGGCCGGCATCAAGCTGATGCTGGAGAGGCTGATACCGCTCGCGGAGGTGATCACTCCCAATCTTGACGAAGCCGCGGTTTTGGCCGGAATCGCGGTTACAAGCCTCGATCAGATGCGCGAGGCGGCCGCTCAGCTGCATTCTCTCGGAGCCGCGAATGTCGTGGTAACGGGTGGACATCTGGAAAAGGCTATCGATCTGCTGAGCTTTGCTACTGCCCGGGGCACCGAGCAGGAAGTTTTCAAAGCGGAGCGTCAGCGCTCGAACTCTACCCATGGCAGCGGATGCGCTTTTTCTACCGCGATGGCTTGCCATCTGGCTCACGGACGGGGACTGCCCGAGGCGGTGCTTCTCTCCAAGGTATACGTCTCAGCTGCAATTTCGAATGCTCACCCCGTGGGTCGGGGGGTGGGACCACTCCATCACCTTTTTCGCCTGCGCCAGCAGCGCCGGCGGAGTACCGTCGTAGCCGACGGGGAGCAGTCTCATTCGCGGACATAGGAGCGCGGACGGGGCAGCCAGCGTTACACACCAAATGGGGGGGGAGGGCTTCGAGCCGAAATCTATTTCTTGAGCATGCAGCCGGCGACAAAACAAGCGACGGAGCCGACGAGCCACTCGATCCGCCACAATTGAATGGCCTGCCAGTCGAGGGTCGTCCGGACGCTGAAGAACAAACTGACCATGAGCGCGCCGAACACGCAGAATATCCCGAGAAGGAAGGCGACTGCGGCGGGTATTGTAAGCTCAAGCCGCTTGGATAGCGAAGCGAACTCGGCAAGGCCGGGGATTTCGAATGTCTGCGAAGCGTTCAGATCAGGACGGCTCGCGCCACAGGCATGGCAGTAGAGCGAACTCACGATAAATTCGGTTCCGCATCGACAGGTTGCGATCCTCTCGGGGGAGGCCACGGCTCGAGAGGAGGGCATAGGTGCGCGCCAAAAGTCATGTTGAATCTGATCCGCTGCTTCTGCCATAAAAGGATGCTGGTTCCTACGATGCTCTTTGGATCGCAAATCAATCACCAAAACACGGTATTGCAAAGACGAACAGTTATCGGTACCCGACGGGGAGGGCCATTATTTTAAGAGCAAGATTTACGCTGTTTATACCGATTATTTCCCATTCTTGCACGACTTGATTGGGCAGAAAGGTATCCTGTTTGGTTCACGGTGGGGGCTAGCTTCAAGCGTTAGCCCGGAGTTGCTGTTTCCGCGTGGTTCGGATCGTGCCCAAACGGATCCTTTCGAGCACCTGTTAAACTGAGTGAGCGTGCTTTTCTTTTCTTCCTCACGTGGACCCACCTTAACTGCAATCATCCTGCTGGTTCTTGTCCCGGTTTGTCTGGCAGCCGAAACCGCCATTCCGACTTCGCTCCATCCGTTCGATCCTTTAAGCCAAGCCGCTTTCGAGCATTACTACAATCTTGACCACGACGCGGCGATTCAGGATTACGAGAAGATTCTGGAGCGCCATCCGAACGACCCTTTTGCTATGAATCACCTGCTTTCTGCGATTCTGGTGCGGCAGCTATATCGGATGGGCGCGATGAACACTGGAGAATATTCAAATGATAGCTTTATCGGACAACCGCACCGGCCGGCAGATCCGGCACAGAAGCAACGCATCAAGCAACTGGTCGAGCAGGCAGAGAAACTGGAGGATGCCGAACTGGCACGGAATCCGAAGAATGTGGATATGCTGTACGCCCGCGGCGTTACCCGTGGCCAGTTCGCGCTTTATACCGCGCTGATTGAGCGCGCATGGTTTTCGGCGCTGCGTAATGCGGTGGGGGCGCGGCGGGATCATGAGCGGGTGCTGGATCTGGATCCGCACTACACCGACGCCAAGCTGGTGGTGGGAGCCCACAACTTCGTTGTGGGCAGCCTCTCATTTGGAGTACGAATGGCGGCCTCGCTGGCGGGATTGAGTGGGGACAAAGAAAAGGGCTTGCAGTATTTGCACGATGCCTATCGCTCCAACGGCGAAACCAGCGTGGACGCGGGGATCGTACTCATGGTCTTCCTGCGCCGCGAACATCGCTACGGAGAGGCTTTGCAGATTGCCAGCGCGATTCGGCCGCGGTTTCCGCGCAATTATCTTCTGCCGTTGGAAGAGGCAAACCTGCTGCGGGTGTCGGGCAAGAATGACGAAGCCGAGGAACAATATCGCCGGGTGTGGCAGAACGGCCGCGAGGGCAAATATGGAAATTTGCATTACGAGGTCGCGGCCATCGGCCTGGGGGACCTGATGCGCAGCGAAAAAAAGTATCAGGCGGCGGCCGCAGCTTACGAAATGGCGGGCGGCGTAGCGGGGGCGGATTCTGAGTTACTGCAGAAGGCGAACCTCGGAGCGGGCGAGATGTATGACCAGCTCGAAAAGCGGGACTTGGCGGTGAAAAAATACGAGGCGGTGGTGGCGGTAAAT
>Ga0302179_10002595_pt1 | contig 10544 bp, 13 predicted proteins | sample I_Palsa_E3_1_FD_198788 | JGI IMG/M metagenome (GOLD analysis project Ga0302179, IMG submission 198788) | Peat permafrost microbial communities from Stordalen Mire near Abisko, Sweden - I_Palsa_E3_1 | ecosystem: Environmental > Terrestrial > Soil > Palsa > Peat permafrost | place: Sweden...
CTAAATCGATTTGACTGAGCACTGGCATCGTCTCATTCGAAACTGCAACCTCCAACACTAAACCAGGGGCGATGAATCCGCTACGAGGGTTCAGAGGGAAGCTGTTCAGAAATTGCGGAGGGATTCTTGCAGGGGAGAGTTGCCAGTGGCCGTCGGGTGCCTTGTCGCTAGTGCATGGGGTAAGAGTAATGTCTTTATGTTAGCTGTGTATAGAAAGAGTGATACGATTTCCCGTCCCAGCAATGAAGAGACTTCCTGCGGCTCTGTCTTGAAGACCGATTTGTGCACAAATTTCAATGATAATTTCTCCATGTGGAGAATTCGTACACTCATCAAATACAATTTTGTTGTCCAACAAGGAAATGTATCTCCCGTCCTCCAATTCCCTGTCCACAACTAATTCTGTAAACTCCTCATCTGTCACATTGAACGATTCCAGCTGTTTTCGAGCTTCTTCTGATATTGGAGTCTTATTGAGAAACGAGTGATAAACCTGCCAGAACGCATTCAGAAATAATTGATTTCGAGATCTATAGATTTCCCGATGCCAGCCAATGGGAGTATTGAGTATTGGATCGAAGAGAATGAACCGAAAGTGTGGTAGGTGAAGACGCATCGATGGAGCCGCCAGTGGATGGACTTGCGGGTAAAGAGACAAAATGGGAAGGGGAAGGAACAGATGAGACGTTGAAGTTGGAAGGGTCAGGAGATTCGGCGTGTGCGGAACGATACCATGCTGGACTTGACTGACGAGGAATGGAGGACGAGGAAGCCGATGGGGAAGGAGAGGGAGCTGATGAGAACATGTTTGAGGGTTTAGGACGAGAACGACTTGGAGCTCCTGAGGTTAACTGACGAGACTGATTTTTCTGTGAGGAGGAGCTCGATGCTCGTGAACGAGAATATACGGAATCAGCGCCGCCGAAAGAATCCGTCGTCCGCATAGTAGAGAGAGAAGATAAGACGGCGGAGAATAGGCCTTTCTGCGGCGGAACTGAGCCCATGTAAAGCAAGGAGGAGATGATGTGTTCTGGTCTTTTTTCCCCTCAAATTTCGGGATTTGCGTAAATATTGATATTTACGTAAAACAGCAAAGCCGGGTATTCGGAACGCCTAAGGCTGTACCGCGCGAGTGGTGATGCGGCACGCTTAGTGTCAACAGTTTGCGATGGACGAAACAGATTGACCTTCAGAGTCTACTGATACAGGCTGCTCACTGCATGTATTCTCGGACGTGTATACGAACGCTGCTCTCCAGTCACCCAGCATGGACGCTTCCGAGTGCCGTTGCGCGGGTCTTCATTCGCAGAATCCATCACGAACTAAAATCAGACATCAAATCGGACGTAAGCCTCTCAACAGAGCTTCCTTCCCTCGACCCGCTTACGACACCCCATGAGCCTCAGTCAGAGTCCAAAATCTCATCAAAAAGAGGAATCGATCCCATTCCTTTATGGCTGGCTCAAAAAATGTACGAAAATCGCGCGCGGCCAAAAAAGTCGCTGTTCCCAGAACTCGCGTCCTGCGAAAACTGGAGTTTTCAAAGACAACGAACCTCGTCGAAAAAAAGCGTTGCCATGAAGTATACTGCAAGCGCCAGTACTGCAGATTGGTTGATTTCAACACTGAAGGGGGATGTTTTTGGGATGGATATCGAGTGGAAGGCTTTCGCTACGGTAGATGTAAGTCTGGTGCAGCTATGTGATGAGGACACGGTGCTGCTTATACACACTGCGCCGATGGAGGGTATGTTTCTTGGAAAGGTTGTATAGTTAATTGAAGGGAAGTTTCCAGCTGCGTTGAAAGAGCTCTTGGAGGATCCGAAGCGGATGAAGTGTGGTGTTAATATTCAGAGTAACGGGCTATGGGTTCCTGTGGCTGACGATAGATGATGCGTCTAGGCTGGCGAATATGTATGGAGTCCAATCGGCTGGGTTACTCGAATTAGGCCGACTTGCTAGTGCTCTCGATGCATCAAGTTGGTCTAGACTGGGAGTCCGACGCACTATAATCTCACTCGAGAATCTAGTAGGGATGTATCTCAAGCAACCCCTCCAAAAAGACCTGGCAATAACCGACTGGACAAAACCAACTTTATCCTACCTCCAGAAACTATGTAACCTCTATCACCCTTTCCACGAGACTGACTTGAAGACGCCGCAAACGACTGCTATGCAGCATGGAAAGTTTACCAAGTTTTAGAGGCCCGGCGAGAGAAAGAAGGAGTAGAAATACCATCTCTGATAGATTACGGGGCGGTGATAAGAACGCGAATTCAAAAGATTCAAAAGGTTCATGAGGTTAGGATGAAACGATTAATACAGCGGGGACGTGAAGTGGTTCGGCATGGACGGCATTGTGAGCAGATGGCATTGCAAATAGACAAAATGGTGTCATTAAGGATATCCAATGGTAGTGGTAGCAGCAGTACTTAATATAAGCATATCATCGTCTCCATGGTGCGGTTGATAATCTACCTTTTGCTCGCTTGGTAATGCATAATGCCGCGTCGAAGGGGAGCAAATCAGGTTCGTTGTTGAGTGCTAGACTTCCTAGTCCAAGGCACGAGTGAAGGGGATCTAATGTTAACGAAAGGAGGTCTGAGGAACTTTATTACCCGGAAAAAGTCCCTTTAATTTTGCAAACCCACCGAGTTGGGGATGATAGGTTTGGGATAAGAGGTAGTTCCTATTTGCACTTGAAGATACGAATCCAAGACCGTTCAATATCTGTTGTTAGTTGACAACTTCTGGACGTTTCTTACATCCAAAGCGCCTCCAACCCAGAATGAATAACATGTATCGACTGGTTTGTTGATTCTGCCATTGAACCCGCCTGTTTCCTCTTCCTCAGAGGATTGTCGATATACCAGCCAGTGCACTGTATCTGCATTATCCGCGCCAAGCGCATCAAGCATCGACAGTGCTGCAATACTGCAATATGTTGATCCAGCTACCGTGAGCCAAGCACAAAAGGTGAGATACCATGAGATTCAAGCCCTGGACTTTGAGCATAGGCCCCATCATAAGTCTGATATTAGTTGACGAACCAGGGGTTCTACTTTGCACTTCTGAATATACTGTATAGCTGCCGGAACATCAATATCCTCCTCAACTGTGACAGGAGACAACATTTCCCGCGTAGCAATTGCACAATACAAATGTCTCACGTCGACTTCCCCAAACTTATCCTCTCCAATCAACACAGGCGAAAAGCTCCCATCCTCATTCTGTAACTTCCTCAACGTGTCCAATGCTCCCTGTCGATTCACTCGACTTAAATCATCCCCCAGAATCAAAAGCGAGGCAATCGCAAAGTACGAAGCCGGTAAATGTCCCGCATCAAATATTGAAGGCTCTTTTGTTTTGGTGCCTGTTGAGCCACGGAAGCCGCCGCTGGGGATCTGGCAGGAGTAGATCCAGTTTATCCATCCTTGGCGTTCTTCAGGGGTGATGCAGGAGAGGTGGTCGAGGATGTCGAGGGCGTTGAGTAGGAAGAAAGCTAGCGAGAGACGGTTGAGGTCGACGGCGGTGAATACTCCGGGAAGGAGGGTTAAGCAGCGTCTGCAGTATGCTACGTGTCTTGAAATTTTGTGTTGTGGCATTATGGGCAACACGTTGATGGAGTGGCTCACTGGCTAGGAACATATTCCGCAACGGATTTTGATCTGCAGGAGACCTGAATCACATGCGCCGAGGATCGCATAGCCTGAGCCCCGAAAGGGAAACAGAACAAAAACAAATAGCTGCAGGAATCGTAGGAAGGCAAATTGACTTATATGAACTATGAATGGAATTTACTCGATACATATCTTTCCCTGAAAGCTATGCATGCAAATCTCTACTTGCAACCTTCTCGTATGAACGAAATCTCGAGCTGCCATATCGTATGACAAGACCCACGACCACCCCAAAAAGGAGACAAGCGACCACGAAGCCGGCGAGTCACAATTCATTATGGAATCCGCCCTCCTCAACAGGAAGTTCGCCACTCTTCACAATCACAACATCTTGAACTGGTTTATCGCCTTTTGTCAATACACGCCGAGTTTATGGGGTGTACCTGGGCCCTTCTTTGTCTTTTCGATTTTGGTGACAACGTCCATTCCGCTGAGAACTTCGCCGAAGACCTGGCGTTAGAGGGGAGGCTTGGTGGGGGAGATACGACGTGACGGCCATCTAGCCAGGGAGTAGCGACGGTGGTGATGAAGAATTGGCTGCCCTATGGAGTCAGAGATTTCCCGATAAAGAAGTACATTGGTATCCTTGCCAGAGTTTGCCTGAAATTAGCTTGAGCATTAGATGTGCAAGATACCATGGAGAGAAGACCGGGACGAGTATGCTTGAGTTTGAAGTTCTCATCGGGGAATTTAGCACCATAGACTAGAAATCAGCCTCTTCCTCTCAGGAAAAGTTACTCGACTTTCCTCCAGTCCCGTCGCCTCTCGTAAAATCGCCGCCTACAGTCAATTGCTATGGTCCAGTCTCCAGTACCTTGAATCATGAACTGTTCAATAACGCGATGGAACTTGGATCCCTCATATCCGAATCCCTCTGAACCTACACAATCAACAGGACCTTCAATCCAATATACCAGTAGCCAGAGCACGGAAGTTCTCAGCCTACAATGTCAGTGATGTGATTAGCATGGAGGTATCGATACGGTTTTGGGAACGGTTTTGCCGTAAAGTCCTATTTCGATGCGGCCGATTTCTTCGTCGCCAATTTTGATGTCGAAGAACACTTTGTTGGTGATGAGAGGGCCTTTTGTCGCAAGAACGATGTTGGCTAGGAAGAGGAGCGCGAGAAGCAGAAACGACGAGACTCCGAGACGAAGCATGGCTGTGAAACGAGTTGGCGATGCGGTTGACGGGTACGTGTCACGGTCGAAATGGAAAGCGAGTGAAACCAATCAGATCGGACTTGGAATCTCAGATCGAACGACAGATACATACCGATAGATAGACAACGCCTTCCATATGGTACATACTCTACATGGCAATTCTATATCTACTGATGCAGGTTCTCTAGCATTACCGAGATCGGGATGTCCTCGAATTAATCCCCTCATTCTCTAATTTCCACTCACGCATATCCTTGGTGAGATCCGGCATATCGGCACCCCATCCACTCAATCGTACAACAACACAACTACTATTATCATCCGTCCCCAAACTCTCTGCAAAAGAAATAATCTGCTTGGCCGCATCGCTGGGTTCTCTGACCCCCTTGACTATATCCACGACCTCCTGATCGCTCAATACCGATGTAATCCCATCGGTACATAATACTAGGAATGCGTATTCTTCGGAGCCGCTGCCGAGTTTGACGGTCGTGATGTCTGGTTCGGCGGAGATACCCATTCGTTTCATTCGTGCGTCGCCGAAGGAGCGGGTATTTGCGAGGAGACCAAATCGTTCTTGACCAAAGGAATCGGTGGCGATGGATCTTGCGAATTTTCTGAGACGATCTGCCTCGATCGTCGATGATGGATGATGCATTGGGGTCAAAGTAAATGCATGTCCTGTCTGACAATGACAGAGTAATATTCTCGTATCACCGACATGTGCGATATGGATCTCTGCATTCCTTGAATCCCAGAAGGGGAGGTTATCGTTCGAGGTGATCATGGCGACGCTGACGCACGCTCCACTCTCATCATCTGGGAACTGTTTTAAAAAGCCGAGATCTGCTTCGAGAAATCCCAGTGTAAGGCGCTGTTCAATCGACATGGTCTCCAAGTCTGGATTATCGAGTAATTCGTCCAACACACGAGGATGAAATCGCCGAAAATAGCCACCGATATCCGTCCGCCAGGCATCGAGAGTTGTCTTCGTTTCAGAAGGTTCCGCATCCTCGATATGGTTATGGAGTTTATTAGCCACGTAGTCTGCACAGACACTTCCGCCATGCCTGAGTTAGCCCATCTGGACGAACAATGAATGGTACCCATCGATAATGGCAAAGTAGAAAGGTTGCCGCTCGTCCACTGCGGACAACTTGTTCATTAATCCCACTTTGAAGCGATCCTCGTTCTCAGCTCTATTCCCCCGAGAACTCAACGCCCCAAGATGATGTCGCGCCTTCAAAATGGGAATCCGCATCGACACCCCCGCAGGCGTCTTCTGCACCCAATAATCATGGAACAGCCTCCTTCGCACAGCTACTTGACGCGCACTCCCAGCAACACCTCGACAACTAACACCGCCCAAAGCAAGTGATGCTCGCGCAATATATCGAGCACATGCCTCCATTGCCAACCTGCTCTCCCGTCTGCCGAACCAAGACGGACCTGATTATCGCGGTCGACAAGGCGGGATAATCTGAACCTTCAACCGTGAGCGGGACCGCGGTCCGACGCTATTGCGATACGACAGCAGATACCATGTCGAGACTTGCTTGCGGGCCGGGAGTCTTGAAAAGATTTTTGACGGGGAAGAATACGTAGGCCACGTTGGGAGATGGTTTGTTGGCAACAATTGTCCCGCCGGATTTTATCGCGGTTCTCTCTCTCTGTGTAACCAACCAATGACCAAACAACGGGGTAGAATTATGCCACTTGCGAATCAAAGCGACGGATATATATAAACCGAAGCAGGCACAGGGATATATTGGCGAGCATTTGAGTGACAAACTCCGAGAGAATATTAGTATATTATGCGAATCCTCTAAGAATACTATGATGTCTGCCAAAAAAAACTCCTTTTCCTCCAGAAATGCTAAAATTACTCAGGGCACACCGTCTTATCTATCAATTCGAAAAAATCGCCTACTGCCCGCACAAACCATCGATCTTTTCCCCATGTAAACCATCCTAAATGACCTCCTCGGTACGTATATGCTGCTATCGTATACTCATTCGCTGCGATCTCGTCCCATGGAATAATACTCTCGGCTATGAATTAACCTCTTTCTCAGGGGGAGGTCATACACACGATGGGATCATCAAGGGCATGTAAAATGAACAAGGGAGTCTTTATTTTCGGGAGAGCGAGGGTTGATGAGGCGGTATTATAATAGTCCTGAAACGAGGCATGTCCAAATAACGGTGCCGTGACCGCGGCATCGAATTCTAGCGTAAGACCAAGAAACAAATTATCAGCAGGAGAAGAGATCTGTACCGTGGATGAAGCGCGCTTTGTTCAGGGCCTCCCAGTTGACTTTTGGATGGTCTTTCATCATGGGGTATTGTCTGTGGAAGACGCGTTTGAGGTTTTCGCCCATCGTGCGGGAGTAGAGACTTCGTCCGACGAAGGTGCTCATTAGGATTTCTTGGGCTTGGCGGAGTTGCCATGGGTTGCAGACTGCTGAAGCTGCCACGAAGGGAGAATTTGCGCCTTCCTCGCCCAGATACTACCTTTAGAGGGATGACAAGAGAGGAGTATACGTTGCAGAGGATATTGGCTCCCAAGGAGAATCCCACTGCATAGAATCGTCTATTGGGGAACTGTTTCTTGAGGTAGTTCATCGTAGTCCGGACATCCTCTAACACTCAGCAGGAACTCTGAAAAAAGAGATACCAGTCCAATTGGCGCAGAACAGCTGTTGTGTAGTAATTGTCGTCCTGCCACATCCTCTTGCATTCAACGAACAAGCAGCCCACCTCCCACTCTTGACAACATCATGTAACAAAGCACGCACATAAGACTCATGACTCCCTCCCGATAACCCATGCAACGACACCAACATCGGTCTCTCATCCTCGCTCTGAAGCAACTCCGCCTCCTCCGCAGCCTGCATATACCGTATCCTAGGCGGCAAGTTCTTGACATAATCCTTCCGCTGCTTGAGCTCCTCATCGACTTCCAGACCCTTCATGTACTGTGCCTCCGAATCGAGGACAATGTCCAATCCAACGGTCCCGCCATCGTGCATGGTCAATAACTTGCGCGCATATCGCACGGGTATCATATCGTTGATATTCGATGTCGCGGCATAGATGGTTTGTAAATGCCCCGTCTGCAGTAATGGATGAGGATGAAACGACGACTCGAATGGTCTCCATTCCTCGCGTATCAAGTCCACTAGAGTCCTGTCTGGCAGGACGACTCCATTGGTCTTGTTCTTGGATCGCCTTTTTATAGCGACTGAATTGGGTCCGTGGTGCAAATAGACTTTGTTGTCCACTGTCAGAATACTCTGCTCCAATTTCTTGAGAGAACTCTGCAGAGCTTCCACGGACGAGAGCTCAAGAGGAAGATATGATGCCTCCATTGTTGGGATGGACCGGAGGATAGCGAGAGTGCGATCCGGGGCGATTGGGGCGCGGGACGAGGTGTCGGGGGAGGAATGCGCTTTATAAGTCCATGATGGTTATCAGAGCCTAAACGGTCTGAGAGGGTCTGTGGTTGGTGGTTTGAGTTGGACCTCGCTTAGCAGTTTCGCATCCCGCCGTGATTCCGGTGATTGGACGGGCGATTAGATTTAGCGCAGACCACCAGCCGCATAGGCGAGAGAACGGGCAGCATACGAATGCAGAAGCAACGAACGGGTTATCTAGTAACGCCGTAACTGCAACAAAGATATGTATCCCAGAACATCCAATGTATTGTACTCTACATATGCAAACATGTGATATCCAAAGTCAAAAACTGCTATTCAGAGTGCTGACGGCCCTGTTATACACCATCCTTCCTCCAAAGCGAAGACCCTGTACGCCCCCCGGGACATACGACACAAAAAAGCTCAACAGCGCCACGATCTGTATTATCGCTGAGAACAGAGTCAATATTGTCGAATGTAACTATAATCAGTACAAATTAGTCCAGGCGTATACCCCAATAGAGAAATACAGTGTCGCGGCGAGGGAGCCAAAGTATGCTGCTGTGAAGGGCACTCTAGTCGGCGAAAGAAGATGCTTGATATACGGCACCGGACCCTGTAATGCAGCAAAACTACCAATCAACATCACCCTCGATTCCAGGGAATACCTGCACAAAAACAGTAAAGACCCCACTGTCCACAGGATAACGAATTTCCGAGGCTTCAACACCAACACAGGCATCAACACAAACGCCATCACAAAACAAGCCGCGGCCCCAAGAACACAGCATCCAAACACAACCAGTCTCTCCCACTGACTCAGTGCGAACCACGCGGCATTCTCCTGTCCCGCTGTCGGCGCAGGAAGTTGTGCCGGGTCTTGTTGGGAGGTTGGCAGGCGGGAGTACCCGGACGGGCCGTTGAAGGGGTTGATGCGTGAGAGGAACGAGGGAGCTGCGGTGGAGAGGTCTGCGTCTGTGGAACGGCGGGACCAGCCGATGTTGTTGAGAGAGTTGCGGAAGGCGGACTCGTTGGAGGCGGACATGTTGCACACACAACAAAGGACCGGGCACCGCAGACGACGTGGAGATGCAGATCCCTCAAGATCCACCACATGAAATTTATATGACGAGATGCGCCACCATCTCATGGCAATTCAGACTTAAGCTACTCGACGGTGTAAAACGATATCAAGCCACGAGGAGATCCAGACAGATCATAGCGAAATCGTAAGAGTTCAAAGTCGAAGAAATCCTATAAACTAGTTAGCCACAATATTGCCATTGAATGAGATATTTATAAATTCTGCAGTACATCAACCAGACTTTTCCACCAATGCTAATAATGCTATTTTGAACCCAAGATACCCATTTTCCCTCCCATTTTCCCCTTTCCAGCCCATTTCCCCTTTTCCAAGCCCGGTTAGAAAGTAAAAACTGTGCCACAACGCCAACTTATCTCCAACTCCCTGGCCCCCTTCTCAAAAAGCCCCCTGACATCCTCATCCCAACAAGAAACAACAATACTCCTCAACCGAACTCCCTCAAAGAGACTCATACTCTGACTGAACAGCCGTTGCAGCTGCGAAGAAACTTCGCTCTCCAAGTAAGATTTACAGCATATCACAGGGATAGTTACCCAGCGCGTCGAAGTCGACTGGTCCGCATCCCACACACTCGTCCCGAGTAACACCATGCTCGTGCCGTCGTGGTTCGAGAGCAGGAGTTTCAGATTGACCCCCCCTGCGCCGAGGGTATCGCTATGATCCCACCAGCGCTCATAGACGTATGGATGGTCCTGTAACGTCTCGAAATGGGGGTAGTAGCGTAAGAGGATGTACACCAGCAGGAGGGGCTTCCAACATGCATCCCAGGAATTAGGATCCTTTAACGTCGCGAGCGTGAGTTCCCTGTACACCTGCGACCGGAGCAGCGTGTCCCGTTGCACAATTGAGCTCTTGGAAGTAGGCATGATAAAAGGCTGGAACGCAAAGTGAGGGAGCTGTACCGCTGGAAGCGACGGAAGACACGACATGTCGTCGACCTTTTTTTCTTGCGACACCGTTGTCGTCATGAACCCATTTCTGGAGAATAGGAAATGAGGGGGATGCGAGCAGTTCTTAATGCTTGGTGCCGCCGCTCGCCCCCGTGTGGGATGGCGGTGGACCCGCGGTTGGAGTGATCACGCGCCGAAAGTTTATTTTGTTCAAGCGTCGGCCCCCCACGCTTGTAATCTCTAGATTTCGGTCATTCGGCAGGGATGATCTGTGCCATGACCGAGTTG
>Ga0302179_10002599_pt1 | contig 10531 bp, 14 predicted proteins | sample I_Palsa_E3_1_FD_198788 | JGI IMG/M metagenome (GOLD analysis project Ga0302179, IMG submission 198788) | Peat permafrost microbial communities from Stordalen Mire near Abisko, Sweden - I_Palsa_E3_1 | ecosystem: Environmental > Terrestrial > Soil > Palsa > Peat permafrost | place: Sweden...
TATGCGAAATGGTAGAAAAATGTGCTCGTCATATTGGCCATAGTGTCTTGGGTCCAACCAGAGTAGAACCCAGATAATCCTTCAGATTCATAGATTTTCTCGATAGCGTCTGCGATTGAGGTATAAATCTCGGCGTCGTTCGCGTTCTTTGACCTCCTTTGGGTTTGTAGGCGAGTGACAATAAGGTCAAGCTACAGTTAAGAGCGGCCGGCCGGAAAGACTACGGGATAAACTATTGTGTTGGAAAGAGAGGCGCCAATGGCTCCCGACACGGCATGTCCGAGAGGAGGTAGTTCTGGCTGCGACATCTTGCGTTTCGAATCGGATGGTGATGTGAAGGCAGCAAAGGGAGTGAGGCTTGCAGTTGGGAACTCTGCGGGGGAGTCGAACACAATGCCCTCGAGCACAACGTCATAGCCGGGCGGATGCAAAGGCGTGCTGCCCTGAGAGGCAGGGTCTAATTGGCTGGGAAACAATGTTGATTGGGCCTGGCTGTGGCAGCCAAAATTATTTGCTGGTGCACGTTGTTGCCAGTGAAAGCAGACTCCCGCCTGCGTCCCGGTTGCTGACTGTCACTGCTGCTGCTGCTGCCCCCGTTGCAGGCCTAACAACGCGCGATCCCCTTTGCTCGACAACCCAACATCTCCGGATCCATCGGCCAGCGCTCTGCTCGACGCAGCGTTCTGTTGGTCTTTGGTTTGTTATCTTAGCGTCAGTCAGTCATCCTTGACATCGGGCGGGTCCTATCGCCCCCCTTCAAACGGCTACAGGAGTCAAGTCAACAGTCGGCTGCCATCCTTCAGCCATCCGTCTCGCTCAAACGAGCGCCGCTTGATCGCCGACCACACGCTTGTCAACTCGTCGTCCGTGCACTTTGCCCTTGCTTTGTGAATCCTCGCTCGAGTCAACTCACCTTACGTCTCCGGTGAAGGTTAGGCCTTCGTGTAAACCCCATCGCGGAGCTGCTCCACCCGGTATAACGAACCGCGCAGCTCCCACCGACTCGCCTATCGTCGTGGCTACTAGCAGGCAATCTCGACACTCTTCACCTTCGCCAAGCTCTTCTGCTGCGTCTTCAGCTTCTCCCTCCCATTCAAGTCTCTTCCCTGAAAGCGACCCGCACCCACCGGTTCAAGCTCCCTACAGCCCCGCGACCGTTTCTGCGAGTACTTCAACTCAAACACTGCCACCTTCTGGGTCCGGCGGCGTTAGTCGCACCGTATCGACTGCTCTTGACGACGACTCAACCGAATCTCCTCGCCCGCGCAAACGGCCCCGGCTTCAAGTTTCAGCTCTCGATAGCTCAATGAAATTCGACAACACGACATCCACCGATCTTGGTGAGAATCCAGACATGCACGAGTCCAACGGAAATGCTGTAGCGAACACAAAGAACGGAATACTCAAGGAAGCGACAAACGGTGTATCTTCTGGATTCGGGAACGGTACCGTTAGGAACGGTTCTCACCAGAGTGATCGGTTCTTTGGACATAGCAGGCAGGAGGTGACTCGGCTAATGATACAAGCTCTTAACGATCTGGGATATTCGTATGTGCCCCTGTGATCCCGGGATCTGAATGTAGCCACGCTTCAAAGACCTTATCGGACGAATCGGGGTATAACACAGAATCAACGGATGTATCAGAGTTCCGGACCGCAGTTTTAGCTGGAGAATGGAGCAAAGCCGAGTTTCATTTGTCAAGTATACCTCTCCTCGAGAATGCGTCGTTGGAGGAGGCCTTGTTCCTGATACGAGAACAGAAGTTTCTTGAAGCCCTAGAAGATAAGGAGTACACGTCGGCTCTAAGTATCCTCCGTACCGAGCTATCGCCTCTCAACATCAACACTGAAAAAGTGCACAATCTATCCAGGTAATGGTCGATATAATTTCATGTTAACAGCAGTCTTGTCATGATCTCAACTGCCGAGGATCTCAAGACTAGAACTGGTTGGGATGGCAAATCAGGGAACTCACGGAGTCATGTCTTGACATCAATCGAAGGTACCTCAGACTCTGCGTCGACTCACAAGTAGAAATAATTTCCCCTACCGCTATGGTACCAGCCCGTCGTCTTGTCACTCTCCTGCAGCAAGCCAAGGATTTTCAGATACACAAATGTCTGTTTCATCTTAGATCTTCAGACGGACCACATTCTTTACTCACCGACCATACCTGCGATAGTACAGCTTTTCCATCTGTCACCATAAAGGTCCTGGCTGGTCATAAGGATGAGGTTTGGGATATAAAGTTTTCGCACGACGGCACCCGACTTGCATCTAGTTCCAAAGATAGTTGTGTGATCATCTGGGATACCGAGGTACCATCACTGTTGATTTGAGTTTAATTTATAGACATGGGAGCAACTACACGTACTCCGAGATCACACGGGAGGAGTCGCGTCTTTAGATTGGTCGCCAGACGATGAACGACTTCTCACTGCGAGTCACGACCACAAAGTCAAGATGTGGACCACAGATGTTTGTCCGAAACCAGCCTAAGCTAACATTAGAATGGGACTTGCATACGAACAATGGAGCACAATGAGATTGTTACCGTTTGTCGATGGTTTCCCAATGGCCAGAATTTCATCTCTGCCAGTGTTGACAAAGAAGTCATTGTATGGAATCTTCTCGGTACGGTAATCCACCAATGGAGCCTTGATCGGATGTTCGATCTTGCTATTACACCTGATGGCTCAAAAATGGTCGCCATCTGCAATGAACGGAAGTTGCATATTTACAGCATCAACGATGATTTCCGCGAACATCTCAGTTATCAAATGCCACATAACATGACTTCCATAGTGGCCAGCAATGACTCCAAATACGTTCTGATCAATTCAATGGCTCAAGAGGTGCATCTATGGGATATCGAGCGGTTTCAGCTGGTACGGAAGTTTGTGGGCCAAACGCAAGAAAAGTTTATGATTCGTTCTTGCTTTGGCGGCCCCGACCAGAACTTTGTGCTAAGTGGCAGTGAAGGTATCCAATATATTAAATTAAGCTAATTATAGATTCACGGATATATGTCTGGAATCGTGAGCATGGTACTCTGATCGATACTATCGAAGGGCATACGGCCTCTTGCAACTGCGTAGCGTGGAATCCCGTTGAAGCATATATGTTTGCGTCCGCCGGTGATGACCATGAGATAAGGATGTAAACACCTTGCTGTGCTTTCCTGATTTTAGATGGTCGAATCCAATTGTTTCCGCACCAGCTATTGTTAATTAAGAATTCTTCGTAGGGATTGGTTTGGAGCTGGAGGTCACAGACGTTTTTGGGCAATATCTTAAATTAGGAAGGTTAGACGGTTGGGAGCATTCTGCTGTGGATAAGCATGGAGTGAGGGTTAGCATCACGATTGTTAGTTAGATTTGCGTTCTCGATTTGTAGTATCAAGGAATTCTAATCTCTATACGGGAGTAACTTAAACGAGATAAAAAGAAAATGTGCCAGAGCAAAGGACACAAGCCTGCCTGTTGTCAAATAGCGTCTAGAGTGGTTTATCCAGTTCATCCTCATCAATCCCACACATTTCATTGACATCCTCTCTGTTTGCGCCCATCTGATGAGTAAAATAGCTGCGCAAGATCCAAATGTTGTCGATAATACGCATTGCGGCCTCCCTGTAGAGTTTGATCAAGTTGACTATATTCAGTGTGAGTTGATCCGTTACAGAAGAACCTTTTTCTGCAAGGATTCGTGGATCAGAATCTTGATGTCGGCTAAGCTCAAGCTCGCGTTCTCTCTTCGAGTTCTCTTTCTCGTGTAAGGAATTTAGTAACGTCTTTCTTTCATCCTGAAGTTAGGACCCGTGAGATATATGTGAATTCACATTCTCTTGGCGACTTCTCGAGGCTTCGTTAATGAGATTTCTGAGGTCAAGTTGACGTTGATTCAGTGAACGGAGTTCTTCATTCATCTCCTCGATCTTTGCTTGCCTTGTCCGCTTAGCGTCGGATGGAAATGACCAATAATAGATACTGGTCCCAATTTTGTCAGACGAAACCTACAGTGAGTCTGTATGAGCGCGGATATTCTGCGACTCACAAGGCCATCATCCACGAGAGACTGCAAGATGTCTTTCACGCTTTGCAAGACAATCTTTTTCTGTTGCGTTGCGATCTTTTCGATCTCCTTGAAGGTATAGAACTCCCCCTGTCCACATTATTGGCGTGGAGGTGGGATTATGGGGAGTGCTTACCGACAGAAATATTTCGCTCATTCTTGTCCGTTTCTCCGCTTCGGATAGACCTTTCTTGGAAGCCATGGTTGTCGCGATCTCGTGGTACCTGAGATTACTTGGCGGGCCAAGCCAAGGTTGCGGGCGCCCTAACCCAGGCCCAGCCTTTTGAGACGGCAGCATAATAAATTCAGGGACTTGCCCGCGTCAGCTGTGCAGCACCGTCAGAGAGTAACAGCTTGGAAGAATGGCCGATAAATCAGAGCTCAACGCTCCTGAACTAAGCAGTCTGGACCCGACACCAACGACAACGGCTCCTCCTGCCGCACCGCCGAAACCTCCTCGTCCGTTGAGTCCGATGCAGCAGAACAAGGTGACACTGAAAGAGGCATTTCCCAGCGTCGACGATAATGTCATCGAGGCCGTCCTTATAGCGTCAAGCGGCAATATCGAGCCCGCATTCAATGCTCTTCTGGGTATGGACTCCGTCTCTCTCAGGCACAGGTCTGACTTGTAGCAATGACGGATCCCTCCTACAAACCCGAAGCAACGGATGTGGTCCCTCGCCACCCTGAGCCTGCCCGGGTACCTGATTACTCTCTTCTGTACGCTAACTCGCGATAGCCTGTCTACTCAACCTCGACACCACTCACTCAACTCGAACAAGATGAACATCTCGCCCGACAACTTGCCGGCGAAGGAGAATACCGCCGTCAAGATCGTCGACGTATATATTCCTTCGCAGCGGTGCACTGACATTTAGCTTCAAGGGACCGACAACAAGTCCCAAATCAGCAGCAGCGAGTTCAGGGACAAGCCCAGGGCAAGGAACATTCTTTTATTGACGGTAATATCTATTCTCTAGCCATTCTCACGGAATATAGACGACCTCCCAATCATCCGCGATAACTTCCGAAAGGGATGGTCTACCTTGGTAAGCAAAGTGAAGAGCAAACTGGATGGAGAGCCGGAGCAACCTCCTTCGCAGCCTCCTCGGCCGGGCCAGTATGGATACCACCAACAGTCATCACGCTATGATGCTGATCCACGTGTATTGGGGGACGACTTCGCTCACCTAAATCTTCAAGACCAGAACAGGGGTGCGCCAAGACAATCCAATCGTCCTCTCGCGAATCCCAATCTGTTCAAAACTACTCGACCAAATAATAATGAACCTGAGACGATTACGCCTCCGGCGAAACCCCCTCGTCCCGAAGAGCAAACTTCTCTTCCTCCCCAGACAGGAGGACAATTGCCAAGTAAAAAATGGGAGCCTCTAAGGCCTGCGGAAGATCGAGATCCTTTTGCGGTGGGAGATAGTGATGATGAAGAGGGTAGAGAGGATTTATATGGGACTGCTGCCCCCTTACAGACCGGAGTGGGGCAACAGGAAACGGGAATTGTTGAGACTCCTCTGGATTCGGCGGTAAGCGAAACTGCTACCAAACATTCGTAGTTGGGACTGTAAGGTCAACGGTTTGGCGTTTGTGTTTTAATATGTCATAGTGAAGGAATAAGTTCTAGGAAATAGTTTAGGAAATCTTTGCCATCCAACTATCAATACCAGTGCAACGTCGTGATAAGCATCATACTCGAGCACAATGTGAACTCCTCGGAAGACAGATAACGTCGTGCCAATAAATTCACGAATGCCGTCCACTTCATGCGTCGACACGTTCCAAAAATTATGTATTAAATGCTTTATACATACTTGTAATCGAACCTCGTAGCCCAGTGGGCGGCGGTATTAAAGTTACACAATGCCAATACAATAGTCGTCAAATAGAATTCAACCTGTTATACCCCGCAATATTTATTTCCAAAAGAAACAAGACGCAATGCCAAATGTATAATTAATGCGAAGGTTCTGAAACTTCATCCGACGAGGCCTGGCCAGATGACTCACCGTAGACATGGGTGTCCAAGATGGCGGCAACGGAAGCAGTAGCTTCAGCGCCCGCGGATACTAATTCTGGCGAGGAGGGCAAAGCCTGAACAGCAGGGACTTGCTCGTGAGGCTTGAGAATGTCGCACATGACCGTGTTATAGCTTGAACAGCTACATCGTTAAATCAAGAAAAAAGGTGATAGTACAGGTTGCATTTATGACCCACAAAGTGGAAAGATACTCTACTCTTGGCGGAGCAATCGTTACTACGAGTCAGCAATTACAAAAAAGCTCATACCAGAGAATCACTGTTTGCCAACTATCATATGGCGGGGGCATTGGTTGTCTACGAACTTCCACATCGAGCAGTCGGAAGTAGTGGTCCATATTAATAAGGGCACGTGAACAGGTCGGACATCGATATGATCTGTTTCAACGTCAGAAGATAATTTTAAAGGTATGTACGATTTGATATGTTGATTGTAACATCTCTGGTGAATAGAATGCCCACACGGCATGAACACAACTGTTTCAGGAGAGGTGAACAGATAATCTCCGCATATCGGACAATCACATTCTGTATTGCGTTCGATACATCGATGAGAGCCCTGCAGCGACATTGACATGCAGACATTGCAAGTCTAAAGTTATTCTGACATAGAAGATCCACATACCTTGCAATGGAAAAAGTCCTTGCCTAGGCCTTCACCCACACGACAGATGCCGCAATCCGCACAATGATAAATAGACTTTGTAGGAGAATCGTCCCATAGATGGCACTAAGCATCAGCGGAGTAAGAACGTGTCTCTAACCTTATCACAGTAATATTTAGCTAAGCGAATGTGACAGTTTTGGCAACATTGGGCAGCCTTTTGAGCAGTAGAGCAATGCATGCAAAGCATGTTTCGCGTATCCTTTCTATCACGGTAAGTTGACAAAGACTAAAGAGTACCTTATAAGCTTGTGATCTTCACGCTCATCGTGACAGTAGCGGCAAGTCGCCCATTGACCGCACGTACTGCACTGCAGTTTTGCGCCCCGGCGATAGTGTTGACAGCCTAAAATACCGTGCGCCTCATCGTGATATGTCTTACTCTTGTCTCGTTCACTGAGTTCTCCCTGCTGTAGTGGTTCTGAATGTGAACCTCGCCGGCGTCGTTGGGCGTCCACATAGGCTTCGGTCATCACTTGCTAATTGTTCAGAGCATACAAAAGTGCGGATACCTGTACAAGTCGGGCTTTCTCACGCTCCGGCAGATTTAACACCTGAATCTCTAGGATACGTTTACGCAGAGCGGCTTGCGCTGAAACGTCTGGGCTAGAGGCGATGGACGGAATTGACGATTGCCGCCGTCGAGTGCTGGACTCTGGCACTGGGCGAGACGTGAAGCTGTCGAACGACGGCGAGGTGGACGGTGTCGGAGATTGGTCATCTGAAGAGAGGACTGGGCCTCGGGTATGCGCGACGTCGGCGGGCTGCTGCTCAGACGTGGAATAAGAGGCAAGTGCAGGCATGGATGTGGGTTGCTCGTGTCCCAAGTCGGCAGTGGCGTTGTCCATCTCCTGTGTTTGTGCGGGCGACGGAGCGTATAACGTGTCTTGGATTCGTCGGAGAAGATTGGAGGCTAATGATGCAGGCATCTACCGGCGCTGAGATTCAGGGACAATAGGCGACTGTGGCTGGACAACGAGTGTTGTTGTTCAACGGTTCGGGAATGACGGTCGTCGGTGAAGGGGCTCTGTTCCGATCGAGGATGACAACCTGTCCCACATCCACATTCATAAGCACACTCCTGATTTGGAATCCCCAATAGTCGCTTTCGAAATATCAGTCATCACCTGCCCAGCATCCAATCACTTCGAAGTTCGGGCATAAGTTTTCGGAGTCCCGATACAGATGAGATGGATGGAAGCACAGCCGACACGCTTCCGAGCTCAATGTTATTTGCCTTACAATGAGTTTATTTCGTTCCGAATGGTGCGAGATAAGCAGTCTCCGAGATCACGTCAATTACAAAAAAGATATGAATTGATTTGTACCTGGGACAACCAATGCCTCGTATGTACAGTATATCAACTGATCGAGTCTGCAGGCTGGAATTGTAGGGAGTTCAGATTGTCTCGACGAACCGAGCCCCTGGCAATGCAGCCAGATGGTTTCAGGAATAGGACCGGTTTCAACAGGTGACATCCCAACGTTGTGCCTGGATTCCGGAGGTTTAGGTCCGCTCCGCAATGTCAATGCGCCGACATATCGGTACAGACATTTTGACCGTTCGGATAGATGGATGTAGATGTGACACCAAGTTTCACAAGGGTAATTGTTGCGAGAAACATGGAGTGCACGTGCCAGGTGAAGGTGGGATACATTGAGACAGGGCCCAGTGTATTCATGGAGCAGATTTCGCCGGTGCTCATTCCGCAGCTTCCGTCGACGCTCGAGGACAGCGGTTAAAGCGCCACACGGAAGCCTGTGGAAGTCAAGGGACGGCGCGCGAGGCGCTAGTTGGCCGGGCAGATCTAGGAATTAATTAAGCGTTTGGCGCGCGGATACAGACGGGCCAATATCCGTGAAAAATGCCCCGTTTGGGCGTGCGCGCAGGGGCAGCCAGTCATTTGCAGGCGTTGTGTCGTGTGATCCAAATAAAGCGTCAGGTGCAAATTTTTTTGGGCAATTTTCTACATGGTGTGGCTGAGTCAGAACTGTGGGGAAGCGAATGGGCGAATCCCGGAATTTGTTTGACGAATGGAAATTGACTCGTGAGGTCACGTTTCAGATCCTCGGACCACCGGGGCGCATGCGCTGAATGTGACTACATACAAAAGACCTTCCTTGTCCGCCGCCCCTGTCCTGCTCACCTCACCTCACAACAACACTTGCCAACATGCCCGCCTGTGTTGCCTTTGATCCTGGCACCCAGCTCTTCTGCCCCAGCGGCCACTTTGACTACCAGGCGCCCGCCACACGCCCTTTTCTCGACTCCAAACCCTTTCCCAGTGTCTTTTCCTCACAGCTCCCGGAGCAGCAGCAGTTGCTCACACCACCATCCTCGCCTGTTCTCCAGAAACAACAACTACAGCAGGTCCAGCAGGAGCCCTTCTCTCCCTTCGACCAGGTGCCCTACGAAATCCTCGACCAGATCATTGGACTGGTCCATGGCGACAATGCGCGAGGGATTTATGATGTCCTCCGCGATATATCGGCTTGTTGCCTCGTTTCAAGGCAGTTCCATTCTGTTGCCATCAACTGGCTCTACCGCCACGTCCCCATCTCCGATCCCTACGCATTCACAAAGGTACCATCTGCGCCCGGAAGATTTGCTGACTGGCTAGTTCTTGACTCAACTCATGCTTCATCCCGAGGAAGGTCTGAAGGTTAAAACTCTCGACTTCAGTCCATTCTCCGTCGTGTCTCTTGGCCGCAGTGCTAATGACAACAAGCAAATCAAGATGGTTTGCTCCGAAACACTGAGGGAAAGTCTCTCCTTGACCCCGAATTTACAGGAGGTACATCCGGATTGTCTGCGTTCTAATTTCTAGTTGCTGTTGACAGAGGCTCTTGATCCTGATCTAGATGGTCATGTCTTGAAGCATATTTTCGATGCCACAAAGCTGCCGAAGCTCGAGGCTGTTGACTTTTGTGGCAGTTCTCGACTTGGCTTCGTCCAGGGCTTCAAGGAGATGCTTTGGTCTCACATGGATCCTGCCACAAATGAATTTATCTTTCCTCTTCCACCTATCCAACGGCTTTCTCTCCATGGATGTCAGACTCTACCACCTGGAGTTTATCACCACTTGTTACCTCAACTGTCCGAATTAACCCATCTGGTATGTCCCTACCCAAACCTCCGCCGCAGACCGTGCTGATTCCTAGGATCTTAGTTCGACACAGCTCGATTCCTTTGGATTGCTCTCTATCAGCCCAGAATGTCGTTTGCGCCATTTGTATATCGGTAATTGCGGCAACGTCAGTGGTAAAGCCATCTTGAAGTTCCTCCTGCATCACCCAGCATCAATGTATCTCGAAAGCTTGAATATACGCGTCAGCGACGAACTCAACCACCCTATTGACGCTCGCGACGTTCCTCTCTTTCTGTCTGCATTAAGATCGAAGGGCACCGTTCGAATGCTGGACGTTTGTGGGATGCCCGTCTCCGATGACGATGCACTCGGCTTCCCAAATACCTTGGTGGAACTTGCAGTACCCAGAAGCAGCCTCACTCCCCAAGGCATAATGGCGGTTCTTTCAAATCTTCCCGAACTCTTCTATCTCGACATCGAGGCCAATCTCTCTGGAGGACGGCTTAGACTCAGTCAGTACGCCGATGTCTTTGCTGCCATCCGACGGAATCATCCACATGTTCGAATTGTCGAGTGTTCGGGCTTGGGTATTGAAGCAACAGATGAGATTTATGACATTCTACTTGGTTGGCATTGGCTTCATGGACGTAGTCGAA
>Ga0302179_10002600_pt1 | contig 10529 bp, 10 predicted proteins | sample I_Palsa_E3_1_FD_198788 | JGI IMG/M metagenome (GOLD analysis project Ga0302179, IMG submission 198788) | Peat permafrost microbial communities from Stordalen Mire near Abisko, Sweden - I_Palsa_E3_1 | ecosystem: Environmental > Terrestrial > Soil > Palsa > Peat permafrost | place: Sweden...
GCCGATGGACTCTGGGAATGTCTTTACCTTGACACCGGTCAAATAACTGAGCTGCTGGCCTACATGAAGGCGAAGCACGCTCCGTCTTGGGTTTACCCGATGATGGTCATGGCGGCCCACACCGGTGCCCGCCGATCCGAGATGATTCGTGCTAAGCTCGAAGACATCGACTTGTCCGCCGGCGTTATCACAATCCGGGAGAAAAAACGGGCGCCAGGCACGCTAACTACCCGCAGAGTTCCAGTCAGCCGCATTCTTTCCGGCGTATTGAAACCTTTGCTGAAACGCCAGAGCGGGAAATCATACCTGTTCGGGGAAGGCGACCATCCCTTATCGGTTCAGGCGACGCACAAGGCATTCTGGCGCGCGATTAAAGACAGCAAATGGTCGGTCATCAAAGGCTGGCATACGCTCCGGCATAGCTTCATCAGCGCTTGTGCATCCAAGGGCATTGACCAACGCATTTTGGACGAATGGGTTGGCCATCAGACAGATGAGCAAAGGGTGAGATATAGGCATCTGTATCCGAGCATTCAAGAGACAGCCATTCGGCGAGTTTTCGGATGAGCTATAGCGTTTGCCGTTGAGCCGACCCTCAGTTCACCAGCGGACGGAAAATAGAGAACAGTCGAATAGCAGTTTCGATTTCGCCACCAATCGTTACGCGGATAACCCAGCGTATTCTCGGTCGCAATGTATCAACTGACGGCTGAGGGGGTTATTGCCGGCATGTCCATTTCCAGATCCGCGAGCAGCAGTCGTGCGCTGATCCGCGCTGATTCAAAAATGACGGGAAGGCCGCTTCCCGGGTGTGTGCCGCCGCCGACGAGATAGATACCGTCGAATTCTTCGAAGCGGTTGTTCGGCCGAAAATGCAGCATCTGGCCGAGATTGTGAGCGAGGTTGAAAGTCGCCCCAAGATATATGCCGCTTTTCTCCCAATCGACCGGCGTCACGATACGCTCAAAGCGGATTCTGTGCTCAATATCGGAGATGCCGATGTTCTTGATCTGACGCAGCGCCAATTCCCGATAGCGCGACCGTTCTTTGGCCCAATCGATATTCGGATGCTGATGACTCGTGGGCAGCAGAATGTAAAGCGTGCTGTGCCCTGCGGGCGCCAGGGTTTGATCCGTCCGGCTTGGGTTGGCGACGTAGAACGAAGGGTCTTCGCTTAGCGTGTGCAGACGTTCGATCTCATCGAGATTCCGGCGATACTCCCTTGCGATGTAGATGTTGTGATGAGAAAGATTCTCTATCGAGCCTTCGATGCCCAGATACATCATAAATGTCGAACAGGAAAATCGCTTGCCGGCGATTTTTTTGTCCGTCCATTTACGCCGAAGCCCCTGCGGCACGAGTGTCGTCATGGCGTGGCCGAAGTCCGCATTGACAACCACGGCATCGGCACGCCGCTCACCAGACTTGGTTCGCACACCCACCGCTGTTCGACCTTCAAACAATATTTCTTCGACACCTTCGTTTAGGCGAATCTCCACGCCCATTTCCCCGGCGACCCGGGCCATCGCCTGCGTAACGGCGTTGCATCCGCCGATCGGATGAAACACGCCATGCTCGTATTCCAGGAACGAGAGAATCGAAAACAGGCTTGGGCACTGAAACGGCGACATGCCGAGGTATTTGGATTGAAACGTGAAAGCCGTCTTCATCCTGGGGTCGTGAAAATATTTGCCCACCTCCGAATGCAGGGATCGCCATGGTTTGAGATAGGGCAGCAACGCAAGGAGCCGAGCTTGCAGCAAGCTCTTCCATCCCAGAAACGGCGATCGAAGACAGGGCATGAATTTTTCGAGCTTGACGCGATTGTCAGCCATGAAATTCCGAAAACGCGGCGCATCAGCCGGCGCAAGTTTCGCTATTTCATCCACCATTTTGTCGATATTGCCGGTACATTGCAGTTCCCCACCGGCTCCAAAAATAAGGCGGTATTGCGGATCAAGCCGAACCATCTTCACTTCCTTGCGCAGATCGCGTCCGCATGCGGTGAAGATTTCCTCCAGAATCTGTGGATAGAGAAAGAACGTCGGCCCCAGATCGAAACGAAATCCCTCGGCTTCGATGGCGCTGGTTCGCCCGCCAACGCGCGGCTGCCTTTCATAGACAGTAACATCGACCCCGGCCCGCGCGAGAAGCATCGCAGAGGCCAGCCCTCCTGGCCCTGCGCCTACAATCGCGACCTTCCGTGGCATGCGTTATTTGTACTACATTCGATGATTCGCCGCAAAGTGTGAGGACATCGGCCCATGCAACCGGTGATCTGCTCAGGCGCCAATCAGGAAACGATAGGCGCGATGCAGCCCCTTGAGGGTAATCCTTGGCGGCGGGTAGCGGAAGCGAGGATCGAACCTGAACGATCGCCGCACGACTGCGCGATGATGTGAAAAACAGTCAAAACTCGCCCGGCCGTGATACGACCCGATTCCGCTATCGCCTAAACCACCAAAAGGGAGGTTCTTACCAATCATATGCGTGACGGTATCGTTGATGCATGCGCCGCCCGAACGCGTCTGCGCCAGGGCGTGCCGTTGAAGCGACCGGTCGGCGGTGAATATATAAAACGCCAGGGGCGTCGGCCGGTTGCGCAAGGTGGCCAATGCCGCGTCCAAATCCCCGAATTCAATCACCGGCAGGATGGGGCCGAATATTTCATCCCGCATGACAGGTTCGTCCGGACCAACGTCGGTCAGCACGGTCGGAGCTATGTACAAATCGTCGGCGTCGATTTGTCCGCCAAGATAAATTTGCCCGGCCGAAAGATATCCGACAAGCCGATCAAAATGCCGGCCATTGATGATCCGGCCAAACTCCGTGCTGTGTCGTGGATTCTCACCGAAGAATCCCCGAAGCGTATTCCGCAACTCTCCGAGAAAAGCGTCGCGCACGCGACGATCGATGAGCACATAGTCCGGGGCCACGCAGGTTTGCCCGGCGTTCAGGAATTTTCCCCACGCGATTCGGCGAGCCGAGAGCTCTAACGGCGCATCGGCACACACGATGCACGGTGATTTTCCGCCGAGTTCCAGCGTCAACGGAGTTAGGTTTGGCGCGGCCGCCGCCATGACAAGCTTGCCTACGTTCGTGCTGCCCGTGAAAAAGATCTTATCGAACTTCTCGCGCAGTAAAGACTCGGCGGTGATGTGATCCCCTTCGACGGCTGCGATATGTTCCCGCGAGAAGGTTTGACCTATCATCTCCGCGATCACGGCGGAGGTGCGCTGCGACAGCTCCGATGGCTTGAGTACCGTTGTATTTCCCGCCGCGATAGCACCAACCAGCGGTGAGAGCATCAATTGCACCGGAAAATTCCATGGCCCCAGGATCAGCGTCAAACCAAAGGGCTCGGGCTGCACCCAGCCGCGCGCGGGCCATGCGAGCAGTGGCATGCGTCCCGATTTCGGCTTCATCCAACAATGCAGGTTCGCCATCGCATGTCGAGCCTCGCTCAAAACCGGCCCGATTTCGGAGACGTATGCTTCGCTCGGACTTTTGCGCAGATCGCCGTGCAAGGCGTCAATTAGCCTGGATTGGTAGGCCAGAAGCGCATCATGTAGCTTTTGAAGGGACGCACGTCGAGACTCCAGCGAGCGCGTTGCACCGGCGACGAAATACGCTCGCTGCGCCGCGATGAGTGCGGGAATGTCCATGAAGTGCCTGTATAGTGTTCGGCTTCGGCGGTAGATTAGTCAAGTCACACGGACGCAATTTTGTTGAGCGGGCCCGCCCCGCGACGACCGAAATGAAGAAGCAAATCATCGTCATCGGAGCCGGGCTTGGGGGTCTGTCCGCCGCGATTTCGCTGGCGCAGGAGGGATATGCCGTCAGCATTCATGAGAAGAATGCTCAGATCGGCGGCAAGCTCAACGTGCTCAAAGACAGCGGTTACACGTTCGACCTGGGGCCTTCGATCCTCACTTTGCCGCACATATTCGAGCGATTGTTCCAACGATCCGACAAGCGAATGGCGGACTATATAACGATTCGACCGCTTCGGCCGCATTGGAGAAACTTCTTTGAGGATGGAAAAGTCGTCGATCTCTATCCCGAGCCTGAAAAGATGGCCGACGAGGCGCGGAAAGTTGGGGAAGACCCTGAAAACGTCCGACGGTTTCTCGACTATTCCTCCAAACTCTACGACCTCGTCGACGCCGGCTATTTTCAGGAAGGTCTGGATACATCCGATGACTTCGCCAAATTCTATGGCCTATGGAAATTCCCAAAATTCGATCTATTCCGCACCATGCACGGGGGAGTGAAACGATTCCTCAAAACGCCCCACATGCGCGACATCTTCGACTATTTCATCAAGTACGTCGGCTCTTCGGCCTATCGTGCCCCGGCGTTTATGAACTGTTTACCCACGATTCAGTTTCGTTATGACCTTTGGTACGTCGATGGAGGTCTCTACGGAATCGCGCTTGGACTAAAGAAACTGCTCGAAGAACTTGGCGTTATCGTAAGCTTAAATAGCGAGATCGCGTCGATTGCAACCCGAGGCGCCAAAGTCACAGGTATCACGACAAAATCTGGTGTGTTTCACCCTGCCGATATCATTGTTTCCAACATGGAAGTTGTACCGGCATATCGGCAATTGCTGGGCGAGCGCGGACCCTTTATCGACAAACTGGAGACGAAGCTCGAGCCAAGTTGCTCGGGCCTCGTGCTCGACCTCGGACTGGACGTTCAATACCCGAAGCTCGCGCATCACAATTTCTTTTTCTCAGGCAATCAGCGAGAGCATTTTCGAACCGTCTTCCAGAAGCACCAGCTACCGGACGATCCAACGATATATCTCGTGGCCGCTTCCAGGACCGATCCCACCGTTGCCCCGCCAGGGTGCGATTGCCTAAAGATTCTTCCGCACATTCCGTATATCGACGATGCGAATCCGCTGAGCCGCGACGATTACTTGGCCTTCAAGGATCGTGTGACCGATAAGCTTGAGCGCATGGGTCTGACCGATTTGCGAAAGCACATTGTCTTCGAGCATGTCTGGACGCCCCTCGATATTCGCGAGCAGTATTACTCCAACAAGGGGGCGATTTACGGGGTTGTGACGGATCGATTTCGCAATCTCGCCTTCAAGGCGCCCAAGCAGAGCGAGAAATACCCCAATCTGTTTTTCGTCGGTGGATCGGTAAATCCCGGTGGGGGAATGCCGATGGTCGTGCTCTGCGGCCAAAACGTCGCCAGGAAGGTTGTCGCGTGGGATACGGGCCAGTCGTAATGGCAATTGCGGCAGCCGGCTGGGCGGCGGGCTGGATATTGCTGCTGCGAGGACGGCAACGAACTCCTGCCGCCGGACGAGCAATAAACCCATCCGCGGTTTCCATAATTGTTCCGGCTCGAAACGAACAGGAGAACTTGCCGCGGCTTCTAAGTTCGATTCAAAGGCAAAACGCCAAACCCGCCGAAGTGATCGTTGTCGATGACGCGTCAACCGACCGCACATCGGATATTGCCCGAGAATTCGGAGCAACCGTGATCTCTCCCCCCCCATTGCCCGATGCATGGCGAGGTAAGACCTGGGCTTGTCACAACGGCGCGAAGGCAGCCTCGGGAGAACTGCTGCTGTTTATGGATGCCGACACCTGGTTTGAGGATGACGGGCTGGCGAATCTGCTGGCGCTTTTCACGGGCGGGGCATTCTCCGTCGGGCCTTGGCACGTAGCCGTCAAATTGCATGAACAGTTGTCGGTGTATTTCAATCTGGTGATGAACTGCGCAGTTGTGCCGAGGGGTTTGTTCGGGCAGATGTTGCTCGTCGAAAAAAACAGCTATGAAAGCGTTCGCGGCCACGAGGCGGTGAAGGGCCGCATTCTGGAGAACCTTGCCCTCGCCGCTGAGTTCCGCCACCGGAACCTGAAGGTTCACAGCACCGGTGGGCGCGGCATTCTCTCATTCCGGATGTACCCTGAAAATCTGGGACAACTCTTGGATGGATGGATCAAGGCTTTTTCGACCGGCGCGAGACACACACCCATTGGCTCGCTCCTGTGCGTCGTCATCTGGTTGACAGGGATGACGCTCGCGGCAGGGCTGCCGCTGAAGGGATGGATCGGCGTCGCAATCTATCTGCTGTTCGCAATTCAACTCGCAACCGCATTTAGCCGCGTCGGTTCGTTCCGGTGGTATGTCGCACTGTTATTTCCGATCCCTCTGTTTTTTTTCTTCGTCGTGTTCGCCTGGTCGGCGTTGCGACCCAGCAGATCGGTCACCTGGAAGGGACGCACGATCCATGCTGATTAATCTGCCGACCGCATGGACGCTGGCGCTGAACATTGGGCTTTGGCCGGTCATTCAACTGGGACTGGCGTTGCTCTTCACAAAGCTTCCCCTAACCACATTTTCCGACAAACCAGCGCCCTCGTCGCCGCGGACTCAACGCTTTTACGAGCGAGTTCTGCTGATTCGACGGTGGAAGGACTCCTTGCCTGACGGCGCGCGGTGGTTGGGCGATGGTTTCGGCAAAGCGCGATTGGCGGGATCAAATCCCGATTACATCCGGCAATTCATCCGCTCAACGCGCGCCGGCGAATTGTGCCATTTCGTGGCGATCGCGTTCACGCCGATATTTTTCACCTGGAACCCATTATGGGCCGATGCCGTCATGGTCGCCTACGCCCTGGCCGCCAATTTGCCTTGCGTTCTCGTCCAGCGGTACAACCGCGGTCGCCTTTCCAAGTTGTTGTTAAGGCTCCCGAATCCTCGATGACCATGGAACAACCGGGATTTGAACTTCCCCGTAACGCAAAAACCACGGAACAAATGGGCTGTTGTATCCAAGGAATCTCGGAGCGCCGACAACGCGATATCTATTGGGATGATTCCGAAGCCAGTCGTTGATCGCTTTGAGGCCATTATCGAAATGTTCGGCGTTGTAGCTTCCCCGCACACCGACCGAAATAACGGTGACTGCCGGAAGATCTCTGACGGTCACGATGCCATCTTTGCCGGGATTTCCTATCCGCGGGCTGCGATAGATAAACGACATGGCGATCGGCGGTTTGGCCAATGGTTGTGTGGATGCCGCCGTAACACTCACTCGATCAAAATCCATCTGCAGCGGCGCGGTCATCGCAATGTTTTCCCTTTGAATGTGATCGAAGAGCGGCCGGAACATGTCATCCTGACTGGTGCCATTGACGTCACTTGCCGCAACTGTGGCGGCGCGACAGGCGGGGTAATTCTTCACAATGACCTGACCGATCGGACCTGGGGGTGGGAAGCCGGCGGGCAGTTGCGCTTCATGCACCATTGACGGTGGATCCGCGTTCGCCGGCGAGGTGGTCGGCAAAGCCGGAGCGGCGGCTCGATGGCCTTGCGCGCAACACCCGGTCAGGAGAATTGCCAGAATCGCCGCGAACTTCATTTTTGAGATTGCCTCGATAATTTCTATGAGCCGCGTCTTGCCGGCCGAAATAAGCTCCCAGCCGGATTTCTTGCTATGCTGCAGTAGGTTAAGAAAGGTCGGCAATGCCCGCCAGTATCGAAGTCGTCAACCTCACAAAAAGTTACGGCAACCTCACGGCTGTCGATTCAATCTCTTTCTCCGTCGAAAAAGGCGAAACCTTCGGCATGCTGGGCCCCAACGGCGCCGGGAAAACAACAACCCTGGAAATGATCGAAGGACTTAAGCGCCCAAGCTCGGGCAGCATTCGCGTTGAAGGGATCGACGTTCGCAAACATCCAGATGCCGTAAAATCAATTATCGGCGTGCAGCTTCAGGGCTCAACCTTTTTTGAGGACCTGTCGCTCATCGAACTCATCCGGGTGTTTGCAGCCTGCTATAACCGAAAGGTCGATGCCCGGGAACTCCTGCGGGAAGTCCAACTGGCTGAGAAGGCGCACAGTTATGCACGAGAGCTCTCCGGCGGGCAAAGGCAACGACTGGCAATTGCCATCGCTTTAGTCAATGACCCGCAGGTTCTGTTTCTTGACGAACCGACCACCGGCCTGGATCCCCAGGCTCGCCGCAACCTCTGGGAGCTCGTGAAGCTGATCAAACGCAAGGGAAAAACCATCGTTCTCACGACGCATTACATGGATGAGGCCGAGGTGCTATGCGATCGCATCGCGATCATGGATCACGCTAAAATTGTGGCCTTGGACACGACCCACGAATTGCTTGCCAAGACAGGTGTCGGCTCCCGAATCGAGTTTACGGCGAGCAAGGCCCCAACGGCCGATATGTGCCGAACGCTTGCCGGCGTCGTGGGATTTGAGCACGACGGCGAAACGAATTGGCTGATCAGTTCCGATGCCCAGGCCACGCTCGATGCACTTTTCGCACTGGCGCGCACCGGATCATTGCAAATGCATGGATTGACCGTTCGCCGCGCCTCGCTTGAAGATGCGTTCCTCAAGTTGACCGGTCACCAGCTTCGGGAATAGAGGGACATGTACTGCACTTATCAGCTTACCCTAGCATCCATCAAAATGTTCCTGCGAAACCGGCAGGCGGTCTTTTTCTCGCTGTTCATGCCGCTGATCATACTGTTCATTTTCGGCAGTCTCGATTTCGATAAGCCCCCAAGCATGCGTATCGGCCTGGTCACGCACAGCCCCGCGCCAGGCACCGCACGGTTTGTGCAGACTATTCGTTCCGCCAAAACCATTCCGGTCGAGGTTGGCACGCTGGATTCGGAACTGGCAAATCTAAAAGGCGGCGGTCTGAATGCGGTGCTCGATATTCCCGACGACCTGCTATCCCCCGTGAATCCGGCGGATCCCCGGCAATTGACGGTTTACGTCAATGCAGGGAAACCCATGGAAGCACAGATGGCCCTGTCTTTCATCCATCAGTTTGCAAATCAGGTGTTTCTTTCTGCCGCGCATGTGCCGTCCCTCTTCATCATCAATCAAAAATCGGTCAACGCCCATAATTCCCGGTACATCGAGTTCCTGTTACCGGGAGTGATAGCCATGGCGATTATGCAGATGTCCGTCTTCTCGGTTGCTTTCGTTTTTGCGCGATATAAGGAACAGGGAATCTTGAAGCATCTCATGGCCACGCCAATGCGGCCCTATCAATTCGTCACCGCAAACATCATCACGCGCCTTTTTATGGCCGTCACCCAGGCGTCAATATTTGTCGCACTGGGAGCCGCCATCTTTCACGTGACCATCGCCGGCGCCTACTGGCTTATCGCTATCTGCGTTATCCTGGGGGCCCTGATGTTCCTCGGTCTGGGCTTTACCGTTTCCGGACTCTCCAAGAACGTCGAGAGCGCACCGTTGCTGGCAAATATCGTGGTCTTCCCCATGTTGTTCGTGGGCAACATCTTCTTCTCGGTATCGACAATGCCGGGCTGGCTGAAATCAGTCTCCGCATATCTTCCGCTCACGTTCTTTGCGAACGCAATGCGCGGCGTAATGACGGATGGCGCCACTCCTTTGGGAATAGAGCGGGAATTGATCGGAATGATCGCATGGTCAACCATCCTGATTGGGCTGGCAACCGCCACTTTCAGATTTCACGAAAGACAGAGCTGAGGGCGACGCCCTTGTACCTCCAATAGTTCGCGGCTCTGGATGGCAAAACATGCTTTGAATATCAGCTTTCGTCAAGCCAATCATTCAGTGGTTCGGGAGAGATTTTCGCCGCACAACGGGCGCCAGCCAATGGAGTCTCAACGTAACACCGAATCTTTCGTTATACTTTGCGAGACAATGGACAAGAATTCGCCATCTGGACCTTCAAGGTGACCAAGGTCCAGTGTCAGAAGATCTGAGGAACACGGGCAAATGAAAATCTGTCTAACCGGGCCAACCGGATATGTCGGCGGGCGCCTGGCGGCCAAACTGCTGGACGCGGGACATTCACTGTGCTGCCTGGTTCGCGACCGCCGAAAACTTGATTCCCGGCACTGGCGATCAAGGACAGGCGTTGAGGTCGTCGAAGCTGATTTGGAGGATAGAGATCGGCTAGCGGGGCTGAGATCTCGCCCGGTGACAATCTGCGGTTCAATTCGCGCTGGCTCCATTTTGTCTGCTCCCGGTTGATCAGAACGGTGCGTTAAATATCAATCGTTCTGACCGCTGGGTGAACGCCGCATTTTTAGCTAAGTGATATATAACACACTCGCCGTGCCCCTTGCCCGCGGGCATTCTTTTTCCTGCCGATTTTGTTATTTCCGCGCAGTTATTATAGCGAACCATTCGACCGATAAGACAAGGAGGTGGTTCACGCGAAGAGGCAATCTCCGCATCGCTCCCTTCCAACAGGCCTCTTGATCTTGGAGAAAATCCAATGGCCGAGAATGAATTGTATTTGTCCGTTTTGAACCAGGCTTCAGACGCCATTCTGATCACCGATGCGGACTTAAAATCCCCAGGGCCACGCATTCTTTTTGCGAACGCATCTTTCTGCCGGCTCACGGGTTACTCGGCCGAGGAATTGATCGGTCAGTCCCCCCGTTTGTTGCAGGGCCCGCTGACGACCCGGCCGGTGCTGGACGAGTTGCTGAAAAACTCGTGGGAAGGCCGACCCTTTCGCGGAACTGCCACCA
>Ga0302179_10002601_pt1 | contig 10524 bp, 19 predicted proteins | sample I_Palsa_E3_1_FD_198788 | JGI IMG/M metagenome (GOLD analysis project Ga0302179, IMG submission 198788) | Peat permafrost microbial communities from Stordalen Mire near Abisko, Sweden - I_Palsa_E3_1 | ecosystem: Environmental > Terrestrial > Soil > Palsa > Peat permafrost | place: Sweden...
GCACCACCGAAGGCGAAGAACTAGAGGTCCTCCTCCCCTCAGCCCTTGCTAATACCAGATAATCCGCACACAATCCAAGTTATTCAAAAACGCGGGAGGAAGACTTGTTGTCCCAGGGGATTTACAACGGACTATCACTGCACTTCCATCACCCCCGGAAATGATACTAGATGGCCTGTTCGGGTATTTACATTCCCTCGAAGATTTATGGGACGACGAAGATAAAGTCACTTGCGTGCAACTGATAAAATGGGCCAACACCCAGCGCGGACGACGAATCTCAATCGATAAACCCGCCATAGCAAAAGACGTCGAGGACGATGTCGATGTGACTATTGCCGCGGAATGGATCGTCGAAGTCGGTGCATTGAAGGAGGATGTAATACCGGAGAAGGGGACGAGAGTTTTTATGGTTGATTTAGGACTGGGGAAGAGTATTTGGAGGGGCGTGGGGGTTACTTCTCAGGGTGGAAAGAAGAGGAAAGGTGATTTGGGGATTATGTGGGGTGGGAAATGGGCTGTTGAGGTTGAACTTGCTGTGTAATGGCATTAGATATTTATTGGCGCTGAAATGGATATATTTACTGTTTCTTAATACTCGAGCTGTGGGTTGATTGTACGCTGGTTCCACAGGCGCTTAGAAGGTGAGATGGTCGGGTAAAGTTACCCTTTCTGGGAGGGAATCACGCGACGTCATTTTGCTGATAGCCTGATAAAAGTTCATTGAACCATCGTCGTGAATCGCCAGGTACCACCAATTCGAGTGTTCAATTCATGTTCAGGGCTTCTCAACGGACTTCTACCACACTGCTCAATTCTACCAAATCACTTGAACATCGCTCTCGTTCAATCACAATAATGTCACTCAAACAGAGTGGGCTGTTGAAATGCGCCTTGGAGGTACACTAGAGATATGAAGGCGATTGTTGATGGCAGGGCAAGGCACTCCTTACGAGTCCGCAATTCAACAAAGGTACTCTCTTGGAGGATGATGTTGACGCTCAGGCACGGCGTTCTCGCACGATGAGCGATGGACTTTCAAGTTGCAGGGACTTCTGCCTGCAAGAATCAATTCTCTTGAACAGCAAACGCAAAGGTCAATTAATAGTCTTGCATGCGTGTGTTGATAATAGGGCCTACTCGCAATACCAACTCTATGACAAGGATATCCTCAAGAATGCGTTTCTTCAATCCATGTACGATCAGAACCAGGTATTCCTTACATACTAGTCCAGGCCGTGTAACAATAGGTCCTATTCTATCGCCTGCTCCACGACAATCTGAAAGTATACCCTCCGTTATAAATAATTGATTTAACTATCCCAGGAAATGATGCCCATTATCTACACACCCACGGAAGGGGACGCAATCCAAGCATACTCCAAACTCTTCCGTCGTCCAGATGTATCCCCCTCGCGATAACATTGTATCTTATCAACAGGCATGTTTCTTGAACATTGAAGATAGAGATGAGACGAAGACACGATTGGCGGCATGGGGATCTCCTGAAGACGTTGACTACATAGTCGTCACCGACGGAGAAGAAATCCTCGGAATAGGCGATCAAGGAGCTCAAGGCGTCGGAATCTCCACCGCCAAATTGTATCCCTTCTCTATATGAACCAGATCTTATCTTGATGATAGAATCCTTATGACTCTTTGTGCGGGAGTGCATCCCAATAGAACACTTCCTGTGGTCCTGGATGTCGGAACAGATGTATATATCCCTTCCAACGAACTCTACTGACATCCAGAACGAAGAGTTACTCAATAACGACTTGTATCTTGGAGTGAAGAGGAAGCGAACGAGAGGAAAGGAATACGATGAATTCGTTCAAATCTTTGTGAAAAGTGTGAAGGAATTATTTCCTATGGCAATGCTTCATTTCGAGGACTTTGGGCTAGTCAATGCACGGAGATTGCTCGAGAAATATCAGCCTCAAATGGCGTGTTTCAACGGTTCCTCCCCTCTCAGGGACCCTAGGACTGATTATAGATGACATTCAAGGCACGGGGGCTGTGACGCAGGCGGCTGTTAAATCTGCAGTCTGGGCTACGAAAGGGAAGGTTGCGGAGCAGAAGATTGTGATATTCGGAGCGGGGACGGCTGGAACAGGTACGCACTTCGAGTGACGATAGTTGAAATGGTAGGTATTGCGGATCAATTAAGGGATATGATTGTCTTGGAAGGGAAATCCAAAGAAGAAGCTACAAAGCAAATCTGGTATCACTCTCCCTCCAGTAAACTTGAATCTCATATGGACAGGCTAGTTGATAAACTTGGTCTTTTGATGAAACGACACGGGGACAAACTGACTTCAGCACAAAAACCCTTTGCGCGAGACGACGACGAATACCCCTCCCCAAACCAACAAGACAAAATCGATCTCCTATCCGTAATAAAACAAGTCAAACCCAATATCTTAATCGGCTGTTCCACCGTGCCGGGATCATTTACCAAAGAAATCCTCCAAGAAATGGCATCTCACGTTGCCCGCCCAATTATCTTCCCCCTCTCCAATCCGACACGCCTCCACGAAGCCCAACCAAAAGACATCAACGCCTGGACCGACGGAAAAGCCCTCATCGCAACAGGAAGTCCGTTCCCTCCCGTCATCCACAAGGGCAAAGAGTACGAGGTCGCGGAGTGTAATAATGCGCTTGTGTACCCTGGCATTGGACTCGGGTGCGTGTTGGCCCGGACGGAGAAGTTGAGCGACGCAATGATTGTTGCTGCTGCGCATGGGTTGGCGGAGTTGAGCCCTGCGCTGGAGGATCCGGATAAGGCTTTATTGCCGGATATGAAGGATGTGCGGGCGACGAGTGTGAATGTTGCGATGAAGGTTATTCAACAGTGTGTTAAGGAGGGACTTAATCGGGTGAAGGATATTCCGCGGGAGGAACGAGAGTTGAGGATGTGGATTGAGGAACAGATGTGGAAGCCGGAGTATAGGGAACTTGAAAAGGTTGAAGCGGCGGATGCTTCGCGAGAAGCGAGAGGGGAGCTCGGAATTAAGGGACGGGCTTGATGATCAATCATCTCCTATTTAGGATCTCTATGAATTATCTTTATTGCTAGGCAGTTGGCGAGCTACCCAGTGTATTCATTCGGTTTTGTATCTATTGACGATTTCCTTCTTCCCAGTCTGCGACAGCGGTACCCCCATCATTAGGTAAATCAATGAACTCCATTTTCAAATCATACAGTCCGTCCTTTTCTAACCTCGCCCGACCCTGTCGAACAACAAAATCAATATCCTGCTCACAATCGAAGTATCGTCCTTTCAAAACTTCCTTTGCCTTGCCAGTGGCGATATACACACAGGTCTGACCTGGAAGCGTTGCCTTAGCCTTGAACATGGTATACCATCCTTCCCATTTGGTGGTCATCTCGGGATACATTTCCTTGATAACTAATTTGTCAGATACGGGAATCATGGCAAGGGAGGGGTAAGGGTACCTTGAAGACCACTGAGAACACCGCCGGGGTGAAGAGCGTAGACCGCGATGTTGGATTCACCGTCCAGGTTGAGTTCTTCTTGAATACAACCTACTGCGCGGATAAGTGCTGCTTTTCCTGTGGAATACTGGACTGCCATGGGACTGTTGACTGTGCCACCACTATCGTTACCATGAGTAATGTAGGAAGAAGTTACCGAGAGCAGATGTTGATGATACAACCTTCATGGCGGGCGCGCATCTTGGGAAGAATTTTATGCATGAGATACATTGGCTATGATTAGCAATATTCTGAGAGTGGGGGAGGTTATATTACAGCCTTAAAATTGACTTCAATCACTTTCCAGAACTGCTCAAACGTCATCAGATGGAAAGGTCGTCTCAGATTTGTTCCCGCATTATTGACCAGAACATCAATCTCGCCCAACTTCTTCTCAATCCTATCGAAATCAGCGCCCTGTTCGCCCGTACACCCCCCTTTGAGGGAAAGGGAAAAGGTGGATTACGTCTCAATCGCCTCATCAACCGCTTTAAAATCGGTGACATCAACTGCCAGTGGAAGAACCTCCCCAGCCCCGAACTCCCTACACTGTCTCACCGTATTCTCCAACTTGGCAACCGTGAGATCACACAGCGCGAGCGTAGCGCCAGCCTTCGCCATCGCCAATGCGATCCCCTGGCCGATGCCCCGGCCAGCGCCTGTGACAAGGACCACCTTGCCCTTGAGCTTGCCGACAAATTTTTTGGGGTCAATTGCGTCGTAGACATCTGCATGCAAGGAATTCTTTGTTGCCATTGCGAAGTTCGGCGTTTGTTACGTTGTTCTTGAGGCGTGGGAATTATTCTAGGCGCTGGTTGCGGGGTACAGGAACCCCACACGCATACATTAGTATCTGTGCTCGGCAACAGCATCCCGCGTCGCTGAGATCTGAGCTCTGTGAGCTGCGGCCGCTCTCATCGAAATTGCAGAGCTGTCGAAGATAAACATTCACCGACAGCAGGAGTGGACAGCATAGCTTCGGATATGGTTTCGCGTGTCCCAGAGATGTGTTCTGGAATATTTTTGTGAAATTACTAGTAATGGAAACCATATCACGTAATTCGTCGTTCCCGTTTCAGTCGAAATTCGGCGCGCGTCACGGTTGTCGCGACTTTCCTCGCCTTCTTGCTCGCTTGCTTTGCACACAATGGCAATGGCCACATCGTCCCTCCCAGCGGACACGCTGTCGCCCGCCCTGCGCGACGGCCTGACAGAATACTTCCCCCCGTCGCTGCTGTCGCCCGACTCGGCGCCCCTTCTCGCAGAAGTCCTTTCCATCCTGCGAATATACAATCTTACGCCCTCTGACCTCGCCGATAAATGGGAATCCTTCTGTCTCAACAAGAAACATTTACTAGCCGAGGTCGACGACGGGGATCCCTTTCAACTGGAAAATGTACGCGAGTTGAAGAAACACATTCAGGAGGGCCTGGAGCGGGAGAGCAGGAATAAGAGAACCAGTCTCGGAGGAGGGGTTATGGGCACTCCTGTCGCCAGAGGCGGGAAAATGGGCATGGCAGATGATATGTATTCCCCCTGGAGCGAGTTGAGGTTGATGGTAGTTTTGCGGCCATTAGTCCACAGACGCCGAGTGCCAAGAGGAAGGTTAGCACGCCCATGACAGCAACGCCCGTTTCCAAATCCAGGTTGTCTGATGTCTCGAACATAACGCCCTCGGTTTCGAGTCCCTTGGCGGGCAAGTCGGCGACGTAGCATCTTGTGATAGGAGTGTGGTTGATGGTAGGGATACTCCATTTGCACAGAGAAAACAGCCAGGTGCATTATTGCAGACTCTGAATCAACAGATCCAGTTGCCTGAATTGCACTCCATTGCGGAGGTAGGACAGATTCCCTTTTCGGTAAACGTGGATATCAAGAAATTTGGGTTCAGAACAATGCATCAGTCCCTCATGACTGCCTCCGAAGGTATAATCACTAATCCTTGTGGTTCTGACAATGCAGTTCTCGACGACAGAATCGATTCTATGGCAGAGATACTGCAAGAACAATACTCCATTCCCGCAGAAGATTTCACCAGTCCCGCCCGCGCATCACCTGTACCCTCCCCTTATCACTCCTACGTAAAATAGAATAAACATTAACAAAGTAGAATGAAATCGTAGCAGTCGGTCGAATCTGTCTAGACCCACCGACAACAACTGCCCGTCCAACAGCAACAAGTCTCGTCCTCGAAACATCACGTCGCCTTGGCGCAGGCTCCCGCGTTCCTCTCAACCTGTCCTCTGTGCCCTCGTTCTCCCTTTTCCCAGGCCAAGTCATTGGCGTACGCGGGATTAATGCGTCGGGCGATTATCTTGCTGTCAAGGAAATATTGTTGCCGCAACGGCTTCCGTGTCCGGATATTGAGACGTCCGAGGTGTTGAATAAGGGGGTTAGGATGGTTGTTGCGAGTGGGCCTTGGGGGACAGATAAGAGTGGGTGGGAAGGGTTTGAGGAGATCTGTCGGATTGCACAGAATGAGTCGGTCGATGTTCTTCTAATTGTATCCCCCCCTTTTTTCCTGCTGTTCTTCTTTGGATGCCCGTTGGAAGTTCGTTGTGGTTAATAAGTAGATGGGACCATTCCTGGATGAATCCCATCCGAGTATCCAAAAAGGAACAATACCCATCCAATCCGGGCCCCCAACAATCGAATCCCTCTTCAAACAAGAAATCTCATCTCGTCTCCGCTCCCTCAACCCCGAAACACTAATCATCCTCATCCCGCACATCAGAGATATTTCTTCCCCCCACGCAGTGTGGCCTCAAGAACCACTCTCCCGACAGACCCTCGATATCCCTAAAAATGTCCGCTGTCTGACCAATCCCTGTGTATTCAGTTTGGGCGAAACAACCATCGGAGTAAGCACAAATGATATCCTCCGTGGAATCTCTCTCGAAGAATGCACAAAGTCCCCTCCCTCCCCCTCCCTCTTGTGGGTTTGTACGTGGAGACTGATGACAGGAATCCTGTGAATCAGGGGCTGTATGATCGATTACCTAACTACATCATGCAACAAAGACATTTCTATCCCCTCTCCCCCGCGCGCTCAGAAGCCCGTGTCGCAATCCAGGAATCCGGTCTCGGAGAATTCGTCGGCGGAACCCCCGATATTCTCATCCTCCCCTCTGAATTGCAATATTTCGCAAAGGTGGCCCCCCTCCCGCACTGTACCCTGGAGAGAGATTAATGGTAGGTTGTTGATGGGGTTGTGGTTGTTAATCCTGGGCCGGTGAGTAAGAAGGCCTCCGCGGGGACGTTTGCGAGGGTTTATGTCGCGCCTAAGGAGGTAGGAGGTGGGATGGATGTTGATGGGATGAAAGCTGATGTTTGGGAGCGGTGCCGTGTGGATTTACATAAGATTTAGAGTATATAATAAGTGCATCCATCATCGTTAAATGAGAGGAAACAAATGTGATCCATTTAGTTGCAATCTGGATATTTAAGGGTTGACGTGGCGGACCGTGCACGATGAGTAAACACATCTGACCCCCACATCAGCTTTCATTTCACATGCATATGACTGAACACGCGTGTGCTCCTTGAACCGATGAAAAATCTGAGCACTCGACAAATGACCAAACCTATCCAGATGGACCGTGCGGCCTTGCATCCGATGGGGGCAATTACATATCGCTCCATCCCCACAAAGCTTAACCCACTTTCTCCCTAAATAGAGTCTAGACACGTTGACACGGACCGAAGATCCGCGGCATCTCACTGCCGAATTATAAATCCCCACAAAACCAAGAAATTTGACGGCAGTACATTTAACCGATGCACCTGCACCTCGAAAAATAACCCATTCATACGCGCAATGGATCCAAACTCGTCGGCCGAAGTGTCTCGGGCTAGGGATAAGGTTCCTACGGCAGAGACTTCTGCGTCGGTGGATTCAGCGGACGGCAATGCAGAGAAAGTCGAAATTGGCGCCGAGAAACACAATGTTATGGAGGCGGAGTGGACTTTGCAGTCTAGTTTGCAGGTCCTGGGGGGATTTATGGTGCTTTTCAATTCGTATGATCTCCACAACTTGAGTGCGGCTGATGTGTAGATGGGGGTATTTGAATGCTTTTGGAGTGTTTCAGAATTATTATAAGACTGTTCTTATTCCGGAGAGTTCGAATAGTCAAATCTCATGGATTGGATCCGTGCAAGGTATGTCTTTGTCCTTGGAACGTGTTAAGATGTAGCATTCCTGCTGTTACTGGGCTCGGCTGTTGTGGGGAGGTTATTTGATGCTGGGTACATGAAGATCACCAATCCATTAGGAGCGGTGTTACTGGTGTTCACAACGTGCATGACCTCCCTATCCACGGAATGGTATCAATTATTCTTGTACATCCACCTTAATTCATCACTCTTATCATCAGATCTCAAGGCATTGGTGCTGGATTAGCAGTGGGAATGTACTTCCAAGCCTCACTCATCTAACAAGTAGGATCTTCATCCCCGGCGTAGCCTGCGTATCAACTTGGTTCAAACATCGTCGGGCCGCCGCCCTCGGAATAGTCGCCTCAGGCTCCTCCGTCGGCGCCGTCATAATGCCGATAACTCTCGAAAAGCTGATCCCCCAAGTCGGCTTTGGATGGGCCGTCCGCGTCATCGCCCTGATCCAATTATTCACCCTGCTCATCCCGAATTTGTTTATGAAATCGAGACTCCCGCCACGAAAGGCCGGACCACTCGTGGATCCAAGGGCGTTTTTACAGCCTTCTTATACTCTTTATACGGTGGGGATATTTCTTGCATTTTGGGGGTTGTATACGCCTTTCTTTTATGCTACGAGCTTTGCCACGAAGGTCGGCGCGCCAGAGAATTTAGCACCGTATATCCTGGCTATGATGAATGTACTGCTGCCCCCATCTACTGTCTCTTTATAAGTTATTGACATCAGGCTGCCTCCGTCTTTGGACGAATCATTCCCAATTTCATAGCTGATTGGGCGGGTCCCATCAACGTCATCATTCCCACTGTCATCGCTTCAGGGATCCTCTTATTCGGCTGGTTGGGAATCTCTTCCTGGCGCGCCTTCGTTATTTTCGCCATGTTATACGGCTTCTTCTCCGGCACACTAGTCAGTCTTCCTCCCGCGGGCATCGCCGCCCTCACCGATATCCATGAGATGAGTAAAATTGGCGTCCGCATGGGAATGGTCTTCACGTATTTCCCCAAACCCCCGTCCTTGAATCCCTACGCTCACCGAGACTAATTCTAGGGTGATGAGTTTTGCGGTTTTGACCGGAACACCGATTGCGGGGGCATTGATTTCGCATGATGAGGGAGGATATACTTATGCTATTATTTTTGCGGGGGTGACGATGTTTGCCGGAGGGGCGATTTTGATTTTCTCGAGGATTGCGAGAGTAGGGACGAAGTTTGCGGTCAAGGCTTAGAAGGGATAGATTGGGATATCGGGCGCTTATATATTGTATAAATTAGCATTGCGGATAATCATCTCGTATCTGCACCGATCGCATGATTTCACACTGATTCTCGCTATTTATGTGAGTAGTATGGCCTAAATTGAGCTTCATCTTGCAGAGCGCTCCTGCTATTGATATATCCCGATGTATTTTTCAACTTGTCCAGTGACGAGCCAAAATTCTCAGAAGGAGATTTATTCTGTTCGTAGTATGTTTGTTCAGTTCATCTCACGTTTCGCCGGATTGGATCTACATTAGGGGGTCCTTATGTATGTCAGCCGGAATTAAATGCGGGTTGCTCCGCGCGGCCGAAGACCTCGTTCCCCAAAGCCGAGCGCTGCTTCAAATCTTAAAACTGTTTAGCTTCCGAATGTGTAATATGTTGAGATCCGGTTTCACAAAGGGAGAAATATGAAACAAAGTAATATGTTACAGAAGGTAATAATGGTCCCAAGGATGAAAGTCCCAGTAAATAAGTCAGCGCACAGAAGTATTCCAAAGGTTGCCGAACCAGAAGACGCTGAGGAATCCGGAGTCCGTGTTACAATTCTGAGACACGGTCTTAGACATCAATATCTGAACGCATGATTTACAACAACATTGCTGTTCACAGGAAAGTGGACACGAAAGTGGACACGTACGCGTCAGATCAATATCCTGCACGAACGAGCACACCCAACATTGCCAAAACCGCACCGACGACACCCCTTGTGCGGTTTCATAATACACCCATACCACAGCAACCCCACTACGATAGCAAATAATGCATTCCACCTCCCCATGCCTAACTCCGCTGTATCTACTCCACGCCCTTTCCCTTGGACTACTTCTTCTTCCCCGACGTCAAAGCCTTCTCCGCACTGATGACATGTGTCCCCAACCAATTATCAAAGGGTTTCTTGACAAAGGTTCCCTCTACATCAAACCACTTCTGGAAACCGTCTTTGGCCGTTAAATTCGTCAAGTCGGTGACATCTTTTGTCTTGTACACTTTTAATGCGATATTATACGTTGGATCGTATTTTTTGACCGATGACGCTATTTCCACCTACACTCAGCATTCTGAACCAACCTTATAGCACAGTGCAAGCGGAAAGGGGGATAAGAGCCAACGAGGAGAAATGGGGAGAAGCAGAGGGACACAAGGGGATCGGATGATACAGTGATTCCATTTTTGGAGCCAACATAAACGGTATTGCCCTCAATAAAATATCCCCAGAAATATAACCCCGCATTGAACAAGAAATACGCCCCCACGCCCAACATACTCCATGACTTGGCCTCCTTGAATCCGACTTTGTATTCATAATATGCGGCGGCGGCACAACATATCACGGCCGCGTATCCCAGTCCCAGTCGGATATCTGACAGTGTATGGTTCTGGAGGTATCCCAGTGATTTCATGTACTACCGTTAATAAAAGCTCACGAGTGGCCCTGTATGACGAGCGCGGCAATAGTCAAAGAGTGAATGAATCATTTGGGATTGTCTGGAGGATGGGGAAGGGATGTACAGGAGCGATGGCATCGTCCGTCGTGGCTTTTAGTTCCCCGAGATTGGCATTGTTGATTTTGCAACTCACACAACCTTCACGTCACA
>Ga0302179_10002602_pt1 | contig 10521 bp, 14 predicted proteins | sample I_Palsa_E3_1_FD_198788 | JGI IMG/M metagenome (GOLD analysis project Ga0302179, IMG submission 198788) | Peat permafrost microbial communities from Stordalen Mire near Abisko, Sweden - I_Palsa_E3_1 | ecosystem: Environmental > Terrestrial > Soil > Palsa > Peat permafrost | place: Sweden...
CTACCCAGAATTGCAGGAAACGACAGTGGAAAATCCTTCTGCCGCGCCCCTGATCGCATTTTCCAGTCGATCGGATTAACACTCGCAGCGGTTGCCGCAAGTACCGTATCTCCGCTAATCTGCGGATCGGGGACATCGTCTTCAAATTTCAGCTTCTCAGGGCCACCATACTCACGTAGTACCACTGCCTTCATTGCGTCTCCCATGCCGGCGGAACGCTAGGCCGCCGCCCCTCGATCGATTTTATTTGTTCCGCCTTGCATTTTACGATGCCACCCGCACGTCGAGTTCAATTCGAACCTCGCCCTTGGCTGATGCCCGCTGTTCCGCGAGGCTTAATTTCGAAGTTGGTCTGCTTCGACGGTGCCTCGCCCGCGTAGCGAGCGTCTTCGAGCGTAACTTTCACGGAAACGCCCGGCGTCTGGCCACGAGGGGTCAGTTTCCCGCACAGCGTCCGTCGTCCTTGGCCGACAGATTCCGCGCCTGGGACTTGAACACAATCTCCTGAGTGATCCTCATATCAAGATGGATCTATTGGGAATCACTCAATTGGGTCTTTCGGCTTCGGTTTGACTATGATCTGGACGACCGCGCCTGTTTTCAACGAGACCGCTTCGCCTCGGGCATCGACCAGAATGTTAGCTATACGAATTTTCTGATTCGGATCGGCTCCGCCTTGAATGGCAATCTGCACTTTCTCGGCTTCGCCTCGAATGGGTTTAATGATTTTCTCCACGGTGCCCGGCAACCTGCCGGCTGCGTCATCATGCATGCGGTGGGACCTCTGCAGTTGAACATTATCCTGTTTTCGGACACTGTACTGAGCAATAACGACCAGCCGAGATCATTGCAGCTCGTCGCACGATTCTGTGGAAGAAAATGGTATTGCGTGGCCGCGAAGCGCGGGATGAGACTATTGCGGTCGATGGTTCTTTGCACGAAGCAGCGAAAAGCTACGTGCGTGAGCTACGCCGAAAGGCGAAGGACTTCCATCAGCCCAGACCGGTGGGCTGGAACAAGCCCGCGATACACAGACGATACACAGAGCGTCGGTTCTTTTGCATTCCCTACCGCTACTTACAGGGCATTACGATGCGACCGGTGCCTTGTTAAGCCGACTTATACGGGAAACAGGTGATCGAACATATAACAACACGTGTTATATAATTCATTGCCCTTGGACTGAATTAAAGATCACCATGGACGGGAACCTGTTGAAAGAGGCGCGATTGGAGAAGCACTGGACGCAAGAGCAAGCTGCCCTGGCGCTTGATGTCACCCAAGCTTACTTGTCGATGATGGAGAAGGGGCGCCGTCCCCTGTCGGAGCGATTCGTACGCAAAGCGCTCAAGGTGCTGAATCTGCCGGCTACGGCGCTGCCGTTGCGATCCGAGGAAGTGGCGATGGCGGTGTCTTCGCGCAAACGCGATTTCAGCGCGGAACTCGGGGCGCTCGGTTATCCCGGATTCTCCTATCTTCGAAGCAAGAGACGACGGAATCCCGCGGAGTTCTTGCTGGAGGCGCTGAACCAGCCAAACCTTGACGCCCGTGTCGCTGAGGGGTTGCCATGGTTGGCTATGACCTACGTTGATATGGACTGGGACTGGCTGGTTCGCAATGCCAAGGTACACGATCGACAAAACCGATTGGGGTTTGCTGTCTCTCTGGCGAGTGAAGTGTCGGAGGGCAGGAAGGAGAGCGAACGAGCGGGAAAGCTTCGATCGTGTTTAGAGGTTCTGGAAAGAGCCCGGCTTGCGCGCGAAGATACCTTCTGTCACGACTCGATGACTCAAGCCGAGAGAGCATGGCTGCGAGAGCATCGCTCGGCCTCTGCGGCCCACTGGAATCTCCTGACCGACATGAAGGGAGAACATCTTGCCTACGCATCCGAATGAAAGCATTCCGGAACCATGGCTCTCGTTCCTACGCGAATTGGATTCGGCGGCGCGCCGGTCCGTTCGGCCGATCGTATGGGAGGGCCTTCTGAGCGCCGCAAGAAGACGAGCTTGCTGATGGCGGATCGGTTCAAAACCCTTTCGAAAAGCGTCGACCTGAGCCCGTGCGTCTTATTCGACATCATCACCCACGCCTTGGCTCGAACGAAGAACATCCACGCGGGACTGTTATCGTTCATCCCGGCGAGAAATGCGTTTACGATTGCCGTTTCCTCCGGATTACCTTCTCAACAGGAGCCGAAGATCGGGCGCTTCGGCCTGATATCCTGTTAATGTTAAGGGCCGATTCGAAGAGGGGAAATGAGTATTCCTCAAAATTCAACGTGGAAAACACGACTGGTGGAGCGCGGGTTCCCGGACCGTTCGTTCGACATCGAGTTTTGGCAGGAGCAGGGAGATGAAGCCATCTTTGCTGCGGCATGGGAATTGGTGGAATTAGCTGAGGAAATCAGCCATGGCAGAAAACCCACACTACAGAGAACTGCTACAACTCTTAAACGAATTTGAAGTTGAGTATTTAATCGTGGGCGGGTTCGCAGTCATGAAGTACGGCGAGCCGCGGTATACCAAAGACCTCGACGTGTGGGTCCACAACTCACCGCAAAATTCCGCCCGTGTCGTTGGAGCGCTCAGGAAGTTTGGTGCTCCCCTTGAGCATGATGGGATCACCGCGCAGACATTCGCCGGGAAGCAAGTGGTCTATCAGATCGGAATTGCGCCGGTCCGGATTGACGTTTTGACCGAAATCACAGGCGTCGCGTTTCCGGATGCGTGGGGAAAGAGGGTCGCAAGCACTTTCTTCGGTGTTCCGGTGCACTTCATTTCCCTAGATGACCTAGTGGCGAACAAACAGGCCTTAGGACGGAGCAGCGACTTGAAGGACCTGAAACAGAATCCGAAACGCGCAAAATCATAGAGAGTGATTTGGCAAGATGGATCGGACGGTGCTGCATTCTCCAGTGGCCAGAAAGGGCAAGATGACTATTCCTGAGAAAGGTCGAAAGGGTTTGCGAGTCAAGCCGGGTGACACACTGCAATACGAAGTGGAGGAATACCGAGCTACAGTTCCAGTGCATCCAGGGATTCGGTCACTCAAGGGGACCCTCGCCAGCAATAAGGGAACAGGAATGTCTTTCTCCGAAATCCGCGAAGCCGCCGCTCAGGCTGTGCGTCCGCGCTGATATCGCTTTTGCGGGCGACAGCCCTGGCGTCGAGATCAGTAGGGTAACGGTCCAACTGGACGCTCTTAACCGCTATAAGGGAATGAAGGCACATTTTGTCGACTGCCTGATCGCCGCAACTGCGGTGGCTAAGAACATGCCAGTCTCGACCTTCGATCAGGACTTTCGAAAATTCGGCGACGTGCGCGTGGAAACCGAATAGTCGCAAGCGAATCGCTACTCCAGCCCGCGACCGCAAAAGGACGAACACGTTTTCCCAACTCTATACCGAACCTACCTGCAAAACAGCAGAAGAACCTGCAAGGCAACCTGCAAAAGCATTAAAAGCGAGAACTACTTTTTCAAAACGGGTTGTAAATAGACCTCCTGACCCTGAATCAGGAAGTTCGTGTGCTGGTCTTCATTGTCGAGATTTTTGCCTTCATCCCTTCATCTCCTGGAATAGATCAAGCCTGAGACAGTGATATTCCTGGATATGGATACTCCGCGTGACGGCGTACAGGCGCATTTCATCTATCCCAATGATTTCTCCGAGTTAGTAAAGCAGCATGGACGTTCCGTGGTGGGCCGCCGCCTCACTTATGACACACTCTGGTTTGTGCAGAATTATGTATTTCCGCCAAGCCACGCAGAACTGCTATCGGTTCGAGGAACGTATAACAAACAATCTGCAAAGGCGGAAATTGATCCGAGCAGGGCGGGAGAATCGCTCGACGGTTCTGAGGGACGTGGCGAGTTGGAAGTATAGGGCTTGCGGACGAGAGCCACTGATTCAGAATCGGTTGTCTGATCGAGGCATGAGCGATTCCGTCTGATGCAGTGTTCCATGTTGGGCGGCGGCCTGGAGCACTGCAACATCGTATGGTTGCAGTGTGAGACGCTTGAACGTACCTTCGTGCAAAATGTCCGTCATTTCTGCCGGGAGATCAACCGTCTCGGTTGTTTTTCCAAAGTTGACCAGGATATAGATCAATTTACTGTTGCCCGAACGAGGGTATACATCAACGCCGACAGGCACCGGGCCCAAGGCGCGTGTAACGCCGCTTGTTTTGATCATCCAGTTAACGGCCGCTGCCATGGTCTTGGTATCGAGCGACGCTCCGATATAAGAAATTCGGCCTTTTCCCACTCGACGAGTAATAGCCGCGGGCTGGTCGTCCAGCCAACCATTGCTCTTGCCATAATGCAAAAGGATTTCTGCATCCGAGGCCTTTACGCTCAGTTGCTCGGCCCAGAGATCGGCATACTGCCTGACGGCTGTCGATGTTGCCTGACCAAAATCTCCCAGCACCTCTACCGGTTGGTCGAGCGCGTAGTACTGTTCCACGCGGCCGCCGAGCAGATCAGCCAGCGGACCTGGCTGTCGCTGCGGCCAAAGACCGTTATCCGCATCTTTCATTCCGCTACGATCTCCAAGCACCAGGTGGCCGCCACCGCGCACATATGCAATCAATTTTTGTGCTGTTTCTTCGGAAATCACGTTGAGCGCGGGCCCGACGACAAGCTTGTATTGAGATAGAGACGCATCCGATGAAACAACGTCGATCGATTGCGCATAATCGCGCAGTGGACCGTAATAGCGGAGCAGTTCCTTCACTGGATCGAATTCAGAGTTATGCCGTTGCCAGTTGATTGCCCAGCGGCTTTCATAGGAATGCAAAATCGCTACTTCGGAGTGCACGGCGGTTCCCGAAAGTGCCGGGGTGGCTTTGGCAAACTCTCGCCCGAGTTGGGCTACTTCCCCATAGAGAGGCGTTGGAGTTCCATCGGCTCCGAGCAGCGTGCCGTGGTACTCTTCCTGGCCATTCAGGGCGCTGCGCCATTGCCAGTAGCTCACCGCATCGGCGCCGTGGCCAATGTCGTGCCAGGCCATGGCGCGTACTTCTCCTTTATCTAATGCGTTGTTCACAGATGCCCAGTTGACGAATCCCGGTTGCGTTTCCATTACCCAGAAGTTCTTGCCCAGAAAGCCGCGCGTTAAATCGTGCGCCGCTCCATTGCGGATCGGGTCGAGATGTCCCTGCCCGACATAATCATCCCACGAGGCAAGATCAAGGTCCTGCGAGACGTTGTAGTGGTCGTATCCGTCGAACCAGCCCATCATGTTGGTCGTGATGAATTGGCGTGCATCGGCATGCGGACGAATCGCCTCAATCTGATTTCTCTGATAGCCACGCCATGTGTCGCTCACGAACCGCTTCCAGCTGAGCAAAAGCCCTGGATTTCCGTATTTGGTTTCGATTGGAATCTGGTCCCAGGCGGTGTAACTTTCGCTCCAGTAGGCGGTCGTCCAACGCGCGTTCAGCGCATCCAGCGTCCCGTAGCGCGACTTTAGCCACTCCTGAAACCGCTGCCGGTCCTTCGACCCGTAAGACTCGCTGGCATACTCGTTGTCGATCTGCCAGCCAATCACATTTGGATTGTGGCCAAACCGGTCAGCCATTCTGAAAGCAATGTCGTGTGCTAACTCGCGGTATTTGGGATTCGACCAGTTGAACTGCTGACGGTTCCCATGCTCGTCCGGGCGGCCATCTTCCTCGATGCGAAGAGTCTCGGGATATTTCTGCGTCAGCCAGGCAGGCGGCGCGGCAGTAGGCGTTCCGAGCACAACCTGAATGTGATGTTTTGCTGCCAGCGCGATTGCCCGTTCCACCCAATCAAACTTGTATTCGCCTTCAGCGGGCTCCATAGTGCTCCAGGCGAACTCGCCAATGCGAACAAAGTGGATGCCGGCATTCTCCATCAGCGCAAGATCGGCGTTCCAGCGAGCCTCCGGCCATTGCTCCGGGTACCACGCAGTCCCGAGCCAAAGCGGAGTTTGTAATGCTGAGGATGTGGCAGGAGTGGCAACCTCGGATATTGCGGCCGAAACGGCAATACTGAGACACACTGCGACCAATGCTGAGAGATACCAGTTCCATTTTCCGTTCCTAAGCACTGTGGCTGCCCATCCTTGAGAGAATTCAGGATACAGCACGATCGTCAGCGCTCTACGGTTGGAACCCGTCCGCAATCCATTTAGCGAATAATTCAATGCGCGATTGAGGCCACGGACCTTCTCCTCTTGGAGGTGGAGGTGGCATTACCGCGCCACCAATTCCGCGAATGCGGTCGTAGATCGCCGCGGAGTGTTTCTTAACATCTTCGTAGTTCGCAAGGTTAAATGCCTTGCTCATGGCGTTAATGTCTCGATCGGTAAACAGAGGGCGAATGTCCGCTTCGAAGCTCGTCAGTTTCGTCATTGCACATCACCTCTTTCTTATTTCCTTCAAAGATCTGGAACTCGTGCGGCCGAGAAGCTCGCGTGCTGTTTTTCCGTGGCCGGCGATTTGCTTCCTGGGCAAGTCACGAAACACTGCGCGAGAATCAGAGAACCTCAAAGATACTGTAAATGGGACCGTCGGGCATTCGGTGACCTGTACCGATCGCGACGATCCGACTCATCCAATCGTACTTCGGGGCGCTGGTCTCGAACATGGGATTCGTCCTGAAATAATAGCTGTAGGGGTCGACGGTCTCGCCTTTTTCGAGTTTTTCGTCACGCTTGCTGGACCAGCACGCAAGCAACTGATAAGTCAAGACGATCAAGGCGCCATCCGTCGTCTTCAGTATAAAACGGACATCCAGCCCAATGCAGGAGTCGGCGCGTCCGCTTGTCAGTCGTTGCTACTCACAACCTCGTCAGATAGGCGTTCGCCCTCCAATGAGCCTCCCTGGCTTAGGCCGACGCGACGGAAGGCATTGGGAGTTTGACAATGACCAGCAGTGGAGGCAACTGCTCGCACAGCACGAACAATGGCCTTAGCATTCTGATCACCCTGCGTGAGTTGCGAGTATTCGCTTCGTTGGAAGGCTATCGCTACAGGCCGAGTCCACATTTTGACAGCGAGTCCCCATCGCGACACATCAACCGCTGCAGTAGACCGACGTATGCCGTTAATCGAATGAGAACAGGCCTCGGCGACGAATTCGGTGGCGATTTGACCGTTCGCGTCCTTTGGAACAGGACATGCACTGAAATTAAATGGAGATTTTAATATGTCGACAGCCATAAAAGACCTGGCACAGGGAACTTCGATCTCGGGAGTGATGATCCCCGACAGTAAACTCGCTCGGGAAGCCACAGAGTTGGTGCATGACACCGAGTCGACGTTGCTGTTCAACCACTCGACTCGTGTGTATTATTTCGCCTCGCTCGCAGGGAAAAGGCGGGAATTGAAGTTCGATTCCGAACTGCTTTACATTGCCGCGATGTTCAACGACGTGGGATTGACTCCGCGGTATAGCAGCAAGTCAGACCGGTTCGAGGTGGACGGTGCCAATACCGCGCGAGCCTTCCTGCGCCGGCACAATATTCCGCAGTTCGAGATCGACACTGTTTGGACGGCGATCGCACTGCACACCACGCCGGGAATTCCGCAGTACATGCAACCGGTGGTTGCGCTGCTGACCAACGGTGTGGAGATGGATGTCCTCGGAATTGCCTACTCGGAATTCTCCGACGCCGATCGCGAAGCAGTCATCGCCGCCTATCCACGCACCGAGCACTTTAAAGAGGACAGGCCTTCTACGACGGCATCAAGCACAAGCCGGAGACGACATTCGGCAATGTGAAGGCGGATGTACTCGCGGACAAGGATCCAAAGTTTCAGCGCATGAACTTCTGCAGTGTCATCCGCGGTTCGCCGGGGAAGGGCTGAGAGATCCGTCGCACTCACCGATCCGGTGAGACCGATCTCCTGCCGTAGCGTGGTATTCCATGAAAGGATATTTCGATGTCATTGCTCAGAATCGATGTGATCGAGGGCCGCAGCCAAGCAGAGTAGAAAGAATTGCTTGACGCGATTCACTGCGCGATGCTGGCCGCGTTCAAAGTGCCTGAACGGGATCGCTACCAGATCGTGCACGAGCACACCGCGGCAGAAATGAGCATTGAGGATACGGGACTGGCATAGCGCGTACCGATCGGGTTGTTGTGGTGCAAGTGACGACACGACCGCGAAACCGGCTTGAGAAGCAGAATTTCTACGAGCTGCTTTGCCGGGAACTGGCTCGGCGCTGTGACATGAAGGCATCGGACGTAGTGGTTTCAATAACGCAGAACAACGATGAGGACTGGTCTTTCGGATACGGCCGAGCCCAGTTTATTATCGGAGAACTCTGACCTCTGAGGGCAGCCATCACATTGTACTTTCGAGGTCACCGAGGGTAACGAATATGAGCACAAGAAGAGACTTCCTGAATATCACCGTCAAAGGCTGGGCTATAACCACGGCCGCCCTGCTGCCTGGAAGTACATCAGCGCAGCGCGAGGCAAACCAAAGCAGGAGCACGAGCACCATGAAAACTGACAACAGCAACGGCAGCAATCACGCGCATTACAAACCGCCCTTCAAATTCGGGTTGGGAGGGGTTCCACTGGGAAATGAATTTGCGGTAGTGACTGATAAAGATGCGTACGCGATTCTGGAAGCGGCATGGAGCGCGGGTATTCGCTATTATGACGTTTCTCCCTGGTATGGCCTGGGTCTCGCCGAGAGACGGTATGGCAACTTTCTTCATAACAAGAAAAGAAGTGAATATGTCGTCTCATCCAAAGTGGGCAAACTGCTAAAGGCATCGAGGACAGCCAAGGATAATGGTCTGTTCCCTTTCTCGCCATCGCCCAACGAGGTAATTTTCGATTACACCGCATCCGGCGTGAGGCGTTCGATCGAGGATAGCCTGCAACGACTTGGCATCGATAGCCTTGACATCGTATTTGTCCATGACCTTTCTTCGGACAATAAGTTACTGCCGACGAGTTGGCAGGAACAGTTCGACATTGCGGTGAAGGGTGCGTTTCCAGAACTAACGGGAATGCGGGAAGAGGGCCTGATCAAAGGCTGGGGAATCGGCGTTAATACGCCCGAACCGATTTTGCGGGTGCTGGCGGAAGCCGATCCGGATGTATGTCTCATGGCATCGCAGTATTCCTTGATCGATCATAAGAATGCGCTAAACCAGCTTTTTCCTGCCGTCCGAACAAAGAACGCATCTCTGGTGGTTGGTTCCTCGCTGAATGCTGGATTCATCTCGGGGAGCCCTCGCTACAACTATGGAAAAGAGTCGTACAAAATACCCACCGGATTTTTGGAGAAACGAAAAAAACTGCTCGAGGTAGCGGCAAATCACGGAGTCGATCTGCGCACGGCGGCGCTCCAGTTCTCCGCGTCACCGGACGTGGCCACCGCTTTAGTGGTTGGCGCCAGCAGTGAACAGCAGATCCTCGCGGACTATACCTCGATGCAAACCAGGATTCCGGCCGAATTCTGGGCTGAACTGAAAGCCCAGCAATTGATCGAGCAAAATGCCCCAACCCCGGCCTGAGAGGTTGAGAATGAACATGTGAAAATACGCGCATACCAATTGGATCTTTTCGCGGAAAACGGACCGCCTGGGCGAGAAGCCGTGGAAAGCGCGGGGTAATGTCTTTATCGACATGTACTGAATGGTAACTGAATGGTGACCGGCGGCTGCAGAGGACATACCGGAATAAGGTCCATCTCCCAATTGGGAAGCCAGCCGAATGTTTCACTCCGGCGGAATCGAGGCTCCGCTCAACACGGAGGTCAGTGACTTCGCCTGGCGCCCCGGGCCATCGCCAAACCATAGAATAGAAACCATATAGATCTCCCAACATTCCCTAAAACGTTAGTTGCCCCGATCTTTGGGCAGTTTTTGGGCGAGTGTGGGATTGGACGGTCCCTGGCAGCCTGGGCTTTGCCGCCCTTTGTCCGCACCAATCTTCGTTCTTGACGAACCCCGGTTTCCGGCTATACTCGTGCAGTCACAGACCTTCCGGATTCTGGCTTGAGGGGGCGCAGAATTCGAGGGGGTGGATTTGTCGCTGTTGGAGACCGCCACTCGTCCCCCGGAGCCAGTGTTCCCGCCTGCAGCAAATCCTTTTTTCCCGATAGTCCGATCGAACCGGTATTTGCCGAGTGACCTTTACTTAGGGGGGAAATGAGTATGCTCCGCTCCGTCAAGTGGCTTGCGGTTGGGTTCACGGTCTGGATGTTCGCAACCTTCAACGCCAAAGCAGCCGTCGGATTCCAGCCGGTTTCACCCGCTGAACTCAAAATCACCAGCGAACCACTAGCGCCTGGGGCGCCCGCCGTCATTCTGTACCGTCAGGTGGATCGCGACGACAATGGCCGCACCTCTCACGAAGACGACTACCTGCGCATCAAGATTCTCACCGAAGAAGGGCGAAAGCACGCCGACGTCGAGATCCCATTCTTCAAGAAAACCCAGGATGTTGTGAACGTCAGGGCGCGCACCATCAGGCCCGACGGCTCCATCGCGGAATTCGACGGCAAACTTTACGAGAAGGAACTGGTCAA
>Ga0302179_10002604_pt1 | contig 10513 bp, 11 predicted proteins | sample I_Palsa_E3_1_FD_198788 | JGI IMG/M metagenome (GOLD analysis project Ga0302179, IMG submission 198788) | Peat permafrost microbial communities from Stordalen Mire near Abisko, Sweden - I_Palsa_E3_1 | ecosystem: Environmental > Terrestrial > Soil > Palsa > Peat permafrost | place: Sweden...
TTTTCTAAGACACGTTGTCCTCATTCAAAAGATGCCAAAAGAATTCTTTTGGAGAATCACAAAATGTATATATCTCTTTTGCTATGCTAATGCAGTTCTCCCGCACCATATGTCGTCGAACTGGATCAGCATCCGAATGGACCGGCTCTTCAGGCCCACCTCGGCCAGGTTACTGGCCGGCGTACTGTCCCTAATGTCGTCGTCAATGGTTTAAGTATCGGGGGTGGAGACGAGATGCGTGCTCTTGAAGCGGCAGGGACGGTTGCTGAAACATTATTGGGAAAGTTATCCGGAAAGGTTACTGTCGATGGTTTAAGTTCTGTATAGACTACTCCGGTCAGATTGGACGTTCGAGTGTTTAGAGGTCAATGAAGATCGATGTACATTGCACAACTTGACTTTGCACGGAATCATGTTTTCGAAAAATCGCTCAATAAGAGACATCTGCTTCCATGCAGAACTTGCGACAGATGAAACGATGTCACGAGAACACATTGATAAGACCTCGATCTGAGATGGGTTGGAATGAATATCCATTAAGAGAATGTCTGAACAGGGCAACAACCGACAACACTACATAGTAATATTCGAAGGAGTCCACCGACGCCCTCATGATACATGTAACCAAGCAACGTCCGTACTAAATTATAATTCAAACCCAAGCAACTTCCTCGCTACTCCAAACGCTCCTCTTACCCCGATCACTACTACTCTGTTTCTTCCACCAGGCCCATCGAGATGTAGTCCACTAAGATGTCGTCTCAAGGACTTTGGGATCATAAGCATATGCACCTCCCTGAGTCTCGAGTTTTCTGCCTCGCTCATCTGCAGATCCAGTGACACTGTGCGCATCAGATGTTCCGTTTTCAACGCCTCCAATCTGGGTTCCTCGACCCAGCGGCTGTTCCTCACCGATAGAGTTGCTACGCCCCAGGGATTGTTGGCCTCCCGGACTGGAGTTAACCGGTGGAAGAAGGTTGCTCTCCAACTGAGACGAGGAGATTTGAGCGTCTTCATCAGGCTGCCATTTGGCCAGATCTTCCTCGGCATCCAAAAGGATGTCTTTGGCGGCACGTTCATGCTCGTAGCCCGCCTTTTCAGCGCCAGGAACGACAGGTGTATCGTCGAGCAACTCAAGGAGTCGACGGGCATGTCTTGCCAAAATTTCTTGTTTCGCCGATCGTTCGAGGACGGCATTGATTTGTTGTTGGTAGGCTTCCTTCAACTTTTGTCTGGTGATGTTTGTCAATTGGGCTTCGGCGACGAGGTTCTCGGCTTCGGCACGAACAAGCTCTTGCTCAAGAGTCATAATCTGAGGCGACGCAGGGTCTTTGTGCTTGAGGTGCGCAATTTTATCGGTAATCTTTATCTTGTTCTCGCGGGTTGGATGAACCGACGATTCGGTGTTACGAATCGCTTTGAGGGTTTGACGAGAAGTCTCGAGCGCACTGGCGTAGTTGTCTTCGACCTCTGCCATTTCACTACCGTCAGATCATTCAGATACCGATGAGGCTACCTCAGAAGAACACCAAGTTTGTCGGAGATGTCGGATACGGACTCATCTCCCGTTTCCTCGCCCCACAATGAAAGTTGTCCAGCGACATTCTGTTGCTCCTTTGCCGCGGCTTCGTAAGCCTACAGTGTCAGCAGAGCAATTGAAGGATACAAACCGAAATGACGACGTTTTCAGTCTTGATGAGCTTGTAAAGTCGTTTACTCAAGTTTGGTTGCAAATTGCCTCTCAAGCTTCCAAAAGTGAATCTGTGGGTTTTGGAGGCATTCTGAGCAACGGACGCATCGTGCCTTCCCTTGGAAGAACGAAGAGATACAGCGCGGTTCATTGTGGATATCGGCTTTGAGTTCTTGGTTGACTTGTGTCAAGCTTGGAGAATGGCTGGTGGTGGTGATATGTGCGCTTAATGAGTGGGCGGGGCGGCAATTTCTGTGTGCTGGCAACGATGACGTCGAAGGCGGATGATCTGCGTCATCGTCATTCCTCCTGATCCCATCCCCAAACCTGTCCCAGTTTTCTTGGGGATATGGTTCAATGATAAGTATGTTTGGATTACTATCTAAAGGAGTGCTGCCTCTAAAGCAGGCTCGGTCTCCCGCCACTCCCGGTCAATAAGATCCGCGTGGGCTTTACTGCGAACGGTTATCTTGCAGGGGAAAGGCTCCAGATGGGATGGAAAGAAGAAATTCGTTCGGCCCTCGACATTAAATTTACCAGTCTGCAATTAGTTCAGTTCGAATGTTGTTTTGGTACCCCAGAGTACTCAAAATTGAAGCAATACAGCAATCTCGAGATCGTTATATAAAGATTTCTCGCAGCGACTTGATTTCCTGCACACACTAATCTTAGTCCCATCTCATGGAACGGTACCTCGTCGGCCAGCGCCGAATCCCCATACACCATGCAGGATATCGCCCACATGTTCATCCATATACCGCTCAGGCCAGAATCGCTCCGGATCCTCATACTCGGAAGGATTCTGACTGATTGCCCATGCATTCCATGTAAACAGCGTTCCTCGAGGGAAATAATATTGCTCGAACTCGAAGTCCTCTGTCGACATATGATTCACTCCAACATCAACGAGTGGTCGCCAACGCAAGGCTTCCTTCGCTACAGCTTGTATATATGGCAGCTGTTTCATATCTGCAAATGTTGGAAGACGTCCGGCATCGCCGCAAACTTGGTCTAATTGTTCTCGTGCACGCGCAAGCCAATCGGGCTGCGTACACGCTGCCGCAAGCACGACATTCAAAGTCCCTCTCGTAGTATCAGATCCTGCTTCTACCACACTTGCGCCGACAAACATGGCCTGTTTATCGTCGAATCCCAATTCTTTCTTGTTCTCATTTATCATGCGACCGAAGCAGTGCTTCGCAGTCCCATTTTCGATTTTCCGTAACATTTCATTTTGAAAGTGAGCATAGGCTTTGCAGGTTTGTTCGTGGATTTTTTCGCCCCTAGATCTCCACCATTGCAACGGTTTTGGCAGCGAAGCGAGGAACGGGTATGAGTCAACTAAATTCTTGCCAGGCTGTTGTTCCATGACAAAAGCTTCGCTGGCGGCAAGTAGCTCGTTCTTCCATAAGCACCGGAGCTAGGGAGGTTACCAGAGCAGCATCTGTGTGACCCTTCCGTATACCAAAGGCGACACTTAGAATTACACTTTCCGTCAGATATTAGCGAGGGATCAAAACCTGTGTGAGAATCGTCCGTTATGGAGGAACCATTCCTGATGATTCTTGTAGTAATCCCAGAGTAGCTGCACGCTCTCTCTCTCCATTAAGGGTTGATATTTATCAGCCTCTCTGGACATCAAGATCTATTCTCAACCTTTCATCTCAATGGAATTACCTGATGCATGACTTTGCGAATATTCCGCCAAGTTGCATTATATGGCATCATTACCATCCTTTTACCTCCCGAAACAATATCTGACACCATCGGCAGCGGCGGTCGTGAAGATGTAATGGCACTTCTCTTCTCAAGAATCTCAGAAACAACCCTCGATGAATTGAGATACACGACATCTGTAGATCCAAGACGTATCCGAAACCTTCTCATCAGTCCAATCATTGCAATGGATACATCTCTCCATACTGCTCAGCCCATTTCTTGGTCAACGCGCTCGCCCCAAACGGCGGTAACTGGAAACTGTTTCCCACGATAGGCAACCCCTTGGGACCCGGGGGAAAGACGTATTTCCTCCCCCTCCTGTCTCTATTGGTGATAAATGAGTAGAGTGTAATTAGTACGAGTGGAACAATGGCCGCATATTGCCATGATAAAGAGATCATCTTCGCGATGTCACTGCTGGTGCCAAACTTTTTGGCGCGATCGCGGGGAAGTAATATAGCAATTTCAAACGTGGGGCTGTGAATGGCTAATTCCGTGTGCTGTGCGGGGCTGTCAAAGAATCCACAGCGGACCATCCGCAGGCGAGATATCCGGGAATCCAAGGCGACGAGTGACGCACACACTCCCCCAAGTCAGTTCCCAGACGACAGCATTCAATATCTCAGGACACAGCACTATGGCAACAATGAGAGCAGCGCGAGTCACCGAGTTCAAAAAACCATACACGATTGAGTCGATCGACATCCCAAAGCCAAAACCAAATCAACTTCTCGTCAAAACTGGGGCTGCCGGATTCTGTCATACCGGTATATCCTTTGCTCTAGTTCTACGATTAGTAATTGACAAAGAAAGACTTGATGATCAAGGATGGAGATTTCCATTCACATTTGCCAATAACAGGAAGTCATGAACCATGCGGGACAGTAGAAGAAGTTGGCTCCGAGGTGAAAGGCTTCAAGAAGGGCGATCGAATTGGGACTCTCCCGTTCATGCATCCTTGTGGCGAATGTCCAGATTGCAAGTCTGGCACATATATTTACTGTGATAAGATGGAGGGAGCAATGGGAATAAGTACCGACGGTGCGTTCGGAGAGGTTTCCTTCCTGATCTATAATGAGCTGAGATTTAGTACTTTGTTTGCGATCCACAGTCTTGCGTTCGTTTACCCGACTCGCTTTCATTTGAACATGCTGCACCATTATTCTGTGCCGGAGCTACAATTTACAGTGCAATCAAGCGCACCGAACTCAGAAAAGGAGATGTAATCGGAATAGTCGGTCTCGGTGCGCTCGGTCATCTCGGCATCCAATTCGCAAAATGCATGGTATTCTCTTTCGCGAGGCGTCAACTAACGGAAATAGGACTTGACCGTAGTGGGAATTGACTCAAGAAAAGAACCTCTTGGGCTTACAAAGGAGTTGAAGCACACAGCGGATCTCCTGATTGATTCCTCCAAGGGAAAAGAAAACGCACTCAACGAAATCAACAAGTTGAAGAAGAACAACGATTTCAAAGGTTTAGATGCCGTAGTCATTGCTACTGGTGCCAACGAGGCTTTTGAATTTGGAGCCGATTTGTTGAGGAAACACGGTACTTTGATTGTTGTGGGACAACCTCCTGAGAAAATTGCGTTGACGTTCTATCACTTTATTTTCCGTGACATCACAGTAAAGGGAAGTCTCCTTTCCGATGCGAAGACATGTCAAGAAATGGTCGACATGGTAGCTTCCAAGGGTCTCGAGGTCAAGACAAAGGTACTTGTTCTTGACGATGGATGTCACTGATGTATAGAGTTTTAAGTTGGATCAGATCAATGAGATGGTGGAGGAATATCATAAACCTGAGATGAAGGGGAAATTTGTTATTACCTTCTCTTAGTCTCCCTCTCCGTATATATACTCACTCATATAGACAGACACTGTACGCTTCGCAAATATATGAATCATCTTTAGGCTTTTATTTCGTTTAACTTCCCTACACGTGCTCCATGTCTGGTCATTTCGTGATCGGCGCAGCGGCGCTTATCGGCCAGGAACGGAAAGATAGATGAAATGTCATGACTCACACATCCTCTAACACCAACATACATCCAAAATGACCAAACCACCGACCGCACCCCGACTTCCCAAAAACCATCCTGACAGAAACCTTCCCTCTCGCTGGCCCGCTTCCCGCCATCCCATGGTCCCTCCCCCCGTCAAACGGTGCGGCCACGAAGGCTGTCTCCTACCAACTACCGAATCCTGTTGCGGGTGTGAAGACACACGGCCCATCAAGATCTCGTACACTTGCTACCAGGACGGCAAGGGGGTCGTTAAAGATAGTAGTCAATATGCCCGTTATTGGGCTTATTGTCCTGCTTGCAAGTATCAGCTTATGAACTTGAGGGACGGGAGGAAGAGATGTGCTTGTGGGTTGGTGAGATGTGATCTGACTACGGAGAAATGTTGTATTTGTCTGGATAAACGAGCGAAGGGCGATGTGTGTTATAAGTATGTTGATGGAAAGGGGTTGATTCCGTTGGAGGGAGGGAAATGGATTTATTATTGCCCGGCTTGTCAGGAACGGTCGAAGCCGCCGCCGGAGCCCGCCAAAGAGCCCGATCCACCGAGTTTGCCTCAAGATGAGGTCGACCCACTGGCCCCGGCTCAAAACACTCTTCCATGCAAGGCAATAACGACCTCAGAAAAGACGACAACAACAATCTCGGCGACTACTGTCTGTATGGAAACTGCTCCCAAATCAACGACCACTCCCGAACCTCCGCCATCTGAAAAAGTGGAGCCGGTAGAGGACAGTTCGACTGTATACGACAATTCGGACGAGTACGAGGACATTAATCCAATCCATTTGCCCACGGACGAGGAATATCGTGAAGAATGGCGTCGAAAGAGGCCCAGAAGCAGCTGGTGGAGTTTTGCAACGTTGCGGTGAGGACATGGCATCTGCTATATATAGGGCAAAAGTTTTTCTGCGATGACACCTCTGTGTCTCGCTGGGGGGATGGCAAAGCCATCAGGAATCGAAATTGTTTTTACCTCGCAAAGTGTTCTGTTTCTACATTGCTGCAGTTTTGATTTTGCACTTGGTGGTCTGGTCTAATGACGTGCAGATTCCTCTGTGGAACTCGGTTCTCGCAAAGACCCCGGTGGCAGAGTATCCACTTAAACGGCCAGTTCAGTGGTTTCGCCAAGTGGATGACCAGATTCCTCCTTCATCTCCTCTTTCTTCTACATCATAGCGATTCGACATACAATTCTTCTTCAAGCGTTCGAAAGGTTCGGTAACGGTTAAGACAAAAATAGGCCGGGAATATACGAAAGACTTGCTTAGACAATGGGGAACTTGTGTATAGTTGCATTGAAACATAGGCGGACATGGGATAGATCCTTGGAATGTATGTATTGGGGAATGTTGAATTTGAACTGCTTGGCTGGTGCCTACTGTTGTGACAAGAAAATGGCCTGCTGCCTCCGCACGGTCCTCCTCAACATCCGCGTAAATGAAAGTTTTAATTGCGGCCAAGTGTTAAACAAGGTTGCATCGCTAGGTCGGCTGTACTTTCAGCCTCAGCCGCCTCAGCGAGAGTGCCGCGGCCATCTCCTGTTTCAACACACGGCTTATCTTCTTCCTGCGCGACGGTTTGTTCGGCAGCCTTTGAATTGCCATGGTCTACCTATCGATACCCGCGAAACTGAGACCCGGCTCAAGGCCAGGCACGCCCGGACCTAGTCGCACCACGACCCCTCACCCTGAACAGCAGTTGGATTGTGTAGCAACTCTTTAAGGCATGGCGAGTTTCTCATGTATTAGTATGACAGTGCTGGCATGGCGTTAGTTGTCTTTCTTTGAAGACCCAGATTAGGGCAATGGAACCTCGCTGAGGCTACCAAGATGGCCGGCGAGACAATGTTTTGCGCACAAACCTTTTGAGGTCTGCTTGAGGTGTCAAACCTTTTGATATTCCATGATATATTTAAACTCTAACAATCCCTACTCCATCCAGTATCTATCCATCCTTTTACAACCAATATTCCAAGGTATCACATTAATACAAATATTCCTCGTGCATCACTCGAACAATAACTGGTGATCACGGACTTCCTCCTGCCATTCCCGCAACGAAAGCGAGATACCACGTAAGACTTGCTCCATCATCCAGCCAATTGCTCGAAAATCCATTTGTAAAGAAATTCCAAGCACTTGTTGGATTGCTTATCGCCAAATTTGCCATCAAGATGCCTTTCCATCCAGAATTAACATTTCCAATGATGCTCTGCAATTTTGCGGCCCACTCTGCTGCGACGTACGCTTGCGAGCGAATAAATGAAGAGATCGGGGTCAATGGGATCATCTGGATGCCGTGTATGTATTCGACGTTTGTGCCGAAGTAGGTAGTGTAGTCGGCTTTGTTCATGAACAAGATACCGGTGACGAAGTTGGGGACGAATTGCGAGGGCTGCACCGTGTTGTCTTGAGACATCAACATGTACAAATTCATTGACCTAGATATTAGTTTTTGTAAGTCTGAGATAAAGTACCTTTTGATGACTGCGAGCATGATATTTCCACGAGCGTGGATTGCTGCATTCTTGGTCACGATGCCCCACAACTTCATAGCATATGCGAAATTGTAATCCTCGCTACCGCTTTCTTCGTCTTTTCCATCGGCAGAGGCGAAGATTCCTTTACTCCAACTGTGTCCGACGAACCAATCGAAAGACCTCGAGACAGGGAAGTATGGATCCAAATTACTGGGATTGGCGACATCTCGAACCAGCGCATTGACATAGTCGACATTCGCCGTTGTAAGCCAGGTAGGATCGATATGGCCGAGAATGGAGGCCGCATGGACAAAATATCCATAATGATAATGATGGTCATTGTAGTAGGTGTTTCCAAAATCAGCTCCGGAATCACTGAATCCGGCCGTGGAGACTAGTCCCTTCCAGGAAGTCTCGTAACAGAGCGGGACCATTTGCGTGTTGCTGGCGAAAACGCCGATGGCGGTCTTGAGTTTCGACACACAAGTAGCAGTTAAAGCTGAATCTTTAAGAAGGTCGTTTGCGACAAGACAGATCTCGGCGTATTTCGCGAGGGCTTTGCCGGCAAAGTATTGACTGTTGAGATTGGTTTGAGAGGAAACATCGATTTGGACATCGGCAGATGCAGCAGCTCGGATCGCGCTAAGGGCTTTGCTGGAGAACGAGTTAATCGAGGTACCGCCAGGAAGAAATTGGATATCGTTGGGTAGGCTTTCGGTCATTGTCCACTTGGACGCGGCGTATGCACGCATCTGTCCCATAGTAGTTGATTGTAGGTAGATGCCGGTTGCGGTGTTCTGGGTAGCTGAGTTGAAAGAAGCCATATGGTGAGGAAACGCAAAGTGCAATGCCGAACTGGAGGATCGCCCAGCAATGGTGAATTGATAGCCATATGTTCCAGTGGACCCAGTGGTACTACCAAACAGTGTCATGCCTGTGACGTAGCTGCCAGAGTAAGTATCATAGGTGCTTTCGGCCGTAGTATCGCCGGTTGGGATCTTTGCGATTTGGATGTATCCGGTGAACTTGCCGTTGCCGACTAGGGAGTTGCCATTCTGCGAGAAAGCGAAAGAATTGCCGCTCGACGGGAAAGCGTAAATCAACCAAGTCGTGCCGTCGTTGAAGCCGACCTTGTACTTGGTGCTGGTTGATGCCGTGTACTTGGCGTATGATGTAATTGCCTTTCCAACAGTTTGGAGATATGGAGTCAAACCGGTATAGACACCAGTAATAAATGCCATACCGTTGACCAACGGGAAGTTGATCTGCCCGCTGCCGGAACTTGGTTTCATTATCATGTTGAGGCTGAACTGTGTTGGCGTACTGAGGCTCATTTGCATATTGCTGTCGAATTCCGTGGCACCCATGTTCCAACTGATGATTCCAACCGGGCTGTAGTAGTAGGATGCAGGATTTCCAGGGCCGAATACACGTTGAGATGCTTCTGTGTGCATGATGTTCAATCCAGAGGGGTTAGACTGAGTCCACCAGAGGGTATAAGGGAATGCAAAAAGATTCCCGTTTTCGGCGCCTGGAATGGGAGCAGTGCCCCACCATTTATTCGTCTCGATTGGATTCTGAAGATCTGAACCGGAGAAGCCGACCGGGAGGACAACGTGTGGCCGATGGGGAAATTGAGAGGGAGGTGCGCCGGTAGCGACTGGAACATTGATATCAGGGCAATCGCCTGGAATACCAGTTGGAGTCGAGACTTGAGAGGTCGTGGTCGGTGCAGGTCTTTGGACTGGAGCGCCAAAGCCGTATCGGCGTAGTGGAGGAGGCAGACCGTACGATTTCTGAGGTGCTCGTTTGACGAACGCGGGTTTCGTAGCGTAGTTGATGGGTGGAGGGGTAGGGTCCATTTTGATGTTGAGATAAGTGGAGTTCGTGAGATCCGGTATCGCGTTGTCTTTCGGGAAGTATTTGGTGGAGTCTAAGGGGACGACGAAAGCGACGATGATAGTGACGATTGCTGGAATGATGAAGCAGAGCGCGAATATTATCCGCCGGGTTGTCCAGTATTGTCTGCTCCAAAACGATGGAGCAGGTTCGAAGTCGTGGAGCTTCTCCTCGTCCCTAACAAACAATCGGTTCAGCTTCTCTGTGTCCATGATGGAGATGACTTGCACAGTATAGCGCAGCCATGGTTATTATACCTTTATGAATTTCGTGAGGCTTGAAACAAGTCAACGAGAATCCATGTGAATCTGTGCAGAGAGGCGGTAGGACGAGAAGTTTCTTAATTAATTGTTCGCCAGCCAAACGGGCTTTCAACTGACAATGGCGCAGGAGAATGCGCCTTCACCGTGGCAGAATTGAACAAGGGGGCCGACTGACCTGGTTTCGAAGACGGCTAAACACATCGCAACGGTCGAGATATGTCATACTTTCACAAACCCGGGAATTTCTGGTTCCAATGCAAGGTTCGGAGATTTAAAGCGCGGTGGCTGGGGAGACGCCACCAATCAAGCCACGTCCACGCCATCATTCCTCATGGCCGTTCCTCATGGCAAAACCGCGAGCACAAATACATATATATTGCACCCCAAACGAGATCTCCGGGGCCCAAACTTTAATTTAAGCTCAGTTCATACAGGCG
>Ga0302179_10002605_pt1 | contig 10510 bp, 10 predicted proteins | sample I_Palsa_E3_1_FD_198788 | JGI IMG/M metagenome (GOLD analysis project Ga0302179, IMG submission 198788) | Peat permafrost microbial communities from Stordalen Mire near Abisko, Sweden - I_Palsa_E3_1 | ecosystem: Environmental > Terrestrial > Soil > Palsa > Peat permafrost | place: Sweden...
CGCGATGAAGAAGACCGAACCGTGATGCATCGCAGCGTCCACCCGCAGGATATCTTCCATCAAGCGTTCTATCCTCTCACGCTGCCGCTCACAGTCGGGCCCGGATCGATTTCGGTGGCTGTGACGCTGGGCGCGAACGCCTCCCATGCCGGCTTCAACATCCTGGCGATTCTGGCCGCACTCATCGGATCGGCCGTGATCGCGCTGACCATTTTCCTGTCTTACGGATTTGCGGACCGATTGGCGCGAATGCTGGGGCCGACTGGAATGATGGTGATCCTTAGGCTGACGTCGTTTTTGCTGGTTTGCATCGGAGTTCAAATCGTCTGGAACGGGGTCAGCGCATTCCTGGTCCCCCTGCTAAAGCGTTAGGCTTTTCAAATAGCCGATGATCGCGGCTCGCTCGCCGGCCTGGACCACGCGGAAGGCCATGTCGTTATTGGGAACCAGCTTCTCAGGATCGGTCAGCCATTGATCTAGCGTGGCCGCGTCCCAGGTGATGTGCGCGGTTTTGAGAGCCGCCGAATACTCGAAGTCCGGTACGGTGCCGGAGGCGCGGCCATAAACGCCCCCGAGCCGAGGGCCTTCCTTGTTCTTGTCGAGCGCGTGGCATCCCGAACAACGCCTTTCGAAAAGCTCTTTGTCATTCGCGCCTTCCACGGCTTTGACGGGCGTTGGCAGTGCCAGGATCGAAAACAGGGCGAGAGCCGGCGTTAACAAACTCGCGGTGAGTTTCATGAATCCGCGAGCGGCGAATCCACCACCGCCAAACTGTGTTTCTTGGCGACGTATTGTACGTTCGTCAAACCTAATACGCTACGTAGCCGCTCGGCGGGAACCTTCATTGGTCCGGGCGCAGGAGCCGAACCAGGCGCAGGTTGCGGAAACGCCGTCGACATAGCAGTGTGTAAGGTGACGTTCCCCTCCACCTTCTGCATCACCTGATGGATATGCCCGTTGAGCACGGTCACCGATCCGAAACGCTTCACACAACCAAGCGCTTGTTCGCTATCCTGGGTGGCCCATCCCCAATCCGGATACACGGTCCACAGAGGAATATGAGCGAACAACACGATGGGCGTGCTGGTGGACTTCGCTCGAAGATCGTCCTCCAGCCATTGCAACTGATCCGCGCCTAGTTTGCCCATCCCTTCGAGCGCTCCTACGTTGACCAGCCCGACGAAATGGACGCCCTTTTGATCGAAGCTGTACCAGCCTCGGCCGCGCGCGCCTTTGCCGTAGCGTTCCAAATATTGTTTTCCGTCGTCCACGGCAACGTCGTGCTCACCGGGCACATAAAAGACGTGCTTCTGCTTGGACGCCGCCAGGATTCCCTCCACGCCGTCGAATTCGGAGGCCTTCGCGGTATGGCTGATGTCGCCCGTGTGGATGATGAAGTCGGGCGGTTGGGGAAGGGAATTGATCTTGTCGACGGTGGCTTGAAGCGTCGCGGAAACATCCGGGTTGGCCGGTTTGTTGAATCCCATGTGGCTGTCGCTGATCTGGACGAAGTTAAGTTCGCCTTTGGCGCTGGTGGATGTATCCTTGCCGAACGCGCGCGAACTGAGAACTCCTCCGGTAACGGTCCAGATTACGCCGCTGCCGGCCCAAGCCATGCACTCCAGGAATCCGCGCCGGTTGATACCGTCATTCGACGGGTCGTGAATAATGTATCTTGCCAAGTTTGCCGCTTTCAACTTGCAAGACTTGGAAACCGGGGCGACGCGAATCGCAATTTGATAACGGTAAGTAAGGGAGGGATAGTACTATTGCGTTTCACTTCATGTTAGGACCGTACCTAACTGAAACGAAGGATTTAAAATGCGTTCGGCCTGTTTTGGTATTCCCCTTAGGTTTGTAAGGTGTACGATATAAACCTTGGAAAACTAAGGCTTCCATTGTAGACTGACTACTTACTGGACGAAAGAAAGGGAAAGCTTGCCTCGAACGATCTCTTGCAGACCTGCCATCCAATCCGTGGCGGTCAGTTTCATTCTCTCGCTCGGATTCGCGTCGTCAGCGTTGGCCGATCTGACTCCGATGGATCCGCATGCGTTGTTTGCAACCGGGGGGGACGCGACGCCCATCAGCGGCACTACTCCGATCGTTTTTTCGGACACGGGAGGAGGCATTTTCGTGTTCGAAAATAACACGGGATCTGCCTTGGCGAAGGTAGAGGTGGAAGTGCAATTCCCAGAGGGGTTGTTTCCGAACGGATTCGGCGTGGATGGAACCATCTTTGTTCCGGCCGGCTCCGGGCAGCAGGCTTCGTTCCAATCGTTTCAGTTTCAGAATGAGACTTGCGCGGGCGTGGCGGATACCTCGGCTTCCTGCGAAGAGATGATTTTTGCCTTGAAGCCCGGACCGCTGGTAGCCGCGGGCGGCAATTTTGTGTTGGACTTCGATGAACCGGATTCTAACGGGGACTATCAAGGCGTGGACGCGTCGGTGGCGGGCGGAACTTATACTGGCGGGACGGATACGTCCAGCGATCGCGTGGGCGCTTGGCCCGATTCAGCCCAGGCATTCGTGACGCCGATTCCCGCAGTTCCGGAGCCGACTCACTACGCTGGCCTGCTGTGTGGTCTGATGGCTTTGGCGATTTATTCCCGGAGCCGGCGCAGTTAAGCGGTTCCTCTCCTGGTCAGGAAGGGGGCCATTAGCGCCCCCTCAAAAAACTCCAACAGTTACTTACCCACTGGCAGCATTACGACGTTACTCTTCACGCCGTTCACAGTAATTGTGATCGGTAGACTGGTGGCAGCGGTGATGCCTGCCGGAACTTCGAATTCCGTGAGTGCAAGTCCGGTGGAGCCTGCGGCGGCGCCGACCCAGGTTGGGGCGGGCGAATAACTCCCGGCCGAGATGCTGACCGAGTCCACCAGTGCCGGCGGGGGATTGGGTGGGAAGAAGCCATCCACCAAATTGCCCTCAAACGGACCAAGCCCCGTTCCCAGAAGCGAAACGGTCTCGCCCGGATCAGCAGGACTGCTGGGTGTAATCAGAGAGCCATTCGCGTGGAAGGCTATGGCGTACGTTTGGGAATTGATAGTCTGTGTAAACAGCCCAGGCGCATTGCGCACTACGCTGAACGTACCGGTGACTTCCGGCTGCCCCAGCGATTGAACCTGGATGGTATAGGTCCCGGCCGGTAATTCCCAAGGGAGTTGAGCGTTAATCTGCCCGGGTGACACAAACAGCAGGGGCAGAATAAAGTTATTCACCGTCACCGATACTCCCGCAATGGATTGGGCGAGCGGATTTACAGGTCCGACTTCCAGGCTGGGAGCCAGACTCTGGCCGTAGATCGCTATGATGGACCCCGCCGCGACGGTGGTGGTGGGTGTATTCGATGCCGCGTTCTGCACGCCGGCCGGTGCGATATACGGGATGCGATCCAATTCCGCTACCACGCTTTGCGGCGCTGCCATCGGCACCACGCCCACCGCGTAGGTGCCGCTCAAAGCTCCATCCCAGCGTCGAAACTTAAATCCGGGGTTGGCTGTGGCAGTTACGGTGACTTGTGTGTTCTGAAGGTAGAACATATCGCTCGAAGCCGGCGATATTTTGAAGGTCGCGCCATTGGCTGGGTTCGAAGCAGTACTCAGTTGATAGTAGGAATTGTAGTTGGCCGTAAGGATCGAGTAGTTCTGGTTCAACGTATAGCTGTGAGTGGACGCTCCCCCGTCTGACCACCCGCTGAAATCCATGCGTGCTCCGGCTCCCATGGGAATGGTCGTCGGCGCCGTTACGGTGATCACCGCGCCGTTGCTGCGATCGATGTTACAGGGAGTCTGGCAGGCTTTGCCATCTACTAAGAGGGGCAATCCCGGAGGCGTGCTTTGTACCACTACGCGGTTAAGAACGCTGTAAACCGCTGTGAGGCGCAATCCATTGCTGACGGCATTCTGGTCCACGGTGACGGTTTGAGACGCGGCGCCGGAATTCGACCAACCTTGAAATGTGTACTGCCGGCCGGTGGAATCGAATTGAGTGGCTGCGGCGGAAACCTGGTGCGTCGAATTTTGAGGCCAGACGAAATTGTAAGAAGGCCAGTTGGTACGGCCATCGATGCTAAGCTGCAAACCGGTTGGCGTAGTGAGGAAGCCTACCTGCGCGCCGCGCACGAAGTACGCGGTTAGGGTTTGCGGATCGGAGACGTTGCTACCGGTAACATATGTGCCGTTTTGAGCAACCCCATCGCTCCAATGATCGAAGACCCACCAATTCCCAGTTTTGTCGCGCTGCGGAGAGACGCCGGCGATGATGTGGCTGGAACCGGGACCAAAATCAAAATCGCCGAAGCACAACGGCGGAAACCCGGTGAGCGGAACAACCGGCTGAGGTGAATTGCAAACCAAAGGATCAGAGCGCGTCGGAACGGTGGTGTGGTCAATCTGCACCTCTAGCGCTAGCGGCGAGGTCAGGAATGTAACGCGTTGGGCCGGCGAAAATTGAGGCGTCAGTATGACCGGGCTGTTCATCACCACACTGGAGAGATATGCATTGCTCGATTGGAGGCTGGAGGTCCAGTTTAAGAACACAAAGCCGGGGTACGGGTACGCGTTCAAAGCTACTGTTGTGCCTGCCTGAACGAATATGTTTGCGCTAGCCCAAAAGCATTGGTTGGCAACGTAGACAACTCCGGGCCGAAACTGTCCTTTGGGAATGGCGCCCGGCGCACCGCAGGTTGGCGGAAGCACCGACCCCGGTCCGCTGAAGAAATTGAGCTGCAGCCGATAGGAGATTGTTATGGTAGCTGTCAGACTGGTAATGCTGGGGTCAGCCGTTACGGTCTGAACCGGGTCAAGAGTGGGCTGAGTCAGCGCGTTATTATCTATCCATCCCTTGAAAAGATACTGAACGTCTCCCTGTGCGGCGGTTTGAACCACCGTGTTCGGAGGTTGCCCCGGCAGAACCGGGTCGGTGATGAACACCACCAGATGTTTACTCCCTGCCGGCCACGTAAAGGTGGCTGCCTGGTTATAAAGCTGACCGTCGACGGAAAAGCTGGCGTCCGACACAGGCAGTGTGGAGATGGTCATGGTGCTGAGAATGGTTTGAGCGTGCAAACTCGCTCCAGCAACCGAAAGAAGCACAACAAGAGAAAGGCGGTTCATAGACGACACCAAGCATTACATCGGCATTAGTACAAGTCAGCTTTAGGTTCTGTGTACCGGACCGCGCCCGGAGGCTGCCTCGGAACGGTCCGCGTCTTCTAAAGTGACGGAATCATTAGCAATTGATCGGGATAGGGCCGCCAACCGCGGGTCCACATCGAAGGCCTCGCGCCAGGGAGTCCGGTTGCGGCGGTGCAGCCCGAAACGATACCCCAGTACCAGACCGATCATCTGTACTCCCAGACAAAATGCCTTCCACAAGTCCCCGGTGACCGACGACTCGCCCACCCGGGTCCGATAGTTCACCGGCACTTCTACAAAAGGGATCCGGTGAGCTACTACTTCCATGAGCAATTGCGGCCCGAAATGCGAGCCTCCAATATCGAGATGCGGCCGGATCAGGTGCAATGCCTCATGCCGGAACAACCGGTATGTGCAGCCCATATCGGTAAGGATGGTGGTGTTGAAGAGCAGTTCCGTCATCTTGGCCACGGCCCAATTTCCCCACCGCAAGAAACGCCCCATGTTGGCGCCCGCCCAGATAAACTCGCGGCTGGTGCGGCTGCCGAAGACGACCGGCACGTCGTCGGAATAGGCCAGCAGCTTGATCAGGTCGTGGGCGCTAAAGGTGCCATCCGGTTCCGATAGCACGATCAAATCCGCATCGCATTCGTCGATGCCGCGCAGCAGCGCATAACCATAGCCCTGGCGAGTTTCAAAAATCTCGCGCGCGCCCGTTCCGGAAAGTTCCTCGGACGTCCCCGGCGCTGCATTATTGTTGACCACGATCACTTCATCGGCTAGATCGCCGGCCAGATAGTCCAGCGTGGCCGCGCGAATGGAATCCTTTTCGTTATAGGTGGGAAAGATGATCGCGACTTTTTTTCCGCGCCACATGCCGTCACGTAATCATCGGCATGCTGCCAGGCAAACTTGAATTTCAGCGCTTCTCGGCGATCACCAGAAACTGCCCGGCCAGAGGACGGTACGGCAATGCCAGATAGAAGCGCACCAGCCACCCGGCGGTGGGCAGGCGCGACTTCATGCTGAAGGGCACGAAGCGCGGCTCAGTGTGAACGATTTTCCAATCCAGCGATTGTAGAAAATCCCGGAAACCGTTGTCGGTATATGCGGTCCGATGAGTATAGTCGTCGAAGTAGCGGCGCGGCTCCAGCCTGAAATTCGGCTGGACCACAATCATGCGGCCGCCCGGACGCAACACACGGCTGGCTTCGCCCAGGATTCTCACGCCGTCTTCGATACTGAAATGTTCCAGGAAGTTGGACGCAAACACGGTCCCCAGACTTCCGTCCGCCAGCGGCCACGGATCCAGCACCGATTGGATTAAGGGCGTCACATCGTTCCCCCAATGTTTCGCGAGGGCCACGTTTTGCTCCAACGCCCATTTCGGCGTAGCGGCAATTTGACGTGAAAATTCGCCATATCCCGCACCCAGTTCCAGCAGGCCTTGGTCCGGGGAAATCCACGGCTGCAGGTACCGGCAAATCGCTTTCCAAACCACCGCGCGCCGCGGATCGAACGGGAAGCGGATCTCGTGATACAGCTCCATGGCCGGGGATGTCATTTCACGTTCCAGCCCACTGGTTTGTAGACGTAGACTCCCGGAACCGGAATCCGATCCACCAAAGCGTAGCGCCGCCGGATGGCTTCGATTTGCGCAACGGGCAGAGTGGATATTTCGACGTTGGCCTCCGCATCGCGGTGGTTCACATCCTCTAACAGCAGGATGGTCGAAAATCGGGCCGCGGCAATGTCCCGTTCCACCGGCTCAGGATTCACCAGCCGCGCGTCCACCAGCAGCTTGTAGATCAGCATCTCGACATCCATGCGGCCCCGTAAACGCTCCATGGCATTGTAGTCGGCCGAGAGAATCGATCCGCCATCCGCAAGCCACGGCCGGAGCCTGGCGATTTCGCTGCGCGCGAGTTGCTCGTTAGAAAAGCGCGTAATCGCATTTTGCAACGTGATCCGGTAATTCACCACCAGAAAAATGCCGAGCGGAAGTTGCAGCAATGTGATCCAGGTCCGGCTGCCGCTGAACGACAAATTGAAAAAATTCAGCGCATCCAGCGAGAGCACGGCGCAGAAGATCGCCAGGATCGTGAACTCCATTTGGTAATTCAAGTCCGATCCGATTTTCGGCGCGGTCAGAATGAATACGCCCAACGCCAATGCCAGATACACGAACAAGGCACGGCCTGCCCCGCGCAGGGCTGCCCGCGCCCCGAGTGCCGCCACCAGCAGAAGCGGTCCCGACGAAAGAACGGCAAATTTCAGATGCTGCAACAGCTTGTCGAAGGAGTACGGATTCAGATTCGCGAACACAGTGTTCGCCAGAAACCTTCCGCCCGTCGCCGCGTTAATGCTGAGGGCGATCACGGTGACGAGCGTACCCAGGCCCCCTCCGAATTGAATCGCCGTTCGCCGGTTTTGGAACCAAAGCAGAATGAAGATGGCAGCCGGACACGCCAGCATGGTCTGTTTCGTAAAAAACGCGAGCAAGGCGAACGCCGCAGCCCACCCCAGCGTCTTCTGGGAGCGAATAGCATAGCGCGAATATTGATAGAACGCGGCTATGGCCCAGGCCGCCGCCAAAGTGTCTACTTGGCCCACCGTCCCCCACGAAAGTAAGAGCGCCGAAGACCCCACCAGCAGAGTTGCGGTCCAGGCGCAGTAAACGTCACGCGTGTAAAGCAGCACCAGACGCCGGCTGAGGACCACGATTCCCCCGAGCGCCAGGAAACTGATCAGCCGGCCGGCTGTGTAAGCGGGCAGCCCCAATTTGTGCAAACCGGCCTGCAATAAATAGAACACCGGCGTGTAGGCCGAAACTGTGTAGGGATAGTGGTTGAGATCGTAATAGAGCGTTCCGTCGTGCGCCAGCATCATCGCTTGAGCCGCCACTACGCACTCCGGCCCTGTGAAGCTGTTCTCGGCCCACAGCAGCAATCCCAAATGACAAACGATGCCGAGCGAAGCCACCATCGCGAACAACAGCAGGACGCGCCGGAATCCGGCCTTGGTCCTTTTCTGGTTGATTAAAGTCGCCTCGGCTGGAGCGGCTATGGTCATAGTACGCCAACCGTTTAATCGGCAGATCCAGACCCGAGCTTCACTCCGCCACGCGGGAAAGACTTATAATGCCCATAAGAGCAATCGATGTCGCACCGCTTTTTGTACTTCTGTCTCCTCCCGTTGGCTCTTCTCGCTGCCGACAAAAAATTGCCGATCGAAGAGACTTCCAACGATCTGCTGGATATCTCCGCGAACGCGATACTCGATCCGGACCAGATCAAGCAGGAGCTTGGTTCGGATTTTGACGGAAACATTGTGCTGGTGAAGGTCACCGTGCGTCCCGTGAGCGACAAACCGATCCAAGTGAGTTTGGACGATTTTTTGCTCGTTTCCGGGAAGGATGGACAGCGTTCCCAGCCTTATTCTCCCAGCCAAATCGCCGGCAGCGATGTGCTGGTATATTCGCGCCAAGAGGTCAAGAAGAAGTCGGGATTCAGCGCCGGATTGGGCGGAATCATGTCGGGAGCCGGCTCCGGCACTCCTGAAGTCAAAACCGAGACGAAGGCCGAAAAGTCGGACGCGGATAAAGCCAATCCTCTGCTTGCAACCTTAAAGGAGAAAGTATTGCCAGAGAAAGAGATAACCGAATCGATCTCCGGGTTCTTGTACTTCCAAGTGGTAGGCAAGGTCAAGCCCAAGGATCTGGAACTGCACTATAAAGGACCCGCCGGCAAATTGGCGCTGCGCTTCCGGCCATGACCATTTCCGAGCTGGAAACTCCCGCCCTCCTGATCGATCTGGACATCATGGAGGGCAACCTCAAAAAAGTAGCGGATTACGGCAAGAAGCACAATCTGCGCGTTCGCCCGCATACCAAGACGCATAAGATTCCCGCGTTGGGCCGCAAACAGCTGGACCTGGGAGCCGCGGGCCTGACCGTGGCGAAAGTGGGCGAGGCGGAAGTGATGCTGGCTGCGCAGCCGCCGGATTTGTTGGTGGCCTATCCGATTGTGGGGCGAAAAAAGCTGGAGCGCCTCATCCAAGTGGCGTCGAAAACGTCCATTACCGTTTCACTCGACAGCTTGGGCGTCGCGAGCCAACTCTCCGAAGTCGCGAATGCGGCCGGAATCGAGATTGGCGTGCTGGCCGAAGTGGACGTCGGGATGGGACGCGTGGGAGTTCCGCCCGGTGAGCCGCTGCTGCAGTTAGTGCAAGGCATTGCGCGGCTGCCAGGATTGCGCTTTGACGGGATCGCTTTCTATCCGGGGCATATCCGGGGCCTGGACGAAGAGGGCGAGCAAGCGCTTCGAGGCCTGGGGCAAACTTTGGAAGGAATTCTACAGGATCTGCGCCGCGCCGGGTTTGAAGCGCGAATCGTCAGCGGCGGATCCACACCCACTCTGTTTCATTCGCACCGCGTGACGGGCCTGAATGAGATCCGGCCGGGTACCTATATTTTTAACGATCGCAACACGGTTCTTTCCGGCTGCTGCAGTTTCGAAGAGTGCGCCGCGTCCATCATGGTGACCGTTGTTTCCACCGCCAAGACGGGGCAAATGATCGTGGATGGCGGATCGAAGACTTTCTCGTCCGATCGCCCGGGGGCGGGCACCGAGGTCAGTTTCGGCCGGCTGGTGAATGCGCCGGATGCGGTCTTCACTAAGATGAACGAGGAGCACGGATACATCGACCTGCATCGCACGGCGCAAAAGTTTGCGGTCGGCGAACGGGTGCGCATTATTCCCAACCACGTCTGCGTGGCGATGAATCTGCACGAGTGCGTCTACGGTATTCGAGGCGACACCGTGGAGCAAGTGTGGCGCGTGGACGGACGAGGCAAGCTGCAGTAGTTGTCGGTTGCTACCTTTTACTTCGCCGCTTCAGCCGATTCAATCGTAACCGTATCGCCTTCCACCTTACCGGCCACCGTTACCTTCATGCCCACCAGATCGGCCACCTTCGCGCGTGAATCGGCCGCGATCTGGTACACCTTGCCGTCGGAAACGAAAACCGGGGCTGCTCCGCGCTTCACGCAGCTTTTGGCGCAGGCCGTGTCACTCGCGGCGGCGGCGGCGTGCTTGGCGCCGCAATTGGCGTCGGAGATGGTGCCCGACATGGATCCAGCCAGCGCGCTCGCGGCAAATAAAGAACCGATCGATACAGCCATCCAAATCTTGTTCACGTTGATGCCTCCCTGTTCCGAGTGAAATAATGCTCCCTAACAGTACCACTTCAGGCTTTCAGTTGCTCGCGGTATTGTATTCTGTAACATGTTGTTGTTGGAGGGCTATTGAATAGAGGCAAGTTTCACGCCAAGATCACTGCTTTAGGTTGTTATGCGCCGCCGCGGGTTC
>Ga0302179_10002606_pt1 | contig 10506 bp, 13 predicted proteins | sample I_Palsa_E3_1_FD_198788 | JGI IMG/M metagenome (GOLD analysis project Ga0302179, IMG submission 198788) | Peat permafrost microbial communities from Stordalen Mire near Abisko, Sweden - I_Palsa_E3_1 | ecosystem: Environmental > Terrestrial > Soil > Palsa > Peat permafrost | place: Sweden...
TACCACGTATTTCAGCAAACAGGATCCTGCCGCCGTTACTCCGCTCGATTATGTATTGCGGGCCACTATAGAATCCAAAGCTACCGATACCGCTACTATGAACCTGGCCTTTGGGGATTATGAGACGGCTATCCAGAAAGATAGTTTACCGGAGGATAAGGGCAAGTTTTTGACTCAGGCGAATGCCCTTGCCAAAAGGCTGAACAACAGGGCTGCGGTGGCGGAACTGGCGGCTATTACCTATGCGAGCAAGAAGAATCCCACCAATTCGGATCTGTATGCCTGGGGGTATGCTAATTTCCAGGCCGGCAATTATAAGACGTCTGACAGTATCTTTTGCGGGCTGTACGAAACGCAATATCCCACTGAGGTATTTGGCTATCTCTGGTGTATGAAGAGCAAGCAGCTGCAGGATGACTCCGTCGGTTCGCAAGGGCTTGCGGTGGAGGCTGAACTGAAGATGGCTGAATTTTGCCGTGCCTTTGATTCTACGGCCAGGGTTGCCGGCACAGCGGATTCCATTAAATACAAAAAATATATCATCGATTGTTATTCCCGACTGGCCTTCTATTATAACAATACCAAGAGCGACAAGGCGAATGCCATCTTCTGGCTGCAGAAGATCCTGGAGGTGGACCCAACGAATCCCGATGCCATCAAGTATATCGGCTTGTTGAATCGCCCTGCCCGTCAGCCTGCCGCCAAGCCAAAAGCGGCCGGGACGAAGTAATTATTATTAATATTATCGTTTTGATACTCAATGGGCCTGGCAAATGCCGGGCCCATTGCTTTATTTTGAGTCAGGCATTGGAAATTCCAACGCGTGGCTTATTTTTGCTTTTGAGGAAAAATTCTTACAATGGACATCTTTCTGCTACAGGCCAATACCCTTGCAACCGATTCTAATCTAAATAATTCCGTCAGTTATTTTCCTATCGGTGTCCAATTTATTTTCGCCCTTGGCTTTGTAGGCATCGTTCTTGGTGTCACTCACCTGCTGGGTCCGAAGCGTAAGACGGCTGAAAAACTCCAAAACTTCGAAAGTGGTATAGAAGCTGTGGGCAATGCCCGCACGCCGATGGCCATCAAATATTTTTTAGTAGCGATCCTGTTTGTCTTATTCGACGTTGAAGTGATCTTTTTCTATCCTTATGCGGTTAATTTCCGCGGGCTGGGTTGGTCCGGATTCGTCGAAGTATTGCTGTTTGTGGCGTTTTTCCTGGCAGGGTTTATTTATATTCTGAAGAAGGGCGCACTTACCTGGGAGGATTGAAGCCCCGGAGGCGTAGCCGAGCGAAGCGAAGGTTAGGAGCGAGGAGAAGCGAGGAACGTAGCTTCGACGAAGCTCGAAGGCCCGAAGGTCTAAGCAGCCCGACGAAGTTCGGTTTAAGGGAGATTTAAAATATTTATAATATGGCACGACCGGTAAGGTTCAATATTCATCCCATTCAGGCCGATATCAAGGACAATATCAGCCTCGCCAATATGCCCGAGGGCTATACCGGCGAAGGGTTTTTTGCGACGCAATTGAGCAGCGTTGTCGGGCTGGCCCGGAAGAACTCGCTCTGGCCGCTGCCTTTTGCTACTTCCTGCTGCGGTATCGAATTCATGGCTACGATGGCTTCACACTATGATCTGGCCCGGTTTGGGGCGGAAAGGCTGGCTTTTTCGCCGCGTCAGTGCGACCTGTTGATGGTCATGGGAACGATCGCCAAGAAAATGGGACCTATTTTAAAGCAGGTATATCTGCAGATGGCCGAGCCGCGGTGGGTGATGGCTGTCGGCGCCTGTGCTGCCAGCGGTGGTATTTTTGATTCGTATTCGGTGTTGCAGGGTATCGACCAGGTGATACCGGTGGATGTGTATGTACCCGGATGTCCGCCGCGGCCCGAAGCCATTCTCGATGGCTTTATGCGGATCCAGGATCTGGTGGGGAGTGAGAGTTTGCGCCGGCGGAATAGCGAACAGTACAGAGCTTTATTACAAGGGTACGGGATACAGTAAAAAACAAGGGGCTCTGCGGCCGGGGGCGGCGGGTCCAGTATTATATGGCATTAACCAACGAGACAATCAAAGAACGGCTGACCGCTAAGTTTGGAGAGCAGCTCACTCATTTTGAAGAGCCTTATGGGTTGTTGACCTTTGAGGGGCCAAAGGATCTTAATCTGAAAGTAATGCAGTTCCTTTATGACGATGAGGAATTGCGGTTTCAGTTCCTGACCGACCTGACGGCGGTCCACTATCCCGACCAGGCCGGCCGGGAATTGGCGGTGGTTTATCACCTGCACAATATGGTCGACAATATCCGTCTTCGTTTCAAGGTGTTCACGGGCAGTGAACAGCCGGATATCTTTACCGCAACGCAACTATATTCCGCTGCCAATTGGATGGAGCGGGAGACTTACGACTTCTTCGGCATCCACTTTGTCGGACATCCGAATCTGAAACGGATACTGAATGTGGATGAGATGGAGTATTTCCCGATGCGGAAGGAGTTTCCGCTGGAGGATCAGACGCGTATCGATAAAGACGACGCGATGTTTGGACGCTAAAACTTTAATCATGAGTGCCGAGCAACATATAAAGCTGCCGGAAGGCAGTATCGAGAAGACCACCACTACGCTGAACCTGGGGCCTACGCATCCTGCCACGCATGGAGTATTCCAGAATATCCTGGAGTTGGATGGGGAGCGGATCGTCAGCGCCGAGCAGACGGTGGGCTATATCCATCGCGCCTTTGAGAAGATAGCCGAACGGCGGCCGCTTTACCAGATCACGACGTTGACGGACCGGCTGAATTATTGTTCATCCCCGATCAATAATATGGGCTGGCATCTGACCTGTGAGAAACTGTTGGGGGTAAAGACGCCGAAGCGGGTGGATTATCTGCGGGTCATCATTATGGAGCTGGCCCGCATCTCCGATCACCTGATCTGTAATTCGGTGGTAGGGGTGGACTCCGGGGCATTCACCGGGTTCCTGTATGTGATGCAGTATCGCGAACTGATCTATGAGATCTATGAGGAGGTTTGCGGTTCCCGGCTGACGACGAATATGGGTCGGATCGGAGGCTTTGAGCGGGATTTTACCAATACGGCATTTACCAAGATCGAGAAGTTTTTAAAGGAATATCCGGCGGTGCAGAAGGAGTTCGAGAATATGTTCAATCGTAACCGGATCTTTATGGAGCGGACGATCGGGGCCGGTCCTATCAGTGCCGAGCGGGCGCTGAATTATGGATTTACCGGGCCGAATCTGCGGGCAGCCGGGGTGGATTATGATGTACGGGTGCACCAGCCGTATTCCAGTTATGAAGATTTTCAGTTCGAAATACCGGTAGGAAGTACCGGGGATTGCTATGACCGGTTTTTGGTGCGGAATGGCGAGATGTGGCAGTCGCTGAGTATCATTGAGCAGGCTTACCGGAAGGTACAGGAGTTTAAGGGCGCCGATGCGGAAGTCTATCATGCCGACGTCCCGCATTATTATCTGCCGCCTAAGAGTGATGTGTATACGAAGATGGAGGCGCTGATCTGGCATTTTAAGATTGTGATGGGTGAGACCGAGATACCCCCGGGTGAAGTTTACCATGCGGTAGAAGGCGGGAATGGGGAGCTTGGTTTTTACCTGATCAGTGATGGGGGGAGGACGCCGTACAGGCTGCATTTCCGCCGGCCTTGTTTTATCTATTATCAGGCTTATTCGGAGATGACAAAGGGGGCGATGTTGAGTGATGCGGTGATTGTGATGAGTAGCCTCAACCTGATTGCGGGGGAGATGGATGCTTAGGAATATTATATTTTATTGACATGATAAAGTTTCCGGAAGAGAAATTAAAAAAGGTGGATGAGATTATCGCGCGGTATCCGGTGGGTAAGCAGAAGAGTGCTATCCTGCCGGTGTTGCACATGGCGCAGGATGAGTTTGGCGGTTGGCTGAGCGCGGAGACGATGGATTATGTGGCCACGTTGCTGAAGCTGGAGCCTATTGAGGTGTACGAGGTGGCGACGTTTTATTCCATGTATAACCTGAAGCCGGTGGGCCGTTATATTTTTGAGGTCTGCCAGACGGGTCCCTGTATGATCAGGGGTTGTGACGAGATCATCGATCATATCAAAAAGCGGTTGAACATTAACGTGGGGGAAACGACGCCGGATGGGCTTTTCACTTTGAAAACGGTGGAATGTCTGGGCGCCTGCGGCTATGCGCCGATGATGCAGCTGGGTAAATATTTCCGGGAGAACCTAACGCCGGAGAAAGTGGATCAGATCATTGAAGAGTGCCGGCAGACGGCGGCGGCTAATAATTAGGGGGCTATGAGCAAAAGAAATTTTCGTATTGTGGTTTTTAGCTTGCTGGGCGCCGGGCTGGTACTGATGGTGATCGGTGCGACGGTGGGCAGTGGGTCGACGAGGACGATCCTGCTGTCATTGACGGGAACGTTTTACCTGGCGGCGGCAATCCAGATCGTGGTGTACCGGACCAGGCCGAAGCTGTTCGATGATAAGTAGCCGGGGGAAACGGGCGGATGATGGGGTGAGGGGCAGATAATATAAACGAATCGTATAGCAATGGGTAGAAAATTATTATTAGAGAAAGCAAATGTTCCGGGTATCCGCGGGTATGAGGTGTATCGTCGGGAAGGTGGGTATCGCAGTGTGGAAAAGGCGTTACAGACGATGACACCCGACCAGGTGACGGAAGAGGTGAAGAAGAGCGGGCTGCGCGGGCGTGGCGGCGCGGGGTTTCCGACGGGTCTGAAGTGGAGCTTCCTGGCAAAGCCGGAAGGCGTGCCGCGTTACCTGGTTTGCAATGCGGATGAGTCGGAGCCGGGCACCTTTAAGGACCGCTATCTGATGGAGTTCCTGCCGCATCTGCTGATCGAGGGCCTTATCGTTTCTTCGTATGCCCTGGGCAGTAAGCTCACCTATATTTATATCCGTGGTGAATATGCGTGGATACTCGATATCCTGGAGCAGGCGATCGCGGAAGCAAAGGCAAATGGCTGGTTGGGCAAGAATATCCTGGGGACGGGTTATGACCTTGAAATTTATGTGCATACCGGGGCCGGCGCGTATATCTGCGGCGAGGAGACTGCCCTGCTGGAATCGCTGGAAGGCAAGCGTGGCAATCCCCGGATCAAGCCGCCTTTTCCGGCTGTAAAGGGGGTGTGGGATTGTCCGACGGTTGTAAATAATGTAGAAACGCTGACGGCGGTGGTGCCGATATTGAATATCGGCGGTGAGGAATATGCAAAGATTGGTGTTGGTAAGTCGACGGGAACGAAGCTGATTTCGGCCTGCGGCAATATCAATAAACCGGGGGTGTATGAGATGGACATGACGATTTCTGTGGAAGAATTTATTTATTCGGACGAATATTGCGGCGGGGTTGCCAATGGCAAACGATTAAAGGCTTGTATCCCCGGCGGGTCCTCGGTGCCGATCCTGCCTGCGAATCTGTTGTTGAAGACGGTCAAAGGAGAAAAGCGGTTGATGAATTACGAGAGTCTTTCCGACGGCGGGTTTGCAAAGGGGTCGATGTTGGGGTCGGGTGGTTTTATCGTGCTGGATGAAGACCAGTGTGTGGTGAAGCATACACTGACGCTTGCGAGGTTTTACCGGCATGAGAGCTGCGGGCAGTGCAGTCCTTGCCGTGAGGGGACGGGCTGGATGGAGAAGATCCTGCGGGCAATCGAGACCGGTAAGGGGAAGAAGAGTGATATCGATCTGTTGTGGGATATCCAGCGGAAGATAGAAGGGAATACGATTTGTCCGCTTGGGGATGCGGCGGCGTGGCCGATAGCGGCGGCGATCCGGCATTTCCGGGACGAGTTCCAGTGGCATGTGGATAATCCGCAGGAGTGTTTGGTGAGAAATTATGGGTTGGCGCACTACGCCGATCCGCTGGTGGCGGTGTAATCGCCACCGCGACGCGAGGGAGGGGCGAAGCCCTGACCGAGCGGAGCAGATATGGGCCCCGGTTAGGCTGCCGAAGGCAGCCGTAGCGGAGCAGCGAGACAGGAACTAAAGTTAGAATGTGAAGATTAAATTTCGGCAAATGATTTAATAAATTGAATGAATCTGATCAAAAACATAGAAATTAAGAATTTCAAGTCCATCCGGCATCAGAAAATAGAGGATTGCCGTAGGATCAATGTTTTTGTAGGGTATCCGAATGTAGGGAAATCAAATATTCTAGAGGCATTGAGTTTGTTTTCAGTAGATAGACCTAATGCTGATTTTTCCTCGTTTGTTAGGATGGAAGACCTAACTACTTTATTCTTCGATGGAAATGTCGAGGAACCTATAGAAGTAAGATTGAACGAGGATAATAGAATTGTAGGAGAGATACTACTTGATAAACTGTTGTTCCATTGGCAACTAGCGGGTGAAGGAGCCTCTTTTGACAAAATGGGCCCTGGGATCCAACAGAAGATATTTGACATTCTGAATTTTGAAAAGAGTGAAGGCAGTGCTTGGATAACTCGGTGGGACTCGATTTTTACGAGACTTGCTCGTTCGACAGATTTTGTCAAAGAGTTAGGCCAAGGATACCTTTCCAGTATTAAAAAATACAGTTTTCATAGAAATACCGTCCATGGTGCTGGTAAATATGATTCTTTGTCCATTCCGGATGGGAATAATATTTTCGATATTATCAGAACTCATAAAACTATAAGCTCTGAAGTTAAGGAGTTGTTTGCGGAATATAATTTGGAGCTATTATATAATTCGACCGAGAAGAAGATGTCCATATTGAAAAGGATAAATAAAGATATCATATTTACTATACCCTATACTTTGGTTTCGGATACCTTGTTAAGGTTGATTTTTTATAAGGCTGCAATTGAAAGCAATAAGGAATCTATTTTACTTTTTGAGGAACCTGAAGCACACATGTTTCCACCTTATATTTCAAAATTTACTGCCGATGTGATGTACGACAATGGGGGAAATCAGTTTTTCATGGCGACGCACAGCCCATTTGTGATAAATGATTTCATGGAAAACTTGAAGAAGGAGGACTATAGTATTTATGTGATCGGCTATAAAAAAGAGACAGGCGAGACTGTAGTCAGAAGGCTTACGGATGAAGAATTGCATGAGATATATCAATTCGGGACTGATTTATATTTGAATCTGGAAAACTATTTGTTCCATGAGCAGCAATAGTTGCATCATCCCGGAATGTTATATTGATTCATGCATGGTAGAAGTTCTTTTATTTACGGATAGGGATCACGTAAACCATCAAAAGGGAAACGGTAATGTAGTGAAAGAGATGAAGGAAAAATTCCAAAATGACTTTTGTTTGGGAATTATAGATGAGGATAGGGAAGATCTTGACTATTTAGGCGAGTTTTCGTTATTAATGGAGACTATATATCTAAAATTGTGGAAACACAATTCGAAGGACCATTATCTGATTCAGGTGAGACCGGTGATTGAGAAATGGATTATGGCTCTTTGTGAGGAAAATGGGATTTTTTTAAGGGAGTTTGGTCTTCCGGAAAATTGGAGGGATTTGACGCGAGTTTCGAAGTCGGTGGCATCTAAAAAAAGGACCAAAGATTTATTCGATTGTTCAAAGAGATGAAGAAGAAGAAAATTGAAACTATCTTGCAATTACAACGCTGGATAGAATATTTAAAGGAGAACAAGTATAACGCAGATATAAATCAGTTGAAAAATGGCTGACGAAAAGAAGTTATTTAAGGTAACGATCGACAATATCACCATCGAGGTGGAGCCGGGGACGAGCATTTTGAATGCGGCCCGGAAGATCGGCGGGGATGTGGCTCCGCCGGCTATGTGCTATTATACGACGTTGAAGGGTAGCGGCGGCAAATGCCGGACCTGTCTGGTGGAAGTGGCAGCGGGCTCTACAGCTGATCCGCGGCCGATGCCAAAGCTGGTGGCCAGCTGCCGGACGAATGTGATGGATGGGATGGTGGTGAAGAATATTACCAGCGACAAGGTGATCGACGCCCGGAATGGGGTGGTGGAGTTCCTGCTGATCAACCATCCGCTGGATTGTCCGATCTGTGATCAGGCCGGGGAATGCAGTCTGCAGGATCTGGGCTATGATCACGGCAAGGAGGGAACGCGCTATGAGTTTGCGCGCCGGACTTTTGAAAAGCATGACCTGGGACCCTATATTCAGCTCCATATGACGCGCTGTATCATGTGCTTCCGGTGTGTGTACACCGCGGACCAGCTGACGGAAAAGCGGGTGCATGGGATATTGGACCGGGGGGATCATGTGGAGATCGCTACTTATATCCAGAAATCGCTGGATCACGATTTTATCGGTAATATCATCGATGTATGTCCGGTGGGGGCGCTGACGGATAAGACGTTCCGGTTTAAGAATCGCGTGTGGTTCCTGAAGCCGGTCGATGCTCATCGCAACTGCAGCCATCCGAAATGCAGCGGTAAGGTGACGTTGTGGTATCGGGGTAATGAAGTGTTCCGGGTCACGGCGCGTAAGGATCAGTGGGGCGAGGTGTATGACTTTATTTGCAATGAATGCCGCTTCGAAAGGAAAGTGACGTCGGATTGGGAGATCGAGGGCCCAACGGTGGTGAGCCGTCATTCGGTAATCTCGCAGGGGCATTATGTAGGGGTGCACCGGCCGCAGGAAGTGTTGTATGATGTGCTGGATGGGCGAAAGCCGCTGCTGTTGATGGATATACATAGCGTGAGCGAGGTGGACAGGCCGGAGATCGATTTGTCGAAGATACAGGGGCCGGCGCATTCGACGGATTTTGAGCCCCATGAGGCCAGGGGTATGGACGCTACTTCGCAGGCGGGAAATCCATGGAGTTCGGGGAAGGCGGTGGAGAAGTGAGGGGTGCGGGGGAAAGAGGTGGAGAAGTGAGGGGTGCGGGGAAGGCGGAGCAGAAATAAACGGACCAATATAAATCACCACTAATGCATTTGACTTTACTTGCTGTTGACTGGGTTTTATTGATTGAGAAAGCTGTCCTGATTTCAATCATCCTGGCCGTTTCGCTGCTGGTGGCGATGTATGAGACCTGGGCGGAGCGAAAGGTGGCTGCGCTTATGCAGGATCGGCGGGGGCCGAATCGGGCTGGGCCGGGTGGCCTCTTCCAACCCCTGGCGGATGGGCTGAAATTATTTATGAAAGAGGAGATTATTCCCAAATCGTCGAACCGCCTGCTGTTTGTGCTGGGGCCGGGTCTGGCGATGCTGACGGCGATGATGACGAGTGCGGTTGTCCCGTGGAGCAGTCATCTCAATATAGGCGGGCGGCATGTCTCCCTGCAGATCGCGGATGTGAATATCGGCATCCTTTATATTTTTGGGGTGGTAAGCATGGGCGTTTATGGGGTGATGATCGGCGGGTGGGCGTCGAACAATAAATTTTCATTACTGGCGGCGGTGCGGGGCGCGTCGCAGATCATCTCTTATGAACTGGCGATGGGGCTGGCGATCATCTCGCTGCTGATGATCACGGGCAGTCTGAGTCTGAAGACGATCGTAGAGCAACAGCAAACGGGACATTATTATATTCTGTTACAGCCGCTTGGTTTCCTGATCTTCCTGGTTTGTGCTTTTGCGGAGTGTAACCGAACGCCTTTCGATCTTTCGGAGGCGGACAGCGAGTTGAATATGGGTTTCCACCTGGAGTATTCCTCCATGAAACTAGGTTTCTATCTTTTTGCGGAATATGTGAATGTGTTTATCAGCAGCGCGGTGATGGCGACGCTGTATTTTGGCGGATACGATATCCCCTTTGTGGATGACGCGTCGCTGGCTGAGCGGTGGGGTCAGAATACCGTGGCGGGATTGGAGGCGTTGACCTTTTTTGTGAAGATTGTGCTTTTTATCCTGTTCTTTATGTGGGTGCGGTGGACGATTCCCCGCTTCCGTTATGACCAGTTAATGAAGCTGGGGTGGAAGATCCTGATCCCGCTGGCGCTGATCAATATGCTGGTGACGGGTTTCGTGATATTGGTGCGCCATAATGGGTGGCCGTTTTAAGTTTTTGGTGGATTCGTTGGAGAAAAATATTTTTGCGAACATTAAAATTGGAATATGCAAGCGTTAACGAGCAGGGCTAAAGCGGTGGATCGCAAGCCGATGACGATGTGGGAAAGGATGTACCTGCCGGCGATTGCCAAGGGCATGTCGATCACTTTCGGGCATATGTTCAAGAAGCGGCCCACGGTGAACTATCCGGAGAAGACGCGGCCTTTCAGCCCTGTGTTCCGCGGGCTGCATGTGTTGAACCGGGATGAAGAAGGACGTGAACGTTGTACGGCCTGCGGGCTTTGCGCGGTTGCCTGTCCGGCGGAGGCGATTACTATGGAGGGGGCCGAGCGGCTGCCGGGGGAAGAGAATTTGTACCGGGAGGAGAAATATGCGGCCAAGTATGAGATCAATATGCTCCGTTGTATCTTCTGCGGACTTTGTGAAGAGGCTTGTCCGAAGGATGCGATATACTTGTCGGAGACGTTTGCGCCGGCGAATTATACGC
>Ga0302179_10002610_pt1 | contig 10502 bp, 13 predicted proteins | sample I_Palsa_E3_1_FD_198788 | JGI IMG/M metagenome (GOLD analysis project Ga0302179, IMG submission 198788) | Peat permafrost microbial communities from Stordalen Mire near Abisko, Sweden - I_Palsa_E3_1 | ecosystem: Environmental > Terrestrial > Soil > Palsa > Peat permafrost | place: Sweden...
CTGCACATGGTAGTCGTCGGGGGAGGTCCCACAGGAATTGAATTTGCCGCCGAATTACAAGACTTCTTCAAAGAAGATCTAGAAAAATGGTTCCCTGAAATTGCCGACAAATTCAAAGTCACTCTCGTTGAAGCCCTGCCGTCAGTCCTTCCTTCGTTCTCCAAATCCCTCATTGACGTATCTCCCTCCGATCGTGCGTGGCTAACAGCAGTATACCGAATCTACTTTCCGTGAAGAACATATCGAATTGCATACGCAGACGATGGTGAAAGAGGTCAAGGAGAAGACAATCGTGGCATCAGTGAAACAAGCCAATGGAAGTTCAATAATCCAAGAGATTCCTTACGGGTTACTTGTGTGGGCAACTGGAAATGCACCACGATCTCTAGTCAGAGATCTCATCCAGAAAATTCCCGCTCAAACCGGATCCCGTAGAGGTCTTCTCGTCAACGATTTCCTCGTGGTCGAAGGTTGTGAAGGGATATGGTACTTGTCCAGTCCTCTCCATATTGACTGTTTAGGTCGCTCGGAGACTGTGCGGCTACGAAATTTGCGCCAACAGCTCAAGTTGCATCTCAACAGGGAACATACCTGGCTCGATTATTCAACACAATGTCCCATACCCATGCCCTCGAAACCGAGATTGCGAGCTTGAAAGCGAAACCTCAAACTCCCGAAATAAAAGCTGCGGTCGAGTCGAACGTCAAACAACTCTCCAAAGTCAAACTCATGAAACCTTTTGCATACTCCCACCAAGGTCGGTTCTAGCATCTTTCTTCCCACCCCACCTGATGCTGATCTGCTAGGTTCATTGGCGTACATTGGAAGTGATAAGGCGGTTGCAGATTTGCCCTTCGGCTGGGCAGGTGGGAATGTTGCAGCAGGTGGACAATTGACCTACTATTTCTGGAGAAGCGCCTATTTGAGCAAACTTTTCAGTCTCAGGAATCGGACGTTAGGTACTGTCCTTGATCAAAGATGAGAGTGTTAATAATAGTGGCATTGGATTGGATTAAGGTCAAGGTTTTCGGACGGGATATTTCTCGTGCTTAGGATTGAAGTGATGATATTGAATAGGACATATTGCTCATGTTTGGGTGCACTTGGACGTGGGAAGCTCATGTAGTTAAATGGATTCATGAAACATCACTAGAATTCTCAGTGAATATCGACTCCATCAGATAATTCTCGAGTCTCTATGCGATTGATAGTCTTTATCTAAGTATACACTAACATTTTCTTGATGCTGAAGATTATCGGGTATCCTAAACACTTTCTGCGCTTGCTGAACTCTCAACCGGCTCTTTCGGTAATCTATTTCTTCTCAGCTCTCTACCCCCTGCCCATCCCAACCATTTCTTAGTGTTCGGTCCTCTGCACATCAAAAAGACCACATTAAGCCCAATCCAACCACAACTTAATGCACCCGTTGCTCTATACCCTCCCTCTGTATACACCTTTGTCCCAAGCTTCGATCCCATTGCTTGTCCTAGAATTAGTCCCGCAAAGCGAAAAGATGGTGTACCGATGAAAAGAAAGATGATATAGCAGGCGTTAAGTCTTGCACGTGCGAGATCACTGATCGCAAAGACGCGCATCTGGTTGGAAACTTGCTGCATCTGTTGACCTATGTCGAGAAAGAAGATTGCTAGTATGACGAATGCGACATTGACTGTGCCGCCTCCTGTCACTAGAATTTGTCCTGATCCTTGAATACAGATACCGATCAACACTCCCGTCCACGGTATCAGCCGATCAACGTAACGTCCGACGAGGGGTACTGTGCAGACTCCCAAGATCCCAACCAACCCGAACAATCCAATCACCAAACTACGGTCAAATGTGACAGGAGACAGCGTACCTGGAGTATAAGTAAGGTTCGTTGCCGAGCAGGAAGGTAAGAGTAGTCCAAAATGAAGCAAATACACAAGAGGACAACATGCCGTTCAAGCACGCTTGAACCAATACCGGCTCGGTAAGCATGAATTTTCCCATCGTGTACAGAATCTGATGGTACTTGAGATTTCGTTGTTTTGGAGGAAAGTCGGGAAGTGTGAAATATAATATGATGAAGATGACAGATTGTAAGCCCACTGCCATCCAATATATGTTCCTCCAGTGGACAAAATTTGAGATTGTTCCGGCGAGAACTCGAGCGAAGAGTAAACCGAGAAGGAGTCTAAGTTAGAATACCCAGAGAGGGGGATGTACCCGCTTAGAACGATGGCTGTGCATTGTGCACGTTTCTCAGGAGGCGCCAGGTCGGCTGTTAGGGGTAACAGAATCTGAGGAGTAACCTTCAATTAGATGATTTCTTGATGGGATGTACAGAAATGAAACCAATTATGAAGCTAAGTGCTTCGAAGGCGGTCAGACTGTTTGTCGTCGCCAATCCGACACTTAACACTGCACCCGTAATACACAGTAACAGAATCAATGGTCTCCGCTTCACTAAATCTCCCAATGGCGAAACAAGTAAGAGAGCGCCCGCATATCCCGCCTGCGTCAACGACGGCACATTGGAAATCTTATCGTACGTCACACCAAACGTATCCGACAAATGAATCAATATAGGTTGATTGTAATAAAGATTCGCCACCTAAAATCAGACTCTTCCAGGGACGCGGGGTATACCGTGAACGTAGAAGCAAATCCAAAGAGTATATTTATGGCGAGATTGAATTTGAAAGGTTTTGTCGGAGTGATCCGACATCTTGCGGGAATGGGTAGGAACCCGAAATTGACCTTTGTTTCCCTCGTTGAGAGGGTCGATATCGCGTCGTCTTCGACTCCACCGAATTTCCCCTCGGGGATATCCCCGGCTGATTCGGGAACAGTAATGTCCGTCCCCGAGTCGAGTTTTTCTCGGATTACCAGCGAAGGCTGAATGACTCCCTCGTCGACAGTCGACTTGGCCACCTCGTCAGGCTTATTCTGGGCCATCTCAATCACCGGTGTTGTCTTCGTGCAGTCGCAATGCTCATGGAGGACTATATTGAGAGTGGGGTGCAGTAATTAGTAAAAGATGTCACCATTCTCGATAATGCAGGTATGAGCGGCGGCGGGTGTCTCGGCAGGCTTTATCCGAAAAAAGGGGCAGCTTCCGAAGCCCTGTGGCTTGGGAACCCTCGAAAGCGGGTTGGTTGAGGGAAAGTTTTGGCGCGGATCCTTGCTGTGGACCTGAAATCAATCAAGGCACTTATCGCGGCTGAACAATGTTGCATCGAGTGTCGGTGGTCAGCGCTCGTATTCCCTTCAAAAGTGCTGGGAGCAGGATACAATGGAGATGCTTAACGACTGCAAACCAGACTATTCCTCTTGCGTACGATCTCCATCTTCCTCCCTCGAAGGAGAAATACTCGCCATCACAATCAATCCCTGCAATCATTCTGATGCACGGTGTATGGGTCCCACTATGGCAATTGTCTGATATCGAAGCTCTTTGGATCCAAGACATCACTTCGATCACTTTCTAGACGACTAGCAGAATCGATATCGACACAAGTATACACTCTCGATCTGCGCAACCACGGCGAATCAACGAAAGAAGGGGCCGTACCACATTCCTACGAACTCATGGCGGGTGACGTAGAGCGATTCATCCAAGACCACAATCTGGATAATATTGTTCTAGCAGGCCATTCAATGTAATTCACAGAACAATGTATTGACTAACTTTAGGGGCGCAAAAGTAGCGTTATACCTCTCGTTAACGAAACCTGAAATCCCGAAAGCAATCGTTTCGATGGAAAACGCGCCAATTTCAAGTCGTTTATCACCAACGTTTAAAAAATACGTAGAAGCAATGAAAGCCATCACCGACGCAAAACTGACCAAACGAAAAGACGCAGAAGATCTTCTCGCAAAATACGAAGAGGTCCCCCCCTCCTCCAATCCGCGACGAAAGAAAGCTTACACCTGCAGGACAGAGGAGTCCGACAATTTCTTATGACGAATTTACTACCAACATCTCCCCTGACATTCCGCATCCCAATCGACATCCTCTCCTCCTCGCTCGAAAGTCTAGGCGGCTTCCCCCTTGAATGTACCGAAGCCTCTTGTCCCTCATTCGACAATCCCGCGTTGTTCATCCGAGGCACGCAGAGCGGGTATATCCAGCCGAAACATCTTCCTACGATGGAGCGGATGTTTCCGCGACTGCAGGTCGTGGAGTTAGATGGAAGTCACTGGATACATGTCGATCAGCCTGAGGGTGTGCATCAAAATATGTAAACCCCCTTCCCCCCCACCCCCCCTGTTGCCCTGGGTATGTGGAGCTAAGTGTTAGCACAAAGTTTGTAAAGGAGTTGCAGGGATGACGTAGAGAGCATGACGTGGGCGTTGGGTAGGGATAAGCGATAGACACGGTAGATGAAACAGGGGTAATTAGGATTCCGATAGCAGGTTTTTTCCGCTGTCCGTGCACAGGTATATATATTTGAAATGAAGCCCCGCATGTTCATTCAGGCTTCTCATCGCCATGAGGAAAGAACTACTTGATGTACACCTTGCCATTTCTACCAAGTTTGATATACATAGTCGTTGATTTCTCCACCGAGTACCCCAGATGCCAAGAAACGAAAGGGTCTCCTCTCCCATCTGAACCTATTAACAGCTAGTACCCCTTCTCTGGCGGCTCACCTAACGTATGTAATTTAGTTCCATGAAAGCGATGACACGCCATCTAAGGCGAACAAGCAAAAAGCGTCTCCCGTCCCCAAATGGTCCGACGAAGAGCTCAAACAGCTCTGTGACCTCAAAGAACAAGGTCTAGATTGGCCGTACCTAGTCTCCCAAACGTGTAATCTAATTATAATCACAGGACCATCAAGACCCATTTCCCTGGCCGTGCCATGAAGACCGTGCAAAATACATGGTCAAAGAAACGAAAGATGGTTGGGGAAGTGTTTACTCCTCAGAAGGTGCGAGTTCCCTGGTGAGATGGTGTTGATTGTAGGATTTAGAGTTGAAAGTCGCGATGGAGAATTTCGAGAAGAGGAAGTGGGAACTTGTTGGGAAGGATATTGAGATGACTGGAGAGGGGTGTAAGCGCCGCGCAACGGAGTTGGGTTTCTCTTTCAATTAAGTCGTCATCTCATACATTCAGTATAGTGCCCTTCATTACTTTTGTGTCTATCTCAGGGATGCGGGAATGGATTCTTGATATGTATTCTCTAGTCATTGAACCTTTTTTTCATGAACGTATGCTTGCTACTATTCGACTCCTTCAAGCAGCGCCAAGGAATCGAATCCCGGACAAGTTTTCGTAATTCCGTTATGTCAGATGGACGTGCAGAGACGATTCCAGATTTGATGACCACGTGCGGGGCGACAGTTTGATGAGGGGCGTCGATCCCCACAAGTGCCCACGCTGCGACGACTCGAGCATAAATACATATCTGCTTCACACAGCAATGCTCCCACAACAACACGCGCCACATGCCTCCCACAGAGGTTCTCCGTCACCGGGATGTCTACGCAGCCATCGCCCCCGAAACCTACCGCCCTTCTGAATTCAAAGACAAAGTAATCCTCATCACCGGCGGCGGCAACGGCCTAGGCAAAGCCGCGGGCCTGGCCTTCGCACAACTAGGCAGCCAGATCTGTTTCGCCGATATCCTTGGCTTGGATGCCGTCTCTGCGGCCGAAGAAGCCACGAAACGGTTCGGTGTAAAGGCCATTGGCGTGGAAATGGATGTTACCAAGTTGGAGGACAATGAGCGACTTGTGAGGACCGTGGAGAGGGAGTTGGGGGAGGTGGATTGTGTGGTGTTCTCGGCGGTGAAGGCTAGGTGGGATACACTCGAGGTTAGTACGAGTGAGGATTGGTGGAGTGTGATGGAGGTTAATGTCAAGGGACCAGTGGACTTGACCAGGTTGGTTTTGCCGAGTATGTTGAGACGGAATACGGGGACTCTCATTTATCATGCGTCAAGGGTATGTTGTCCCTCCCCCGGCTTCTAAGTTGATGGACGTTGATGTCAGGGCGGGACGATGGATCTAGCGTGGACAGCGTCGTATGCAGTATCGAAAGCAGCGCTGATAAGATTCGCAGGAAGCATGCAAGCAGACCACAAAGACACCAATCTGCGCTTCTATTCCACGCACCCCGGATCCGTCCCCTCCAAGATCTCGATCGTAGAAAACGTGACCACCGAACTCGTCAGGGAAAAGAGACCCGAGATTCCCAACTTCATTAATACCGTGTTGGCGGACTTTTTGGATGCCACGCCCGAATTGTCCGCGTGGACATGTTGCTTCTTGTTCAGTGCCAAGGTATGTCTTCGTGTGAGATAGAGGCTGATTGTAGGCGATACCGCTGAGGGGAAAGTTCATTGATTGTAATCATGATATTGGGATGGTTCTGGAGAATTTGACGCAAGTTGAGGAGAAGCGAATGTATGAATTGAAAGTGGACAGGTTCGCCGAAGTGGCGAGTAACGCCGAAATTGCAAGTAAAAAACGACCGAGGGAAGAAGACCCCTGAAAACTAATCAGTACGCTATGACTGCCATGCATATGATCTATTTTTTCCCCAATTCCAGTTCCTTGACCCGTCTCTTGATTCCAGCAACATTTTTTCCCAACTCCCGAGCCGCAGCAGCATATTTCTCATTCTCATACCTCTGCAGAAAAACCCTCAGTTTGGCGTCCTAACGTCATCAACTCCAGCCACCACGCGGAGAGCGGTACATCTTCCGCCGAGAAGGTATCCCTAAGCACTCTAGTGCAAAGTTGGTATCTCTTCTTGATAGTCTCAGCAGTTTGATCAGGATAATAATTCGCGATTTCCCTACGATTAGGAAGACCATCAAAAGACCAAAACCGCCACGTCTTGTGCTGAGAAATCAGACTTGATATTTTGGCGTGGTCGGTGGAAATCGTGGGATCCGATTCAAGGGTCACTTTGACCTTCTTCGCACGCGGCGGTGCACTCAGATTCTCGTCCTTCGTCTCTTTGCAAAGGTCTCTGTCATCGCTCTTCCGTTTATTCATACTCTCTCAAGTCAGGCAGCCAAAAGCCTCAAGAGCGAAGAATCTGATTCATTGACACTTGTTGTTGCGTAGTATGACAAGCATTGTGCAAGGGATGAAACACACCACGTTTTGATCAGATCAAGAAATTAAATTTATGCATCATTTGGTCATCTGCCACCACTCCCGCGGGGGTGCAAGGGCCCCCTGACGACAAGCTAATTTTAGATGTCATGCGCTTTGAAATTAGATATCGAAAAACGGCCACCACGCTCTTAAAAGCCTTTGCGCCCCCAAAGCCTTCGTATTCCTCGTAAAGCCGCCTCAAGGAAATGAAGAAAGAGGGATATTAAACCAATCGATCTTTGGAGCCTGTTCCGGACGAAGGAACAATTTGGCCAGCTGCAGGCCGTGGCGTCCCTAGCAGACCGGCCACATGGAATCCCACCTCATTTCCCCTCTTAAAAGCATCTGTCCATAGATGTGTAAAAGATAATCTAAGATCCAGAGATATCTCCTATCTTCCACACACACGTCCACAAGCACTTGAGTGAGATGCTTTTAACAGCGTGGTTCGCGTCGTTGTTAGTGTCAGTATCGTTCGCGGGAGAAGTATGTGTTCCGCCGATCGCGAAAGTCTCGATCAAACACGACAAGTATAAATATATCTCGCTTGTGGGAAAGGGGTACTACCCGTCTGATGCGAGGGATATGTTTGGGGACACGGCCGGGGGATGGGGGTCAGGGATTGCGGCTGATGTGAAGAGTTGGAAGAAGCGTTCTGATGGGGTCTATGAGGGAACTTTATATACATTGCCTGACAGAGGCTGGAACGCAAATGGTACTACCTCTGACTTGCTTGCTTCTTTGTGGGCTAGTCTACTCTGGCTTCTTTGGTTGCTCCACTGGGACAGAAGGTAATACGTTCGTGCAGGGACTGTAGATTACCCGGCAAGGATACATACTTACAAAATCGAGTTCAATCCTTATTTTGGGACGACGCCTGTCGATGGAGATCAATTAGTCTACACCTATCTCGATTCCCTCATCTTATACGACAATCGAGGAGTCCTTACTACAGGGTATACTTTGTCTGTCTACATGTATAAATAATTTAGATTGGATGCAGATTTTACGCTTCCTGCGGCAGATGGGTTCCCAGTCTTACCAGCCGCCCAAGCTCAAGACGGAACACTCAAACTCGCCCTGGACTGTGAAGCCCTTGTTCTCCTTCAAGATGGCACATTCTGGATTTCCGACGAATATGGACGTACCTTTCTCTCCCTCTAAGAGTTAACCACCTAGCCAACGCATACCATTTCTCTGCCGATGGGATCCTCCTCGAAGTCATCATCCCGCCCGCAGCATTCATCCCCATCCGCAAGGGGATCAAATCCTTCTCATCCGACAACCCCCCCATCTTCTCCCCCAACATGCATCCCGTGCCCGCAAACCCCACCACAGGCCGACAAAACAACCAAGGCTTCGAGGGAATGACGGTTTCTCCTGACGAGAAGTTCTTGTACCTTCTGCTCCAGAGTTCTACGCTCCAGGACGGCGGGACAACTACCACGAGGCGGAATACAAGGTTACTGGAATGGGATTTGAAGAAGAAGAAGTTCAGTGGGGAGTGGGTTGTCCAGTTACCGGTGTTTAAGGACGAGACTGGGGCGACGAAAGTTGCTGCGCAAAGTGAGCTGCATTTTCTGGATAAGGATCGGTTTTTGGTTCTTGCGAGGGATTCGGGTCATGGCTTCGGTCAACCTGTTTCGGCTTCCAATTATCGTCATGTCTGGCCCCTTGCACCCACCTCGTAAATGAGATTCACTGCTTATAATAGATCGATATCATCGATATCTCAGAAGCAACAAACATCATAGGCACAAAATTCGATAACCCAGCCAACCCAGTCGCCCCAAATGGGGTCCTCAACCCAGCCGTCAAACCAGCCCAATATTATCCATTCATAGACTTCAATCTCAACTCACAACTGTCCAAATTCCATCTCATCAACGGAGGCCCTCTGAACGGACCGGGCCTCCTGAACGAGAAATGGGAGAGCATCGCCCTGCTCCCGACCTTCAGAAAGAAGAATGAGTTTTTCTTGTTGAGCGTCAAGTATCCCCCCCCCGGAGTGGGATGGAGTAGTTGACGTTTAGTGATAATGATTTCGTCACCCAGAATGGGTTTTTTAATTTCGGGGAGACGACGTATAAAGATCCTTCGGGGTTGGATTTCACGGTTCAGTCGCTCGTGTTCCTCGTGGAGCTTTAATCCATGAGCCTGCCACGGGTAACCGGGAGAATGTTCTCATTTTCCGTGTCGGAAATGGTGGTGTCTTATAGTGATCCTTGGGATTCGGAACGGACAGAGCATTCGTATTAGTTGATGTAAATGGTGCAATCACACGTATATCCCAATTTCTCGGCTTCAGCTCCGTGTGGGGGAATTACAGCCGCCATGAAACTTATGGCCAGGGACAACTCTCTGTTCAAGTGACCTTCTGCGATTTACCTCGATCGGGTCGAAATCGCTTGGAAATTCCTTTCACGGTTAGAATTCATCGTATGTAGATATGAGACACTGTAACACAAAGAAAGAGTCATACTATAACCCCTGTTTCGCGGCCCCGGGCGTGCCGCCGGCGTTTAAGTTCGCGATCAGCGTCCCGGCACGTGCACCAATCACCTTATCCGAAGCCGATCAAATCCTGTCCAACCGTTTCATCGGAATCAGTCATGCTTGCTTGCCGGACGTCTACCAACAAGAGCTTCAAGGTGACTCAATCCACGCAACATTTACGATTGTCCTTCATATAACCTGCACAGCCAAGCTGAGCGAAGGATAAAGAGCAAGTATACACGGCACGATGAGCTGTGATTCTGTGTGGGATGGGAATGACTTTAGTCCGTGCTTTCAAGAGAGGTCGTTTGGGTTCTTGGGGATTGTGAGCTGATGATAGATACCTCAAGGCTGTGATTCCATTGATATATATTGGAAGTTCGCTGGCTGTTCTGTTATTGACGTATACGTATACCAGTCTCCAATCATACTATCGGAACTACCGATTACGATCAAATGCACCGAGACTACTTGCGACGACCGACGATGAATCAATCATTTCGGACGATGAAGTCTTTCTCGGAGACGACAGTGACGGAGATAACAGCGAATCGACTCTTATTGGTTCACTCCCGCAAAACACCAAGGTCGACATAATAGAAGACAAACCAGCGTATGAACGAGTATGGGTCGCCGCCGAAATAACCTTTATCCTCGGCCAAGTGGGCTTGAGTATTTTATCAATCATCAAGGGCGACGGTTGGCGGAGTATCGCTGTTGCAGGACATGTTCAGTGGGTTTACCTGTTGATCATTGCTCTGTTGCGGTTCATGGGGACGAAGAGGACAAAGAGGACGAGAAGTTTGTGGTATCATTCGATGTCGATTTACTTGTTTTCTTGGCCTGTGGCGTTTCTTCGGCTTAGATCTGCTGTGTTGAAGCAAACGGATTTGAGTGTTGAGATT
>Ga0302179_10002616_pt1 | contig 10497 bp, 7 predicted proteins | sample I_Palsa_E3_1_FD_198788 | JGI IMG/M metagenome (GOLD analysis project Ga0302179, IMG submission 198788) | Peat permafrost microbial communities from Stordalen Mire near Abisko, Sweden - I_Palsa_E3_1 | ecosystem: Environmental > Terrestrial > Soil > Palsa > Peat permafrost | place: Sweden: Abisko...
AGATCGCCGGTATACCCCGTGCGCGAAATATCCACTGAAACGCCAGCAATCTTCCCATGCGTCACGCGAAAATACTTCAGATTCGCAATGTCCGCCTCGGCCACGGACTTCAGCAGCTTCGCCGAGGTCGGCCCCTGCAGCGCCAGCGCCGCGGTCTTCTCCGAGATATCTTCCACCTGCACATCCATGTTCAGGCCATTCTGCCGGAACCAGCGCAGGCTCGGGTCGGCCGCCGTCCAGCGATAGACATTTTCCTCGAGGCGCGAAACGGTTCCATCATCGATGACCTTGCCCTCTTCATCGCACCAGCAGCAATAAATCACCTGCCCCACTTTCACCTTGTTGATGTCGCGCGTGATCACCCGGTTCACTAACCGGGTCGCGTCCTTGCCGGTAACCAAATATTTGTACAGCGGCGAAATATCGATCAGCGCCGCCGCATTGCGAATTGCGTTGTACTCGTGCTCGTGATGCACCTCATACACGCTGACCGTGTAGTATCCCGACCACTCGCGGTAATTCAAGCTCTGGCAAAGCGGAAATGTTCTCTCGTGAAACGCAGTTCCAATGGGCAATGAAGTGGCCTCGAAAAAGTTAAGGTCGAAGTCGCATTATACGCCGGAACCCTTATCGAATGAGTCATCCCGAAGGCCCGCGTTTTCCACCAGCGGGCCGAAGGATCTCCCTCAAATCGGCTCTATGTTCATTCGTCACAGAAAGCGTCAACCCTACTGCGCTAAACAAGAACGATGCGCCCTCCCAAACAATTCTTCGTCTACATCATGACCAACGGACCGAAGTCCGCCGTCCTTTACACAGGCATCACAGGCAAACTCCCTTACCGGGTCTGGCAGCATAAGAACAAACTTGCTCCCGGATTTACCAGCCGATACAACCTCACCCAACTCGTTTACTACGAGCGTTTCTTCTATCCAGATGCCGCCATCGCACGCGAAAAGGAAATAAAGGGCTGGCGGCGGAGTAAGAAGATAAAGATCATCGAATCGATGAATCCGCAATGGGATGATTTGGCGAAGGACTGGGGCAACGAGTACAAGCTTGACCCCGCAGCAGCAGAGCGAGGGGATATCCCTCGCCCCGCTGGAGAAAACGCGGGGCTTCGGGATGAGGTCACCGAAACGGAACTGAAATTTGATTGAACGGAAAGTATGCTGCGTCATCCCGAGCGCAGCCGTTCTTCAGGCGGAGCGAAGGATCTCCGGCGCGCACCGGCCGTGCGCGCCGCGATTACACTCGAACTGACAAGACAAGCATCCAGCCCGACAACGGCCCGACGAGCGAGAGGAGCCACAATTTTGAGCCTCGCCAGGCAGCGATAAGCGCCGCCGGAATTGCGCAGGTCATGATTCCGACGAACGCCACATCGATGTAGACGGAATGCTGCGGGCCTAGTGGCGCCCGAACATAAATCTGGAATGCCAGCGAGAACACGATGCCGGCGATCCCAAACCAGTTCATCTGGAACAGTCGCTTCATGGCAAGATAATCCAGGGTACGCCTCTTGGCCCCGATTTTGCAGACAAAACTCCCCATTCCCGATAGAATAACGCTTCGGCTCGCAACCATGCGCTTCCTCATCCCAATCCTGTCGAATGTCCTCCGCAGCTGGAGCGTCCTACCCAGCGGCCTCTAATACGCGCGCCCCAAAACTGCGCTAGTATTTCTTCGCAACACCCTCAACCAGCAGGCTAACCGCTAAAGGCTAAGAGCTTATGGCTACTTCATACGACGTAATCGTAATCGGCGGCGGCCACAACGGCCTGGTCAACGCCGCCTACCTGGCCCGCGCCGAAAAGAAAGTTCTGGTTCTCGAACGCCGCCACATTCTCGGCGGCGCGGCCTGCACCGAAGAAGTCTTTCCCGGCTTCAAATTTTCCGTGTGCTCGTACGTAGTCTCGCTGCTGCGCCCGGAAATCATCCGCGACCTCGACCTTCCGCGCCACGGCCTCGAAATCCTCCCGCTCGATGGCACCTTCACTCCCATGCCCAGCGGCGATTACCTCTGGCGCGTGAACGACCATGGTAAGACTCACCGCGAAATCGCCCGCCACTCCCGCGTCGACGCCGAGGCCTACGACGAATTCGGCAAAGCCATGCAGGCCATGTGTCGCTTCGTGAAACCGATTCTCAGCATGGTGCCGCCCGACCCCAACACGCTCAATCCCCGCGAACTGATGAAGCTCCTTTTCATCGGTCGCCGCTTCCAGGGCATGTCGAGCTACGACAAGTACAACCAGGTCCAGCTCATGACCATGAGCGCCATCGATTTCCTCGATCAATGGTTCGAGACCGACGTGCTCAAGGCAACGATGTCAGCCTCCGGCATCATCGGCACATTCCTCGGCGTGCGCTCGCCCGGCACGGCCTACGTTCTGCTCCACCATTACATGGGAGAAATTGACGGCGCATTCCGTGCCTGGGGCTTCGCCCGCGGCGGCACCGGTGCAATTTCAAATGCCATCGGCGACGCCGCTCGCGAGGCCGGAGTCGAAATCCGCACCCAGGCCGCCATCGCGAAAATCATCGTCAAAGATGGCAAAGCCAAGGGCGTAGTCCTCGCTAACGGCGATGAAATCTACGCCGACACAGTTTCCTCCAGCGTCGATCCCCGCCTCACCTTCAACAAGTTCATCGAAGCCGAGCATCTGCCCGCCGACTTCCTCGAAGACATCAACCGCTTCAAGTACCGCGGATCGTCGGGAAAAGTAAACATGGCGCTCGACGCGCTTCCGAACTTCAAAGCCATTCCCGGACCAGGCGCTCACCTGCGCGGCGCCATCTCGATTTCTCCTTCAGTCGAATACATGGAGCGCGCCTACGACGACGCCAAGTACGGCAACTTCTCGCGAAAGCCTTACATTGACATGGTCATCCCGTCGCTCACCGATCCTTCCGTTGCGCCACCTGGCAAGCACGTGCTCTCCTGCTTCGTGCAGTACGCGCCCTACAAGCTTCGCCCGGGCCTCAACTGGGACAATGAAAAAGAAGCGTTCGGAGATACCGTAGTCAACACCATCGCCGAATACGCGCCCAACATCAAAGACATCATCCTGCACCGGCAAGTCATCACTCCGCTCGATCTCGAACGCGAGTGGGGACTGAGCGAAGGCAACATCTTCCAGGGCGAACTTTCGCTGGAACAGCTTTTCTTCCTGCGTCCCGCGCCGGGTTATGCGCGCTTCCGCACCCCAATCAAGAATCTGTACATGTGCGGCTCGGCCACGCACCCCGGCGGCGGCATCATGGGTGCGCCCGGCCGCCTCGCCGCGTTAGAAATGCTAAAAGATCTCGGAGGAGCCGCGTAACATGCAACCCCGTTGTCATCCTGAGCGACGATTGTTCTTCACGCCCCAAGCGCGAAGAACAAACGCAGTCGAAGAGCTTGCCCTGAGCTTGTCGAAGGGACCCCTACGCCCGAACCCCCACTCGGCCGCCGCAAGGCGTTCTCCCCGTGCACCCGGGAATTTCACCATATGAACACAAATGGAAAAAGCGTACGCGATATCCTCATCATCGGCGGCGGCCACAACGGCCTGGTCACCGCCTTCTACCTCGCCAAAGCCGGATTCAAACCTCTCATTCTCGAGCGCCGCACACAAATCGGCGGCGCCGCCATCACCGATGAATTCCACCCCGGCTTCCGTTGCTCCACGCTCGCGCACACCGCTGGCCCCATTCGCCAAGACATCGTCCGCGACATGCAACTGGAAAAAAATGGCCTGAGGTTCATCACCCCGGAAACCTGCGTCACCGCGCTCTCGCCCGACGGCCGCGCCCTCTCGCTCTATCAGGACGAATGCAAATCTGCGCAAGCCATCGCCGCCTTCTCCCAAAAAGACGCAACCAAATATCCCGAGTTCAACCAGTCTCTGGGAAAAATCAGCAAAGTAATCGCGGAAGCGCTCGCCACTACTCCACCGGACATCGACCACCCCAGCGGCGGAGATCTCTGGAGCATGCTCAAAACCGGCCGCGCCCTCCGCAACCTCGGCAAGCGCGATATGTACCGTGTCCTGCGCTGGGGCCCCATGGCCGTAGCCGACCTGGTCGCGGAATATTTCGAGACCGAATTATTACGCGCAGTCATTGCCGCTCGCGGAATCTTCGGAACTTTTCTCGGCCCATGGTCGGCAGGCAGTAGTTTGCAATTGCTGATTCGCGCGGCAGGCGATTCTCATCCCGCAGGCTCAGCATTTTTCGCCGCCGGCGGAATGGGCTCACTCACCGAAGCCATGGCTTCAGCCGCGAAAGCCGCCGGAGTGGAAATTCGCACCGCCGCCGAAGTCATCGAGATTCGAGTCAAAGACGGCGCTGCCACCGGCGTGCTGCTCTCTACCGGCGAAGAAATCAACGCCAATGCGGTAATCTCCAACGCCGATCCCAAACGCACGCTGCTCAAGCTGACCGATCCCACCCATCTTTCACCCGACTTCGTGCAGAGGTTGCAGCATTACCGCGGCAACGGCACGGTCGCAAAGGTCAACCTCGCTCTCTCCGGCCTGCCGAATTTCAGTGCCTTGAAAAACGGAGACGGCAGCGCTCTGAAAGGACGCATTCACATTGGCCCCGAGATCGATTATCTCGAGCGCGCCTTCGACGAATCCAAGTACGGCAACTTCTCCCGCCAGCCCTATCTCGAAGCCACCATCCCATCGCTGACCGATCCCACGCTCGCGCCCCAAGGCAAGCACGTAATGTCGATCTACATGCAGTACGCGCCCTACAAGCTGAAAGGCGATTGGGAAGAGCAGCGCAAAGCGCTCGGACAAACGGTTGTGCAGACGCTCGCTCAATACGCGCCGAATCTTCCCGAGATGATTCTTACTCATCAGATTATTACCCCGCAGGATCTTGAGGATGTCTACGGATTAACCGGCGGCCAAATTTTCCACGGCGACCTCGCCCTCGACCAGTTCTTCACCATGCGTCCGCTGCTGGACTGGGCGCGTTACCGCACGCCGATCGAAAACCTGTATCTTTGCGGCAGCGGCACGCACCCCGGCGCAGGCTTGACGGGAGGGTCGGGTGCAAACGCGGCAAGAGAGATTTTGAAGCACCTGAAGAAATAGCGGACCCCGCCGAATCGACGATTCCACTTTCTGCGCGGAAGATCATGTACTTCCGCGGAACACAGCCGCAGGCCATGACAGTGTCACTCCGCTGGTAACTTGCGGCCCATGTGACTTTCGTCTTTACTTGAACAGCAGTAAAGAATTTCAACCGACGGGGAGAATCTTGCTCGTGGGAGCGTTCTTGTCCGAAGACCTTAAATTTGAGTTGTCGATCCTGGCGACAGTTCAGGGTCTTTACCAAAAGCTGTTGCGAGACTCGCTCGGCGGCGATGTGCCCATTCCAAGCGGGCTCGATGAGGTTTCGCTCCGCCATTCGGACGGGGACCTCCCGGAAACTCTCTCCCGCATGTATCGCTGGCTGCATGTGCTCGATATGGCCATTACTCCCGCCATGCTGCGGCAAGCGCTCACTCCAGACATTGACTCGGAAGTCGCGGAGGCGCTGCTCCGCTACTTTGTGCGGCGCCGCGAGCCCAGCGAGATCAACCGCGATAAGACCGATCTGATTTCTACCTTTCTCTACCGTCATCCTCGCGTCCACGGTCAGTGGCAGCAGCACGGCTATGGACTGGATGGAGCGCTGCCTCTTTCTCCTTTTGAAATCGCACTCATCGAAATTCTCGCCGACACTGACGTGCCTTCGCTTCCGGAAGAGCATGTGCAACTGCTGCGAAACTTCGACCCGTTGCGCGAAGAGATTGCCCAGTACCGCGATTTCAACTCGCTCATGGATTCGGGCATTGTTTCGCGCGTCCGCGAATTGAAACGCTGGCTGGATTCCTCGTTTTATCATCCTGGCGTTCTGGCCACAGTGGCCGCGCACAACGCTGCGTTTGGAGCGCGCTTTGACCAGCTCTTCGCCAAGGCCCTGGGAGAGATCAAACAATTCGCGCAGGCGCTGGACGAGATGGGCGGCAGCATTCTGAGCACCGTGGATGGCGTGGAAGTCACCGTTGACCATGTAGCCGCGATCGAGCAGAAAGAAATGCTTAAGGCCGACTACGGCAGCGCGCTGGAAAAATTTCGCCGCGTCTCCAAATTGAAGAAAGAACTGGATCGGCGCCCGCCCATCCGCAAGTCGCTGCTCGCGCCCGCTGCGGGACACGGGATACCATCCTCCGGGGGCGGCGCGGCCGCCGCCAAGAGCGCTCGCGTGGCGGCTGCCACAGCGCCGGTTGCGGCTCAGGCGTTTCAGCCTCCAGTAATCACCCAGCAACAGATCTCCATCGAAGAAGGCAAGCTGCGCCGCGTCGAGGAATCGATCAGAGTCTTTGTGCGCGTGGCCGATCCGAAATACCGCCAGATCGTGCCCATGCGCTTCTTCAACCTAACACTCAGCGTGGCCGAAGCAGAGGCCTACAATGCCGGCTTTCTTGAGGAGAAGAGCCTCCGCGCCGATCTCGCCCGCACGCTGATCCGTTTGGTTTCATGCCTGGCGCGGATCAGCACGGAACTCGAAGAACTCAAACGCAGTCAGAGCATGTCGTCGCTGTGGAAGCTTCATGCCGATGCGCTGGTGGTCTTGCTCGACATAGCGAGCACCACCACAGAGGACGCAGCCAGAGTCGCGAAGATGGCTGAAGACGGCGATGCTGGAGCCTCGGCCAAAGCCATCCACGAAACCGTGCAGAAACTGCGAGATCGCTCAGATCTGGCGGTGAAAGCTCTGGCTCACCCGGGGAGCTAGAGGCAGTTCTCAGTTCTCAGTTCTCAGTGTGCAGTTTCTGGTTTCCCGTTTCTGGTTCAGTGGCGAAGGGTTGGGAAGATTCTCCTTCCCAGTTTGGGAAGATGGCTGTTTATCATTTTGCAACTATGGGGTATGCCCCCTCCCCCCGAACTATTGGAATCATCGGCTTAGCGCCAAAATCGGATTTAATCTATGGGGCTCAACAACTTGCGGGCAAAATCTTTAGCCGTAAGGAGTTAGGCGGGTGGGGCGCGGTGTCAAAGAGCTTGGTTGAAACCTACAGCGTTTACTCGGCGTTCGGCTTGCGTCAAGTCTACGAAAGTAGACTCGTGATCGCCTTCCCGTCTGGCCTTGGGGTCCAGCCTCATAATTAAAGCCGAACTGGAACGGTATCGAGGAATGTTCGCCCAGTGAGGAGGGGCGTCCCTCAGGGGCCCGCGTCTTTATTGCTCTGGGCGGCACGGCTGAAGAGGTTGCGGAAAAACTCACTTGTATTTTGCGCACGATCAGATGCAAGGCACGAAAACAAGTTGCGGAGGACGGCCGCGCATTCTTCCCGAAATATTCCGGCGAAACAGCGCCGTTCGGATAATGCGGCGCTTACGGCACGCATGAATGCGTGCCCTGATACGAATCCGTCCTTAACGAATCGTACTTAAGCGACGGGCTGCTAGGGCTTCCTTACTCGGCTGGCAACGTCGGGTCCGAACATGCGGAAGTGCCTTTCGTTGTCGGTATAGATGGTCTCGGCTTTGGCTTTGATCGCGCATGCGGCCAGGAGCGCGTCGTAGATCGTCGCTCCCAGGATGCCGTTCGCCGCTGCTTGCCGGATGATTGCGGAGTATTCGGCGGCATCAAGCGATACGATGGTGAGGTGCTCCTCCATGTCCGAGAGAAAGAGAATTGCCTGCTCACGGCTTGCTCGAAACCCGCCCGGCAAGCGCGTCACTCCAGCATAGACCTCGGCGAGACTGTGAGCGGCACAGCATGCGACTCGCTTATTGGACGGAGCGTAAACCGCCAGACAGCGGGCGTGATCCTTGTGGTCTTCCACAAAAGCCGGAATAAGCACCGAGGTATCGAAGAACCATTTCATTTGCTTTTCCCGGTCCGGAGGCGGGAGGGGCGGAGATCCTTGCTACGGAGATCATTGATATCGACTCTTCCGCGTTCATTGCGAATTTTGCGGATGGTTTCGTTGACGACTTCCGCGGAAAGGGGCTTGCCCGTACTCATCACCCATACGCCTTGTTTTTTTCGCATGGTCGCGGCTCCACGAACGGGTCGCAGAACGATTTCGTTCTCTGAGGTCTCCAGTTCCAGGGAATCTCCTGCGGACAATTGGAGTGCTTCGCGCACCGGTTTGGGCAGAACCAGGCGTCCGGCTCCATCGATGGTCAGGGTAGTTTTCATGGTATTAAGTTTACCATATTTATTACCATTTCACATGGTGCGTAAAATGGTTGTCATGCGGGCTCTGCACTGCAATCCAAGTAGAAGGGACGGGCAATTTAAGCCCGTCCCTTTTCGAAGCTAGCAACTGAAGCCTAGTTAATATCGAACTGCTCCTGATGCACCGCAGGATCGCTTTTCACGATGATCGTCCGCTTGGTTAGCTCTTCCATCTCGTTCAGCAGGCGGCCGTTGTTGGCTTTCAATTCTTTGGCGACATCCGGGTGCACGCGCAGCATTACGTCTTCCTGCACAAGATGCTTGGCCATCTTGCGCATCTCGACGTAGATCTCGTTCGCGACAGTCGTGAGCGATTTTACGTAGCCCGTCGATTGACAATATGGACACGGCGCGCCGATGGTGCGTTCGAGCGATTGCTTCACGCGCTTGCGGGTGATGGCGACGAGGCCGAAATCGTTGAACTGCAGGACTTTTGACGGAGCGCGGTCGTGGCGGAGTTCTTCTTCCAGAGCCTGCATCACACGCTGCCGGTTGCGGCGCTCATCCATGTCGATGAAGTCGATGATGATGATGCCCCCCAGATCGCGCAGGCGAATCTGGCGCACGATCTCTTTGATCGCATCGACGTTGGTTTTGACGATGGTGTCTTCGAGGCGCGAGGTTTTGCCCACGTATTTGCCGGTGTTGATGTCGATGGCGACCAGGGCTTCGGTTTGGTTGATGACGATGTAGCCGCCGCTCTTCAGCCAGACTTTGGACTTGAGCGCCTTGTCCATCTCTTCTTTCAGGCCGAACTGCTCGAACAGCGGCGTCTCTTTGGTATAGAGCTTGACGCGTTTGACCAGGCCCGGCTGAAAGCGGTTGAAGAAGCGCAGAATGCGCTCGTATTCCGGCTCGGTATCGACCCAGATCACGGAAAAGTCAGAGGTAACCTGATCGCGCAGAACGCGCTCGACGACATTGAGGTCGTGATAGATCAGCGCCGGCGGCTTCGAAGCCTCGGAACGGGTCTTGATGTCGTTCCACAGACCTTTCAGGAAGCGAATGTCGGCGCGGAGTTCGTCTTCGGTCGCGCTCTGCGCGGCGGTGCGGACGATGAAACCTCCCTGGCCGTTGTCGCGCTCGCTCATTACGACGCGCTTCAGGCGTTGCCGCTCTTCGTCGGACGCGATCTTGCGCGAGACGCCGGTGTGGTTCACCGTCGGCATGTAGACGAGGAAGCGGCCGGGCAGCGCGATGTGGCTGGTGATGCGCGCGCCTTTCTTGCCGATGGGCTCCTTGGCAATCTGTACCAGAATTTCCTGGCCTTCCTTTAGCAAGTCGCTGATCTTAGGAACCTCCTGCGACGACTGGCGGCGAGGGAAGCGGCGGCCACCGCCTCCGCGTCGTCCACCGCGTTGGCGGTCGAAACCGGGGCGCGGCCGGGGGGCGCGTTGGGTATAGCCGGCCGTTCCGGCAGGAGCGCGAACCTCGGCGCGGGTATCGACCACGCCAGTGCCACCGGCTTCGGCATCGAGCAAAGCCTCGGCTTGAGCCTGCGCCTCTTCGAGTTCCAGTTCCTCGGAATCTTCCTCGGTGTCGGCGGCACCACCGTCCGCGGCAGGCGCTACGCCGGCCTCGGCTAACGATGACCTGTGGATCTCCGCGACCGTCGCACGGACATCGGAGAGCTCCCCCGGGCCAATCTGTGAACCTGGTTGGCCCGCGGCTCGCGTCTCCTCTTCAAACTCGTCGAAGCCATCGTCGGACGATTCCTCATAACGGACGGTGTCGGCTTCCTCGTCGTCGATGGTCTCTTCTTCGAGCGTGCCCGGCGTGGCGAAGGCCGCCACCTGCGGTTCCGAAACCGCGGCCGCGGATGGCTGAGAATGCTCGGGAGCAGCCACCATTTCGTCGTCTTCTTCGACAAACTCTTCGGTAGTCTCGGGCGCAGTCTCGGGCGCCCTGCCGGGGGCCGCGGAAGCGCCGGCGCTGGCTGAATCACGCCAACGGAATTCGCGGTTCCAATCGACCGAAGTCGAAGCCGAGGAAGGTGGCGCCGCTTCCGTGTGCTGCTCTGGAGCGCGCCGCGCGTCGTCGTGCTGCCCAGGATCGTTTGGCCCAGGGAGCGGCTTGGCAGCGACAGCATCCCTCGCGAAGACGGGTTCATCCTCGGGAAAAGCCGCAGCCAGAGGCGGCGCAGGTGTTGCGACCGATGCGGAGACCTCTTCGATCTCAGGTTTCGGAGAGCGAGTTTGCGGAGAACGCGGCTCCGGAGCCGCTGGCGCCTGAGCCATGCCACGGTACTTGGAAATCGATTCTCCC
>Ga0302179_10002619_pt1 | contig 10487 bp, 7 predicted proteins | sample I_Palsa_E3_1_FD_198788 | JGI IMG/M metagenome (GOLD analysis project Ga0302179, IMG submission 198788) | Peat permafrost microbial communities from Stordalen Mire near Abisko, Sweden - I_Palsa_E3_1 | ecosystem: Environmental > Terrestrial > Soil > Palsa > Peat permafrost | place: Sweden: Abisko...
GGTGGAGGGCATCTTTGCCCCGCGCACCAGAACGGGAATGACCGGAATGTCGCGCCGCAAGGCGGACGCAGTTTCGATGCGCACAAAATCCGCGGGATCGTCGAGCCGGCGTGCGCCCCGCTCGTCCTTCGCATTCAGCCATTCCAGCCCGATCACCACCAGGAGTACGCCGCACTTGGTAACGCCTTCTTCGATCGCCTTGCGGAAGTCCCGTCCTGCCTCGATTGCGGCCACGTCCATGAAAACCATGTCTTGGCCGAACTCCTGGACCAGGTCGTCGAACAAACGACCAGCCTCGCCCTGCGAATCATTCCGCCGATAGCTGACAAAAATACCGCTCAAGGACCTTTCCTTCAGCGCATGCGTGTCCGGGCTCGGCGGGGACTCTTCGACTTAATTGCCGGCCCATCACGACGACTGGCTTTTTGAGTTCTGCTGCATCGACGCCCACTTCGCGCTTTCCTGCGAAACTAAAGCCTCCACCCGTTCCGCTAACAAAGCGCGCGGGTTCTCCGTGCTCGCGTAAGGTCCGGCGCCGGCCATGAATATGTATTTTTCGTGGCGAAGATTTTCGCAAGTCGCCCGGTAATTGATCCAGTTCTCGTGAAACTGATTCAGTTGCAGCATGCCTTCGAACACCGTGATAAGCACGCCCAGAAGACCAGTCGCTATTTCAGGATGAGGAATTTTAGACGCAGCCAAGAACGGGATAAGTGCTGCCGCGACGATCTCCGTCATTTTCAGCCGCTTGAACCATAGCCTGCTGAATCTACTTTTCCCGTCGTACCAGGCAATCTGCTCTTCCATGCGCTCGATAATAGGATCGGGAGCTAAGTCCTCCGTGGCCGCATTCATGTCAAGCCATTCTATGACTTGGTGAAGTGAAAGCAAAGCTGGAAGTCGTATTCCGCCCTCCGTCGCCAAGCTATTGCATGGCTCGCTGGTGGCAAACGAGTGCGGAAGGAAAACTTATCACCGACGGCCAACTGGTTCCGAAAACATCCTCGGGTAGGCTACACAACCAGAACGCGAGGCCCGCGCAATGCCTTACGGTTCCAGCATGATGGGCTTGACGCCGAGGGAAATGGCTCCCTCGATGTTGGATGTGACGCCCGTCAGTTCCACATATTTCGAGTATCCCTTGGGTGCCGTATAGGGCGCGGTAGTGCAAACGCCGTTGCTGCACGTCTCGGCGATATTCCACACAATCAGATTCCTGGCCACAGGACACGACCAGATATTCCCCGAACTCGTGCACGGGGAAGGGATCTGTCCGTCCAGCCATTTATACACTTCTTGATAAGCGTCGCCGGCTTCCGTCGGTTCGCCGCTCGTGGCTTCGATCGTCCCAGATTCCGAATGGCCCCACGTGTACCAGGTTGTAAATTGCATGTCGTATAGCGTCGCCATTCCCGCCTGGACAATTTCGTATTGCGTAATCCATGCCGCCTGCATATCGGGATCGGATACGCCATTGACTCCCCAACCGCCTTCGGTGGTGGCAATGGGCTTGTTCTTAAGACCGTTGGCATTGGCTACCACTCGATACGCTGAAACCATCGTCTGGATGGGAGCGTTGGTGGACTCCGGACTTTCGGGCAGCGGCACGGGCAATGAAACTCCCTTGCCGGTCTGGCTGGTATAGGCGTGAAAAGTCAATCCATCGGCATATTTGTATCCACCGCCGCTCAAATACGACGTCATGAAAGACACGCCGCCACTCCACACCACGGACGGGGTCATCACCTGGCTGTAGGGATCCTGCTTCAAAATCGGATACGCCACTTTAGCCATGGCAATTAACTGAGGCACAGTACCGGTCCAGAAGGATGTTGTGTTGGCCTCGTTCCAGATTTCGTAATACTTGATATGTGGCGCCGTGCGTCCGTTGTAGTGTTGCACCATGGCGGTGATGAAATTGGCCCAATCAAGCATCTTGGCGGGAGGGGCCGTGCAAGCTACGACGCCGTCAGCCTGGGTGGAACAAGTGCTTTGCGAAGATACCGCCCACCCGGGCGTCCAGCCCATCACCAGGTCGATCTGCGCTACGTTATCGGCCCCCTTGGGAGCGGCCAGCACAAAAGGATCCAGGGTGGAAAAGTCATACACTCCTCGGCCCGTGCCTTCAACGGCCGTCCACGCCAGCGGCGGATGGCTCATGGTGCCATAGCTCACCTTAGGCGGATCGCTCGACGCTGTCACTCCCATACCAAAAAAAGAAGGTTGAATCTGCCCTTCAGCCACCGCGGTGACCAGGCAAAATAAGATAGCTGCAAACAGAGAAAAGATAGCTTTCATACTGGTCACTCGGTCTCCTGAAATTCCCCGCAATTCGGCGCAGGCAACCGTTTACAAGCGGAGGCTTACTCCTTCACTCCTGGAACTCTCAACAAGGGGGATCTACTTACAAACGGCAGCTGGGTGGAGGAAAAACCTGACTGACTCACTAAATATTATCGCAACCGCCGGGTGGGGGCCAAGCGAAATCTCGGCCCGACAAGAGTTGCAACATCTTGCACACAATGTACTTACCGGTCGAATCGCCCAACGATTGTGGCTGGGCCGAGCGCGGTGAGAGAAATTCCCGCAATAGCTGGTGAGGCTCGTCGATCCCTAACCCGCCGCCGGATTTGCTTGACTTAGAAAGCGCACCGCGATATCGTCGCCAGCCATAGGATTGGGACGAAGGGTTCGGGCCCGTCCCAACCCGGCGCTTTCCCAGATCCTGTTATCGAGCGTCGCCGTATTCCCCATGGCCCGGATGTGGTTGTTTGTCCACACTGCCCCGGGGGTTTTATTGGAAATGTCGATACACTCTGTGCTCAGTATTCGTACCAGCCTGCGTCCTCTTCTGTGGTCCATTCTATTAGGATTTTCGCTGCCTTGGCCGCTGCAGGCGAGCCAGAGCTTTCAACCTGTATCGCGGGAAGAGTTGAGGATGACCGGCGAGCCGAAGGCTTCGGGCGCCCAGGCCATCATCCTCTATCGGCAGGTCGACCGCGACGACAATAGCCGCACTTCGCATGAAGACAACTACTTTCGCATCAAGATTCTCACCGAAGAAGGCCGCAGGCATGCCGATATCGAGATTCCCTTCGCCAGGGGACAAAACGACGTAGTCAATATTCACGCTCGCACCATCCGGCCCGACGGTTCCATTCGCCCTTTCGACGGGCAGGTTTTCGAAAAGATGATCGAAAGAGAGCGGGGACGCAAGTACTTGGCCAAGACATTTACCCTGCCCGACGTACAGGTCGGCAGCATCCTCGAATACTACTTTACTTACGACCTTCACGAGCGCTCTTTGTTCGATTCGCACTGGATCTTGAATCAGGACTTGTTCATCAAGACGGTGAGGTTCTCGCTGAAGCCTTTCGATCCCACATTTGAGAATCCCTTCCGCATCCGCTGGAGCGGCAAGTTACCCCCCGGCTATGACCAGCCCAAAGAAGGCCCAGACCACATCATTCGCCTGGAAGCTCATGACGTTCCCGCTTTCCAGAGCGAAGATTACATGCCCCCGGAAAACGAGTTGAAGGCGCGGGTGGATTTCATCTACTCCGACGAATTGCCCGCGAAAGACCAGGATGAATTCTGGAAGCATGTAGGCAAGAAACGAAATGGCGCTTTAGAGAGTTTTGTGGGAAAGCGCAAGGAAATGCAGGAGGCAGTCACACAGATCGTTTCTCCGAGCGACGCTCCAGAACTTAAGCTGCGAAAGATCTATGACCGGGTGCAGCAGTTGCGAAACACTTCCTATGAGATTCGCAAAACCGAAGAGGAAGAGAAACGGGACAAGGAAAAAGCGGCGGCCAATGTGGAAGACGTATGGAAGCGCGGCTACGGTAACGGGATACAGCTGACCTGGCTTTATTTGGCCTTGGTTCGGGCCGCCGGTTTCGAGGCTTATGGATGTTGGGTTTCCAATCGCAGCGAATACTTTTTTTCGCCCGTTACCGAGGATGACGCCCGGCTAAACGCCAATGTGGTTTTGGTCAAGCTGAACGGTAAAGATCTGTACTTCGATCCCGGCGCCATGTTCACGCCTTTTGGACTTTTGACCTGGCCGGAGACCGGAACTCCCGGAATGCGCCTGGATTCGAATGGCGGAACTTTCATTCAGACAACCCTCCCCGAGAGCACCGAATCGCAGATCCAGCGTACGGCTAAGCTGAAGCTCTCCGAAGAGGGCGCCCTGGAAGGAAAATTAACCGTCACATACACGGGACTGGAAGCGATGTACCGCCGCCTCGAAATGCGCCACGCCGACGATGTGGCGAAGAAGAAGTTTCTTGAAGATCAAATCAAAGCGCAGGTTCCGGCAGCGTCCGAACTGGATTTGACCAATAAACCGGACTGGAGTGGCACGGAAACTCCGTTGGTGGCCGAGTTGGATATGAAGGTCCCAGGGTGGGCATCAAGCGCGGGTAAGCGCGCGATCCTTCCCGTGGGTTTCTTCACGGTTCACGAGAAAAACATCTTTGAACATGCGAACCGGGTTCATCCCATTTATTTCGATTATCCCTATCAAAGTGGATGACGTCGCGATCGAACTGCCGCCGGGCTGGCAGGTCAGCAGTGTGCCCCAGCCCCAGGTCTCGGATGGGCACGTTGTCTCTTACAATCTGACGGTGGAGAGCGGCAGCGGCGTGGTGCACGTGGTGCGCAAGCTGAATGTGGATTTTCTGATGCTGGAACGAAAATATTACGGGCCATTGCGAACGTTCTTTCAGGTGGTGAGGACCGGCGATGAAGAACAAGTTCTGTTACAACCGGCAACGGCCAAAGCCAGCAACTAAGCTCGGCATAGCCTTGCTGGCGTGGATCACAGCTTGTCTAATGATTTGTGCTCCGCGAGCGCTGGCCAACAGCGATGCTCCCGCCTGGATGCACAACCTGACGAATGCTCCTCTTCCCTCATACGACGAGAAAACGGATGCCGTTTTGCTGTACTCAGAAACCAATGTGACTGTGCTTTCCACCGATAGAATCAGGACGCAGGTGCGGGAGGCGTACAAGGTCCTTCGGCCGAATGGACGCGAACATGGTACGGTCGTGGTTTACTTCAATCCGCAGCGAAAAATTCGAAGCCTGCGTGGCTGGTGCATTCCTGCCCAGGGCAAAGACTACGAAGTCAAAGATAAAGATGCCGTAGACCGGTCTTTCTCCGGCGGCGATCTCGTCGATGACGCGAAGTACAGGGTGCTGCAAATTCCAGCAGCCGACCCCGGCAACATCGTGGGCTACGAGTATGAGGTCGAAGAGCAGCCATTTTATTTGCAAGACATGTGGTACTTCCAGGGCGAAGATCCCGTGCGCGAGGGCCACTACTCGTTGCAGCTTCCCGCCGGTTGGGAGTTCCGAGCTTCCTGGCTCAATCACGCCGAAGTCCCACCGACTGACGGCGGCAACAATCTTTGGCGCTGGACCGTAAACGATGTAAGAGAAGTGCGGAAAGAACCCGACATGCCTCCGGTGCGCGGCGTCGTAGGCCAGATGATCGTAACTTTCTTTCCTTCCGGCGGCCGCGAACCCAACGGATTTGCGGCCTGGAACGATATGGGAATGTGGTACGGAGGCCTGGTCCGCGGCCGGTTTGCCGCATCGCCCGAGATTAAGCAGCAAGTCGCAACACTAACTGCGTCAAAGAATACAACGCTCGAGAAGATGCAAGCGCTAGCCTCATTCGTACAACACGATATCCGCTATGTCGCCATTGAACTGGGCATCGGCGGCTTTCAGCCCCACGCCGCCGCGGAAATTTATTCTCATCACTACGGCGACTGCAAAGACAAAGCCACGCTCATGCGCTCCATGCTCCACGAGATCGGCGTGGAGTCTTACTACGTCATCATCAACAGCCGCCGCGGAGTGGTCACGCGCGACATGCCGGCCCACAACGGCTTCAACCACGCTATCACCGCTATCAAAGTTCCCGATGACATGCCGGCTGCGTCGCTGGTCGCGACCATGCAGCATCCGAAGCTGGGCAAGATTTTATTTTTCGACCCCACCGACGAACTCACTCCCTTCGGCCAGATTCGCGGCGAACTCCAGGACAATTACGCGCTGCTGGTGACGCCCGATGGTGGCGAACTGATTGGACTTCCGCAACAGCCCTCCTCAATGAGCAGCATCGAGCGCACCGCAACTCTGACTCTGGATCCCAGCGGAACCCTGCGCGGCGAAGTGAAGGAGATGCGACTGGGCGACCGCGCGTCGTCGGAACGCTGGCGATTGCGCGCCGTGACCGACGACAAAGACCGCATCAAACCCATCGAGAATCTTCTCTCCGGATCGCTCTCCAATTTCCGCATCACCAAAGCCACGCTCTTGAATTTGGCTCCCAGCGACAAGCCCTTCGGCTTTAACTATTCTTTCGAATCCGATCGTTATGCGAAAACCGCCGCCGGCCTTTTGCTGGTGCGCCCCCGCGTAATCGGAGTTAAGTCGCTGGGCCTTTTGGAAACCAAAGAGCCGCGAAAATTTCCCATCGAGTTCGAAGGCCCGGTGCGCGACACCGACAAATTTGAGATTACGATTCCGCCGGGATATGAAGTAGACGATCTTCCTCCGGCTGTGGACGCCGATTACAGCTTCGCCAGCTATCACTCCAAGACCGAAGTGAAAGGCAATGTGATCGGCTACACACGCACCTTTGAAGTGAAAGAACTCAGCGTGCCGGTGGACAAAGCCGACGATTTGAAGAAGTTCTATCGCACCATTGCAAGCGATGAGCGGAATACCGTCGTGCTCAAAACATCTGCCAAGTAGGCGGAATCAGGCTGCGGCGAAGACTTAAGAACCTCAAACATTCATCTCACATCAGCGATCAGTGCATCGCCTTCAACAGCACGGACCTCCACTTTCGCCCAGTGGTTCGCGGCGTGGTGCCCCTTGATACGAACTTTGAGATAGTTATCGGTTAGGGCTTCGGTGAAAGCCTCGGCCACATGAGCGGCCGACGGAACCGTTTCAGTTCCTTCGGAAGTGCCCGCTTCAACCGATCCCAGCGTAATCGCGTCCACCGTGCGACCGATGAAGGATTTCATAAAGCTTCGCTTCTTTTCTGCCGCAAGCTCCCGCAGAATCCGGTTGCGTTCGCGCGCAACCTGGACCGGCACTTGATTAGGCATGTCAACTGCCGGAGTGCCAGGCCGCGCAGAATAGGTGAAAACGTGCAAGTACGTAAATGGGAGGTCTTCAATGAGGCGGCGAGTGGCGTCGAATTCGGCTTCGGTCTCGCCGGGAAAGCCAACCATAACGTCGGCGCCAATCGCAGCAGCCGGCATGGCGGCGCGAATTTTTTCGATCTTCCCCTGGTAATGCCACGGGCGATACTTGCGATGCATCCGCCGCAACACGGCGTCGCTGCCGGATTGCAGCGGCACATGTGCGTGCTTGGCAATCCGTGGCGATTCGGCGACAAGGCGGATCAATTCGTCCGACCAATCCATCGGCTCAACCGACGAGATGCGGAGTTTTTCGAGGGCGGTTTCACAGAGGATGGCGCGGATGAGATCCTCAAAATTCGGCGGCTCTTGGCCAAACGATCCTGATTTCTCGAAGCTCGATTGCCCGGAGCCCGAAGCCTGAAGCCTGAAGCCCGCATTTCCCAAATCCCGTCCCCACCGTCCCAGGTTGATTCCGCTGATCACCACTTCACGATAGCCAGCGGCCACCAGCGCATTCACCTCGTGTAGCACTTGCTCCAGCGGAAGTGAGCGGCTTTGGCCACGCACGGAGGGAATCACACAGAAAGAGCAACGGTTGTCGCATCCGTCCTGCACTTTGAGGTTGGGGCGTGTGCGCAAGCCGCCACGAGAAGCCGCAACCGTTTCGTCGAAAACCGGTGCGCCCAGGAGTTCAGTGTGGGCGAAGATATCGGAGACGAAAAACCGGCTCCCGGCTCCAAGCTGTCGGTTCCGGATGTTCCCGCTTAAGGCTGCTAGTGGAACAAAAGTCGCGGCCATCTTTTCACTGCCAGCGAAATTCTCTTGCAGCGCCAAATCGGCGAGCTGGTGCTTGTGTGAGTTTCCAATAACGGCAGACACTCCCGCGAGTGCGCCCACTTCTTCAGGGGCGCGCTGCGCGTAGCACCCAGTCACAATGATTCTGGCGTTGGGATTCTGGCGTTGCACGCGGCGGATGGCCGCCCGTGCATCCTGATCCGCCGCGGCCGTTACGGTGCAGGTGTTCAGGATCACGAGATCGGCGTGCGCCGAGGGAGCCTGCTTCAGCCCCCGCTCTTCAAACTGCCGCGCGAGCGCCGCTCCGTCGGCCTGAGTAGCGCGGCACCCAAAGTTTTCTACGTGGTAAGTAGACACGTTAAGTATGGTAGCGCATTGGATGGAACGTCGTGGCTCCGGTTGGCGTTGCCCAACCTCCGAGGCCAGAAAACAGTCCGCTGCACCTGTCGAGAATGGACGTCAGGGCGTCCGGGCTACGAAGGGCTCCAACGATTCGCGTCAGGCAGAGACAGGCGTGCGCTTCTGCTGGAAACATTCACGGCAGAAGATCGGACGCCCCTGCGTCGGACGGAAAGGAACCGTGGTTTCCTTGCCGCACTGCGAACAGATGGCCTTCGTTTCCACCTTGGGATAGCGGTAATTCTGAACCGGAGCGGGTGTTGCGTTCAGCGTGCCCGTGCGTCGGGTCTTGCAGGTTTTGCAGCGCTTGGGTTCGTTGCGGAATTTCTTGTCGTGAAAGAACAGTTGTTCCCCCGAAGTAAAGAGGAAATCGTTGCCACAGTCGATGCACTTGAGCATCTTGTCCTGAAAATCCATTGAGGATGGCTCCCTTCAGCCCAATCCTCCGCCTCCACGCGCGCAGGGGAAGTCGCATGGTGCGAAGAATCTAGGTTGTGTACATCCCCCTCAAACTACCCCTGGACTCGGCCCGCCACACTCCTAGGACGGAGCATGGATACAGATTTTCCCGCTTTATGCCGGATGAATGATGAGTATGATCAATCCCTCGCTGCAACTCCACCTGGTGGGGGCCAGATCGAGCAGAGCCGGTCCGGGAAGGGACCGGCTCCTACTGCAATTATCCGCACCGTACTTCAACGGCACTTCTTAAACGGCGAATCTTGCTGCAACAGCAGGAACATTCTCAGTCCTGTTCCTTGCGTGTTTTTTTTCGGGCGCGTTTACGTGCCAACGCAGCCTTTACCCGTTTCTTCTCTCCGGGCTTCAAATAGAAGGAGTGTCGCTTGACCTCCTTGATAATGTCTTCCTGTTGCACCTTGCGCTTGAACCGCCGCAAGGCATTCTCGAGGGATTCTCCCTCTTGCAGGCGAACTTCAGCCAAAACGAATACACCCCCAAACTCGTCCGCGTAGGACCGTCTATTTATTACAGGGATTTGACTCTAAGTCAAGGGGAGAGATGAGGGATGGGAGACGAACTACCGCAGAATCAAGGCTCCAGCATGAGGGGCTTGACTCCCAGCGCGATCTGGCCGCTGATCTTATAGTCGGTCGTGGTCAGGTCCACATATTGCGAATATCCGGTCGGCGCAGTGTAGGGTGAAGTCGTGCATACCCCATTGCTGCAGCTTTGTGAAATGTCCCACACAACCAGCTTTGATCCCACAACGCAGGACCAGATGTTTCCCGACATCGTGCAAGGCTGCGGTTGCTGCCCTGTAAGCCACGTCAGCACGACGTCGTAGGCGTTGCCAGCCTTGGTCGGAGCGCCACCAGAAGTCTCAATTGTGCCGGAGTTGCTGTGTCCCCACGTAAACCAGGTTTGGAAGGCCATGTTGCTGCTCGCGGCCAGCCCTGCCTGCACAATTTCATATTGTGCAATCCATGCCATCTGCATGTCCTGATCGCTCACCCCGTGTACGCCCCATCCGCCTTCGGTCGAAGCAATCGGCTTGCCCTGCAACCCATTCTCGTCGGCGACCTGGCGGAAGTCAGCAATCATGGTTTGAATGGGAGCATTAGTGGAAGCCGAACTCTCAGGCAGTGGTATTGGCGTCTGTGAAACCGATGCCGTCGCACTCGGATACCCATGGAAGGTAAGCGCATCGGCATAGCTCGCCCCGCCACCCTTCAAATACTGCGTCATAAACGAGATGCCCTGGCTCCAGATCACCGACGGCGTGGTTACACTCGAATAAGGGTCGGACTTGAAAATCGGATAAGCCAACTGCGCCATGCTGACCAGCGCCGGCACGCCCCCGGTCCAAAACAGAGGATCGTTAGCTTCGTTCCAGACCTCGTAATACTTCACGTGCGCGCCGTCTACACCGTTGTAGTGCTTGACCAGCGCCGTGACAAAGTCGACCCAATCCTGCAGGTTGTCGGGTGGAACGGTGCAAGCCACAACTTTGGTATTCGTAGTAAAGCAATGCTGGTGATTGGCAACCGCCCAGCCGGGCGTCCATCCCATAGTCAGCACAATCTGCGCCACACCGTTGGCATCTTTCGGCGCGTGGTTCACAAACGGGTCCATGTTGCTCCAGGTGTAAACCCCGCG
>Ga0302179_10002621_pt1 | contig 10481 bp, 13 predicted proteins | sample I_Palsa_E3_1_FD_198788 | JGI IMG/M metagenome (GOLD analysis project Ga0302179, IMG submission 198788) | Peat permafrost microbial communities from Stordalen Mire near Abisko, Sweden - I_Palsa_E3_1 | ecosystem: Environmental > Terrestrial > Soil > Palsa > Peat permafrost | place: Sweden...
TTGTGATTATCCGAATAGATCAATCCGGGTGGCATGCCATCTTCGGATTGCGGGCCGATGACGGTGAACAGAATACCGCTACGAAATATGCTGTATTCGCCTGCGGGCTTTTTGTCCATCGCTTCGCAGAAACGCTCCCACTCTTCTTTGCCTCCTACGAGTTTGAAATCCAGCAGGAGTGAGTACCAGTTAGGTTGTATGGAAACGCAGAACGGAGAAAAATTCTTGATGCCCTGTGGCTGACCGTGGCGTTGGGCGTAAGACGCCGCAAGACCGTACCCCAACCACCCAAGTCCGGTCAGTACATTACTTTGTGCGGCGGAAAAATCACCAAGATAGCGAAGGCACGCATCGACTGCAATCACGATAACGAGAGTTTTAGCGAGGGTCTTGACTATCGTCCAGAGTTGTTGCTTCAAGGCATCCTCACAAGCAGTTCCCCGACGGGAGCGATCATGTTTTGGTTTTCGGCGGGTCGTGATTCTAACACTAGGCTTACGCGGCCTGCTCCTAGAGTTCGCGCTTCTTCATTTCTCCCGCTCCTGATCGAATACAGCCTTAGTCTCGCGCCGGAAGGCTCCGCCGTTTGGAGTTCTAGGGAATGACTTGGGTCCGAGGACTTTTTGTGCGACTTCGTCGAAAGACAACTTCGAATAATCGAATGAGTGGTCCGCGAACTGCGCTGCAATCTCTGCCTGCGCAACGGTGAGTTTAGCGGCCTGTTTTCGTGCTGGCATGGACTGGCATTATACCGCCAACAGTCAAATGAAGAACTCTCGTCACGGCTGGTTAGGGGGAAAAATCGGTCTTGCTTTGTTCGCTTGAAACCACTCCACTAGCGCCGCAGTCGTCTTCACAAAGTTCGCATATGCTGTCTGCTGGTCCTTAACCGCTTTCAAACCCACTTCTGATTTCAATTCCTTCGCTAGGGTCGAAACATTTTCGATTGAGAAATCCATATTGCCTCCGATTGAAATTTGATTCTGCTGCGGGGCCTTATGCTGCTTGCTGCATTTGAGGTTCACGGCTATCGACATTAATGCCCAAGGGATGTAGCATCTGCGGATATGAGCAGGGCTGAATGGCCCCCTTTCTACATCGGAGGATTTGCGATGTCCAAGAAAAAGACTAAGCCTGAGAATAAGCGTGCGCTGAAAGCGGGCAAAAAGTTGTCCCGTGTGAAGCCGCTGACTACGTGGTCCCGTGAAAACGGCTCTGTGACCACTCAACCGTAAGCGGCCAGATCAGTTGAGTCTCATGCTGCCTGCTGCAGGAGTGCATGATTCTTTCGCTTCTCGATGCCTTGCTCCCTCCATGTCGGCCAAGAAGTTGTTGTAGCTGTGTTCAGGAGCGGACCAACGAGTGCAAACTTTCACGCCTATTGCGCCGTAGTACGGCCATCTGCCTTTGAACCATTGAATTCATCCACGCGATTCCGATTTTAATTTCGAAATTGGTGCCCGGTAAAACTGCGGATGGCGCTGGAGCGCAAGCCGCACTTATGCCGCCAGCTCCTGACAAGTCGAATTACCGAACGGCCGCTTTCGCAGCAGACCGGCGGCGCATTCGGAGCCAGGATTCCTCCCACCTCCAGCCGTCTTAGGTCGACGATAAGTGTCACTATTCAGCGCGCGGTGGCTCATCAGATCGATCATGAGACCGAAAGGCGCGCTGGTCCGGTCCGTATGTTATTGAGAATAAGAGGTATCACGTTGTTGTGTCCTGAGAATAAACCTTGGCCGCTCGGCTGGCATCTTTCTTGCAACGAACATGAGCGAAGTCCGCCAGGGAGTACAAAATCGAGTTTCGGGACGACTGTCCAGGAGCGACAATGAATAAGAAACAGAAGGGCTTCTCACTTATCGAATTGCTGATCGTTGTGGCGATTATTTTGATCATCGCGGCCATCGCAATTCCGAACCTGCTTCGCGCACGTATCGCGGCGAACGAAGCGTCGGCGGTTGGTTCGACGCGCACGATCGTTACCGCTGAAATTAGCTATTCCAATAGCTTCCAAGTCGGCCCGACGCTGCTCACCGATTTGCAGACGCCAGCCGGCGGTTGTCCTGCGGCCGGTGCGACTGCGGCTGCGGCCTGCTTGATTGACTCCAACCTCGCGGCTGGACTCAAGAGCGGCTACAAATTCGTATCGGTCCCGAACGGCGGAGCGGGCACTGCGGCAAGCCCGAACACCGGGTTCGAGGAAAACGCCACGCCGGTTACTGTCGGAACCACAGGTCAGCGTGCATTTTGCGCGGACCTGAGCGGTGTACTGCACTTCAACACGGCCGGTGGCGCGATCGGAACAGCCGCTGGTACGTGCGCGGCGCTTGGAGCGGCCGCTGTACTTCAGTAGTAGTTTCGGACTTCACGATCTCGACGAACTCATAATCACGGGCACCGCCAAGCGGGTTCCAGCAAGAGGCTGTCCGACGACTGGACGTAAAGGATGCGGATGGCGCGCGGAAGCGGCGTTTCGCCTGAGTTATGGTTAGAACGTTGCGAGAGTCGTGCGGACCCAAGTATTCGCGGAGCCTTATGCGGCCTTCTGCAGGAGTTCATGCTTCTTTGTTCTTTCTGCGCCTTGCTCCTTACGAGTCTGCCATGAGCAATTGCCGAGTTCGTAGTTACCTAGATCAAGAAATCTACCAAGACTGTGGCGCGGCGTCGGTTTAGGTCCCATGTCTGCCACGAAGTTGTCGTAGCCGTGATCTGGGTCTGACCAGCGAGAGCAGACTTTTACGGGCGGAGTTGCGCCACCGTAGCATTTCCATCGGTCGGTCTTTGGGTTAGTACAACGGCGAATCATGTCCTTCCACGTATCGTAGATGGGATTGGCTGCTTTCCACTTCGCCACGTTTGCGCGAATCTTCTCAGAATTTGCTGCGTAATAGGCAGCACTTCGTGATTTCACTTTGTCGGGATTAGCCACATACCAAGCCGCTGCTCGGGCGATTATCGTTTCACGATTTGCTGAGTAATATACAGCCGCCGTTGCTCTCTTTTTGTCAGGGTTAGCCGCAGCCCAAGCGGCGCAGTGCGCAGACACGCATACTTTACACCACGGATTAAGACCGGACTCTCTCGTACGATCTCGACAGAAATACTGCAACGTTGCGGGGAGTTTCCTTCCGCATTTCGTGCATTGCTTTCGCTTTGACATCTTTTTCATTGGTCGGTTCAAGACACACCTCGTCAGGAACCCCCTCCTTCGTGTGGATTGGACTACGATTTAGAACGTTGCAAGCGTTGTGCGTTGCCAAACGTTCGCGGTAATGCAGACGTACAGGTATCCGCTTGCGTATGCCATCTGCCCCGGAACTCCCGCAGAGGTGGACGTGGCAGGAACCGCTACAAATTGTGCCGTGGAAATGATTGATCCCGTGTTCGTGATACTGCTGACCTCGTTCCCGCCCAAATCGTAAAACGTTCCTGCGTTGACGAGGGCAACTCCGCTGCCGGAACTATGGATTCTGCAACCGCTGGCCCGAACAGTTCCACCTACTGCGATCTGAAGTGCTCCCGAATCGTCCCTGTAAGAATAGGGTCCGATGACGCAACCAAAAAATGTAACGTCACTGGTCCCGTCAATGTAGATTGGAAGCGACGGCGAACCGTTGCCGAACAGCGAGCACCCCACGAAAGTTGTATCGGAACAGTTGCTTACGTAAACCTGTGGAACTGCGGAACCCTCGTCATTCAAGCATCCGATGACCAGAAGCCCGCCACCATCGTCTTGAAGGCTCGTTCCGTTGTTAATGTTGAGCAAATACATTCCCTGCGTGCCGTTTGACCCGCCGCAATTTTGGAGAGTGCTGCGGGTAGTCGCACCGTTGATGTAAATTCCCGCGCCATAACCGCCGTTTGTGTTCGCATTGCAGCCAACGGCGGTAACGTTCCTCCAGAGGCCGGATATTCCTTCGGCGGCGGCGATTCCTCCGATGTAGCTTCCGCTTGAGCTAACGTCGGCAATCGAAGTGAGCACAATGTCGTGAATGTATTCGAATCCGTTGCCATCCACGAGCGCGCCGTAGTTTGATCCTGCCCACGTTATGAATGATGCGTTGACGGTAAAATTGCCCATCTCCCCGAAAGTACCACCGCCGTAATAATTCAGCATTCCGAAACCGGGCTGGAATCCGCTAGAGAAATTAAACGCGGGACTCGGGAAGAAAACAGTTTTGGACGGCCCGTCTCCGAGGATATTCGGAAGCGGTTTGTTGTTCGCTCCTGTGAACGCAACTTCCTGAAAGATGTATCCGCCAGCGGGAATGTAAACGGTTTTCGTTCCTGAGAAAGAATTATTGTCGTCTCCGTTTTGCGCGGCAAGTGCGGCAGCATATGCGGCCTGCAATGAAGCCGTGTCGTCCGTCCCGAGGACCACGACCAATCCCGTCTCACTGGCCGTGAAGCTACTGGTGGCGACGGTGATTTCTGTCGATGAAACAAATGTTGCGACCGTGCCCGTCGCTATAGCGAGCAGTGTGCTACCGAAGCCGGGCTTGACAGCCCAAATGACCTTGCCTACGTCCCCCGCCGTGAAGTTCGCAGTAGCCGAAGACAAAGTAGCGGAACCGCTCGTAACACCATCCGTCACTGCTCTGGCGTCACCCTTGGCTCCGTAATTCTTCACGTCATAGACAGATGTTGACGGACCAACGAAAGTCCCGCCGCCGCTGACGTTGGAGATTGAATTTCCGGTGTCATTGTGAAAAGTACCTGCGTTCAACACACCGTAAAAGCCCGTGCCCTGTGAAAGGAATCGGCTCTGCGTTGCGAAGCACGATGACGTGGCATCGATTGAAATTCCACCACGAAAATCGTCGCCACCATTCGGACCAATCGCGCATCCAAACAGATTAGCGGACGATCCGTCTGTCAGCGTAAGTGCGTAACCTGACGCGGGGGAATAAAACTGCGTGCCATGGAAGATCACGCCAGTTGAGTTAATCAATTCGACGCCGTAAATTTCTCCGCCGATGAAGATAATGCCTCCACCACTATGCAAGCCACCCGTAATATTTGTCAGCACCATGTTTTGTGCGCAGTTTCCTCCTTGGCATGCAAGAAAAATGGCACCGCTCGCTGAGACAATGTTGATACCGATCCCGTAGCTTGTCGCACTTTGGATGTAGCTTGCCTGCACATTGATCCATACGCCTTCGGTTCCGTCCCCGTTGATTCCACTCAAATTTCCATTCGTGCGCTCAACGAGAAGGTTTTCGTTTAGTTGGGTGCTGCTCAAATCGAGAAGATAGCAATTCTCCGCACCCGACGAGGTGAACGGGATATTGCTGCCATCCACGGAGAATCCTGACATCGTGGCAGAAAAACAATCTACGTTAGCGACCAACATTCCGCCGTTGCCCGACGTGCTCGTGAAGTCAAAATTCGGTGACGGATAGAAACAGGTGTTGCGTACTCCGTCGCCTCGAAGGTCGTAGCCCGGCGTGTCTGGCGTTCCGGCTCCGCTATCGCCCACGTTGTTGAAAGGTCGGCTTTGGAAAATGTAGCCGCCGCTTGGGCAATAGACAGTTCGCTTCCCTGATCCGTTCGGAGCCGTAGCCGTGGCAGCATTGCTTGCTGCAATCAATGCGGCGGTATCGTCCGATCCCCAAACGAGTCGCAGGAAGCTGTATCCCGCATTGAAGGCACCCGTGACAGTGATTTCCGTTGCGCTGATAACGCTGGCAATCGTGCCTTGTCCAACGATGAGAAGTCCGGATGAATCTTGGACCACCCAGCAAAGTTTTCCAACGTCAGTGCTTTTGAAATTCGCTGTCGCTGAGGAAACGATATTGCTTCCCGATGTCGCTGCGTCTGTGACGAACTGAGTGTCACCTTTCGCGCCGAATTGCTTCACGTTCAGCCAATCGGGCGTCGGCGTAGCAAGTTGCGACTGAGGGAGTTGGCCTGCAATCTGCGCGAAGTCGTAATCATCATCTTCTGCGACCACGACACCTATACGCCCGAACACCGATGACACCGCGCCGACGCCGGACGCCTGCCAGTTCGCCAGCTCTGAGGCAGGTAGCGCGATGAGCGTGAACACTTCATCGGTGTCGTAGCGATAGCACGTGTCGCCCACGTGCGCCCACGGCTGATTCAACATCGCCGCCTGATTTTCAACGTAAATAAGACTTGAGTATGCCATTTGAATTTCCTTTTCTGATTTAATCGAGAATTTCGAATAAAATTGCAACGCCCGGGGAGATTCGAGAAGGTAGGAACCTAATACGTTTTCCATTCACGAATGGGTTTGTAGGACCAGCCGATCCAGACAATTGCCAGAATTGCCGATCATCGGGATGTACTCGCACCTGCGCGGTGACGCATCGAGTCGTGCGGTCCAATTTTACTTTCGAAAGGGTTCCTTCAAGTATCATCGAGATTCCTTTGTGCTTCTAACTTGTGCGGCGTGCGTATCGCTCTGCCACTGCCTTTCGACGCAAATCAGCATCCTGCTTCTTACGCACGGAATCTGGTGCATGAATGTCATCGGCATAGGTCGCACGATCCTCAGGTGTCACCGCAGATCGAATGAAGACCGCATTTTTCGTAGATATGATTCCTTGGCCTTGTGGCGTTGGCAGAATGAGCCGGGCCTTTACGCAAACAGTAAATGCTTTGTGGAGGTTTTCCACAGTCACGTCTAAGTGTTGCTCTTGTAACCATCGCTCGATTGCCGCGCCGTTCTTCTTTGATGTAAAATTTTCCCACTCCGGACATTCCTCTCGGAACTGTTCGAGTGCCGCCAATGTGTCACGGTTGCTCTTGTCCAGTCGTCCATCTTCAATTGCATCATGCATAGAAATTTCAAGGTTGCGGAGCGTGATCGGGATACTACGCACGAAACAAAATTCTTGCAGGATTTGCAAATCCTCCGCTGTTGCGTACTCGGGATGCAACTGTTGGAACCGCTCGATAGCTTTGGTCGAGAGAATCATCTCCATCTCGGGAGAAACACGTTGGTGATGGAAATGATCGAAAGCTGGAAACAGTTTGTCGGCCATGTTAGTTCTCCTTCTTGTCGGCGTTATATGCGCGCATATCTTGCCTTGCAGCGTCTCTGAGTTCGGACAGAGGCATCGTGCGAAGCCTCTGATTTTCTTCAGGTGAGATCGTCTGAACGATCCTCACTGGAGTGCGACCTGCGTGGGTTGGCGTAGATGCTGCTTGTGGCTTCGGTGCGACGAATGTGAATGGAACAGGTGCTGTCTGGCCTCGGTGTCGGCGGCGGGGTTCTAGGTGATTATGTTCCTGACAGTACTTGAACGCCGCGTTGAAGCCTGCGAAGGTTTTTGGCAGATTGAAAGCGGCCATCACCTTGCAAAAAGTGTCTACATTGAATGATGATGCGTACCACGAAGGATTCGAATTGGCCCATGCGCGGGCAAGTATGCCTTCCTCGTCAGGACTTAAACGAGGCGCTTGCACTGTTTCGGCAGGCTTCTTCGCTTCAGCCTTTTCTGTTTCCCATGCCTGACGGGCCTGAACTACTGCAGGGTCTACGTGCGTGCCAGTGCGCCCGGGGCTGGTCCATGAGTTGCGTTGCTGGTCACGGTCAACGATTTTATCCACGAAAGTCGGCTTCTTTTCTGTAACCGCTTTGCGTCGTGCTTCGTTGACTCGCTCGAAGCGTTCTTGGATGGTGCGTGGTTCTTGTGTCATCGGATTGTCCTTGCTTTTTTTGGATTTGGCGTTGCTACTGCGATTTGCTGCTGCGAATCCTTTTGGCGTGAAACGCGCGATGCGCTTCACTCGTGAACGGAACTTCCTCAAACTCGATTTCTCTGATTCCAAGCGGCCCGAATAGCTGTTCGAAGTAATCGCTGACGACGGTGCGTCCGACGGCTCTATCGGTGCCCGACTGGATGTCAGTTGATATGGCTTCGTGCATTAGGCTGCCTGCTGCATTTGGAGTTTCCACTTCTTTCGTTTCTCTACACCCTGTTCAGCCCAAGTCATCCACTTCACGTTTCCAGGTTCATAGGTGCCAACATCCCCGAAGCGACTAAGACTGTGCTGCGGAGTTGGTTTATTAGGTCCCATGTCGGCAACGAAATTCTTGTAGCCTTGTTCGGGGTCTGACCAACGTGAACAGACCCGGACACCGATGGCTCCGTAAAACTTCCAACTGTCGTGCTTGCGACTGGTACACCGGTAAAGCATCTGTTGCCATGTACCATGCAGAGGATTTGCTGCTCTCCATTTCGCCACATTCGCACGGTGTTTTTCCGAGTTGGATGCTCGCCAAGCCGCGCTACTCACGGACATGCATGCTTTGCACCACGATTTAAGGCTGTCTTTGGGCCTGCGATGGGGACTGAAATACTTCAGTGTCGCTGGGAGTTTCTTTCCGCATTTAGGGCACTTCTTCTTTGTCACTTCTCTTGCTCCTCTTTCGAATTTGTGAATCTAGCTCTTACGCCACACAGAGTGATGTTCATCGAATGAAACTCCATCGGGCAGCACATGCGAGCCATCGCAGTAACCTGGCGGGTCTGGAGCCCGCAGAACTTGTGTTCCGCGTGGAAGCGGGCCAGTTTGAATTTCACCCCACGGCCAAAACTTCAAACTGTCTGCCAGCATGTACACGAACGTGAAACTGCGGACGGGCGGAGTGTTCTTGATAACATCGGCTTCGGCGACACTTCCTTGTTTCGGATAGTCCAAATAGCTGCCGTGCTGATTGGACCATTGCTCCCGAGCGGTGCGTTGAAACGTTGTGAGTGTAGGAATCGCTTTTAGTTCCGGCTCCGGTTCGGGAACCAAGTCTGGTCGGTCAACTTCACCCATGTAAACGTGGCTGGCAATGCTGGTCAGCAGATTCCCAGCTTCATCCACGTACATGCATCTCGTGCCTCGTGCGCTCCAATACAGCGGTAGTCGTCGTCGTCTTATCTCGGCTTCGAGTGCCGCGATTAGCTCGCCTCTATCTGTGAAGCCCAGAAAGTCTCTAAAGAAGAATCTCTGTTTACTGAACTCCTCGCGCAACTTAACGTCGGACATATCGGCGGGGGACGGCGCGGGCTTCGTGTCCTTGATTTTCTCTTCGTCCCTATCATTCACACTGGACGCTTCTGAATTCGGCTCAGGTTCGAACTCATCAGGGCGAAGGGTTCGACGCTTCTTTTCGATAAGCTGCAACTCTTTTTCCACAGCTTTACGCAAGTTGAAACTGGTCTTCGCTGAGTTCGATTTTCTGTAGCATCCGGCTTCCGCCAAATTAAGGCGATGCCATTCCATGGCTTCGTCGAAGTCGTCATCGTCGTAATGGTCTTCGCGCTTCGGTGTTGGCAGGCATTTGCCGGACTTTATTGCGCGGCGCTCGGCTCTTCGCCAGAGTTCTCCTTCGCGGTCGATCAAGTCATCGAGTTCGTCCTGCAGATCGGCCGTTTTCTTTTTGCGTGTCGCGGCTGCGATTTCCGTTCGCAATTCCTGTATTCGCGCCCGGTTTTCTTGGCTCTCGGTAAGTTCATCGGGCGACAGCATGTCTTCGGGCTTCACGACTTCTACTCGGGATTCCTCTTCCTTTTCCTCGGCCTTGGCTCGTTTCTGCCCGGCGCGTTGGACGGAGCGGGCATGAGCAGCCGATACGATATCTCGCTGCTCGCGCATCCATTCGGACACTTGGGTCGACTTTGGATCGGCGGCGATCAGTGCTCTCAATTCCGACTTACGCTTGATCTCTTCTTCGGTGAATTTCAACATTGCTTCGCTCCTAACTGCTTCTCGACTTCATCTGGCGACTCGGAGACAAGTTGAAGGTCGCTGTTGTCTCGGAGAACCACTTTGGTGACTTCGATACGTTCAGCCGAGACGTAGCGATCTCGGGCGAAGTAAACGATTCCCCGACCATCGGCACGGCTGACGAGGGCGCCAGATTCCTCCAACTTGGCAAGCAGCGCGGAATCGTCTTTGATGCGTGGTACGGGTTTGGTCATGGCTTGGCTCCAGATGGGTCTTGGCCCCGCTAATAGCCGTAACAAATAAACTGGGGGTCAGGACACCGGTACGTAAAAAACGTCAAAATAAAGCCTTTGATATCAGTAGCCCACAGACGAATATCCGTAACAAAAGCGGGGTTTAGGCCGCTACTGTCTGGCGGATACGGTAAGCTGCCTGCTTTTCTGCGGGGGTTTGGAACTTTGCGTCTCGCCTTTTCTTGCGCCCCACCTTGGGTGCGCTCGTCTGTGCAGACTGTTCCGAAACGTCTTCCCAACTCTTGGTTGCGAGTTTTTCAAAGCGTGTGTCTTTGAACTTTAACTCTTTCGTTACAATAAATGCGTTGAGCGCATACATATTTTCTGAAGACAAATCAGGAACCGAGTCACCCTCCGCACAAGCGGCGGACTCTCTCCACCAAACTCGCGCCCGGTCCAACTCCGTCTTACATGCCGCTAGGCGTTGCAGTAGGGATTGGATACCGAAACTGCGGATGATTGCTGCACGTCGGCAGTTGTTGTCCACCCACACGT
>Ga0302179_10002623_pt1 | contig 10476 bp, 9 predicted proteins | sample I_Palsa_E3_1_FD_198788 | JGI IMG/M metagenome (GOLD analysis project Ga0302179, IMG submission 198788) | Peat permafrost microbial communities from Stordalen Mire near Abisko, Sweden - I_Palsa_E3_1 | ecosystem: Environmental > Terrestrial > Soil > Palsa > Peat permafrost | place: Sweden: Abisko...
GCACAACAGCCGCCGATCCAGCGTACGCGCCAGTCCACGTAACGTCTGCACCGCCCCCTCGCCCCGCGCGATCACGCCCACGTGCTCGGCGCCCAGGTCATAGCCCAGCTCGGGATCGACACGATCGCCGGCGCCCGCGCCGTCCAGCAGCGCCCGCACCCGCTCCGCCCGGCGCTGCTCGCGCGAGCGCCCCGCGCGCCCCAGCTCCGCCCCGTACGCGCGCGTGACCTCCTGCACGAACCGGTGGAGCACGCCGGCCTGCAGCCGCGACATCTCCCGCAGCGCGCCGTCCTGACCGACGCGCTCGGCCTCCTCCATCACGTAATCCCACAGCAGCGTGTGACCGAGGATGTAGCGCCGCAGCACCGCGTCCAGGCTGACACCGGCGCGCGCCGCGCGCCGCGCCTGCTCGGACGCCACCGCCGGGACCGCCACCGACGAGGACGCCTGCCCCCGCTCGATGTCCGCAAGGCCAAAGTCGACGGCCGCCGACACCGCCGCGCGCAACCCCTCGACGTACTCCGTGTCGCGCTCGCCGGTCGCGTCGGGCACGGCCTCGCAGACACGCGCGAAAATCTCCCGCACGATCTCCTCACGGCGCTCCCGCAGGCGCCACACGACGATGCCGATGCCGTCGAACATACAGCAGGCATATACCCGATACGAGGACCGGCGGCGATCCGGTGCTCACACCGGGGCAGGCCGGCCCGGACAAGTGTGAGTCGTTATTTCACATATCACACAAAACGGCTAAAAATACAGAGTTTCATTCTATATATTTAATACTTTTCAGCCGCTGTATCGCTCGTGCGAATCGTGCTTGAGGGCCCCGGTAACAAGCTCACCCACGGCGGTCAAGCGCCACACGTTCGCGCGCCCGGGAGCAGCGGAGCGATTGACGAGCAATCCGATCCCGGCCAGCCGTGCCAGCAGCCTCGAGACCTGCCCGCTGTGCGCCACGCCGATGCCCTGGCCCACATCCCGGTTGCACACTCCCGTATTGTGGGCGACATACAAGAGGCACTCCCGCAGACGAAACGCGCCCGGGCGCGAGAGCGCATCCGGGATCCGCACCCGCGCCCTCGCGCTCTGATTCGTGCTCGCCGGCGCATCCGGCGCGAGCATCGCCCGTGTGAGCGCCGCCGCACGCTCGAGCTCACGCTCCAGCTCCCCAGCGCCCGCGTATAGCGCGGCGATGAGCCCCATCAAAGGGCCGTGCAGCCCGATCAATGGCCCTGGCCGGCCGGTGACTATGTGCACGTATACGGCGCCCAGCGCCGCGGCCATCACCACATCCCCGATCTGCGGCGCGATACTCGGAACATCACGACCATTGCGCTCGATCACCAACGCACGAAACGCCCCCACGAGACGCTCACGATACTCACGCACAACCGCACCGCCACCCAGCGACTCGACGATGCAGACCCGTGCCAGTGCCGGCTCTGAATCGCAGAACGCCAACGTCGCGGCGAGCGCCGCCCGCACCCCGTCGAGCCAGCGCTCCTCACCGTCCAGCGCCCGCGACGCCGCTGCCCCGGCACCCTCGAGACCCCTGCGCATGACCGCGACGACGCACTCGTCGAGATCCGCAAAGCAGGCATGGAACGTGCGCCGCGCGACCCGCGCTCGCGCGCATACGAGCTCGACCGACGCGCCCGCGATCCCACGCTCGGCAACGACATCCGCCATCGCGTCCACGATCAGCTCGCGCCGCGCCTCACTCACCGCAGACTCCACAGTCCCGGACCACCAGCCGCTCGGCTTATGCGCTAGGCAGACGGACGTCGCGCAGATGGCCCGCCGCAGGCGCCTGGAGACGCTGAGAGGGTAGTTGTATCCAGAGCCCTGACGGGACGCTACAATTCCGGGCATGGCACAGGCAGTCAAAATCCCCAGGACGACCAAGACCAAGAAGAAGTCCCCGGCCACCAAGAAGTCCCTGGCCGAGCTCGCGGCGCAGCGACGCCGGGCTGCAGCCGAACGTATGCGGGGAATGCTTGGTCACGATCCGACTCGCTCCTACACGGATGAGCTGATCGCCGAGCGACGCAGGGAAGCAAGGGCCGAAGCCCGCGCCGAGGCCGCAGCCGCCCGGTCCAAACTGCGCAGTGCCCAGGGCTGAGCCGGCGCCGGTCGAGCCGGCCTCCGTCCTCGACGCCTCGGCCTTGATGGCTTGGTTGCAGGACGAGGACGGCGCACCGGTCGTCGTCGAGGCCCTCAGCGCAGGAGCAGCGGTCAGCGTCGTCAACTGGGCCGAGGTGCTTTCGAACATAGCCGCCAACGGAGACGACCCACAACAAGTGGCCGAGCGACTACTGAAGACCGAGTCCGCCGACCTCGAGCTACTCATCGAACCGATCACCGAGGCCGACTGTGTGGAGATCGCCAAGCTGCGACCGATCACCAAGGCACAGGGACTGTCGCTCGCCGACCGCGCCTGCCTCGTGTTGGCAGCTCGGCTCGGCGTACCGGCACTGACCACCGACCGCACCTGGGCAGACACCGAAGTCGACGCCGAAGTCAAGCTCATCCGGTAAGAGCGCCCAGCGGCGCGTAGCGTCATCGCTTGCCGCTCTTCTTAGCGGCCTTCTTCTTTTTCTTCGCCCTTGCCTTGTGGGCTTTGGGGCAGCCTTCTACCTTTATCTTCGTTGACTCGTGGATTTGGGCTCCGTTCTGGGCGATTATTTCTGTTGGCATCAGCCTGTCCTGCGCGAGACGCTCCGACATCGATCTTTCAACGGGACATACGCGTGCCCGCTCTCAGGCCCCAGCATATTCTAGTTTCTCTTTCCCGTCGGGTGATTTTTTGGGTGATTTTTCGGGTGAGAAAACAGGGGAGTTTTGGGACGGGACGAGCAGCGCTTGCCGCGACACTCACGAGCTGGACGTTCTCCGTGCTGAGATCAGAAGCTAGACACAGGCCAGCGCCGCGCCAACCGCAGCGAGCCCAGCGGAGTTGACGGCAGACACCGCATACACATAGGGAGTATCCGCTTCAAGGCCAGTAACCATCGCGCTCACAGCCCCATCCGCCGCACCAGCCGCGATGCGACCTTCACCCAAGGGACCCGCCACCGAGATGTGGCACTCCACCAGTGGGCTCGCACACACTTCGTGACCCAACCAGAACGCATACGTCGTTTCCAACCCACCCGTGTCGATCTGCGCTTCCAGCGTCGCGTCGTGTTCGCCCACGCCAGACACCGACTCGCTGACGATCGTGGGTTCGCCCCCGGCCGCCGACGCCGGGGTCACCGACAGCACAAACCCGCCGGCCAGGATGGCGCATGAGACAAGCATGCACCGGAGGGCACGCGATGGAAGCAATCTGCTCGTTGGACCCTTCACCACAGGAATCTTATTTCTTGGTCTTGCCATGCGCCTTCTGCTCTACGAGCTGAACGCCGTCGCTGTGCGTCTGCGACGGAGCGGAAGCAGACTTCAGGACTGTCAGGGTGGCGCTCATCCGACCGCGATCGTCGCCTAGCAGTGCATGTCCGGCAGCATCGAGCTCGAGCATGACAGTCGCCGTCTTGCCGGGCGGGATGGAGAAAGTGGCCGTCCCGATGGTCATCGTCTTGGATCGACCGTGCCTCTTGCTGCGCTTGGCCTTCGTCCTCACGGTCAGGGTCAGCTTGCCATGGCAGCTGGCGATCCCTAGGCAGTTGAGGTTCACGAGCGCCGTGCCGTTGCCCTGGACCGTGACGCTCGTCCCGTCAAGCGACACGCTGCCAGTTGCCTTAGCTGCCGCTTCTTCTTCCTCATGTTTTTTGAGCGCCGCTGCTTCTGAGGCGTATCTGACGGCGTCTTCTTTGGCTAGCAGTTCTTCGTGTTCACGCGCATGCTGGTGACGTTCCGCTTCGGCGCTGGCGCCGATGCGTTCGCCTTCTTGCTTGGCGTGTTCGAGTACGCACGCGGACGGCGCGGTGGGTGTAAAAGGCGCCCCTGGTCCGGGCGGGAGGAGGCCCGCGTAGTAGTAGTTGAACGAGTTGCCGCCGTGGGACCTCGTTTCGCCACCGAGATTCGTGGCGAGCACTTCATACCAGTAGATATAGCCACGTTCGAGGCCCGTCACTAGGCCGCTCACCGTGACATCGCCGGCGCCCGCGGGGATCGGTCCACCCAGCGCCCGAGGACCTTCGGACGTCAGTTCGCTGCGGTTCGATGGGTTTTCTGGATCGCGCCACTGCTGGACGATCACGAATTCATAACTCGTCGCGCTGTTCTGCGGATTGATCCGCGCTTCGAGCACGGCGCCCGCCGGGGTCACTTCCTTCAGCCCCACGTGTTCGATCGTGGGCAGGACTGCTTCGCACCCCGTCAACGCTTGCGCGCTCGATGGCACGAGCACGCCAGCCGGGATGGCGCATGAGACAAGCATGCACCGGAGGGCACGCGAGGGGAACGATCTGCTCGTCGAACCGACCATCAGAACCTCCCGTAACGATACACCTAGCTACGGTCTAGCGCGTTTGCCTTCTTACTCGCCTTCTTGGCAGTCGTGGCGTACCTTTTGTCAGCCTGTTTCCGGCAAATTGCTCTCTGCTTCTCAGGGCGCTTCTCACATGCCCTCAGCGCCTTCGCGAGCTTCGGGGCGTTCCCCGTCGCCTCTGACTTGGTTGTCGCCGGCACGTGCGGGCTGGATAAATCAAGCACCGCAGACGGCGAGGAGAGAAGCACGGGCGACACAGCGGGCTGACCGCCGCCACCACCACCACCGGATGAGGACGACAGTTCAGTGCCCTGCTCGGCGGGCGGCGAGGTGGACTGACTGGGCGTCGCGAACGTCCGATCGGGGCCATCGACTATCGAACCACCGTCGGACGCGATCACCCGATAGTGGTACGTAGTACCTGGCTGGAGGGTTGCCCCGATACTCCCCAGGTCAACGCTGATGGCCCGATTGCCGGAGCCCGCTGGAATATATTCGGGTTGGGGCTCAGCCAGACCCGCCGGCAGCGGTTCACCCAAGCTTATCGATTCGCACCCGCCAGCTCCACCAATTTCGAAAGGGCAGTTGGGCCGTGTGAAATCGTAGCTGCTATTCGTGTCGATCTGAAACCAGTAGCCCGTATAGAGATCGTTTGTTTCGATCTGCGCTTGCAGCGTCGCGTCGTGTTCGGTGACATTCGACGCGGACTCGCTTTCGATCACGGGGGGAGGTGAGAGTGTCGTGAATTCATGCTGGGTACTTTCCCATTCTCCCCCCGCTGGAGCTTCGCCCACCGCATTGGAGGCAGTCACCGCATATTTATACGATGTACCCGGCTTCAACATCACACCGGCGCCGTTGAGGTCGAGGCTGACAGTCTGATCGCCGGTTCCGGCGGGGATACTCCCGCCGGGCAAAACCCAGTCATCGATCGCCGCACATCCTCCGTCTGGGCAGGCATAGGACGTCATATGGAATGCGTAGGTCGTTTCCAGCCCGCTCGGGTCGATCTGCGCTTCCAGCGTCGCATCGTGTTCGGTGACGTGAGACACGGTGAGGTCTTCGATCGAGGGCGACGCCGCCGCGCGCGCCATGGCGGGCAGGGCAGCGACAGACAGGGCGACGCCCACCGTGGCAAGCACAACGAGGACGCGACGTGCAAACCACTCGCCACGCCCAGTGGCGGGCTCGGGCTCAGCTAAGCCATTGTTGCGGTGCGACCGCGACGCCCATATGTGCCTTTTAATACGCAAAAACACTGCTCGTCCCTCATTCATAGCGCTCCGCCAAAGTCCCACCGCCAGCGAACCCGGCCGCGGTACACATAGATGAAGATGAACACGACACTCCGTAGAGATAGTTCGAGTATTTTTCTCGGTTGGGCGTAGACTGGACTTTCCATTCAGTGCCGTTCCACTCCTCGGCGAGCGTCACCCGAGTACCGGAGCTGTTTTCGTAGGACCCAGCCGCAGTACACGCCGTCGAAGATGCGCACGACACTCCTCGCAAAATGCTTTCTTTAGCTCCTTCCGGGTTAGGCGTCGTCTGGACTTTCCATTCCGAGCCGTTCCAGGCCTCTGCCAGTGTCACCGTGGTGCCCGAGCTGTTCTCGTAGTACCCATCCGCGGTACAGGCGGTCGAAGAGATACACGACACGCCCTTGAGTAGGCTTTCTTTGGCGCCAGTGGGGTTGGGTGTGGTTTGCACTTTCCATTCAGTGCCGTTCCACTCCTCGGCGAGCGTCACCCGAGTACCGGAGCTGTTCTTATAGTACCCAGCCGCAGTACACACCGTCGAAGATGCACACGACACTCCTTCAAGCACGCTTCCTTTAGCTCCTTCCGGATTGGGTGTGGCCTGGATTTTCCATTCCGTGCCGTTCCATCGGTCTACTAAAGTCACCGCTGGTTCAGAGACGCCTTCGTGGAACCCAGCCGCCGTGCACGCGCTTGTCGACGAACACGATACCGCTTGGAGTCTAGTGTATTTGGCTCCCGTGCTCGGCGTGGACTGGATCGTCCATTCCACGCCATTCCAGCGCTCCGCCAGCGGGCTGACCGTGTTTTCTTTCAGGTAGCTGCCGACAGCGGTGCACGCCGTGGATGACGGACATGATATCTCCAGTAGTTGAGACCATTCTCCGGCGGCTCCCGGTTTGACTGGATTCGGCGTTGCCTGAACAGACCATTCCCTACCATTCCAATACTCGGCGAGCAGCGAAGGGTTGCTATATTCGATCACAACATAATGGGAGCCAACCGCTGTGCATACCGTCCACGACGCGCACGACACTCCATAGAATTCGCTTACACTTTCTTCTGGGTTCAGGGTCGTCTGGAGCGACCAGACGAACGGAGCAGTGACAAATACCTGGTCAGCACCATCCGAAGTCCCGTGTTCGTTTACCGCAACGATCCGGAAGTGATATTTTGTGCCCGCGGCGAGTCCGGTTACGATTTTGCTCTCTTCCACGTTGCTACCGCCCGAGCCAGCGCTTTCTTCTGCGGTTTTTCTGCCGTATGATTCCGTGGTGCCGTATTCGAAGTAGTATTTCGTTTCCACACCCTTTGGATTCACGACACCGTTCAACGTCACTTTGGTTTCGCTCGCATTCGTAGCCGTCCCGGTTTCCACAGTCGGTTTGCCCGACGGCCTGAACGTCTGGTTTTTGCCGCGAGTAGTGCCTTCGCTGTTGGTCGCAACGATGCGGAAGTCATAGGTTTTACCCACTGTCAGGCCAGTGACGGCTTTGCTCTCTTCCACGTTGCTCGTGCCCGACCCAGCGCTTGCTTCGGCCGTTTTCGATCCATACGATTCCGTAGTCCCGTATTCGAAATAGTATTTTGTTTCCAGTCCTCCGGAATTTACCGTGCCGTGCAGCGTTCCTCCCGTTTCGGTAATGCCCGTGGCCGATCCCGTAGTCGCAAGTGGCGCGCCGGTTACTTCGAACACACCATCGGGTGTGCCCATACCCGTCGGACCGTTATAGCCTTCTTTGGTAGCGTGACACAAATAATACGTCGATTCAGATTCAGTGCCGCATTCCCCGTCGCTGCCTTCGCTGACGTGAAACAACATGCTTGGCTTGTTGTAGAACGCCTTGGCGCCCAAGGCCCTCGTATACGCATTGGCGTGCGCCTCGATCCCGGCGACGAATGGGGAGCTCACGCTCGTGCCGCACTCGTACCACCAACCGCCAAATTCAGGGGTGCTATAGAAGGATACAGGTGTTTTGCACGAAGCGTCCGCGGCAACGTCATTGTCGGTACGATTGCTCGTGCAGCCTTTCCTGCCCTCTTTTTCTTCTGTTTCTTTCTGCCATGTGTTGGTCTTGGACTCGGATGCGCTGCACCCACTGCCGGTTTCGGGCCATACCTTCTCGGAGGTGCGCGCGTTTTTTTCAATGTTCAGTTCGGTGCCTCCCACGGCGATCACGGTCGGCGTCGACGCAGGAAATGTCGGAGCGTCTTTTGTCAGTAACTCTGGATAGAGGTGGTTATTATACCCATAATCCCCGGCGGCAACCGTGATCACCACCGGATGACCGTCGTATTCAGGATGGTTATAATCAGAGCTGTATTGCGTGCAATCAGCTTCACCACATCTGGTTTTATAGGTTTCGGGGAAGATATAGCTGCTGCTGATCTCCGTCGCACCGAGTTCCACGGCCTTATTGGTGGCCGCTCCCATTTCAGACTCTTCTTCGTTGTTTGCCTCGACCAATACAATATGGCATTCGGGACAGGCAGCGGAGACCATATCGAGATCCAGCGAGGTCTCGGTGCCCCACCCTTCGAAACCGGATTCGGGATAGTTGCCTTCTTCGCCTTTTTGATTGACCTTGCGGAAGCATTTGTTTTCTTCCGTGCAGGCTGAAAGTTTATACTGTTCGCGATATTTTTTGAGGTCTTGGTTGGCCGTTGTGTCGCCGTGCGCGTCGATCACGGCGACGATCTGTTGTTCCGGTTCCTTTCCGCCCGTCTTGGGGATGTTATACGCCGACTCCAATTCTTCTGCAGTGTAGCCGCCGTTTGGTCCACCACCTACAAGGGGCGTGCCGTCGGGCAGCGCATAGCCGGTGGCCGTTTTGATCGAGGGCGGCTCGTTGATTGCGGCACACCCTTCATGAGGACAGGCGTAGTACGGCTTTGTCGTGGAAGGGGTCAAAGATATTTCTTCGGGTTCGGCGCTCGCTCCGAGTTCCGTGCTCGCCCCGAGTCCCGAGCTCAGTCCCGATTCCGCGCTAGCGACCTGCGGGAGGACACATGCGAGCAGGGCCGCGGCTAAGACCACCAGACAGGCCAACCAGCTTGCTCGGCGCCTCTGAACCCGCTCGCGTGGAGCGGCTTGCCGGACTGGACCAAGGTGCATGACCCGCATCACGTCTCCCCTTTGCTTTGAGCATATCCCACTACCCAGTAGACGAATTATTAGCAGAATGCGAAGCGAAAAGCTATACCCCAACGAGTGATCTTTCGGGTGATTTATTGGGTGAGAAAACGGTGGATGCCTTGACCCCGTACGGTTCCACCCCCAGCAACTCTTTGCGTGAGCGTACGCCGAGCTTGCGGTAGACGTGCTGAGCGTGCGTGCGCACCGTCTCGGTGCTGACCTGCAGCTCCACTGCGATGTCGGCGTTTTTCCAGCCCCGGCCGAGCAGCACCAGCACCTGCTTCTCGCGACGCGTCAACGAATACATCAGCGCAGGATCGGACTTCATTTTTTCGACCGTAAAACCGAGATCAAATCGATCGGCCGGGCCGGCGAAAGTATGCGGTTGTCAAAGAGTGATGCGGTGCGGCGAAAGCTGGATGCTGCGGTCTTGGACTGACCGACATCGAAGCTAGCACCCAACTGCGACGGCATCCGCGATTTCCGGGGCAAAACTTTCGAGCGCCCAGTGTTTCCAGGCGTTCGCCGCTCAAACTTGGCGTGCAAACGCTCTTGGCGCAGGGCACGCCGACGGCCAGCGTCGCCGGGACCACCTCGGCCGAGCCTGCAACCGCGGCCCGCCGGAAACACTTTTGGACCAAGGTGTCCCGTTTGGGCGCTCCCGTCGGAGAAGGGAGTAGGGATGTCCACAAGCGACCACATACCGACAGTCGTCGTCGAGAACCTGCGCGCCGCCGTGTACGCCAGCCACGAGGAGCTCTCCGCGCAGGTACAGGCCGACAGTGCACTGGACTCAAAGCTCCTGGGACTGCTCGCGTTCTTTGTCGCCGCCGCGGGCATCCTGATCACCCTTCCCCACGGACTGGAGCATGGACGCTGGCTGCTGCTGGGCGGCGCGGGGCTCGGCGCGCTCGCCTGCCTCTGGGGGAGCACGAGAGGCCCCGAACCGAACGTCGGGCCATCCCCGGAGACGTTCTATGCCGACTATGGCACCGAGACCGAGGCCGCCTATCTGACGCAGCTCCTAGCCGATCTTGCGAACAGAGCGCGACAGAACCGGGCAGAGCTCGCACGCCGCCGCAGAGCGCTCGTATTCGCGACCCGCGCACCAATCCTGCTGGCAGTCCTCTACGGCTTGCTATCGCTGACCTGACCGCTACCATGAACTCAATGGACAACAAGCCCGCACCGCTGCCCCCTCCCTCCGGCATCCCCGGCAGGGGCATACCCACCGGACCAAGCGGGTCGTGGGGCCTACAGGAGCTGTGGACACTGCTCCGCAAGCTCCTACACCGCTCGTAGCGAAGCGCGCTCACTTCCGCTTCTTCGCCTTCTTTCGGTGCTTCGCCTTGGCCTTGTGAGTCTTCGGGCAGCCCGTCACCGATATCGTGGTGCTCTCGTGGATTTGGGCCCCATTCTGTCCAATGATTTCCGTCGGCATCAACAACGGGGCCGCCACCTGCTCTGAGACCTTTTTGGTTACTTTGACCGTCTTGCCTTTGCGTTTGACCTCGACCTTCTTCTTGACGGTCTCGGTCTTGACGGGTTTGCAGATGTTTGTGTTTGTGGCGAGGGCTGAGTACTTGCCTTTGGGGAGGGTCAGTTCAAACGTGCTGAAGGGGGCGTCGGGGACCGTCTTGAAGGTGGTG
>Ga0302179_10002625_pt1 | contig 10471 bp, 12 predicted proteins | sample I_Palsa_E3_1_FD_198788 | JGI IMG/M metagenome (GOLD analysis project Ga0302179, IMG submission 198788) | Peat permafrost microbial communities from Stordalen Mire near Abisko, Sweden - I_Palsa_E3_1 | ecosystem: Environmental > Terrestrial > Soil > Palsa > Peat permafrost | place: Sweden...
CAGCCAATACATGATCGCGTACAAGCCGCGGAATCAAAACGCAAAACCAGGGTATCAGTCGATTCGAGTAGAAGCACGCGCCCCAGGTCACAGCAAACTCACAGTCCGCGCGCGAACCGGATATTACTCGAGCAACTCCGCTCAATGAAGTCAAGGGCGGCTGGAAGGCTCAGACGACACTGGTCTCCGGGCTGCTGCTGCGAATTTGCGGCGGCATCTGGATCTGGATGATGTTGTTCTTGATTGCATACACCACCAGGTCGCGAATGGAGTGCAGGCTCAGTTTCCGCATAATGTTGCTGCGATGAGTCTCAACGGTCTTAGTGCTCAAATTTAGAAGAGTGGCCACTTCCTTGGAGCTCTTACCCTCGGCAAGAAGCTGGGTAACCTCACGCTCTCTGACCGTCAAAGTCGGCAAGTTCGGAGGCTCATTCCGAGAGATGGCGTGTCCCTTTTCCAAAAAGCCCGCCAACACCAGATCATTCACTCGCGGCGTGAAGAACATTCGTTTGCTCTGCAAGGCTTCCACAGCCGAAACCAGATCGCGGGCTGCGTCAGACTTGAGCACGAAGCCGCGGGCGCCGGCGTCGAGCGCCTCACGGATGACCTGGTCGCTATCCGTGATAGTCAGAACTATGACCTTAAAATTAGGATCGTGCTGCAACAGTTGTCGGGTGGTGTCCAAGCCGTTTAGGTGGGGCATGCCAATGTCTACGATCACAACATCGGGCTTGAGACGCTTTGCCATTTCGATCGCTTCGCGGCCATCGGACGCCTCCCCGCACACTTCCCAGCCTTCATGCCTCTGAAGAAGGGCACACAGACCTCGACGGACAATCTCGTGATCGTCTGCTAACAAGATGCGCAATTTCATGGCAGCCTCCCCTTACAACCCAGGATAGATCAATTCGACGATTGACAGATTTCAACCCGAAGCCTGAGGGCCTCGCGTCAGTGCTGTGAAAACTCTGTGCTGGCTTACCGCTTCCACGGCCTCCAAAAGATCGCGTGCGGCATTCGACTTCACCACGTATCCCCTGGCCCCCGCGTCAAGCGCTTCGCGCATCATTTGCGGAGAGTCATGTTGAGTTACGAATAGAACCTCCGGCGCCGGTTTCTGATTTCTCTGAAGCAGTCGGCACGCTTCCAGTCCATTCATTCGAGGCATGGTGACATCCAGCACTACGACGTCGGGCTGCAAACCTTCGATCTTTTCGAGGGCCTCGACGCCATCGGATGCTTCACCGATTACTTCCCAGCCGGGACGCCCTTCCAGTAGAGTTCGCAGCCCCTGTCTCACCACGGGATGATCATCCACCAGGAGTATGCGAACTGGCATAACGGTTTCCGGCTCTTTGAGGAAGCTTTGAGCAGCGACTCGAGAAAACTCTTCAGACTGCAGTTGATTTCACAGGTCTTCATGGTCCTGCCGGAGGAGCTACCCTCACCTGGCCGAAACGCGACTCCAGTGGATCAACGCTACCGTAGCATGCTACCACCCGGGGTCGAATACAGGGAATCCTGTATTTTTCCCAAGCGTAGGTCATCAAGCTATTGGCCAAAGCAACTCATTGCAGGGAAGTAGGTTCCGGCGTGCAAAAGTGCGTCTACCGCTTCGACAATCGAGCTGACGTCCGACTTGGCGCAGGCTCCGCGAACTCCAACCTTACGTGCTTCCTCCGCGAGTTGCTTGGATAGGTGAATCGTGATCATTAGTATCGGGATCTCTGGAAAGGTCCTGGTGAGTTCGCGTGCAACATCGAGGCCATTCAAATCAGGCATTTGAAAGTCCAGCAGTATCATGTCCGGTGGGTTCTTCTCAACCCGCTCCAGGGCTTCCCGTCCGGTGCGGGCTTCAGCGCAGACGCGCCAGGTGCTCTGCTGCTCGAGGAGAGCCCTCAGGTAGTGTCGGACCGCTGGATTGTCATCGACCACTAGAATTCGAGTCAAAAAGCACACCCTTCTAACCGAGCCAGTGATGCTGGAGTCAAACACGCCGAAAACTAGACGGGGGATATCGGCCTAGCCGGGATACTCCAATGTCAACGACCCTCGTTATGACCTCCCGCATTGTGTTGCCTGAGCACCGTGCGTGCGGCTAATTCCCGGCCTCCTACGGTAGCGGCCTGAGTATTTCGCATTCTCTTTGATATGTGCATACCCCCGCTGCTCCGTTGCGCTACGACGAAAATGTTTTTCCCAAGCATCGTTTCCCTTTGCATTTGTCCTCTTGTCTGTTTGTTCAGCATAGGATCTCAATCGGGCAACCACAATACCCTGAAAGCCTGAGAAGAGAACACGCTACAACTGCCACGCATCGCCATATTCCCTTATCCGTCCGGTGACCTTAAGTTCAAGCGCAGCCACTGCCGCCAAACCTGGAAGCAAGCTCAGGCGCGGCATGTTTTGTAGTTCCCGCTGTGGCCAAGAATATCGATGCACGCCAACGGTGTGACCAGAGACTCCTGCACAACTGCCTGTTGGGCAGTCAAGGTAAATGCTTCAGGCTCTGTTGCCAATACAACAATTGCTCCTACCCCATTGACTTTTCCTTCCCGTCTTCCAATAAAATAGTGCTCCCCTGTGCGGTCCGGTGCACGCTAGACGGCCAGTCGAGTTCCATCCTCATTCTTCGATGGGGACTCGCTGACGCGATTGGTTGCGGCGCACGATTTTCCGTTTCGGAAATAAAAGATCGCGCATCTTCATCTTCGCTTTGTGCAGTTGCGACTTTGAATTTCCAACTGAACACTCCAACATCTTGGCAATTTCATGATGCTGGTATCCCTCGACTTCGTGCAGGGCGAATATCTGGCGACATCCCTCGGGCAGTTCCTGCATGGCGCGGCGTAACGCAATTCGGTCGATCGCGCCGCTGAGCCGAAGGTCCGCTTTCCCTATGTCACGCCGTAGAGAGGGCGATTCTGCCGACACTGGTTCGTCGAGTGAGACGACTGGTGGTGCTTTACGGCGGCGAAGTTTCATCAGCACGGTATTCACCGCAACCCGGTACAGCCACGTTGAGAAGGCGGAATCTCCACGGAACGAACCGACACAGCGGAACACCTGCAGGAAAGCTTCTTGAGTTAAATCTTCCGCCTCGGCTATATCCTTCGTCATCAGCAGGCACACGGAATACACGCGCTTTTTGTGAACCTGGAAGAGCGTGGCAAAGGCCTGTTCATCGCCCTGCTGGGCGCGCTGAACAAGGCTGCGTTCGGATTCGGCCGGATTGTTTTCTTCTACCACCGGCATCAGGTTGGTCGTCGCGGAAATCACGCAAGTCGCCACTGTAGTCTCCTTCTTTCAAAAACTAAGTGTTGTCGTTGTTGCTCTGAACTGGATCTCAAGAGCTCTCAACTTTCAACACGAGACTAGCGTTACCGCCGCTCGCATCCCATCAGGATGCTCCTGTAATTGACTGCCTGACTTGCTGTAAAGCCAGGGTGAAGTGAAATGCTGAGAAGTACTTCTGCGATGGCAGGTTCAACTTATTGTTGAGAAGTATAGTTATTTGTCGAGTCGCGCAAACGTAAATGCATCCAGCGGGCTCCGCCCGAGCTTTCTATGCGCCCTGAGGGGTTCTCGGACCTATCATTTTGGGAAAGGGTCTGTTGCTCAAGTCGACCTGGAACCTATCTTATAAATGCCCGACCCTGAGTGGTCAAAATTGCACAGATTAATGTGCACCAACAAGTATCATACGGGCTGTGAAACGTAGTACGCAGTGGAGTGTGCCATGGACACAAACAAAAGGCAGATCGCGCTATCCATGCTCGAAAGCCTCAGGGACGACCTGATTTATGCTCACCTGAACAGTGGAAGTCGCATTCTCGACGTAGCCGACCTTCGCCAGTACATTTATGAACAGATGAACCGGATAAGGACGAACGGCCTTGTGATGGACGGGCTGTTTGGCAACCCCAACAGCCATGGGCGAGACGCCATCAGCACGAGTGATGGTCCCAATGGGAAGGCGCATCACTCGCGCAACCATTGGGGAAAATCTGAGCGAGCGACCGAATAATAATAATGACGAGGCGGGCATTTGTGAGATGAGTTGTAGTTTGATCAACCCAGTTAGATCAGTAGAGACGGAATCCTACTTCGACACTGATCTGCACATTCACCGGTCGGCCGTCTTTCATGGCAGGTTGAAAGCGCCACTGCTTCACCGCAGCAATGGCCTTGGCATCCAGCCCGAATCCCAAACCGTGCACAACGCGGATGTCGCGGGGATTCCCTTGCTCATCGACGATGAGCCATAGGATGCAAGTTCCCTGAGTCTTTGCATTGCGCGCCTCATCGGTATATTCGGGATCCGGGGTCGAGACCGGCTGAGGGGCTGAAATTCCTCCTCCGACCTTATATACGCCTCCGCCCGTGCCGCCCCCGGTGCCCGCGCCCACTCCCGGCCCGTGACCCGCGCCTACACCTTGCCCCGATCCCAAACCGATACCGCCACCTGTGCCAACGCCGTTGGATGGCGGTGCGGAAGGAAGAGGAACGCTCGCCGGATCGCCCAGGTCCAACATATGATTTTGGGCCAAGTGTACCTGCGGAGGAACTACAACTGCTGGCGCAACAGTGAGCTTAGGGTGTTGGTTACGGACCACGATCTGAGGCGGTGTAATCTGCTCGGCAGCAAGTTTAGGTAGGCTTCCCTTCGGTGCGGGCAGTGGTTCTTTGTCGCCGCCTCCCCCACCTCCGCTCACAATTGTTTTTGAAATCGGCAGAGCGTAGGAGTCGGGCGAAGGTGCGATCAGCGTGACCGTTTCGTGCTTCTGCGCCTGATGTACCACTTGGTGGCCGAAAGTGGCGGTGCCTAGAATCAACCCCAGCAGCGCCACGTGCACCACTGCTGATCCCACGAGCCCGTTGGAGCGATAATTATTGAACTGGCCCCAGATCGCTTCCGGGCCAGCCGCAGTCGAAGTTGGGGAACTCACTTTTGCGGACCGCCCTCTTCGTTCCCGATTCGCGTAAAGATTCTCTAGCACCGCGGCCGAATATGACGCTGACGGCAACACACGGGCGAGTCGCGGACTCTGCTGCGGGTTCGGCATTGGCGCTCCTAGTCGGCAACAACAAAATCGCGCCGCTACGTTGGGTTCTGCGGATCGCGAGCTAAACGCAAGATCAAAAAGAGTGATGGGGACCGACAATCCCACCACTCGGTGAATGTCCCGCCTACCGGCAGGGCCCAGCCGAGCGGACTACAATCGGCCGGCCAAAAGCAATACAAGTACCACCACAACCACTAAACCCAATCCCCCGCTGGGGTAATACCCCCAACCACTGCTGTACGGCCAAGTCGGTAGGGCTCCGACCAATAACAAAACCAACACGATAATCAAAATTGTCGACATGAAAGCCTCCTCATTTGTTTGTTAGACGCGGGCCCGGCATCAAACCCGGGCCCGTACAATTTCAACGACTGCTGCTTTCCACAATTCCCGCCGATGGCTTGTTTTCGCTGTGCTCCGCCTTGGCTTGGCCCGAATATTTCCTCACCGCAGCCAAGAAAGGCTGGCTCGCCGCGCGCGCGTGCACTTTTCCGTCCAGGATGTCGCTAAATGGAACGAATCGTCCGTAGAGGATTCGAGTCTCATCTTTATCTTGTGTGACCACCGTGCCGTTCAGATCAATTCCTGCAAACAGGCCACGGGCGCGGGAGTAAGTGAGCAACTCAGCTCTCATCTTCCAGTCCGTGTCGGCGCCAGCGTCACGTCCAACCGGACCTGCAGCCGCTGAAGCATCGCCACCAATCTTGAACTTGCTCGATAGCAGGTGTTGCATTCCCTGGTCATTCGTCACGATCATTACAATGTCGACGGCCTGACCGCCGAGCTGCAGTCCCCAGCTTCCACCGGTGATTGTGATCGGAGCCGGCGCACTCCAGGTGCCGGCCTCAGTTCGGCACGTTGCAACGCCCTTTCCATGGCTGCCGCCGAAACCGACGGCAATCTTTACCATCGATGGAACTACCGCGATGCATTTGGCGTCGCTCATCACCTTGTCCGGGATTGCCTTGTCCGGAGTGTCCATGATCTCTGTTAGAACCTTGGCGGAGTTGTCTAGGCGCTTCTCAATATCCGACTGGTCCTTGTCATCGGCAGACCAAGCGATGCTGATCAGCAGAAGACTAGCGCCGAGCACCAGAAGATATCTCGGAAATACTGAATCGATTCTTGTCATAAGCGGACCCTCTTGTTCCGTGCCCGAAGCGAGCAACTAGTTGAATTGTCTTGCGCAATAAACCTAGCCGCTCCATTGCGCCTGTTCCATCCGGTTCAATCCGTAAAGTCAACGCAGCGAGTACACCGGAACCGACTGAATAGCGCCGGAGCCCGAGAGGCGGATAATGTGACAAAGCAAGAGAAATAGGGTGTTGTCCTTATTGCAACAGGGAAGGTGACCTAAAACTGACCAAATCAAAACAAAGCAAAACTACTAATGATGGCCCGATTGAACGATGAATCTTCTGGAGGTCTTTCATTAGCGGGGAATACCACGCTGGCAGGCATCGGCACACTTCGCGCAGGTTCTAAACAAGTCACAAATCGTGCCGGGCATTTTACAGGTATGCTTGCTCTTACAAATTGACGCAACCGTCCAGCACGACGCTCTGTTCTGGCAATACCGATGGACACCGAATCAGCACTTCAACCAGGGTACCGGCACTCGCAGTGCTTCGGCGGTGAAAACGCTGAGCTGCTGAATCATGGTGTTGACGATGTTGGCAGAGCGAAGAAATTCGCCCTCAAGCGGTCGGCCATCCACATGCAAGCGCACGGTTTGCGTGAGATTCCCCTGAGCGACGGCAGCGATCGCACGGGTTCCACCCTCGGTCGGTCGAAGTGAGTCCTCAACCAGGGTGTGAATCGAAACCTCATGTGGCCCCAGGCCGCCGAGATTCATGAAAGCGCGTCCTTTCGCGCGTCCTGCCTTCTTTCCCCACCACCTGCCGAACGCGCTTCAATTCCTCCGCCATCTTCTGGTTGGCGGAGACAATCGAATTGAAAGTATCGGCAACTTTCCCGGCAAGTCCAGTCCGGGACCCCGGCAGGCGCACGGAAAAATCCCCATCCGCATCGTCTGCAGGCTGGCGAGGATTACGCTGAGATCGCCCGAACCCGCTCCGCAAGATGAACGGAATTCCCGTTTTCTTTTTTATGATTTTCCTTTGGTTCGCCCTGGTTCATTCGCCCTGGTTCATTCGATCCTGATTCGTTCGATCCTGGTTCGTCAGAGTCTGGTTCATTGCGGAGAAGACCATGAAGAGAGCCAGCCAAGAATCGACGATCGCCGCCAGGCTTTCTAAACTCTTGCATCGCTTGGTCTTCACATTCAGCTTTCCAGCATCACAGCTCGAGGAACGCCTCGAGTATTTCGGACTAATCCCTCACTGTATTCGGGACGAAGAGGCAGGCTTCTTAGCAGCAGTCCTCCGGCATTCATTTCTTCTGAACCGGCTGGCAGCATAAAGGAACGCGCGGTGGCAAGAAAACCGGATGAAAACTGAATCACCTCCGTCCCACCGCTGCCATCAAAGCTTTCTCCCCCAGCAGTGCAGGTTCCTGGGCCCCGGTGCGCCGCATTATCTCCACCGCCCATGCCGCATTGGCCTCTTGTGGGCAGGCTACGTAAACCAGGACACCGAAATCACGGAGTTGGCTCTCGAAACGTGCGGCGTCCTCTTCAGAGAAACCCAACCCAACCAGAGCCCTCGAATTTCCGCATAAAATAGGGGAACCCTCCCGCGCCACCAAAGCATGAAGGAACGCCTTGGAACGGATGAAGAACCCGACTGTCGGAATCAGCACGGCACCGAATTCGAAGAGCCAGCCCATCAACCCTGCTGCCAAACCGCCTTCTTCCCGCTCGGCGTTGAGAATATTGTTCTCGCGCACGATTGCGGCAATGGGATGCCCGGGAGACACCATCATGCACATGTCCTGCTTGTCGAAGCCTGACTGGCTTAAGGTTCGCGTGATCTGCTCGAGCTCTGCGTCTTGAGCGTACATTCCGTAAGCGCCTGAACGATTCGGCATCATGGATCGGATCTCCAAACTCTGCCTCGCAAGCGGAGGCTTTGGCGGACCCTGCGGCGGGAAACGGCGAACCCCACTGAAGGTTCGGTACTTCCTGCACCATAGCCACTCCAGTGTCGGGATCGCCATAGGGTGGATACTGTAGGGAATAACGATTTGCTGTGCGCTAATTTGAAATGCTGAAAGGCTTGGTCGGGGTGCGCTTTGATGCCATTTCTCGACGATGTTCACAGCGGGCTGCCTTTGTCGCCAGTAGTTTGTCAGTTAGACTATGCGAGGGCCAAGCATGCGTAGGGAACATAGTCCAGATAGCCACGCTTATGAGAAAATGCGCCGTTACGCTCTGGCGGTTTTTGCGGCAATCGTAGCGTTGGTGCTTCGGAGTTTTCTTTCCCCCTTTCTCGGCGATAGCAATCCTTATCACACGGCGTGGGCAGCGGTAGTTTTTTCCGCCTGGTACTGCGGACTGGGACCTTCTATCGCCACGACCCTGGTAATGGTGGTTGGAGTCTGGTACTGGTTTCTTCCGCCTGTCGGGTCTTTTGCTCTCCGCGATCCGAAGGCCACTATTACTGGGATGCTTGGTTTCCTCCTCTTCTCGGGTTTGATAATCGCGTTAGGCGAAGCCAATCGGCGCTCTCTTGCCAAGAGCAAATGGGCGCAAGAGAAACTGCGGCAAGCGCATGACGAGCTCGAGCACAAGGTCCAGGAGCGCACGGCAGATTTGAACACGGCCAACGAAAGCCTCCGCGAATTGTCGGGCAGGCTGCAGCAGATGCAGGATGATGAGCGCCGAAGAATTGCGCGTGAGTTACACGACAGCGTCGGTCAACTGTTGGCCGCCCTAAGCATGAACATCGCAGTCGTGCAGCGCCAGGCGGACAAACTGGACCCGGCGGGAGCACGCGCGGTTTCTGAAAACGCAGCGATGGTAGAACAAATCAGCAGGGAAATCCGCACCATCTCGCACTTGTTGCATCCACCTTTGCTGGAAGCCGCCGGTCTTGCGTCTGCGCTTCGCTGGTACGTGGATGGATTTTCTGAACGCAGCAAGATCAAGGTCGATATCGATATTCCATCCGAGTTCCGGCGACTCTCGGAGGAGATGGAAATCGCAATTTTCCGGATGGTGCAAGAGTGTCTTACAAATATCCATCGTCACTCCGGGGGCACAACCGCTGAAATACGCATGCATGAAGAAGATCATCAAATCTTCATCCAGGTAAGGGATCAGGGCAAAGGTATACCGCTGCAAAAACAGTTGGAACTCAGCACTGCGAGCCGAACAGGAGTTGGATTTCGCGGGATGCGTGAGCGTCTCAGGCAGCTGGGGGGCATTCTCGACATTCGATCTGACGGCTCGGGAACAACTATAACTGCTAGAGTGCCGCTGCGCGACTCAACCGCCGCTGAAAAGTCAAATACTGCAGAAGTGTTGTGAAACCGCTCCCTTTTATCGAATTCAGATGAGGAACTATTCCTCTCCGTTATGCAGAGGTTCGATCATCATTCTTTGGGGAGGTCGCGTCGGGTCCGGCTGCAATCGTAACTTCGACCTCAGCGCCTTCTTTAAGGCGCACCTTGTCGCCATTCTCGTCAACTAAGGTGTTCTCGATGCGAAGCTCGCGATAAAGATGATCGGCTCCTTCCACGGTGATCTGTGCCTTTTCGGGATCGCGGGGAGACGGAGGTCGGATAATTTTATCCACCGTCGCCGGCAACGTGGTGCTCGGTTTCTCTGACATAAGGGGGATTTCAAACCTCAGGGGTCGCGCTTCGTTTGCTCACCTAATAAAATAGACGACCACACACGTTAATTTACCTAATAACGGGGAATCCATACGGTGTTTCCTGTAGACGCGTACCGTTTCCACGGCGATCGCATCGCCTGCGCGGGTTCCGGAATCAATAGCAATCCGCCCGCTGCCAGGTCTGAATCAGCGCAGTTCATGTATCGATGATCGGAGGGTGTGAAGTAGTCAATGGGATAACCTGAATCAGCATTGGGTGCCGATCGGCATCGCCTGCAATCCCACAAGCAATTCATGAAACCATCTGACCATCCAGGTGCAGTGCACCGTCAGCCATCAGCCGTTATACCAATCGATCGCATTGAACGGAGTAACCAGTACGCTCAACAAATATTACAATCCGGGCTCAACCCCGGGTTGGTGGGGAGTAACTGTCAGCTACCAGCTCGACGGCAATTACGAACAGTCACCCTATTGCGTCGATCTGGATAAGCTGACCTTTCGCTATCGTGAAAAAGCAGCCGCGCTTCTTACTGGGAGATCTCGCGTTCTGAAGCAGGAGATTGCCATAGCGGCCTGGTGAGCTCAATGCGCCAGGCCGACCCATCGACCGAAAGTGGCCCTTCGAATTTGACCAAACCGGGCGCATCTCCCTCCAAAATCCAA
>Ga0302179_10002627_pt1 | contig 10463 bp, 7 predicted proteins | sample I_Palsa_E3_1_FD_198788 | JGI IMG/M metagenome (GOLD analysis project Ga0302179, IMG submission 198788) | Peat permafrost microbial communities from Stordalen Mire near Abisko, Sweden - I_Palsa_E3_1 | ecosystem: Environmental > Terrestrial > Soil > Palsa > Peat permafrost | place: Sweden: Abisko...
ATACGGAAAATTGTATCGGCTCCATCTTCCGGCATATCGTCATACCCACTATTTATCGGGATTTTGCTTCTTTGCGCGTTAAGGATATAGGGGAAGAGATTCCATGAGCTGAAGGCCACCACTTTTCCATGGTAGGCTGCGGTATTGTTGAGGTACTCAAGGATATTGCTATTCCTGTTATTTTTTGGAAAGTTGAGCACGATTCGGGCATCCGTATACCCAGTGAATATTTCATTGTAACCTGGATAGGAGATCTTATACAGGTTCTTTACATTAACCTTATTTTCAAAGAGCCTATTGCCATACAATAAGCCCTTCTCCGAAACGATGTCCCAAAAAAAGGGCATTAATTTCCGCCTTCGGATGACCGGGTCTTCATCCCAGTACATCGCTTTTACGAGTGATGTGTCTTGTACGTATAAAGGATTATTAATAAGCGCAGAATCGGCTCCGGAAAATACTTCCTGCCATCTGAAACCGTCGGTAGTGATGATAAAGATGTTTTGGGGTTCTTGCGTAGATTGAGATGCAAGGCTAAGACAGATCACCAAAAGAAGAGAACAGCAAAATGCAGACTTCATGGAATAATGGGTTTGTCAAAGCTATAAAACCAATATAACCAGAAGCTTAACAAATGGTTATCTTAACATTATCCTTATTCCTCCAGTTAACAAAAATTTCATCTATACCTCACAGTCAGGTAACAGCCATCGATGATATTTCCGGAAAATTAGTATATGCCAATATTCAGAGATCTTCAACCTGAAACATATTACCTGATCCGTGAAGAAGCTGGATCCGAGCTTAAGATGGTCAGTGTGCTAATGCACACTGAAAGAGCCGTACTCATAAGGAACTACTTATCTGCAAGCCAGGATTATTTTAAAAATAAATCAGATGCGATAGAAGAAATCCTCGAAGAGCTGGATGGAGATCTGGTGGCAACATTTGAGAGTATCTATTCAGACCAGGGAGAAGAGGTTGAAGAGTAAATCGGCTAAGAGGTTTTGATAATAGCTTCATTAATCTGCTTCTGATCTGATGGATTCATCTGGTATGTCAATACTTCGCCTGTTTTTAGAACTTCAATAACCCGGTAACCATGATAGGGCGTGCCCCAATTCCCTGCAATATGGGAATCAAAAAAATAGGATTTTCTCTTGTGTTCCATGACAGCATCCTGATCATGGTCATGACCATGAAACACAGCCTTTAAGTTGTCCTGTTTGTCAAAAAGTTCGACTAGCTCGGGGCAAGCAATCCCACCACTGGTCCAGGTGAAGGGGGTGATATGCATAAAAATAAATAGCTGTTTTTTTGATTCGTATTTCGACAATTCATTTTTAGTCCAATCTAAGTCCGGGCAAATATATTTTCCTTCCTTGTCTGAGGTATTCAGGATCAGAAAGGCAGCATCCTCCATAGCAAAGGAATAATGCCAGGGTATGCTCCAGGTTTTCTGCCAACCCGCTTCATCAATCTTATCATGATTTCCATGGGAAACATAATAGGGCATCTGCAAGCCATCCCAAATTCCTTTTACTTCAGGAAGAAAAGCAGGATCGTCATGAAAAAGATCACCGTTTATAACTGTAAATGCAAGCCCCTTCTGATCCTTTTCCCGGACTAGCCAATCGCGCATCCTGTTATGCAAGGCACTATAAGCCGTTTCCGGCTGACCATAATGTCCATCAGAAGCGATTGCGAAACGCAGAGTCAATTCCTCTTTTCGGGTAAAGCGGAAATGCCCAGGTAGTATGGATTGGATTGAATTCCCAAGTCCGATAAAAATGGCGCTCCTGGCTGAAAGTCCCAAGAATTCCTTTCTGGATAATGGCATGTCCCAGATTTTTCTTAAAAATAATCCATCGTCTGCAAAATCACACCAGCAACCAAATATAATTTTGCAAAACCACACCGGCATTTTGCAGGCAATATGAGCTCATTATTTTCAAACCATGGATCATACCACCGTGGAGGATCTTTCCCAATGAGCCCATGCTTTATTTTGCTCCAGGGTACCCCGGTCAAAATCCCAAAATCTGGCATCCTCGGATGAGCAGTGAAACATTACATGATGGTTGCCTTGATCAGTCAGATATAATCTGGCTTCGCATACCCTGCATGTTAATTCGGGATGAAATGCTTTATTTTCTTTATTTGATGATTCTTCGGTTTGTTCCATTCCTCTAAATTTTTATTTACTTTCTGATGTTCAGAGTGCTCTATAAAGAACAAATATATCTAACAATAGGTTTATCAAATTTCAGCCCATTGCCGAAGTATGGCTTACATGGGTATTTTCCTGAAAAACTCGAATAAACCAGGTTGAAGCGCACTTGTATTTTCAATTTGTTAACAATACTTTCTTCTGGTGCTTCTAATGATCAAAGTAAGCTCCTATACCTATTGGCAGACATGGAGCATGACAACTTAATTAATTTGGTATTACCTTTGCAATCCAACTTATGCTGGACAACATGTAGATTAGCATGCATGCTGAAAATTGACAATGCGACCCAAGGCAATTAATATATTCTCTTTGATACTCGTTAATGCGGTCTATACCATTTTTTTTGCAGTCCAGATCTTTTTTAATTTTGACGACTCCTTCACTCCCAAATCTCCGGCTTCTGTCCGTGCGGGCATATGTTCAATCAAAAAGCCTATTCATGCCTCACACAAAGTAAGTTTCAGGCTAAATAAGAGGTTTCAGCCCAGGGAATTACTGGTTTGCAGTTCTATTGGCGCAGAAATACCCTTAGCATGGGTTCATTCAACAAATCTTTTGATTAACGCTCAGATTTTTCTGCCGGTTCCTTCATGCGCGAGTCACCCGCTTCGCGGCCCCCCTATTGGATGCCAATATTGTTAGTCAAATCCATTTTTCATTATAAATAAATAGCATATGGTCGCTTTCTTTTACAGAAAGTACTGTGGAATATTGGGTATAATATTACTCATTCCTTGTCTTTCTATATTTGGACAACAAAATAATTATATACTATCCGATTATATTGGTGCAGCTCAGCGCCATCTTCCTTTACTGCTGGAAAAAAAGGCTCTCGTGAATGCCGCACTTGCCGGAGTAACGGATGCAAGACATAATTTTTTGCCCACACTCAATCTCATAGACGAACTCAATGTGGCCTCAGCCAACTCCCTGCCCGGCGCTTATGAATCCTTCGGAGTTATACCCTCCATCAGCAGCGCGGTCCGCTCTTCTAATACTTACCAGGCCGCTACTGGTAACATCGCCATTCTGTACAGCGAATACGAGCTTGTCAACTTCGGTTTGCGCAAAGCCACCGTCCTGAATGCACAGTCCGTTGTAGGCATGCAACAGGCTGACTTTGATATGCAGACTTATCTGCTAAAAGCGCAGATTGCCAAATTATACTTCAACATGCTGAAAACAGAATATCAGCTGGGGGTGGATCAACAAAATATCCTGCGATACACAACTATTGATACGGTGATACATGCCCTCACTTTCAGTGGTATTCGTCCGGGTGTCGATTCTTCACTTGCAAAGGCTGAACTATCAAACGCACGGGTCGCCTTCAATCAGCAACTGGGTACGCTCAGGCAATTGACGCAACAACTAGCCTATCTGACCGGTATACCCGCCAACCAGGTCGGTATTGATACCACAGGAAAACGATTTACCCTCCCCGATCCTTCATTGTTAAGCAACACGACCATCTCCTTGGTCAATCCTTTGATTGGATATTATCAGGAAGAAAAGCAACATTATCTGGCCACAGAAAACCTTATTAAGAAAAGTTACCTCCCCAAAATATTTCTTTCGGAAGGCGCCTGGGGAAGAGGCTCGAGCATCGATTATAATGACCAGTATAAGGATTTAGCGATGGGGGTAGGATATCAAAGATTCAATTATATGATCGGACTCACCTTTGCCTATGATCTGTTCGATCCTGTGCACAGGAAAGATAAACTCACCGAAGCGCATTTTCAGACGCAAGCCAGTGATTATGCCCTGCAGCAGGAGGAGCTCACATTAAACTCTGACCAGGCCCAGGCGCAGGAAGCAGTTATAGAAGCAGAGAGTAACCTTCAGGAAATTCCTATACAGATGCAGGCAGCCACAAACGCTTACAACCAGAAAGTGGCGCAGTATAAAGCGGGTATCATCAATCTCGTCGATCTGACCAATGCATCCTATGTTCTTTATGCAGCACAGGTATCCTATGTCCAAACGCTTAATGACTGGTTCCTTGCGAGTTTGGACCGGGCAACGGCCATGGGCAACCTGGATCAATTTATTCAACGCATCAAATAATTATTCCGATGATTCATGCAGCGCTCAAAAAGCCTTTTACCATTCTGGTGCTCTTTGCAGGTTTATTGTTGTTTTCCATTTTGGCGATCAGGACCATCCCTATTGATATTTTTCCTAAGCTGAACCTTCCTGTTATTTACGTGATTGAACAGTACGGTGGAATGTCGGCCCAACAGATGGAAGGTTTTTTCGCTACCCGTATGCAGGATCAATTTCTTTATGTTAACGGTATAAAAAACATCGAAAGTAAAAACATACAAGGCCTCTCCCTGATTAAGCTCACATTTTATGAAAGTACAAACATGGCTGAAGCCTCCGCTCAGGTTGCCCTGCAGGTGAACAGGACCATGGCCTTTTTCCCTCCAGGAGCGCTACCCCCACAGGTAATACGCTTTGACGCTTCCTCACTTCCGGTGGGAGAACTCGTATTCAGTAGTAAAACCCGGAACCTGGCTGATATATTCGACCTGGCCATGACCAGGATCAGGCCCCTGTTCGCCACTATCCCAGGTCTCACTGCACCTCCGCCCTTCGGTTCCAATGCACGCACCGTGCTAATCAATATAAACCCTGAAAAATTACTCGCTTATAATCTCTCCCCCGATGAAGTGGTAAATGCCATCACAAAAAATAATGCCATGACCCCATCGGGAAACCTGAGGGTTGGAAATATCATGTACGTAACCAGTGTCAACTCGCTCGAAGATAGCGTTGGGCAATTTGGAGATATCCCCATCAAAAGCAATGGCTCCTCCACCATATTCGTAAAGGATGTGGCCAGGGTGGAAGATGGTGCCGACATCACCGTGGATTATGCCCTGGTGAATGGGAAAAGATCGGTGTACATGCCAATTGTGAAAACGCCCGATGCCTCTACACTGACAGTCGTCAACATGCTGAAGGAACGCATCCCGGAAATGAAAAGCCTGCTTCCCGCTGATGTCGATGTCAGCTATCAATTCGATCAGTCCGTCTTTGTCATTAATTCTGCAAAAAGTCTCATGACGGAAGGAATACTCGGCGCCATCCTCACAGGTCTGACGGTGCTTCTTTTCCTCAGGGATTGGAGAAGCAGCATCGTTGTTATCATTACAATACCAATATCGATATTGGGCGCAGTCTTTTTTCTCAATCTAGCCGGACAAACAATTAATATCATGACCTTAAGTGGTCTATCTCTTGCCATTGGTATCCTGGTGGATCAAGCTACCGTGACCATTGAAAACATCCACCAGCACCTGGAAATGGGAAAAAGTAAAAAGCGAGCCATACTTGACGCTTGTCTCGAAGTTGCCTTCCCAGAATTACTTATATTATTATGTATTCTCGCAGTATTCGCCCCTTCTTTTATAATGGTCGGTGTTCCCAAGGCCATGTTCTTGCCCCTGTCTCTGTCCATCGGCTTTGCGATGATCGTTTCTTATGTTGCCGCCCAGACCCTGGTCCCTGTACTGTCCAATAAGTTGTTGAAGACAGAGCGCTATCAATATCACCATAACCAATTGCATGCTCACGCCGGGGAGGCTTTAGATGAACAGGAAGACCTGCAGGTCATGGAACATATGGATGAAGATAAAGAACACAGAAAGGAAGATGGTTTTTTTCAGCGGTTAAAACTGGCGCTGGCCAGGAGGTTGGAAAAATGGATGCCCAAAAGAAAAGTCGTGGTGTTGATCTACCTGGTACTCGGTTTGACAGGAGCAGGAACCTGCTTTGTCATCATTGGAAAGGACCTTTTACCCTTGAGTAATGTAGGGCAATTGCAGTTGCGTCTCCGTGAGCCCGACGGTACGCGGCTGGCTGTGACGGAAAGCGCTACTAAGGGTGTATTGGGTATCCTGGACTCCACCGTAGATCACCATATCGAAATCACATCCGCCTATATAGGGCTGGTACCTAGTAGCTTCGGAGCAAGCAATCTCTATATATTCAACAGTGGCACCCAGGAAGCAGTGATCCAGGTGGAGTTGAATAAAAGTTTCAAAGGAAAGGTGGAAGACCTGAAAGAAAAGCTTCGCCACAATATACTACAACGTTATCCGGAATTGCATCTTTCCTTTGAGCCGATAGAGCTTACTGCAAAAATCATGTCCCAGGGGGCTTCCACCCCTATAGAAGTTGATATTGCCGGAAAGGATATCAAAGAGATCGAGGCATACGCAGATAAGCTCGTAGACACGCTCAAAAACATTTCCTTTCTAAGGGACGCGCAGATCGTCCAACCGCTTAAATATCCCGTGGTCAATATTGTGGTAGATCGGGAACGTCTTTCATTAATGGGTCTCACCCTCGAAAATATTACCAAAAGCATTACCGACGTCACTTCTTCTAGCCGGTTTACGGACAAGAACCTTTGGTTGGACCACAAGAATTCCTATACTTATCAGACCCAGGTGGAAGTTCCAGAATATATGATGAATTCAGTGGAACAGCTCAAAGGTTCGCCGCTGATACAAGGACAAATGCGTCCAGTGCTGGAAGATGTCGCTTCGATAAATATAGATACTTTGCCTGGAGAGTACGATCGCAGCGGCCCCAGGCGCTTTGTGACCGTTAGTGCGAACACACATGAAAAGGATCTCGGTTCAGCGACCGCTGCCGTTCAAAAAGCGATCAATTCACTAGGAACTCCACCACCAGGTTTGGTGCCTGAAATCAAAGGAATGTCGTCACTACTTACAGAAACACTCGGTTCTCTCCAAAGCGGTTTGCTGGCTGCAATTATCGTCATCCTGTTATTATTATCCGCCAATTATCAATCATTCGGTACCGCCATTTGCGTACTTTCCACCGTACCGGCGGTCTTACTGGGTTCTATGCTTATCTTACTGGCGACTGGCGCTACACTGAATCTTCAATCCTATATGGGTATTATTATGTCTATAGGCGTCTCGGTGGCTAACGCCTTACTGATCGTGACCAACGCCGAAAGACTGAGAATAGAGTATAAAGATCCATTCAAAGCAGCAATCGTTAGCGCTAGTATGCGGCTCCGCCCCATCTTAATGACCAGTACCGCCATGATCGTTGGAATGATCCCCATGGCCAGTGGGCTGGGTGAATCCGGAGGTCAAACCGCACCGCTTGGTCGCGCAGTGATTGGCGGATTGGCGGCTTCGACATTTGCAGCACTGCTGATAGTTCCCCTGGTATATGGATGGATACAACAGAAAAAAACATTTAACACGCTTTCGCTCTTACCGGAGGACGATGAATCTGAACAAAAAAATAATAAAGAAAAATAAATATATGAAGCTATCCATTATGATACTGTCCTCAGTTTTTTTGTTAACCGCTTGTGGCAACCGAAAGGCCCCAAATCCGAGCCCTGTTGCCAACGCTGATCCTCATTACACTTTAGCCCCTGTACAAAAGACCTCCGTCAACCAGATAGAACAACTCCCTGCACAACTTGCTGCATTCCAGGAAGTAAATATATTTCCAAAAGTGAATGGATATGTAAAGGAGATGCTCGTCGATATCGGATCCCAGGTGAAGAAGGGGCAATTGCTCATGATACTTGAAGCGCCAGAGCTGGATCAGGCTTCCATGCAGGCCAAGGAAAGATTTGCCAGGGCCAAAGCTGACTTTACCGTCAGCAAGGAGGAGTATGAACGGCTCAAGGAGGCTGCGGCAACTCCTGGCGCCGTATCCCCCATGCAATTGGAAGCAGCAGCCGCCAAGGCTCAAGCGGACAGCTCTCTTGCCAATGCAGAAAAAGCCAATTGGGATATGCAGCTGACCATGTCCTCTTACCTCAGGGTTACCGCACCTTTTACGGGAATCATTACGGCGCGCAATGTACATCCCGGGGCCCTGGTCAGCGCAGAAAGCAAAGATGCAGCCCCCATGCTGGAGCTAAAGGAAGTAGATCATCTTCGGCTACAGGTAGATATCCCTGAAAATATGGCCGCCGATCTTCGGCAGGATGATACCTTATCTTTTTATCTTAACGCATTTCCCGGAAAAAAAATGACTGGACATATCGCACGTAAATCCATGAATATTTCCAGGCAGTTCCGGTCAGAAAGAGTGGAACTGGATGTCTATAATCCCAAAGGCCTGTTGACTCCCGGCATGTATGCCAATGTCATCTTTGATTCCAAAGGAAATCCCAATGCGCTTTCCGTTCCTAAATCAGCTGTGGTCACCTCTTCTGAGAGAAAATATGTAATTGCAGTAAAGAATGGGGTAACGCAAAAAGTAGATGTGTCCACGGGAAATCAGTCTCCTGACAAGGTAGAAGTCTTTGGAAATCTCAGTCCTGGAGATAGCGTTATCGTATCTGCAAATGACGAAATCAAGAATGGCATCCAGGTGAATAAATGAAAAACAGGGTCTATGGCGACATAAGCCTCTGTTTCATATTAATTGTTTAATGTCATGCTTCATGTTTCTGGCATATTTTAACCAGGCAACGGTCATGGACAACCTGGATCAATTCATTCAACGCATCAAATAATTATCCCGATGATTCGTGCAGCGCTCAAAAGGCCTTTTACCATTCTCGTTCTGTTTTCAGGATTATTGTTGTTTTCTATATTAGCAGTCAAGACCATCCCCATTGATATTTTTCCTAAACTGAACCTTCCTGTTATTTACGTGATTGAACAGTACGGTGGAATGTCGGCCCAACAGATGGAAGGTTTTTTCGCTACCCGCATGCAGGATCAGTTTCTATATGTCAACGGTATAAAAAACATTGAAAGTAAAAATATACAAGGCCTTTCCCTGATCAAACTCACTTTTTATGAGAGTACCGACATGGCTGAAGCCTCCGCTCAGGTTGCCCTGCAGGTGAACAGGACGATGGCCTTTTTCCCTCCTGGTGCACTACCGCCACAGGTTATACGCTTTGACGCTTCATCACTTCCAGTGGGAGAACTTGTATTCAGCAGTAAAACCAGGAACCTGGCCGATATATTCGACCTGGCCATGACCAGGATCAGGCCCCTGTTCGCCACCATTCCTGGCCTTACCGCACCGCCACCCTTCGGTTCCAATGCCCGCACCGTGCTGATCAATATAAACCCCGAAAAATTGCTCGCTTATAACCTCTCCCCGGATGAAGTGGTGAATGCCATCACAAAAAATAATGCCATGACTCCATCGGGCAACCTGAGGGTGGACAGCATGATGTATGTGACTTCCGTTAATTCCCTTGAAGACAGTGTGAAACATTTTGGAGATATCCCTATCAAGAGCAATGGTTCATCGACCATATTCGTGAAGGATGTGGCCAGGGTGGAAGATGGCGCGGACATCACGGTGGACTATGCCCTTGTGAACGGGAAAAGATCGGTGTACATGCCAATCGTCAAAACGCCCGATGCCTCTACATTGACAGTCGTCAACATGCTGAAAGAACGCATCCCTGAAATGAAAAGCCTGCTTCCTCCTGATGTGGATGTCAGTTATACATTCGATCAGTCAGTCTTTGTCATTAATTCCGCAAAAAGTCTCATGACGGAAGGAATACTCGGCGCCATCCTTACTGGGTTGACCGTACTGCTCTTCCTCAGGGATTGGAGAAGCAGCCTGGTCGTGATCATCACGATTCCTATCGCCATCCTTGGAGCCGTATTTTTCCTGCACCTCTGCGGCCAGACCATAAACATTATGACATTAAGTGGTCTATCACTTGCCGTAGGCATACTAGTTGATGAATCCACGGTGACCATTGAAAACATCCACCAGCACCTGGAAATGGGCAAACCCAAACAGTTGGCGATATGGGATGCCTGCAGAGAGATCGCTTTTCCCAAACTTCTCATTCTTTTATGCATACTTGCCGTTTTTGCACCAGCATTGGTCATGGACGGAGTTCCAAAGGCTATGTTTTTGCCTTTATCCCTGTCTATTGGTTTTGCCATGATCGTTTCGTTTTTATCATCGCAGACCATCGTGCCGGTTATTTCCAACTGGTTATTAAAAACCGAGCGCTATCAATATCACCACAATAAGTTGCATGCTCATGCAGGTTTGGCACTTGATAAACAGGAAGTCGTTCAGGCCTCCGAGCATATGAAAGAAGATAGGGAACACAAAGAAGAAGACGGGTTTTTTCAGCGGGTAAAACTGGCGCTGGCTAGGAGGCTGGAAAAATGGATGCCCAAAAGAAAAGCAGTAGTGCTGATATACCTCTTGGTTGCATTTTCAG
>Ga0302179_10002629_pt1 | contig 10459 bp, 14 predicted proteins | sample I_Palsa_E3_1_FD_198788 | JGI IMG/M metagenome (GOLD analysis project Ga0302179, IMG submission 198788) | Peat permafrost microbial communities from Stordalen Mire near Abisko, Sweden - I_Palsa_E3_1 | ecosystem: Environmental > Terrestrial > Soil > Palsa > Peat permafrost | place: Sweden...
GGAAAAGGAGGCCCACTTGACTGCTGGATTATGTGGATCTGCTCCGTATATTGCTCCCGAAGAATACACGGACAAGGAATTTGATCCTCGTGCGGTTGACGTCTGGGCCACGGGCGTCATTTACATGGCCATGAGGACTGGTCGACATCTCTGGCGCATGGCAAAACGGGACGAAGACGAATTCTACGAGCGATACCTTGAAGGCAGACGAGACGAAGCCGGCTACGAACCAATAGAATCATTGCAAAGGGTAACTTCCTCATCCACTACCAATGCTAACCATCAGTCCCGCTGCCGAAACGTCCTCTACCTCATCCTCGATCCCAATCCCTCTCGTCGTCTCACAGCCCGTCAAGTCCTCCACTCACAATGGGGCTCCGAAATAAAAGTTTGTAAAGCAGGGAAAGACGGTGCGGTCGGCCATTTATAGCCGCGCTGACCTGTCAGGTCGTTAATCACCCCCGCATGCGTTGTTCAACAAATTGTATTAGATAGTGTTTCGACCGGTGGAGTCTTTAGGCGTTCATTTCATGCTATGAGGTACTCGCGTTATGTATTGTATATGGCACCGCATGGAACTATATTACTATTACTAGTATTGCGTTTCGGTTTTTTCCTGTAAATTTGGCATCGATGTGAAATTTTTTGGGGCGGAGAAAATGTATTTAGGAAGAGTTGTTGTTCATAAAGAGTTGAATCATTGCAAAGTTTGTCATTGCCTTGAGGCCTGTAAAATTCAAGTCGTCTATGATACTTATTATATGATTCATTTACATGCTATCACATCCGACTGACACCTCTAAATCCCTTGTTCCCTTTAATCTGTTCGGAGGAGACGATCTCAAGACACATCCCAAGGACATCCCGGGTATCTCTTGGATCGATGATGCCATCATCCAGGAGATGCGCACTGGTATAGTATGCAGTAGAATCGTGCTCAACACTTTCCCGGAACACAGAAGTTCGTTTCTCCAAAGCAACTTCATCTAGTTCCTTCCCATTACTACCATCAGGACTGCCAGATGAGTTATATTAAAAACCTTGCAGCAGCTTCTCTTGCTATAGTCCCCATGACACCACTCAACTGATCCGGACCCATAACACTGCATCGCCCAATTGGCCACGAAAACAGGAATCGAGGCTCGTAAGACCGCCCACACATGGCATAGTTTCCAGCCCCATAACTTGCGCCACAGATGACACTTATCTGAGGAACCTATCCTTAGTATCACCCGTCAATGAAACTACCTTTGAGTTTGACACTGCGTTGACAAGTTGAGCACCGGCCTTGATCAACCCCTGTGCTTCGGTTTTCGCACCGACCATGAACCCAGTGACGTTGTGGAGATAAATTATCGGTGTATTCGAGGCATTACAGAGTTTAATGAATTGAGTCGCCTTATTTGCTTCTGGAACAAATATCACAGACTGTGCGTTCGCGATAATGCCCGTCAAATGACCTAACATCAGTGTCTCCTCCGGGCGCGGTAGATACCATGGATATACGCCCAACAGCATAACATATTCTTCCCATACAAAGGTTTGAAAATCTCAAACCGACTTGCGTCTACGATCCGTGCGATGATTTCTCCCATAGGCATCTGACCCTTCCTAATATCCGTCCCGACCAACCCCAGTAAATCCTGCACATCATATTTGGGCGGTAAAACTCGAGTACGCGGACTCCGCAGCGTATGTCGATTAATACTCCGAACCCATCGTCGCGCAGCTAATATCCCAGTAAACTCATCCGAGGCAAGCGCATCTGACAACCCCGACTTTGTGGAATGCATTTCTGCGCCTCCAAGAGTCTCGGAATCGACGATCTCACCCGTTGCCATCTTTACTAGTGGCGGGCCGCCCAGGAAGACCTGCGCTTGATCCTTGACGAAGATGGTGTAATCTGACATTCCTACAATTAACTCGGTAGGAAGGGATAGAAACCAGGTTGGTAGGCTCCGCCGGCGGTGGATGAGCCGAAGACGACGGCACAGGAGGGACTTCCTGCCGCGGACCGTTGCGCGAGATCTTTGAATATCTTGCCTGCTTTATGGAAGACTTTGAACTGTTGTGGTAGAAATACGCCGGCCTAATGTCAGACGGGTACAGTTGCAAGGAGTACAGATTGAACGAGTGCTATCAGTGGTAAGTGATTTTGGTTGGCAATTTCGGTCATTCGGTTCTGTTTTATCAAGGTGAATTCATTCCATGCTGCCCCGGATATCGTAGGAATATGTGCAATTATCATACACTTGACCCCACTACTCTCAGTACCAATTGTAAGTGCAAGTTACCATACTACTCCGATGCCAGTAATCAGACTTGCCGAGGGCGATGAAGTCTCGAGCTTGTACCCAGCAAACGGTCCCAACTCGAGGAACGGGGTATCTGGGTCGAGCAACAAATTGACTCGATCTCTCGCTACCATTAACACCACACACAACACTCTCTGAAATACCAAGCAACAATCCCCGATCTTTATGCCGTTCCTGATAGTGTTGTGCCCCCTGAGAAGCACACGACTCGAGCCCCTCCTGATACCCCTTCAACACGTCTGCCCAGTCCGCGACATTCTGTGTCCACGCTTCAGCAGCCTTATCCACCACTTCCACAGGAAACAAGGGAAACATCAAGCTGTCCGGTTTCTCAGTTGCCATTGCTGGCCAGTTGAGTTGTTGCAGTTCCTTTGTTGACGGGATAACTCTGTGCGTGTCTCGAGAGCGAATTAATCCATCGACCGCAAGGACAAACAGCGCCTGACCACGGGAGCACGGGAGCACGGACCGCATCCCCATTGCGGAGAACCCTAACCTCCGGCCCTGAATCTGGCTTTACCAACCGGGTTCCCCGCATTCTGTGCGCAACGAGTTAATCCGCGAATACCCCTGTGCAACAAACACGGCCATCCTCAAAGCCGGACCACTCGCCCGCTCGACATAAAACGTGTTGACGACTTGTTGTTTTGTAAGGAGCCAGGAAGGATGGCTACGTTGAATACAGGGAATACATTGTATCTGCCGCCGCTGCCAACGGATACCCAGGGACGCCCGCGGATAACAAAGGTCCTGATTGCGAATCGAGGAGAGATTGCTTGTCGAGTTATCTACACATGCAAGAAGCTCGGAATAACCAGTGTTGCCGTCTTCACAGATCCGTATTTACCTTTGCACGTTCAAGTGCTTATAGTAGTGATCGGGGTTCAAAACATGTCAGAGAAGCCGATGAGGCGATTTATATTGGGAATATCACGGATACACCACATCCACATCAGAATATCCCATTGTTGATATCCTCCGCCAAATCAATCAATGCCGATGCTGTTCATCCTGGTACTCTATAGGGAGAAGAGAGTTGATTGTAGGATACGGATATTTATCTGAGAATGAAGGGTTCGCTAAAGCAGTCATGGATGCAGGTCTGATTTGGATTGGACCGTCTCCAGAATCAATATCCGTCCTAGGCGACAAACGTTCCGCTAAAGAATATCTACTCAAACATGCTAAAAATGTCCCTTTGATTCCCGGCTTCAGTGGACATACTCAGGATCCGCAGGAACTAAAACGAGAAGCGGATAAAATTGGGTATCCTGTCCTGGTTAAAGCATCAGCTGGTGGAGGGGGGAAGGGAATGCGCATCGTCCGAAATCCAGAGGCTTTTATCGAGGAATTACAGGTATATTTCCCATATTTAGATGGGGATAGGTGAGTAACCAGTAGAGAGCCCAAAGTGAAGCCCAAAGAAGTTTCGGCAACTCAAACTGTCTCGTCGAGAAATACATAGACGGTACCCCTCCTCACCCCCTGCACTTTCATTTCATTCTCTCTCCCATGGACCTTTCCTGCGGAAACAGAACTGACAAATCAGCGGGTAAACACATAGAGATCCAGATCTTTGGCGACTCCTCCGGTCACTGTATCTCTCTCTTCGAACGGGAATGCAGTATCCAGCGCCGACACCAGAAAGTCATCGAAGAGGCTCCGAGTCCGTACATGACTCCACAACTACGAAAAAAGATGAGTGATGCGGCTACCGAGTTGGGGGCATTGCTGAAGTATGAAGGGGCGGGGACGGTGGAGTTTATTGTTGATGCGCAGACGGGGGGGTTTTATTTCTTGGAGGTTAATACTCGGGTTCAGGTACCTACCCCTTCCCGCTTTTTACCTTGTCACTGCACTTTCCCGTATACCTGTTCGTGTTGAGATTGTGGTCCTTTCGTTTGGGTTATGGTGGTGTTACGGATGCAGAGTTGATTTGTCCTTGTAGGTGGAACATCCGATTACGGAGGAAACAACAAGAGTCGATGTAGTAGCCTTACAAATCTACGTCGCTTCAGGAGGGCGCCTCGCCTCCCTCCCCTACCTAGCCAACCTAACCCAACACGTACCTGCCCTTCCATCCCCCCACTAATTCCCCAGGGCCACGCAATCGAACTCCGTCTCTGTTCTGAAGACCCCTCAAACAACTTCCTCCCCTCCACAGGCACCATCAGACGCTTCTCGACCATCCACTCCGCGTCCCCCACAGCCCTAGTCCCCTTCGTCCGGTACGAGACGGGCATAGAAACCGGTTCGGAGGTATCCGTCTACTTTGACCCTATGATTGCCAAGATCGTGGTCTGGGCTCCCGATCGGGGGAGTGCAATTCGTTTGGCGAAACGCGTTCTTGCGTCAACCACAGTCCTAGGATTAGGAACTAATCAGGAGTTTCTGGGGAAATGTCTTGACCATCCGGGGTTCTTGGATAAGAATTACACGACTGGGTTTATTGAGTCGTATGCGGATCAGTTGTTTGATAAGGGCGGGGATATGGAGGTGGTTAAAGGGGATATGCTTGTTGCCGTGCAGACGAGTATGGTGTTCAAGTACTGTGCTGAACGGGAACGGGCACGGGCGAGGGATGCGGCGTTCAGGAGTATTAGTTCAAAGTTCAGGGTTCAAAGTATGGATCGCGCGAACGTAAAGACAGATCATATCACCGTCGGAGGGAAGGGGTATATGGTCTCATATCTCCCTCGCAGGGGCGAAACAACCGACACAGTCCGAGTATGGGAAATCCAAGAACCGAAAATAGATGACACGACGAAGAGCAAATTTCTGAATAAGTCGGGCGGGGTCCTCGTTCATCGATATTATTCGGCGATGGTACCAGCTGCGAATCCCCGGACTATGGAAATCAGTATTGTCCATGCCGAGCTCAGGAAGAGGAATAAAGGTGTGCTGGAGGAATGGATTGAGGGGGATGTGACGTTTCAGATCGATCGGAATGTCAAGACTTGTTTTGTTGCTACAGAGGGGGATTGGCATGTCCGTGATGACTCTTCGCAGGTATTATGGATTCATTCTCCCGAGCTGTGTAAGGGAGCGAAAGCCACGAGGCGAACACCCCTCACGTTTGCAGGCAAGTTAGATGAGCGGACTTTTGGATCGGCTGCCGAACTGGGTAATTTCTATTCTGTGTGGTGGGGGGTTAATTTGTAGAAGCTGGTGGATCGTACTTGGCGCCAATGCCGTGTCGGATATTACAGGTTATGAAGAAAGATGGCGAGAAGGTTAACAAGGGGGAGGGATTACTTGTTATGGAAAGTATGAAGACGGAAGTCAAGTTGACTGCGAGAAGTGATGGAGTGGTAAAGATGAGATGTAAAGAGGGTGACAGTGTTGCTGAAGGAGGAGTATTATGTGAAGTCCTAGTCGAAGAGAAGGAGAATTAGACCAGAAAGATCATCTGACATGGAAATGTAGTAGATATAATATGAAAAAAGCCTTCTGATATGTCTTCGATTTGAATTATGATGCCATGCCGAAAATTCAACTCCTGTCTGTACAATTCTTGCACCCATAATTACATTCCCCAAAGTATATACTGTTTTCAATCTATGCGGCCGCAGGGGTGACATCCGCCATTGCCGTATCCTGTTCAACAGCTTCATTCTTCTCGCCCTCCACAAATCCCTCTTCCGCCTCGTTCTTCATTCCCTTCTCATAGAGTCCATCCCCCGGAACTACCTCATCAGCGCTGCCCTCTTTGACAGAAGAATAAAAAGAAGGGCTCATACCAGGAGAAATCCAAGTCGTCGTATAGAACAAATACCCCGAACAAGTGTGCACAGGATAACTGACTTTCTGCCACCGTCTCGTTCTCTTCCCAGTCCTATCCAAGGCTCTAAGCCCAGCATTGATCCCCCCTGGATTCCCCTTCGGCCCCGGTTTCTGCCGCTCCTTCTCTCCAGCCCCCGTGCCTGAGGGAACGGGAGTGCCCGCGCCGGATGCCATGGCTTCGTGGTTCAATGAGAAGACTCCCGAGCCGGGACCGAGAGCAGGGTTTTTTCGTTTGGGACCGCCGCGACGTTTCAGAGGTATTCCTCCCGGGGCTGGAGACGAGGCCATGGTTGGGGGCGAGGATGGCGGGAAGGGAGACGGTGCGGCGGCGGGTCTGGTGTCGATGATGGAGGGTGTGGGAAGGACAGTGACAGCGTCGTGCACGTTCGAATCTGTGCCTGTGGTTGCTGTTCGGAGAGACTGTGGAGGCAGTTTGAGGCGCACTATCAGAGACCGTGAGCCGGAGCTGCGTCGTGAAGTTGGCGGTGAAGAAGCGTCGATGTCCATAGCTCAAAGCAACGCAGGAAAGGAAGTCTTTGTGAAATCTCAATCACGCCGTGTCTCTCAGATTTACCGTCAGTTCGAAAACCTGACCCTGACGTTTGTACCTGGGTTAGGGCTGAACATCACCGCTCATTGTGTGTTTGTCAATTTTGGTGTTCTCCAAAAATCCAATCTCTTGTCAGGAACACAGTGGACATTTTTGACTCGAATGAGGCTAAAGTGGTGCTAAGACCGACCCTGCAGACAAGTACGTCTATCCTCAACTTTTTATATTGATTTTCCAGAATCTGCAATTGACTTAAAATGATGTCGTCTGCATCAACACCCGATTTCAGAGGATCTCTGCGTCGTCAATCGCGTCGTCCGCAGCCCCAAACCCTTCCCTCTTCCTCTTCCATGTACGGTCTCTCTGCACAAACTACTTCCGGTGCAGTGACAAACCCACAGCCGACAAATCCACCTCAACCGGAGACCAGGACTGTTGATCCGACTTTCGAGCCACTGGAACGAGCTGGACGCGCTATCAATGATGGAATAAGAAAGGACGACAGGTTTCCTGAATTGGATCACATGGTGCAGCGTAAGTGCTTTATGTGTACAGGGAAGCTAAGAGGTAGAGGGCGCGAGTAATAATTATGGACTTCCGGAGGATGAGTCGTGGTTTCCTTTTCAGCGGACGCAGATACTCACGATTCCTGATGCGATATTTGCTCAATATAATAGTATCTCAACTCTCGGCTATGGCTAATGGAAGAAACGCAATTGACGACACAAATGGGACTGTTTCCGGAAATACAAAGAGCATACATCACAGTTGATAACAGACTATACCTATGGAACTATCTCAATGGGTATTCCCCTTTTGCGCCTCAAAGTTGATGTAAGTGAGGACTTCCAGTCCTTCTCCGATTCCTCACAAACGCTCCTAGCGGTTCGTCTCATCCCACCTCGTCCAGGAGTATTCCTTCCCTCAATAACATACCTCCTAGCCCTCTGCACAAGCTCCACCTTCTTCCTTCTCGGCATCGACACCACCCCCGCGGACGGCACCTTCACCCTTTACAACGCCGATATGTCTGTCTCCGTCTCGGCAATGGGCATAAAATGCATCGAAGCCACTAAAGACGGCCGCATCTTCATCGCCGGAGGAGATGGTCATCTTTGGGAAATAGTCTACCAAGCAGACGAAGGCTGGTTCACATCCCGTACCCGAAAAGTCTGCCAAACCGCCGGCTTCGGAGAACTCATCCTCCCCTCCTGGGGAACGGTCGTCGAAACAATCGAGCAGATCGCAATTGACGATTCACGAAAATTGGTGTATACGCTTGGATCGAAAAGTACCATCAAGACATTTCATATGAATAGCCCGACGACATTGAGTCATGTTATAACTTATTCTTTCCAGAGCGTGTTGAGTCATATACAGATTCTTTCGGCCAATTCGCCACTGCTGGATCCTAGGGCGACGAGTATTGTGGCGATCACGCCGATACAGGCGACGGAATCGGGGAGGATTTATTTAGTTGCGACAACGAATTCACGCGTGAGATTATATATTAGAGCGATTAAGGGATATGGGTCTTTTGGAGGGGCGGGCGATCCTGTCAACAGTATGCAGGTTATCCATGTTCGATTTCCACCTGAACAGCAAACTGGCCAGTTCTCGGTATCTCCCTTCTTTAATAGTTAGTAACAATAGTCACGGAATCTACAGCCATGTCATTTCTCCAAATTGTTCCATCCAGGTCTCTTTTTCGCAGCCCATGAACCCAACAATCCTTCCGACAGAGATGTTCTTTTCACTTCAGCACTCGATCCCGGCCGAATACAAGAGTTGTCAAAAGTATCACAAGCACGAATGGAACTCATCGAATCAGCAACTTTCGTACCCATAGAAGGATATGTCCAAGACATATGTTCCCTCACTCCCTCCACCCCGTCCTGGAACGAACTCTCCTCGCAATTCGAATCCTCCCCCCGCGAATTCGCCGTCTTGACCAATACTGGAGTCCACATCATCCGTCGTCGCCGCGCAGTCGAAATCCTCGCCTCCTTAATCAGAGGAACTACCAGTCGCGGCGGAGGCGAAACCGAAGTTCGCGAATTCTTCACAAAGTATGGTCGTCAGGAAGGTTGTGCGACTGCCCTGGCTATTGCATGTGGCCAAGCTCCTTCTCCTAGCGGTAGCAACGTCACTGCTTCGCCGGCACGACAGTGGCATGGCAGAGCAAGTTTCGGAGGCAGAGTCGCTGATGAAGATGTCAAGGATATTGCGAGGAAATGTTACCTGGAATTTGGAGGACGTGCGGTCTGTGATGAGGGACGATTGCTTGGACGAGAACCTACTGTTGACGCTGTGCAGCTTTCTGGACGGTGGGAAGGGGGGGTTACTTATCTGAGTCGATTATTACGATCTGTTTGGAAGTTGAGTTGTTTCACTACGGTGGCAGTAGCTGTCCAGGGACAAGCGATGACGAAATATATCAGCAATGTCCCGAGGGATAGAATAATCAGGATCCTCAATGATCTGACGACACTCAACGCCTTCTTCGAAGAAAACAAGCCTTTCATTGAAGGATTGACTGGATCAGAAGGACTTCTTAGAGGATCAACAGGGCTTATCCAAGGAGGCGGTTCTCGAGCAGAGGAAGTCGCATTACAGGCCGAACATCGAGCCATGTTATGCCTCGTCAAATTCTTGGAATATGCTATCCAGGGAATCGAATTCTATCTAATATTGGATGACGATTATTCTGGTCAACGACAGAAATTGCACGACGTCGTAAGTCGATTACCAGGCGATGAATTACGACGAGATATCCTGGGAATGAAATTCGAGGATTTGTTTACCGCTGGAAAGGGACGTGAAATAGTCAAGGAGATGGTCAATGTCATGGTTGGGCTAGGTGTCAGTGGTAAGACCAGTGTAGAAGCTGTAACAGAGACTTTGAGAGTGCGTTGTCCAGCATTCTGCTCTGGCGACGATGTCATTGTTTATAGAGTATTTCCCTTTGACTGCGGTTCTGATATTAGGCGATTGGGATGCTACGACGGGCCAAGGAAGCTGTTGAAGGCGGTGAACGAATGGCCTTACTCATGGAATGTCTGTCATTGTTCGAAAGAAGTGCTGGCAGTCTCAGCCTCGATAATCTGAAAGACGCGGTCGATGAATTCCGAGATCTCAAATTCTATTCCGGATCAGTGCAGTTGGCTCTTGCAGTAGCAAAGTATTCCGATCCAACCGGTGCTGGTGTACAATACGCGGCCGAGGGACAGCCTAAAGATGTGCGCCCTCCTTTATGGACTTGCGTTGACTGTAGGATCCACGGGCTGCTCTGTATGAAAAGCGAGTGAAATGCTATACTATAATATTTGAAGTTTTGGAAGATCTAGAAAGTTTTGAAGGCGATGATTCGAACCCGGCAATGCAACGATTACGGTCTCAAACGTATGAACTAGTCTATGGATCTGACGACGAGTTATTCCATCAAGCATTATACGATTGGTACGTCTCTCGTGGGCAACACGATCGTTTGTTGGAGGTAGTCGCCCGTCTTGTGTATCTAATATTAGATACAAACACCATTTATTCAAGGATACTTGGAACATCAAGCGACGGCATCTGTTTTCCAAGCCAATCTGCTATGGCAATTCCATGCGAAGAATGCGAATTACCATGAAGCAGCTCGAGTACTCCATGAACTCGCCAACTCTAATTTCCCCATCTCGCTCGAAGAACGCATTGAATACCTTTCCCGTGCAAAGAGTTTATGTTCCGTGCGTGTCGAACCAGGCATGCGAAATGCTCTCAATGAGCAGGCTACATTAATCCAAGATGCATTGGACGTGGCTACCAT
>Ga0302179_10002635_pt1 | contig 10447 bp, 8 predicted proteins | sample I_Palsa_E3_1_FD_198788 | JGI IMG/M metagenome (GOLD analysis project Ga0302179, IMG submission 198788) | Peat permafrost microbial communities from Stordalen Mire near Abisko, Sweden - I_Palsa_E3_1 | ecosystem: Environmental > Terrestrial > Soil > Palsa > Peat permafrost | place: Sweden: Abisko...
GGATCTGTATTTGCCGGCGAGTTACAAGTCCCTCGCTTCGCTCGGGATGACAACCTACACTAAAATTTCTTCTCAAACTCCGCGAACGCCTTTTCCAATTTCCACTGCACCCGCGCCCGTTCATTCCCGACGATAAAAGTCTCGCATCTTTCCGACGCGCGCTCGTCCGCCGCTCTATCCTCCGCGCACGCCGCCACACGCCGCAACTCCCGCCCATCGCTCCCCCCGCCGTTCCAAAGACTATCACCGGGAATAAAGCTATGTTCCAGGCTCGCCCGCGCCATCCGTTTCAACTCCGCATACGACAAACTAAAATCCTCCGCCGCCCGCAGATACTCGTGCGTCATGTCGCTGCGCGAAACGCCCTCATCGTCCGTAGCCAGCGCCACCGGCACTCCATACTTTATGTAAATCGGCAACGGATGCCTCGCCCCACTCACCCCCAGAATCACATCGTTCGACGTCAGACAAATCTCCACTAGCACATTCTTCCGCGCCATCATCTTCAGCAACCCAATCGGATTAACCTCGCTCATCACATCCACGCCGTGCCCAATCCGCTCCGCTCCTGCCCGCTTCACCGATTCGCGAATGTGAAACCGCAGTCCCTCCGGAGGAACCAGCCCCATCGCCAACTCCCCCGCATGCAAGGACACATGCGTCCGCGGATAAAACTTCCGCAGCGCCTCAATCATCCCCATATGCAAATCAAAATCGTGCATCGGCACGTAATAGTCTTCCGGCATCACCAGATTAAAACCTACAAATCGCGGATCCGCCTTCGTCAACTCAAATCCCAGCAGGATTTGCGCAAACACCTGCTCCCGCGGCAATCCCCGCAGCACCTGATACAGATAATGCAGCGTCACTCCGCATCCCGCAGCCGCCTGCCCCGTGCCGCAATGCAGCACTTCCCTCTTTCGCTCCTCATCGGAATCGAGCGCCTTCCTCACCGACGCCACTACCTCCGCCATTCCTCCCGCCAGCAACTTCTCCCGGAGCTTCCCAAAATCCTCATCCCATCCCACCTTCGTACCGAGAATCGCCGCCTGCGCCCCATCCGCCGTGTGCATCACCTCCACATATTGCAGATGGTCTTCTGCCGCCCGCGACGCAACCTCCGCCAGCGCGTCTCCCACATGCTTGTCCATCGCCGGACCAAACTTCTCGAACGTACCAAAAAAATGGTCATGCCCCGATTCCTCTGCCGCATGCCAGTTGCGCATCGACCACGCATCTATCAGTTGGTCGCGCAGAATGTGGTCTTGATACGCGCAACGCACCGACGGTTTGCTCGTATACGCGTCGCAGGAATCGCACGCCGCATGAATCAGCTTCGATGTGCTGCGGTCCACGCACAGCGCATTCTCCGACGCCCAGTCGACAAAGCTCTCCGCATAGATCGCCCCGCTCAGATGGACATGCAAATCCCCGCCCTTCGGCATCTGCTGCAAAAACGCCAGCAACAATCCCGGCTGATGCCGCACCGATTCCATGTACTTCGCCGTCTTCGCTTCAGCCGTCTGCCCCTGCCCCTGTCCTTGAGTCTGCCCCTGCAAGACCGGAGCCAGGCAAAAAACCATCAGCCACCCTGCGACCGCTGCCATCCGCACGCTTCGCATTATGAAAAACCTCCAGCAAACTCGAAATCCGCACCCATGCACGTCGAGAAAGCGATTATAGGATGTAATCATCACGTCATGGCCCAAGACATTATGGATGAAGACAAGTCAATGTGAACGCAGCATTCATGCGGGCAAACCGTCGATTTGCACAACTCCCGTTCCGCCCCCAAAACGCACCTGCCGCGCTGCAAAACGGCAAAACACCCCATCAATACAGGAGATTTCGCCCCACATCACTCCCCGTTGCACAATTTCCGGTTCACCCGCCTGTGCACGCCCTGCACTCCATTGACGAATAAGCAGTTACAGTCGCCTGAATTTCATTGACGTAAAAAATAGGAGTGGTAAAACCATAATCGTTCTTTGACACGTTCTGAAGTTTTTCCGGTTGGTGCAGCGTCCGGGGCTCAAACGAAGTCACTCAGACAACCGCGAGGTGGGTTTGGGAGGGCAAGTAAGGGTCTATAGCTAAGCGCTGGTCGAGGAGAACAGGAGCCTCTGTTAAAGGCAGGATAGAGTCCCGAGGCGTTGGATTGATTTGTCCGGTTGGCGGTGAGCCCGGAGCCCGAGCAAAGATCGGCTTGTAATGAACCCGCAAGGGAGTTACAGGAAAAGGTCAGCAAGGGTCTAAACGCGAGCTACTGGCCGAGACGAATGAAGCCAACATCACCTCGGGACTCTCTATTTGTGCGTCTACGTTATTACCGCCTCAAGTGAGTTCCGCCGCGTCAGAGTTCGAAAACTCTCTAAGAAGCCTTCCGCAAATTCAACACATCGAGACCGCTCCGGAACCGAACCCACCTTGCGCTCGGGATATTCGTCATAAGTGCGCCCATCAAGCAACCGCCCATTTTTTTTCTTCCTCGCCCCGCCCCACTGCTTAAAAAAGAAAGGCACTCCCTGATTTCGGCATTGCCGACGAATGGAGACGACCCACTCCCGCTTCATCGGACGCGCTCCAGGACCGCTCTCACCGCCAACAATCACCCAACTGATCCCCGATAAGTCCATTTCGCCGAGGTCTTCGAGCAGAGGCTCGACAGACAGAAAGCGAACCTTAGCCGGGGCCTGTCGAAGATCATCGACCCGAGGCAAACCATATTTCCGATCTTCGACACTAACGCCCCACCAGATGTTCTCCTTCCCCGCCGCGAACCGCAGCCGGCCATCCAGCAAGTCCCGCAGTCTTTCCGATCGCTTAGTCAGCACCTGATAAGTGTGCCAGTCCGCCGTAGCCATAACGCGCGAGACCGCTTCGGTATATTCGTCAGGCACGCCCGGTTGAAACAGATCGCTCATCGAGTTGACGAAGACCAGCTTGGGAGACCGCCATGAGAAGGGCTCGGCAAGCTTCTCCGGCACCAGCCGCAGATCAAACCCCTGCTCATAAGGATGCCCCTTAACCCCGCGAAACCGCTCAGCAAACGTCTCAGCATAGCAGTGCTTGCACCCAGGACTAATTTTGGTGCAACCGCGGACGGGATTCCAGGTCGCGTCGGTCCACTCGATGTGGGAGTTAAGTGACAAGTGTTTAATCCCAGCTGAATCCAGTCTGATCCGTCCCGTACTTCAATGCGTCGTCCCAGAAATCGAGGGCGAGCTTATTCCGCGAGAACAGAGCGATATAGTACAGGGGAAGATTCTTTTCGTCCGAACGCACCCGTTTCATCTTATGAATCGGTGTTGGCAGGTAGCCCAACGTCCCCATGCTGGAAGCAAACTCCGATGCCAAGAACTTGGGGAACAATATGGCATCCGCCTCAGCGATTCTCCATCGATCCCTCCAGGTGCTCGAACCAAGAAACTGGTCGACCTTGACAGCGTCTTCCATGACATATCGCTTGTAGGCCCGGTTCGCATCTGAATAGACGGCCAATAACACAATGAAATCTACGAAGCGGGAGGACAAGGTCTTGATCGTGCCGAACTTAAGGCCAATGTCAAAAGGATCAGCGAAGCATAGCGTAAGAACGGTGCTGTCTTTCGATCCTGGAGGGATTTCAGCGAGGATGTCAGAGGCGCGGAGATCGCAGTCCCCTTCGACGTATGCGACATTTGCCGTGGGGAAGTGGCGCATCACGCGTATTTTTAGTGCTTCAAGATTCTCCGAGATTGCTTCGCAGAAAATGTACTTGTCGAACCGATGCTCTACGGCAAGGGCTTGAAGCGGGGAACCTAGTATGAGTTTTTGCGTGCCCCGGATCCGGCTATACCCAGCGCCAGCATAGAGCTCGACATATGCACGATTGTCCCACTTGGCTTCATTCCCTTCGAAAACATAGTCGTGTATAGCGATACGACCCTGTGCTTGTCCTCCGTCCAGCTGCCGACCTCTGGACAGACCAAGTTGTCGTCGCTCGGCTGCGCGATCTCGTTCTTCATTTACGGTTTCGTATTCGCTTTTTATTCGCTAACCAACTGAACCAGTTTGCCACATTATTGAATCAGGTTCAATAGCGAATCAGGCTACAGCGGAATATTCCCATGCTTCTTAGGCGGGTTCTTATCCCGCTTATTTTCAAGCATCGCCAGCGCCTGAATCAATTTCTTGCGCGTCTCGCGCGGTTGAATCACAGCATCGACAAATCCACGGTCCGCCGCCACATACGGATTCGCCAGCCGCTCGCGAAATTCTTCAATCTTTTCCTGACGGACCGCGTCGCGGTTTTCCGCGCCATCGAGTTCTCGCTTGTAGACAATATCCACCGCGCCTTCCGGCCCCATCACCGCAATTTCGGCGCTCGGCCAGGCGTAATTCACGTCCGTGCGAATATGTTTTGACGCCATCACGCAATACGCTCCGCCATAAGCCTTGCGAGTAATGACCGTCACTTTCGGCACCGTCGCTTCCGCAAATGCATACAGCAGCTTCGCCCCATGCCGGATAATCCCTCCATACTCCTGCTGCGTTCCCGGCAAGAATCCCGGAACGTCTTCAAACGTCACCAGCGGAATATTGAAGCAGTCGCAGAACCGCACAAAGCGCGCACCTTTCACCGACGCATTGATATCCAGCGTCCCCGCAAGCATCGCTGGTTGATTCGCAACAATCCCAACCGGTTTGCCGTTCAGCCGCGCAAATCCGACGACAATATTTTTCGCATAATGCTCATGAATCTCGAAGAAGTATCCGTCATCGACCACCGTATGAATCACGTCTTTCATGTCATAAGGAATGTTCGATTGATCGGGAATGATCGTATCGAGCTTCTCATCCAGCCGATCGACCGGATCGTTGCAAGCCTTCCGCGGCGGATCATCCAGATTATTCGACGGAATAAAACTCAGCAGTTCGCGCACCATCGACAAGCACTCCGCATCGTCGCGGCACATAAAATGCGCGACGCCAGAAGTCTCGTTATGTGTGTGCGCTCCGCCCAACTGATCTTTCGTGACTTCTTCATGCGTAACCGTCTTGATCACGTCAGGCCCAGTAATAAACATGTAAGACGTCTGGTCGACCATCAGGATGAAATCTGTGATCGCAGGTGAATACACAGCACCGCCAGCGCAAGGCCCCATGATGGCCGAAATCTGCGGTACAACTCCGCTATACAGCGTGTTGCGCAGGAATATGTCAGCGTAACCAGCCAGCGACATCACCCCCTCCTGAATCCGCGCGCCGCCCGAATCGTTCAGCCCGATCACTGGAGCGCCCATCTTCGCCGCCAGATCCATGATCTTCACGATCTTCCCCGCGTTCGCCTCCGACAGCGACCCGCCGAACACCGTAAAATCCTGCGCGAACACAAACACCAAACGCCCTTCCACGCGCCCATATCCGGTGATGAACCCATCGCCATAATATTTCTGCTCCGCCATGCCGAAATCGTTACACCGATGCGTCACCAGTTTGTCGGTTTCCTCGAATGTTCCTTCGTCGAGCAGAAACTCGATCCGCTCGCGCGCCGACATCTTGCCCTCCTTGTGCTGACGCTCGCGCCGCTTCGTCCCGCCACCTTCCAGCGCCATCTGGTCGCGCTTCTTCAGTTCGGCAATCTTATCTTCAAGTTTCATAGGGAGTGATTATAGGCGAGCTCGCCACACGAATGTGTAAGGCGTAAATGGTGACTCCTGAAGGGTTACCTGGTGAACTGCTAAACTCGCGTACCCGTGGCATCGAACAAATTCAAAAACTCCACTTTCTTCTCTGCCGGCAGAAACGACGCCTCAAACGAATTCCGCGCCAGTTCGCGCAAGTGCTCATCCGTGAAGCCGAACGTCTCCTGCACCAGCGCATACTCCGCAGTCAGCGACGTGTGAAACATCGCCGGATCGTCGCTGTTCAGCGTCAGCATCAGTCCTTGATCGAAGTATCTTCGCACCGGATGCTGCGCCAGTTCGCATCCGCCCGTCCGCACGTTGCTGGTCACGCAGATCTCAATCGGAACCTGCCGCTCCGCCAACTCCTCAATCAATTCCGGATCCTGTCCCGCCGTAAGCGCATGCCCCAGCCGTTCCGCGTTAAGATTCAGCGCACCCCAAATCGATTCCGGCCCCGCAGTCTCGCCCGCATGCGCAGTGAGATGCAAACCATGTTCCGCCGCCACTGCATAAACTCCCGCAAACCACTCTGGAGGTCCCGCCCGCTCATCCCCACCAATCCCGAACGCAATTACATTGCGATCCCGAAACTGGATCGCCAGATCCACCACGCTCCGCGCCTTCTCCGCGCCAAACTGCCGCACCGCATCGAAGATCCACAACAGCGAAATCCCAAAATCCTTCTCGCCTCGTGCGCGCCCCCGTTCCAGCCCCTCAAAAATCGCCGCGAAATCCAGCTTGCGCCACAGGCAAACGCCCACCGAAACCGTCACTTCCGCATGAAGAACATTTTGCTCTTTCAGTCGCTCCATCAGCCGATAAGCGATCAGCTCGTAGTCTTCCGGAGTCCGCAAATGTCCTGTCACATCCTTGAAAGCCAAGAGAAATCCCGCGAAGTCTCTGTAGTTATAAAGCCGCTCCACTTCGCTCAGCGAAGCTCCCTCCATCCCATGTCGCTGCCGAAGCTCGAGCAGCGTAGCCGGCTCGATCGATCCCTCAAGATGCAGATGCAGCTCCGCCTTCGGCAGCGAGAGAACAATATTGGATAGGTCGGAAGGCATACGGCAATTCTCTAGGGATGAAGGGATTCCACGACTTTCTTGTCTTCGCAGAACTCGCTATGACGTCGGCTGTAGAAGATATAAATCACCAGCCCCAGCGCCAACCAGATTACAAAGCGCAGCCAGGTAATCAGCGTCAGACCTAACATCAGCCCGCCGCACAGCACCACTGAGATCAACGGGAACCACGGCACAAAGGGAACGCGGAACGCACGCTTGCGATCGGGCTGATTGCGTCGCAGCAAAATGACCCCCAGCGAAACCAGCACGAAGGCAAACAGCGTTCCAATGTTGGCGAGATCGGCCGCATCGCCAATATCCACCAGTCCCGCCGGAATCCCAACGGCAAAGCATGCGATCCACGTCGACCAGTACGGCGTCTTATACTTCGGATGCACAGCGGAGAACAGCTTCGGCAGCAAGCCGTCGCGAGACATCGCATACCAGATCCGCGCTTGCCCGTACTGAAACACGAGCAACGAGGAAATCATCCCCATCAGCGCGCCGATCACGATCACTGAGCGGAAAAACGGGTGCACGCCGAGATACTTCATCGCGTAAGCCACCGGAGCGTCGGCCGCTTCGCCGGAGACAAAAGTCGTGTACTTCATCATGCCGAGTAATACCAAAGCGACGCCGACATACAAGATGGTGCAAACGATCAGCGACATGATGATGCCGAAGGGCAAATCTTTCTGTGGATTCCGCGATTCCTCCGCCGCGGTCGAGACCGAATCGAATCCTATGTAAGTAAAAAAAACGATCGCCCCTCCGGTGACAATTCCGGCAAAACCAGAAGGCGCGAACGGCGTCCAGTTGGCGGTTTTCACCAGCATTCCGCCCACCACCAGAAAAGTCAGGATCGCGCCAATCTTGATGGCGACCATGATATTGTTCGTCTCGGCTGATTCCTTCACGCCGCGCACCAGCAACAGCGTCAGAATAAATACGATCAGGAATCCCGGCAGATTGAAATAAGCCCCCGTCCATTGTCCCGAGGCCCACACCGGACTCGCCCACTTGTCCGGCAAGTTGACGCCGAAAGCGGCAAATTGCGCCTTCGTATAGCCGGCAAAACCGACGGCCACAGCGACGTTCGACACCACATATTCAAGAATCAAGTCCCAGCCGATGATCCAGGCAAAAATTTCGCCGAGCGTCGCGTAGGAATACGTATAAGCGCTACCCGCAATCGGGATCATCGACGCCAACTCTGCGTAGCACAATCCCGCAAAGCTGCAAGCAACCGCCACCAGAAAAAACGAAATCGCGATCGAGGGCCCAGCTGGAGGACGGCCATGCATGAGCGCTCCCGCCGTGCTCCCCGTGCGCAGAAAATTCACGATCAGGTCGAGCGCCTGCGCGTGCAGGATCGACGGCGCCTGGAAATACTCTCCCGCCGCCGCCGTTCCCGTCAGCACGAAGATTCCCGAGCCGATGATCGCGCCGATCCCGAGCGCAGTCAGCGACCACGGACCCAGCGTCTTGCTGAGACGATGCGCGGGATCTTCCGACTCCGAAATCAGCTTGTCGATAGACTTGCAACAGAAGGCCTGCGTGTTGGAGGTACGAATGACCGCCGCTGGCTCCGTAGATTGCGACAAGAGTTCGTTCTCTCCTCACATAAATTTCGGAGGCGCGAACGCACTGTCCGCGCCTCCAATCGCTGGAAGCCAGTAGCCAGAAGTTAGCAGCACCCTACCGTTTCGCCTGGCCGCGTGCCAGTTTTTTCACCTTGCGTTTCTTCGATCCGCGCGCGTAGTCGCGGGGCTTCTTCGGCTTTTCCGCCTTGATCTTCTTGCGGGCGGCTCGTTTGCTTTTCTTGCGCTCTTCTTTAGTCAGCTTCGTTGTATTTGCCATAATTGCGTTGCTCTTTTCTAAATTTGTTATCGGATCTAACTCTGTGATCTGAGCGTCTTTTCGCGCCCGGAATCTGTCGTTTGCTCGTAGCTCAAGGCTCGAAGCTCTCTACGCCTTCTCCAGCTGCGCGTATCTCTCCACTAGTTTCTTCAAACCGAAGCGAGGGAATTGTACCGTAATCTTGGCGTCTTCCCCATCCCCTTCGCGTTGGTACACCGTTCCTTCCCCATATTTCGGATGCTTCACCTTCTGCCCCGGGCGAAATCCGCGCCTGCCCTTAGGCTCCTCGACCGGCAATTTCGGAACGCTGAACTTCTTCCCGCGCGAAGCGAAAAACTCGGCAATGTTATCGATGGAGTTGTAATTCCGCAACGGCACAGGCGATTTCGCCTTGACCTTACCCGGATTCCAAGCCGCGCTCTGGTCCTCGTCTTCATAAGAGTAGTGCGTAGAACCGTGTGGCGCGGACGCCCCCGTCCGCGAAATGCCGCCAGCGGAGGAAGTTTGAGAAGAATAAGACGACGAAGCCCGCCGTCGCGATCCCCCAAGTTCCTCCACCAACTGCGGCGGCACTTCCTCCAAGAATCGCGACGGGACGCTCGCCTCCGGCATGTCCGTCCCATACCGCCGCCGATACACCGCGCGCGACAAAACCAGACTGTCCATCGCCCGCGTCATGCCCACGTAACACAACCGGCGCTCTTCTTCAATCGCATCCGGCTCCAGCATCGTCCGCGAATGCGGAAACAGTCCTTCTTCCATTCCCGCCAGCACCACCAGCGGAAACTCCAACCCCTTCGCCGCATGCAATGTCATCAGCGTGATCTGCGCGTGCTCGTCATACTGGTCCGCATCACTGACCAGCGCTGCATGATCAAGAAATTCATCAAGCGTCTCTCCGCGGTCCCTCGAGTCCATCGCCGCGTTCACCAGTTCGCGCAGGTTCTCAATCCGCGAAAATGCCTCCGGCGTATCTTCTTCCTCAAGTTGTTTGATGTATCCCGTGCGATCGATCAGAAACTTAAGAATCTCCGCCGCATTAGCCGCTCCGCCCGGAGCGCGAAATCCCTCTTCGACCTCACCACCAGCCGCCGCGTCAACCTCTTCGGTGGAGCGAGGGGCTTCGCTCACAGTTTCATCCTCCGCCGGTTCGTCCGCGCCAAAATCAAAACTAAAGTTCCCCGGGTCAAAATCCGTATCGTCGATACGCGGCGTGGAAACAGGTCGTGTGGCGACGGGGCTTTGCCCCGCCCCAGCCGAACGCAGTTCGGCAGCGTTCGCTTCGGCCACTACTCCAGCCGCAACCCGTTCGACAAACGTCCCCGCGAGCATCGCCCGCCCATCCTCAATCAGTTCGCGAAATCCCTTCAGCGCCGCCAATGCCCGCGGAGTCAGCAACTGCCTCGCAATCGCCTCGCCCAACGCACCCCACAGCGACAACCCCGTTTCCAGTGCCAGCCGCTCGATCATCTCGATCGTCGTTTTGCCAATGCCGCGCGCTGGAGTATTGATCACTCGCAACAGCGAAATCGAATCATCCGGATTCTGTATAACTTTCAAATACGAAATCAGGTCCTTGATCTCAGCCCGCTCGTAAAACGAAAATCCGCCCACCACGTGATACTTCAGCTGATACCGCCGCATCGCCTCTTCAAACAATCGCGACTGCGAGTTTGTCCGGTAAAGCACCGCCGCTCGCGCCGTCTCGCCATTCTCCCCCGCCTGCCGTACATACCGATTGATCGTATCCGCCGCAAACAGAGCCTCGTTCTCGCCATCCGGAGCCTCGTAATACCCGATCTTCGCCCCGCCCTGCCGCGACGTCCACAAATTCTTGCCCTTCCGCCGGACGTTATT
>Ga0302179_10002639_pt1 | contig 10441 bp, 11 predicted proteins | sample I_Palsa_E3_1_FD_198788 | JGI IMG/M metagenome (GOLD analysis project Ga0302179, IMG submission 198788) | Peat permafrost microbial communities from Stordalen Mire near Abisko, Sweden - I_Palsa_E3_1 | ecosystem: Environmental > Terrestrial > Soil > Palsa > Peat permafrost | place: Sweden...
GCTCCATCCTTGGCGGTGTCATGCAAGGGCCTAAGCAGAGAAACACAGACTTCTAGCTTCCCGAACGGAAAAGGAGCGCGGGCGGGAGAATTAGGCTCGCGCACAGACCTCCGCTCCGAATGCTGGGCATACGTGGGTCGAGAAGCGAAGACGGCAGGCTGGACAGTCTATTTGTGCAACCAACCGACCATAGCGACGCTTCACTTCGACTCTGTATCGACGCCTAAAGGAAGCATGCTATCATGGACCCTGGGAGTGCTGCTGGCGATTAGCATTATCGATGCTGCGGACATTCTCCGAATACCGCTTATCCCAAGAGAAAGGCTGAGCCATCAGGGTCTGTTAAGTAGGTCCCTGGCAAAGCGCAAAGTCGGATATAGTCCTTTGGTGGACCACGTTGCGTACCAAGGGGTATATGTTGATGTTTCGTACTTGGGCTTGGTGAGCATCGGAACACCACCTCAGGACTTTCTAGTTGGTATTTCCTGGAGTTGCGGTCTAACTGGAGACATTGATACCGGTTCAGGTGTACTTTGGGTGGCGGATGAGGCTTGTAGAGGGTGCAATGTTTCAACCACACATTTATTCGATCAATCGGAATCAAAAACTCTGGTGAAAGTAGGGGAGGACTTCCAGTTGCTATATGGGCAAGGTATCATCAGCTTGTAACCATTCTAATGAGGCGCGGCGATATGTGATGCACTTTCAGATACAGTGCTTTTTGGAGGAATTTCGATGGACAATTTTACGTTCGGATCGTGTTATGGAGAGATAGATCAATATTACCCTGAGAGGTATCTCCTATCTGATTTTGTCTAAGAGCAGTATTGGAATCATAGGAATCGGGTTCCCCTACAGTTCAATTGCGCCGAGTTGGATAGTTGAAGCGTACAGACGTTCTATCATTCCTGCGCCGGCCTACGCTTTAAGTTTCGGTCGCTATGCAGACGAGATCTCTGGGAAGAGCAGTGATGGAAGTTTAATGGTGGTCGGAGGTTACGATCAAGATTTAGTCGACGGCGCCTTAAACTGGATTAACTGCAGCGCAGCGGTTCATGTTCAGATCCCTATGGATGGAATTATCATAAATGGCAATACTATCAAGAGGGTCGACAATCAACCAATGCAGGCGATCATCGATTCAGGCACGGGAGGGTTTATTCCAGGTCCACCAAACATTGTGCAAGCCGTTTACTCGAAAATCGCGGGAGCTGAGGCTGTCCCTCAAATTCCTGGAGCTTATGCGTTCCCATGTACTTCAACCATACAGATCGGGTTTCAGTTTGGTGGACAGAATTACATGATGAATCCAGAAGATTTCATTATGCAACAAGACGGGGATACATGCGTGGGTGCACTTGTAGCACAGGACTTCGTTGATGACACTCAAACGCAGCTCGGATTTATCCTGGGTGCATTGTTTATGAAAAATGTTGTCTCTGTCTTTGACCTGGGACGCCCAGCTGTTGGGTTTGGAAGGCTAAAGGTTGCTGGTGAAAGCTATGGTGCAGCTACGGTTGTTCCACAAAATCAACAAACCGCACTAGGCACTGGTCCATCAGCTTCGCTCAGTCCGACCTTCAATCCCCCTACACGTACAGTTTCACACGGAGCGCGCTGACCATAGCTACTGGGGTCGGGGGTAATGGAACCGGTAATGGAACCCCTCTGCCTAACCCAGTCACGGTGGTTGCAGGAACTGGTCCAATAAATCCAAATCTTAGTGGGCTTACTGTTCCTACCGGAGTACCCACTTCTGCTGGCGCTAGTATTGCGGTGCTATCCAATATTCCAACTGGTACAGGAACGGCGCCAATTGCCACAGGTATCTCTTGTGGCTCAGGATTGCTTACAGTAGGTTCAAATAACCAACCCGTCGTAACTGTCCTTGCGACTGTAACCGCAGGGAATAATGGCGCATCACTCTCTCTGGCGGCAAGAAGATTTAGACCTGAGATGTCTTTATGGGGTATAATCGGTGCAATAACCATTGCTTTGGCGGCTATAGCTTGAGATATCTGCTTTGTTTATCTAGTAAAAGATTGGGAAATTGTGTATGGAGTCGAGATGGCTTTTCAGAAGGGATCGGACATGTGAAAGGTCTGGGAATGTATTATAATCGTTCAACGTACATAAGTTTATATTCATCTGCAATTCGTTGTTGAAAATATGATATTCTATTCCTTTGTCACTGCTGTGAATCTGGGCGAATTCGGTTGATGTTGATCTCAAGTTTGTGATATGAGCTTCACAGTCACTTCATATTATATGACTTACATGGTTGAAACATTATATATTGATTGCTCTGAGATGATGCCATCTGCAGCAATGATTGAATACATATGTACAGGACACGATAACAGTGTGCCTCCCTTACAGCCTCGATTACGACCCCACCTTAATCCAAATGGCAACAGATCTGATGATGAATTAATGCTGAAGCAATATTGCGCCGACCTTGGGTATATGCAATCCCTGACGTTAGAACTGTTCCTCAGAGAAGTAAACCTGTTGATACATCCAACACTAATTCCACTCCTCGCAGTTCCAACATGGTCTGCCACGCCATGTGACCGCCTTGCAATACCAACAGTTGACCCATTCAATTATGTCCATGGCAAATGATCGACCGTTTAGATTGTTGATCTTCTTTGACTTCGTTGATCGCAGTCCGAGCGCCTTCTCTTTTTATCATCGTTTAAAAGCACATGGAAATTAAAAGATGTTGGGTCGTCTCCCACGTTTTCTGATTTAAATTCCCTTAAAAAACATCGTTGGGGTCAGTGCAGCCACGTTATAGCAATAGCTGTATCTCGACCGCACAGACAAGCATAATCACAAGCATCTGTACCTCTTCCCCACCCTCCTCGAGGAATCAAATGCTCATTGCCGGAGTTAATGGACTTGGTGCCAAAACTTTTGGACCCTGTAACCATTGACTCGGGTTGCGACGCGGGATATTGCCAAGAGTGCAGCATAATCAAGTTTCACATGGAGATGTCCATCCAAGCCTCGATGCCGCCGATCTTTGACGAGAAGACAGGCACAATTCCGGATAGCCCGCGGATGGCGCTCCCAGACAAGGCGGTCAGCGGACAAGTGGAGAACGAGATAGTGGTAGACAGCTCTTGAAGTGGGAGGAATGAAACGGACATGTGATGAGATCTTCAAAGCCTCAATTAGGACCTAATACAATAGCATATACTCAGCCATTAATCCTCCGACTTGGATTTCTTTTTCTTCTTTTTCTTCTTTTCGCCATCAGTAGGATCTGCTTCATCTTCCGCCTCCGCTTCCCTCTCCTTTTTTCGCTTCTTCGTCTTCGGCTTTTCTTCCGCTTCGCCGTTAAGGGGCTGCACAGGAGGTGCTGCCAAGACATCCGCTCGATCGGTGGTTTCAGCAAGCGGAGTCTCCTCCTTCACCACTTCACCGGTTGGTAGGGCAGAATAGTCCTTATAGCCCGCTTTCCACCCAGCTGGCGTTTTTTCGTTAGAGCGCCCGTATTGCTAATATTAACAAATGCTAAGGGTGGGATTCAGTACGTCCAGTTGTCCGTCCTTGATCATTTTCTTCTTCTCAAGTGAAACGGGTCCCATTCCCCATCTTCGAGGGTATGTATCCCTCTCCATGATGCATCGTTTGATCTTCGCCACCACTCCGTGGTCGCAAGTGGTCAGTTCTACCGTGGACATTTGTGCAATTCCTAGGGCAATAGCCTCTCCTTTTGTCGTCATCAGAACGACCTCCTCATCAACTTCGATGCCGGCTTCATATCGGAGTAGACCGGGAATCATGAGCTTAGCTCCATAGCACACGGCGTTGACTGCCGAATCTTTGACGACGATCCTTTTATATGTCGTTAATAAACTTTCGAGAGGACGAACAACTCGTCGTAGATAAGTTTCGTCCTTGGTGTTATCGTATACCCATTGCGCTGAAATCAGAATCAGTTTGAATAGGATCTATACCATCCAACACATCATGACAGGTCACGATGCCGTCTTCTTCACCCATTGCCCCACTCCTCACTCGTCGAAGCTCTTGCATATGTCCACCAACACCAAGCAGCAATCCTAAATGTACACATAAAGTTCGAATATATGTTCCTGCCTCACAACTGACCCAAAATACAGCCAGTCGTCGTTCGTTGTCGAATTCGAGGAGTTTGCTCTCATGAATTGTTCGAATACGCAATTGACGTTTGACAGCACTGATAAGAGGTGGTCGTTGGAATAGCGCACCGGTGAGATTTTCGATCGCTCGAGGGAGAAGACTTTCAGTTTCAAGGGCGTCATGAAGACGCAGAACACACACGTACTCCTTCCCTGAGTAATTAGCCAGATATCCGAGGGCATAGATATACCTGCAGACTGTTGAGATTTGACGAGACGAGTTGCACGGTCGATGCAAACGAGAAGAACGCCAGTCACCATAGGATCCAAAGTCCCAGAGTGTCCAGTTTTCTCAACTCGCAAGATACGTTTGATCCAGGCGACGACTTCATGGGAACTTGGACGAGATGGCTTATCCAGGCAGATAACTCCAGAACTACAATTAGCGGGGCACGGGAGAAAGATGCACCTGATATAATCCTTCAACGGCCGTCGGAGAGGCGAGCAACCACTATCATGAGTATGGAACAATTGAAAACTACCTTGGAATTGGAGTGTAGTGTCCTGTACGCACCAGTAGTTTGTCATAGTTCTACCATCAGAATTTTTCAAGCCGAGAACAAACTTTTAGGAGTAGAGGCCAGGTAGACGTATCTGGAGAGGCGGCGTTTGCCTCTGGTTTTATCTGATAGTCTGCCATTAGCACTTGTAATACTCCTGAGAAATAACCTGTCGTCTCCTGTTTGGAGATCAATGCACCTTGTGATGCCATCTTCCTTCGCCTCAACTGTTGATCGTCAAGCTGCAGAAGCGTTTTGAGGAGGGCGAAAAAAGTAAAATTTCAAAGCCGACCAAAAGTTCTCTGACAGCATGCTATCCGCGTCTCTAGAGTTTCTCCGGCGCTCGGGCCATCTCATAGTCTCCGAACCATGTGTGCCAACAGTGCCATAACTGCCATTGACAACTGCATACAGCTGCTACGAGAACTCCCATCGCCGACCGACTCGAACCGATATTCCTCGCCTTGTGCTGTCCATGGAGCTACCTACACCCGATGAAGTCGCGTCCGCCCCCCTTGTTTACAAATGCGGCGGCCGGCGTGTCGTCAGCATCGGAGACATCATCGTTAAATTCGGGGAAACCGTTTCCCTCAAACAAGCCGAATCCACCTCTTTCGTCGCTTCAAACACAACCATTCCGGTTCCTAGAATCCTGAAAGTCGATACGATTGACAAATGGAACTACATATACATGACTCGTCTTCCAGGCATCCCGTTGTCTGAATGCCTCCCTTCCCTATCCGCAAGCCAGCTTGACACGATTGCACTGGAATTGAGAGGATATTTAGATCAATTACGCGGCCTTCGTATCAAAGACCATGAGCAGTCAGAATTCCTTGGCTCTCTCGGCGGCGGCCCATGCATGGATAAAATCTTTTGTTCAGGGCGTCCGGATCGAGGTCCATTCAAAACGGAAACGGAAATGTATGACAACATATGCGACAGACTTCTCGATCTGCGAAGCTGGGGAAAGAATAAACCGGATAACTACTATCATATTCTTCGACGAATGTATAAAGAGAATAGCAATCACGCAATAGTTTTTACGCACGGAGATCTATCGCCCTGCAACATTCTCGTGGAAGAGGGACATATCGCCGGTATTCTAGATTGGGAGGAGGCTGGCTGGTATCCTGAATATTGGGAATATATCAAGGCTATGCAAGGATGTGTGGCGCGTTGGGAGACCCTTTGGCCATTGCAAATTGAGAAGTTTTTGAAACCATATGATTATATGAGGCTAATAGATCTGCCGGTTCGCACCCGGCTCGCTTGATTTCTGCATATTATAACTCATATATAGTATCAAGCTCTAACAGGAATCTCCTTTACAACTTTGTTCGCCGATTTTGGGAGTACCCTTTGTTGGACCGCCTTGGCAACAACATTGGTAACCCACGTCTGGCAATTTTCGCCGCTCCCGGGCATGGGTACGGACAACATCAGTTCTGCGAATGAGTTCTCATCGCTGATATATCCTAGTTCGAATGATCCGCCCAAGTAAGCGGACTGCTGTTCATTATAATTGAGAGCTTGGGAGGGTTCCCAACTAAAATCCCCGTCCTCTGCAATCGTGGCAAACGCATCGTATTTGGTTCCTATTGCCGAGTTCGCTGGACAGATGAAAATACTCCAATGGTAGTCGTTGTTGGAGTTCGAATCGCGGTTGTGAAACCAGAGAATGGACACTCGGAGAGACATTTGACTGGAAACAAGGGCGACCGCAAGGTTAACCACTAACGATAAGCTAATCTGACGACGAGGAAATCCTACCGTGATATGAGAGAGCTCTTTTGAATCAAGATAGCAATGGGATGTTTCAAATGCGCGAATCTTGAGGAAAATAGAGCAGGGTGAAGATGAATTTGTCCTAGCAGATGTAACGGTTCCGTGGGCCAGATCTAGTTTGGTAGTCCTTTGCGAGACCGGTCGCCTGGTGTCCTGTAATACCCGTTTCATGCGTCGGTTCCGACTCGTTGTCATGACTCCCTTTGTTCTAACTTGGTCTGTTGCCTGGTGAATGACGAAAATATGTAGCTCGGAAGTGCTAGTAAACCTTATTTCGAAATAGATTTACGGAAGGCTTCTTCCCCCACCATGATTATCTAAGAGACGAGCTCGGCCAACAGTAGCTGGATATAAGCAGAACACCGCATTTTGCGGTTGTAAAGAGCCAGCGCGGGGCTTCAGATGAAAGGAAAGTTAGTCTAAATTAATACCCATTGCGGTAGTTCCATCTCAACCTTATTGGTAGTTTCCCTAACATCTCGGTGTCCTTCAATCTCTTCATGAAACAGGGTATAGCAGAATCATATCTTTTTGAACATAGTCTGTAAATATTTTGTCCACTACCCCTTGTTACATGACACAAGCGCTGTCCATCGGATGGCCCCAATGCAAATACATCTGACATTGAAAACTGGACTGATTTTTGCGGCCCTTTTGATCTCCGTAAGCGAGGAACGCAGCGCCTCAGGATGGGATCAATACACCACCTCCTGAACCCGCTTACCTACACGCCGCCGCAATGCTACGTCCTACCGGGCAAACCAGCAGTAGTAGAGGATGAAAATGAGCCGGAGGATGTTGTTACTCTCGACGCCGAGGCAAAATGTTATACCCCGAGCGAAATGCGCGCACCGAGCGACGATAGCCCAAAGCGCGATGATTCAGGGAATGAGGAGGCACAAATCGCGCGAGGAGTGCCACTGAAGACGGAGGAGAGTGGCGAGACTCGGATACAGCAGTCACTGGCGTCGATGTCTCAGGCTGTGGCTGCCATGGGCGGATCTGGTTTGTATACTTCGCGGGCATATGGAGAAGATGCTGGGTCACGTCGCACGTCGTCGTCGTCGCTTGCAGATATCTTGAATCCTGTCGAAGAAGAGTCAAAGCCCCAACAAACCGTGCCCGAATCACTTCTTACAGTTACCGACTCTGCGCTAGACCATACATCAACTACAAAATCACCAGTAGTCGAACCTCCTCAGTTAGAACCTCTTATAGAACACGATGCTCACACATCCGGGTCGCCCAACGAACCACGAGAAACCGAAGAGGAGATCATGGTAGACGTTGTAGGATTGACTCCAAAAGATCACCAAGTCGACGATATGCCCATAACAACAAACGGCTCCGCTCCCGTTCTACCTAGCGAAGAGATGTATCGGTCAATATCCACCGATTCAGGACGGACCATCACCGACATAGTAGAAGACTCCCCAGCACCCAATCCTCCTACACCACCAACTCCATCCAAGAAACGAAAGTTCACCCCCGAATCTTCACCTGACGAACCCTTATCAATCGATATCCCCAATCCCCCCACCGGGACAATCCCCCAAGAATCCGAGACCTCTGTCGAGAAGCCTCAGGCCCCATCGCGCGCAAGCAAAAAGCCAAAGAAAGTCCCTATCCGACGTCCCCAGCCCTCCAAAAAGAAAGCCCTCAACGGACAAATGAAACCAACTAAACCAAAGTCCAAAGAATTATCCATGACGATGGGACTCGACGACGTGGGTTTCCAGTGATTTCATCGCTAACTTGATAGGATACGCAAGGCTCATCAACTCGCCAATCGAGCATCGCTCCGTCCATTGCCTCGGAATCCTCCTTCGACACCCCGTCATCTCGCAACTCAAAACAATTGTACTGTATATGCCGCAAACCGGATCATGGCGAATGGATGATATGCTGTGAATCATGTAATGACTGGTTCCACGGCACGTGTGTCCATATCGAAGAATCGGACGAACCGTTAATTGATACGTATATTTGTCCAATCTGCACCGAAAGGGGTAAAGCCAAGACTACCTGGCGAAGGAAATGTCGACTCGATGGGTGCAAGAATCCCGCGATTCCGGCGGTCAAGGGTACCAAGACCGTCAAGGGAACGAAGGGTAGCAAATACTGCAGTGATGAGCATGGCAAATTATTCTTTCAATCGAAATTAAGGGAATTGGATGCTGATATCCTGACGAAGGGGCAAGTGAAAAGTTTAATTGTGGCTGTGGACAGCGTTGATGTTTTTAAAGCGCTGGGGGATGAGGAACCTCTTGTGCCTGAGGAAGTGTTATTGAGATATAAGACTGCGGAGGATGATTCACGGTTATCTGACCTACGACTGGAAAAGGAGAAACTTTTACGGAAACTGGAAATTGTACGATTACGACAGACGTTTCTGCATCTCGCGGTCGAGAAAGCGAAACAACTAAATCTCGATCTTAAAAATCTAGTCCCCCAACAACTCACTGTCGGCAAAAACAAACCAAAAATAAAAGCGAAAGAAATCTGTGGGTTCAATGAGATATTATCTCTTGATGACGCAGCGCTCTTGGACTGGTCTACTACGGAGGCGGGGAAACGGATCTTTGCGGAAAAGAAAATCGAGGGGGATCATGAATGTGGTGTTGAAAAGCGAAAGTGTCGACATGTCGGATGGCAAGGGTTAAGGGGAGAGGACATTCTCATGGAGGAGTCGCTGTTGAATAGTCAGCTGGAAGGAATATCTCGACAAGAAAATGTTATCAAGTATGTCCCCACGATGATGAAGCTGATGATGTTTTTAGAGAGCGGCAGAAAGTACGTGCTTGGTGTCGGGATCCAAGTAATGGGCGTGTCATTCCGGTGACTTAAGCCTCGTTAAGAAGGTTATCAAAGCAATGTATATAGGCAATATGATACCCGGGTCACTTCTTGTGGTATATATCGGGAAAAGCACCGCACTGCCTGAATTTCTGTCGAACCCAGATTCTCCCTTTTGTCGGATGAATTGAACTATTTTTAACCGGGGCAAAACTTGACAGAGAAAACTGTTGAAATATTTCTTCAGTATTCGGCACCCTTATACCTTTTACAGACTGTTCAAACAATCACTCGCTGGAACCGATACTCTCCCTCATTTCGCCGACAATAAGATTTGCACGATAAGAATGACGCTGATATGTAAGATGTAAGATCCGGCTGGCATTGATGTCCTTTTAGTCGGCAGGAGTTATTATCGATGTAATCATGGGAACAAGATATTTCAACAAGTTTCTTGAGCGTCTGTAAGGCCGTATATTGCCATTATAATCCGTAAAACAAGCACAAGCCATGTTATTTCCTGGTTCATGTCCGCAGCAAATAAGGCTCAGGATTCTAGGAATACTAACGCTTTCACAGACTGCCGAAGTGGTGGAGTATATCAGATATTTCCCTAGAGGGAAGCACAGGATCTGAAATCCCTTACAGAACGTCAAAATTTTGTTTTCTGGCGTAGTTACTGTTTACGACGAATTCACAACAATCATAATGCCCACGAATCCTGTCGACGTATTGAGTTTGCAAGGCTGGAAATGGAACAGAGACGCTAGTAGATAGAATAAAAGCAGCCGTCACTGGAGAAGTGTCGCTGCCAACTCTAGCCGTACCGCACCACGACACACGCCAGACCGATCGAAGTAAAGACAGGATGAATGGAATCTTTGATGATAATTGACATTGGTGAGCTACATTACATGCCAGAAATCCATGCAACTCCAACAATCTCTAAAATCGAAGAGGTGTAAAGAACCACTTATTCTTTCCCGTCTAACACCGTCAACAATAGTTCAAACGCCCAAACCACACGGAGACAGGAGGGAGAGAGGGAGATACCTGGAACTTCTCCTCAAAGCTCTTTTTCACCGCCTTCTTAGCCTCCTCCTTCTGACTCACCTCCTTCAAGTTCTCATTCCCAATCTGCTGCTTCAACTGCTCAATGCCCTCAAGCGCATATCTCGTCGGCAT
>Ga0302179_10002642_pt1 | contig 10437 bp, 5 predicted proteins | sample I_Palsa_E3_1_FD_198788 | JGI IMG/M metagenome (GOLD analysis project Ga0302179, IMG submission 198788) | Peat permafrost microbial communities from Stordalen Mire near Abisko, Sweden - I_Palsa_E3_1 | ecosystem: Environmental > Terrestrial > Soil > Palsa > Peat permafrost | place: Sweden: Abisko...
ATCCCCGACAGCGCCGGCATCGATTGCCCCGGCACGCAAGACAAACCCCAAAACGAGGGCGCGCCCACAAAGCTCGAGCTCACGAACGGCTCAGTTCAGTTGAATTCGCAATTTCGCTGCATGGCCAGGTGGCCTTCGGGAAACGCCCAATGGGTGCTTGTTGATGCTCAGCTTCCGTCCTTCACCGAAGGCACCCCCGGTTACGACACTTCCATCACGCTCGTTCAGGTCGCGTCCGGCGGAGGAAATTTTCCCGCCGCAAATATGGCCCAGCAGTGCACCGCTCCGGGCGCTCCCGATCCGAATTGCCCGGATTCCAATCACATCGCTGTCGAGACCGGCGCCGCCACTTTCTTGATCAAGGAAAACAACTACAACCTTTTCGATGATGTGGAACTCGGCTCAACGCACATCGTTTGGGGCTCGAATCACGGCCCGTATGACGGCCTCGTGCTCCTCGGACCTTCCGCCGCCATGTTCGCAGCGAAATCCGCCGATTCAGTTTCTTGTTCCCCCGGGCCGCTCCCCACGAATTACCACGGCGCCTCAGTCTGCTCTAATCCCTACGCTTCGAGCTTGGACAACACTTCGACTTGCACCATTGAAGAAAACGGTCCGCTTCGCTCGGTGGTCATGTGCCAGGGCAATCTCGTTGACTCCACCGGCGACATTTACATGCACTGGCGCACTCGCACGCATTTCTGGGCCAACCGCACCGACGCCAAAGTCACTGTCGGCATGCGCAACGCGGACGTTCCTGCGGTTTGCTGCACCACCCCCAACGTGACCAACGCTTACAAGGAATTCACTCAGTTTGAAGCTCGCCTTACCGACAATCTTGGTTCGCCCTCTTCCCGCAATTTTGATTTCGCCAACGATACCTCGGAATCCACCACCGGAACGCTGAGTGCCGCGAACGGAACCGACAGCGTCTTTCTCTATCAGGCTTATTCGCAGAATGGCGAATGGCCGCATTGGACCAATGCCTTCAACTGCACCACGGAAGGTGACGCCTGCGTGGTCTCGCCCATTCCTCGCACCGGAACCCCGGGAGAGTGGGTCTACGCCGCGAACGGCTATCAAATCAACCGCAACAGTGTGACCCTTAAAAACGGCGGAAACGCGCAATTCCCCATCGGCTGGGCGGACTTGGACGATGGCACGAACGGCATCGAAACCGGCGTCTATCAATTTTCCATGTATTGGCCTAAATCCCTCGAATTTCAGCCGGGCGTCGCCAACCACAACGAAATTCGCGTCGGCATTTGGCCGAACCAAAAAGAGTTTGCGGGCGCCAGCTCGGCCGTCTCTTACGCCATGGGCTGGCCGGAGTACTCCGTCCACGACACCTACTGGAATTTCCACACCGGCACGCAGACGCCCGCCGTGGCCCAGAACAATTTTTTGTACTTCCAGCACTATCTCCTGGCTCGTCCCACGAGCGGGACTTATTACGACACGGTAAAAGACGCCACCTCGGGATTCAGTCCGCTCTTTTACGATATCCCCGATCCCAAGGCCGAAGATGGTTATTACATCGGACTCGGTCTTTGTTCCACCGCTCCCGGGCAGTGCGTTGGCGATATCGGTTCTCCGAATTCTCCTTGGAATTCCGCGTCCGGTCCCGAATACACCGGCATGAAGATCTTTCGATATTGGGGCTGGTCCTACGCCGGCGGAATTGATGGAACCCAGTTCGAGCAACGCAACAGTTTCCTTCGCAACTGGCTGCAGCGCGGAGGTACCAGCACGGTCGGGAGCGTCCCTGGCCGTTATATTTGGGCCTCCCACTGGTATCGCATGATTACCGAGAAATCTCTGCCGCGCTCGGATACGCCGAATACTTCCGGTGCCGGAGCAGGATTCCGTGCCCTCTGCACCACGCAGACTGTCTGCAATAACTTGAACTTCGATGCCTGGGGCGACCCCCGGAACAATACTCTGCCCCCCGTCTGGAACGGCGGAATGCGGAATTGGGGTGATGATCCGAACGCCATGGACCACTCCACTTACTGGGGAGTTTTCACTTACTATTTTCTTTCCGGCGATGAATGGGTCAAGGAACAGCTCCTGCAGGGCTTCAAGGACCGCTACCAGAATCCCTTTGTTTCTTATAACAATTTGCAGGCGAACGCCGGGCTCAATAGCGCCCCGGGACACGGCCACATCAACGCAATTCGAGCCACCGGACATTGGTTTTCCGGCGCAGCGCGGCTCATGGAATTCCTCCGTTCCGTCGGAGACCCGGACGCCGATACCACCACAACAGTACTCACTTCTCCCGGTCTATCGCCCGCCAATGCCACCGTTTTGCAGGGCGTCGAGCAGAATATCGCCGCGCAGATTGCTCTGCCTTACATCTCCTCGGGCTACCCCAAGGGATGGTCGGAGACCACCGAATCTAACTGCGCCTTCGTCGGCACTCCCACCCAGATTTGTTCCCAGGGCGTTAGTCCGGTCAGGGGATTCGTCCGTTCAGGGGGCGGTGGAGAAGACTGCGGCGCGTTCGGCGGCAAACTTCCTTGCGACGACTTCTACCACCGAGCCGATGACACTTTTCAAGTCGCCGTGTGGGCCGAGGGAGTCTATGACATCTGGTTCGCCATGCGCGACCTTCTCAGCAAGGATTGGCATTTGCAAATTAACGGCGTCAACGACGGCGCCATGGGTCCCTTCAACGTCACCATTTCCGAGAAGAATCTCACCGACATGCTTTACGGTTCCTATCAGCAGTTAAGTGAAGAGAACTGCGTCAACACTGGAGCCTATGCTTCGAGCGGATGCGTGTACACGCAGTTCAGCGATTACCTTGACGCGGCCCCGGGCTGCACCTCCAGCGGCGATTGCCTGCATACATGCGTCACCGGCTGTACCGGCCTCACGGAGTGGTTTGGTCTCGCGGCGCCTGCAGCCACCACCAATTCCACGCTCGACCTTACCGGCAAGCCCTGGCAATTCATGTTCGAATCGCAATTGGAACACTCCGGAATAATTAATATGGAGCTTGGTTCGCACATGATGCAGTTCGGCGTGAATTACATTCTGGCCGACGGTTCGACCAGCTCCAATCACTATGAAGTCAATCCTGCGATTCCGGTCCTTATGCAACTACCCATCACCGTGACTCCCAATCCTTGCGTCGGTCCCTCCAGCGGAACGGGAACCTGCACCATTTCCTGGACCGCCCCCGCGGGCCTCGCCACGGTCAACGGCGTGCAATATCGCTTGAAATATCTTCCCTGCCAGACCGGAGTACTTACAATCTACGGCAACGATTGCCCCACCGGCGGCAAGACCATTGTCCCGGCTTTGAAATTCCATTCCGACATCACCACCGCAGGCTTTCCCGCACCTGACGGTACCGGCTCCTGGGAAATTGATCCTTCGCTGAATTGGAACTGGGCCTTCACCACCAATATCCCAGACTGCCTGGCGAGCCAGAGCGCTCCGAACTGCAACCCGACTGTGCCGTCCGGCACGTCGTACACCTTCAACACGCAGCCCAACACCACCTACACGTTTTCGCTCTCGGCCTACGCTACCGGAGCCATCGGCTCCAATCCGCCGACCGTCGCCATCACTTCGCCCGTCGCCGGTGTGAAGGTGAATGGAACGGCGGTAACCGTCTTGGCCAGCGCCTCGAGCGATGTAGGCATCGCGGGCGTGCAATTCGAATTGGATGGCGCCAATCTCGGCACCGAAGTCACCACTTCACCCTACTTCGTTACCTGGGACACCACCAAGACCAGCAATGGATTCCATACTCTGACCGCCGTCGCCGTTGACACCGCGGGCAATCAAGCCACCTCCACCGGCATCACCGTGACCGTCAACAATGCCAGCGGTTCCGGGCCGACCGTCTCCATCATCGCGCCCGCAGCCGGTGCAACAGTTTCCGGCAGCAGCGTCACGGTTTCGGCGAATGCTTCGAGCAGCCTCGGCGTTGCCGGAGTTCAATTCCAACTGGACGGCGCCAACCTCGGCGCGGAAGTTACCACCGCGCCCTATTCCGTGCTTTGGAACACCACCAATAGCGCCAACGGTTCGCATTCCCTTACCGCCATTGCTTATGACACGGCAGGGAATCACACCACTTCGAATCAAATCAAAGTTACGGTCTCGAATGGAGCCACTGCTCCGGTTGTCACCATCACCGCTCCCGCCGCGGGCTCCACTGTGGCAAACACCGTCACCGTCTCTGCCACTGCCACCAGCAGTCTCGGCATCGCCAGCGTTCAGTTCAAACTGAACAGCGGCAACCTGGGCGCCAAAGTCGTCAGCGCTCCCTACTCCGTGGCCTGGAATACAACCACGGTGGCTAATGGGAGTTACACTCTTAGTGCCTCAGCTGTTGATAAAGGCGGAAATGTGGGAACCTCCGCCGTGATAACTGTCACCGTTTCCAATACTCACCCCGCTCCGTCCGTCTCCATCACTGCTCCAGCCGCCGGTGCGTCTTTGACCAACACCGTCACCGTTTCTGCAACCGCCTCGAGCTCCTTCGGCATTAAGAGCGTTCAGTTCCTGTTGAACGGCGCAAACCTGGGCGCGAAACTCGCCGCCGCTCCCTATTCCACTTCATGGGACACGACGAAAGTCGGCAACGGCAGCTATTCGCTCACCGCCGTGGCCGTTGACGCCACCGGAGTCTCCGGCACTTCCAGTGCAGTCGTCGTGACCGTCGCAAACGTGACCAACACAGGGCCCCCCACTGTCTCCATTAATTCTCCGGCTTCGGGCGCTACGGTGTCGGGCACAGTCAACGTCTCCGCCATCGCTTCGGACGCCTCCAGCGTGCCCAGCGTTCAATTCACTGTGGACCACGTCAACCTCGGGTCCGCCATACTCGCCGCTCCCTACACAGTTTCTTGGAACACCACGCTCGTCACCAACGGCTCGCACACTTTGCAAGCCACCGCGCGCAATGCCGCCGGGAAGACCGCGTCAGCCGTTCTGCTCGTGCAGGTAAACAATGCGCCCCCGACTCCACCGGTTGGAGCGCAGAGCTCCACCGCAATCGACGCCCTTACGCAATTCAGCGTGCAAATGGATGACTTGTCTTCCGCCGTGGCGGTCTGTTCGGGATGCCAATTCCTGACCTCCGCTGATTTGGCGCCCGGCCAGTCCACAGTTGTGATCTTGCGCACCGGCACCGCCGCGCCGACTGCCGATCGCGTGATTCTCCATCAGGGCGCTCTGCAAGGCACGATAATGAGCGTGAGCAGCAATCAATTTACTCTGCAACCGCTCGGTAATCCCGCGCCTGCCAGCGTGTCGGTGATAATCACCACCGGCCTCACCGATCTCGAAGGCTTCTCCGGCTCGCCCGCGGTTGTGGCCACCGGCGAGACCGTTGCCGTTCGCGGATTGCTCTTCAAATCGGGGCCGCAGGGTGGGCCAACGCTGATTGCAAGGCAGGTCGAGCTGCTCCCCTCGGCTGCTCCAGCGAAGAAATAATTCCCGAGAGAACTTCGCTCTTGCCTTACTGCGAATCCGCGGTTTTGCGCGTCAGGTAGGGATAGAACGGGGCCAAACCCAGGGGCATTTTTTCCGACAGCGAAGCCAGCTGCACCGGCTTGTTCTTCAGCAATTCGATGCGATCGTTCCACGGTTCCAGTTTTATTCGGGAGCCCAGCGGCAACGCCGGAATCTGCTCCAAATTTGCAGGCTCCAGCGCCGGCGCCATTTTCGCCAGTTCACAATTCAGAAATGCGGGGCTGCGCAGGTGCGGGCTGATCAACACGGTCAACGACTTCGAATAGGCATCGAGCTGCCGGATAAATAGTCCCGCGCTCGGAAGCTTATCTTTGTACGGAGAGTTCTGCATCCATTCCAGCGCCTTCGCGCTGGCCGCCGCCTCGTCGTCCTCGCTCATATAAAACGAAAATATCCGCAAGCTCTCTTCGTCCGGGAAAAGCATCTGATCGGCGAAGGCCCAGGTCGGCACCGCCGACCGTCCCAGCTGGATATGCGCCATCTCGTGCGCCAGCATCGCGGCCAGGCTTGCTTCGTCCGGCAGCACGTCCAGCAACCCGCGGCTCACCAGAATCGTGTGGCCGATGGAGGAAGCCACCAGCGTGGTAGTCACCAGCACGCGGCAATGCACCTCGGGCTGCATCACCAGCTTGTTGCTGGCCTCGATGTTGTTGACCACCGTATCCAGCGCCTTATCCACCTCGCTCGCCGTTGCGATCAGCCGCGCTCGTTCCAGTTTTTCGATCACTCGCTGTTCGCCTTGCTCTTCAAAATTGCGTTGCTGCTCCAGCGGCGAACTATCCGGGGCCTCCGTGGTCGCTTCCGTCGCGTTCGGCGATTCCACCTTCACTTCGGTGAACTCCTGCTGCATCACTTCCTTCTGCGGCTTGTAGCCCCACAACCGTGTTTGCGATCTCTCGTGCACGTGCCCAATGGTCAGGTGCGAGAGGTCCGTTTCGCCGTTGTAAATGTAGGCAGGCAGCCACAGTCCCGGCCCGGCATTTTCCCTCCAGCTATCGAAGTGGAGATAAAACCCGAACTGCCGCTCCTCCGGCTCGAACACCCCCGAAAACCGCACGATCGTGTAATCCTGGTCTTCCACCCACAAGCGCCCCTTGAACCGGCCGTTTCCCGAGTTTTTTGCCGGGGTCACATCGAAAACCAGGCAGCGCACGTCCCCCAGGAACTCCCGCCGGACATACTCGAAAATGTAGTGCCGGCGATCGAACCCCCGCGGATCCACGAATATCATCTCCAGGAACCCTTCTGGAACGTAGGTGGGGGACAGAGTGTCCGTCAGTAACTCCAATGGATTCTTAATCTTAGCAGCCCCCTCGCGCTCCTTCTCCATCGACCTTAGCACCACCCCTTTGCTCAGGTCCGCGATGCCCACGAAATAGTGGTCTTTTACCGGCACGGGCCCCAGGTTCTTGTCCACGCGGACATCCTGGATGTAGGTCTCGATAATCGGCTTGTATTTGCGGACGATTGACACTTCCTGGTGTTCCCGCGCGGTGATGCGGTCCACCAGCTTGTCGATGGGGGCCTTCTCTTTCGACGGGGTGTCCGGCTGCGGCTTCTGAGCCTTTGCCGGTGTGGCGACCCACAGGAAGATCGCGATAAGCCAGGTAACTTTACGCATCCAGAACACTAAAGCTCCCAATGAGCGGTATATCGGCCTTGGAACCGCATAGCGGGGTTCGCTTGGCCGCCGGCCGAAACGCGGCAAAACCGTCAAATTATCTCGCCACACGAATTATAGCGCATTCTGCCCGGATTCTTTCCCTGCGCTCCTCGGACAGGCTCGCCGAATTCGCTCGTTCATGCCTTCCCGAAGTGGGATTGGCCCGCATCGGCTCAGCGCAGTTCTACCCGCCGAACGCCTATATCCACCCGCAGTCAACCTGCCCCTTGGTACAGGTAAGCGAATCACACCCAGGCCTGTTCTGATTCTGTCTCCCTGACCAGCAGTGTTCGCAATTACTAGCCTGTAGCCTAATCGTGTAAGCAAGCTAAGGAGCAGACGTGACAAAGCAAAGAATTCCCTGCAAGACAGTTTCGGCGGCACTGCTGGCGGCGCTAGGTCTCCTGGGTCTGAGTGGCTGTGCCGGAATCACCAAGGCGACTTCCACCACCACGCCTGCCGCATCCAGCGGCAGCGTCGCCGCGTTTTTGACCGATGCGCCCGCTGACGGCGTCGCGGCCTTCAGCATCCAATTGACCGGCGCTACGCTTGTCGGCACCAATGGCGTATCCACCAGCATCTCCACCGGCGTGCAGCAAATTGAAATTCGCCACCTGGTTCTCGCCTCCACCGTCGCATTACAAAACGGAGGAGCGCCCAGCGGCAACTACACCGCGCTGAATCTCAGTTTCGCCAATCCGCAGATGACCCTCGTGGACGCCTCCGGAAATGTCACGCTGCTGAACGCCACCACAACTCCGTCCGTTAAATTAGCCAGCGTCACCGTCAACGCGCCCATCAGCATGTCTCTCGCCGCGAATGGCGCGGCCGGCCTGGTCATGGATTTCGACTTGCGCCAATCTATCTCCACAGATGGCAACGGCAACTACGTGGTCACCCCGGTGGTCAACGTCAGCAACGTCACCGATTCCCCCACGGAACCAAATCTCCAAAACGCCGAAGGCACGGTCGTCTCCGTCCCGTCTTCCAACTCCGTCAATCTTCTTCTGATTGACACCGGACAAGTCGTCCGCCTTACCACCAACCCGAGCACGCTTTTCTCCGCCGATGCTGGCGCATCCGCAAACGTAACTTCCGGCCAGTATATCGACGTGGATGCTTCGTTCCAGACCGACGGCAGCTTTCTCGCCAGCCGCGTCAACACCGTTTCATCCAATCCGGCGTTGTGCTTCGGCGGCGTCGTCACCGGCGTGACCACCGACGGTTTGGGCAACACAACGCTTGGACTCGTCGTTCAGGAATAGATTCGCCGATAGAAAATCCCACTAGCGCTTCACCCCTTCCCCTCCTGTGCTTCCCGGAAATCCCTCACCCGCGTGATAGAATTCACTTCTCGAGCGCTCTCGCTCGATTTTTCGCGTGCCCTCTTCGCCATCCATCGGCCAACAAGAAAGCCGCAGCTCCCGAAGTTCTTTTCTCGATGTTCCTTGGAATTTTCTGTCCCTCCGCGATTCGCCTTCGCCCTCGGACTTGATTTTCGTTCTCGCCGGACTCCCGGAACGCAAAACCTTCGCCCTCGAGCTCTTTCAGCAGGGAATCGCGCCGCGCCTCATCCTGAGCGTGGGGCGTTTCGAAGTCCGCCAGATGGATCGCTTCGGTTTCCGCGATTTGAACCTGCGCGAAAAGGTCGCCGGCATGGTTCCCCGCGAGCGCCATTTTTTCATTGAGCTCTCCGGCACTTCGCGCGCCATCGTGCTCGCCGGCATTCCGCAAATCGGAACTTTCGCCGAGCTCTCTGCGCTGGCCACCTGCCTTGCGGCGCAGCAGGCCCATTCGCTCCTCATCATCAGCACGAGTATTCACTTGCGCCGAGTCCGCTGGTGCTGCCGCCGCATCCCGGGCCTGCGCGAAAAAAAAATCTCCTACGTTCCGGTTCCCGAAGAATTGAGTTCCTTCCGCCGCTCCCGCTGGTCGCGCCGCTTCGATCACTGGTCCTACCTCGCCGCCGAATACACCAAGCTCCTAGCCTACCCCGTCCTCTTCCGCCGAAATTAATTCTTGCCTTCGTAGCGGCGGCCTTTAGGCCGGCGTGTTTGGTTCCCTCGCAATTTCAACTTGTGTTCCTCGATTGACCACGCATAGAGTGAGCACGCTGCCCTCTTAAGGAGCGAGATATGCGCGCATTCGCCGTCCGGAATTTCGGCCAACCTCCGGCAATCCTCGACCTGCCCATCCCCGCCGTGGACTCCGCATTCCTCATCCGCGTGAATTGCGCCGGCGTCAATCCCATCGATTACAAACTCGTCGATCGTCTCACCGCCGCTTCCATCTATCCTTTCATCGTGGGCATCGACTTCGCCGGTGTCGTCGAGCGCGTCCCCGCCGGAGAACACGGTTTCCACCCCGGCGACCGCATCTTCGGCATGGCCCGGACGCACGGCGCATACGCCGAGCACACCGCGGTCGCGCCGGGAGTGAAGCCCGAACCCTTCGCGCGTATCCCCCCAGGCGTAACCGACGAGCAAGCCGCCGCGCTCCCCATCCCGGCAATCACTGCGCTCGGATCGCTCGAGCTGCTGGGCCTCGCCGCCGGGCAGCATATCGTCGTCATGGGCGCGACCGGCGGCGTCGGTGGCTACGCCGTGCAGATGGCGCGCGCGCGCGGAGCCCACGTCATCGCCACCGTTCGCGGCGACGCCGACGAAGCGCGCCGCCTCGGTGCCGAAGAAGTTTACGACACGAAATCCGCTAACGTGATCGCAGCGCTGCGCGCCTCTCACCCGCAGGGCCTCGACGCAGTTCTCGATCTCGTAAATGGCAAGGACGCCATCCTGCGCGACGCGGATATTCTCAAGCCCGGCGGCAGCCTCGTCTCAACCATCTTCGCGTCAGACGCGGCGTGGTTCGCCCAGCGCAAAATCAAGGCGTACAACATTGCCTCGAATGCCGCCGAATCCACGCCGACCATGACTGCCAACCCTGTGTCCTCACCGGAAGGGCTCGATCGCATCGCGCGCATGCTCGCCGACGGCACAATCACCGCTCGCATCACCGCCACGGTCACGCTCGACGGCGCAGCCCAAATCCTCGATCGGCTGCGCACCGGCGGCCTCCGCGGCAAAGCCGTCATCCGCCTCTAGCGCAAAGCTCGGCTTTGCCGTCGCACCGGCGGCGCCCTCCGTGGCGTCATCCGCATCTAGCGTCGGGTTTGCTTTCGTAGCGGCGGCCTTCAGGCCGGCGCCTTTGGGGTCGCTATTAACTGTAAACTGCCGACTGTCAACTCTCCTCCTCGTCCACACCACTCAACCACTGGTCTT
>Ga0302179_10002643_pt1 | contig 10436 bp, 9 predicted proteins | sample I_Palsa_E3_1_FD_198788 | JGI IMG/M metagenome (GOLD analysis project Ga0302179, IMG submission 198788) | Peat permafrost microbial communities from Stordalen Mire near Abisko, Sweden - I_Palsa_E3_1 | ecosystem: Environmental > Terrestrial > Soil > Palsa > Peat permafrost | place: Sweden: Abisko...
GGGAGAAAGATGCCCGGCTCACTGGGGGATCATGAGCGTCGGCTGCAAAGATTGCAGGAAATCCTGGACGAATTGATGGCGCTGACTGATTGGAAGAAGGTTTGAATATACATTGCCACCACACAAAACGATTACGAGCGAGCCTGGGTTGAAAACAGCAATTTTCATCGAGAGCGAAATGGCGCTCTCCTACGAGTGCATGCTGAAGTGTGCTCGAAAAGTGCTTGACACCGCCGGCATTGTCAGAGAGGCGATTTATCGCCAACAATCCTCTTGAGGCACAGCCAACTCCACGGCGTTCATTGACTTGCCCGTTTTACAGACGTAGCATTCTGCTGCAATGGTCGGCAAGACCATCTCGCATTACCGCATCGTCGAGAAGCTCGGGGGTGGTGGGATGGGTGTGGTCTTCAAAGCCGAGGATGTGAAGCTCGGTCGCTTTGTTGCCCTCAAGTTCCTACCCCCCGACGTAGCCAAAGACCCGCAAGCACTAGCCCGTTTTCAACGCGAAGCCAAAGCTGCCTCCGCGTTGAATCATCCGAACATCTGCACCATCCATGAAATCGACGACCAGCATGGCGAAGCCTTCATCTGATGCCAGCGACCATGCAGGGCGTCATCCTGACTGCTGTGTTCAATCTCACGAAGTCATACCACGCAACCCAGAGGGCGAAAGATACCTTGTGATGCATGCAAAAGCTTCATTGGGATGAATCCCCTCGAAGACGACGAGATATGTGAGCTAGTTCCCGACCGTAATCGAGAAGATTGTCGCGCATTGTATCGAATGCATGCTCCGGTTCCGCAAAGTGATTCAGGTACATCTCTTCAAAGTCTGGGTGCAGTTCCCGTATCGAAATCCTTACCGCCCACAGAGATCGGGACACCGTGACGAGATTTCGTTGGGTGGTAATCAGGGCCTCGGCAATTTTGGCTACCGAGTTTTGCAGCTCTTGGTTGTCCATGACAACCTCCATGACAGAACTTTAGCAGACACACTGGCAACCCCACCGCTTTCATTGACTCGCCCATGTTGCCCACGTAAGATTCTGCTCCAGTGAACGGCAAGACCATCTCGCACTACCGCATCGTCGAGAAGCTGGGCGGCGGAGGGATGGGGGTTCTGCTTCGAAAGGAAAAATCATGAAGAAAGTATTAATGCTGGTCTGTACCTTGTTATTCGGGATTCCGGCCTTCGCGCAATCGCTCACGCCCGCTGAGCGCGAAAAAGGTGTGCAGTATCTCGAACAAACCCGCGACGGAGTGGTCGCGGCCGTGAAAGGACTGTCCGGCGCGCAAATGAAGTTCAAGCCTGCGCCCGACCGTTGGTCGGTGGCCGAAACCCTCGAACACATTGCGCTCGCGGAAAACGATGCGCACAATTTATTCGCGCAGTCGATGAAATCGCCAGCCGGGACGCCTGATCGCGACATTGCCAAAGTGGATGCGATGATCGTGGCCATGGTCCCCGACCGCAGCCGCAAGGCGCAGGCACCGCCGCAACTCGTTCCTACAGGCCGCTGGACCCCCTCCGAAACGCTCGATCATTTCCTGAAGAGCCGGGCGGAAGCCATCGCGCTGATGAAGTCTACTCCGGATTTACGCGAGCATTTGGCGGACAGTCCGTTTGGGCAGAAATGGGACGCTTATGAATTCCTGCTTTTCGGCGCAGCGCACAGCGAGCGCCACACCAAGCAGATTAATGAGGTGAAAGCAGATCCGAATTTCCCGAAGAATTAGCGCGGCTCCGCCCACTGAAACAGTGCTCGCGTCCGGGCATTGTTCCCATCCGATTGAATCGTCGCTCTCGCCATGGCAAACGCAAGCGCGGCTTCGACCTCGACGTCCTGACTGGTTGGAACCAGATGCAGTCGCTTTGGCTGTCCGCGATTCAGGCGCAGTTGGCGCTGGACAGAAAGAATCCGGTTCTCGCCCTGACGGACCTGCAAGCTGCTTCCTCGCCCATCGAGTTGGGGCAAATTGGGTTCGTCGCCAATGTTTCCTGCCTCTATCCAGTTTTTGTGCGTGGGGAAGCATACTTGGCACCCGGACAAGGTGCCGCTGCCGCCGCCGAGTTTCAGAAGATCATCGACCACAGCGGCATCGTCTCGAACTGCTGGACGGGAGCGCTGGCGCATTTGGGCGTCGCTCGGGAGAATGTGTTGCAGGCCAGAACCTCGCAGGGAGCGGATGCCGACCTCGCCCGCGTCCGGGCGCTCGCCGCCTACAAAGATTTTCTTACGCTTTGGAAAGATGCTGATTCCGATATTCCAGTCTATAAACAGGCGAAAGCGGAGTACGCGAAGCTGCAATAGCCTACCGTCATGCAGAATCCCGTCAAAGAACGCATCGCTAAGTTGCGAGACGAAATAGCGCAAATTAGTGAGGCGAACCGTCTGTACCTGACTTCCCGCACAACATAACGGTGCTCTCCGTGTCAGAAGGCTGGAAGTTTGCTGACGGTGCTGCTGCCAGTACCCACCACCCAGATGTTGCTTCCGTCGAAGGCCACACCCTGGAGATTCACTCCTCCCACAGGATAAGTGCCGATTACCGCGCCTGTACTGGCTAGTAGCTTGCTGACGGTGTTGCTGCCGCCGCTCGCCACCCAAATATCGGTGCCGTCAAAGGCTACGCCGTTGGGTTGGCTTCCTACGGTATAGGTGCCGACCACCGCGCCCGTGCTGGCCAGCAGCTTGGTGACAGTGCTGCTGCTCAGGTTCGACACCCAGACGTTCGTTCCGTCGAAGGCTACACCTTGGGGACTGGTTCCCCCAGAATAGGTGCCTATCACGGCACCGGTGCTAGCCAGCAGCTCTGTGACGGTGTTGCTGCCGGAGTTCGCCACCCAGAGATTGTTTCCGTCGAAGGCTATGCCGATGGGTTGGCTTCCCACAGAATAGGTGCCCACCACCGCGCCCGTGCTGGCCAATAGCTCGGTGACAGTGTTGCCGTCGTAGTCCGCTACCCAGATGTTGGTTCCATCGAAGGCCACGCCGGTGGGCTTGCTTCCCGCGGAGTAGGTGCCGACCACGGCACCGGTGCTCGCCAGCAACTCGGTGACAGTATTGCCAAAGGAGTTCCCCACCCAGATGTTTGCTCCGTCGAAGGCGATACCGTAGGGACCGCTTCCGACAGAGTAGGTGCCCACGACCGTGCCAGTGGTGGCCCGCAGCTTGGTGACGCTGTTGCCGCCGCCGTTCACCACCCAAACGCTGATTCCGTCGAAGGCCACACCGTAGGGATTAGCCTCCACAGAGTAGGTCAGACTACCCCACCATTGCAGGAGCGCTACATGTCCCGGAGGAGTCCCTCCACTGCCCCGTGGCCCTTGTGTCCCGATTGGGCCGGTTGGGCCGGTCGGGCCTTGCGGCCCCGCCGCTCCCTGTGGACCTTGAGCTCCGTTTGTTCCCGCTGTTCCCGCTGCGCCCTGCGGCCCCTGAGTACCAGTCAAGCCCATCGGACCTTGTGATCCTACGGTTCCAACAGCCCCGGCTGCGCCGGGAGCACCTGCCGCAGCTAACACACTCCAGTATTGACCCGGACCGGGAGCGATGACAACGGTGGAAGGACCGTTGACTTGTCCTCCGGTGTACTCGGAAGTCGATTGATGGGTGCCCGGTTGGTAAGTCGGAGTTGGTATCCCACCTGTCCAATAATTACCGTCGTCGGCGAATTCAAACAACGCAGTCTGCTGCGCGGTTCCGAGATTCCAGATAATCAGGATGTTTTCTCCCTCGGGAGAATGTCCGCCGCCGTTGTAGTCCAAATACAAAGTGTTTACAACGCCGTTAACGGTGACAGGTACTCCTGAAAAGTCATCCTCGCCATTGAAGTTACAGCTAAAACAACTGAATGTTACTCCCGGTGGCATGTTTGAAGCGGTCGGACTTGCGGGCAAAGTCCAAGATAACGTTCCCATGGCAGGATCGGTCACCGTGAAAACCACAGAAGGGACTGCCGAGGTCAAATCTGGTTCTTGGTTGGTGCCTGCCAAGACAGCGAGATAGCTGGTGCCGTTGTACGTGGCTACATCGTTCAGGTTGTAATTTGTCGTTGCAGACCACGGTCCTGTGAAGTTGAAGCCCGTCCCGTTGGTGCCATTCGTTCCGTTCGTACCGTTTGTTCCAGCAACCCCCTGTGGTCCTTGAATACCTTGCTGACCTTGCGCTCCAGTTGCACCTGTTGCTCCAGTCAGACCTTGCGGACCCTGTGGACCTACGACACTAGCACCCGCAGGACCTTGAGGACCTGCCGCTCCTGCGGTTCCCGCAGCACCAGCTTGTGCCATCATTGCCCACGGAAGCGTGCCCGGTATAGCAGTACCCGCCGCTACGGGCGCTGTTGCAATATAGGTGGACGCGACCGGGGTCGCAACAGTGCCGCCAGTGCCGACTACCTGGGAACCTCCGGCACTAGAGTACGAGTAAGCACTGTCGCCGTTAATGCTCCACGTTCCGTAGCCAATGGGTCCGAAGCAGTTGGACCAGTCCGTCATGCAGAACGACCCGGAGGTGCCGCTCACGCCCCAGAAACCGCCACCGCTATAAGTCATCGTTAGATTGGTCGGAGTTGCGGTGAAGTCACCGTTGGGTTGGCCACCTGTATTGTAGTTGCCGGAATTAAATGCGGAATCACCCGGCGTTAGGCTGGTGCTGTTCGTCCCGTAATCCGTTAACGTTAGGTTCCACGAAACGATGTTGGAAGTGTTTAGTACGCCTATAGTACCATCGGTCGTGATCGTACCAACCGCAGAGCCTTGGGAGCCAAAGGTCAGGTTGACATTGTAAGTGATATTGTTACTTGCGGCGTAGATCACGACATCGTTGATGGCATACGCAGTGCTCGTGTTGAAAACGCCACGGAAGTTGAAGCCTGGGCCGTTCGTGCCGTTTGTTCCGGCGATGCCCTGCGACCCCTGCACACCTTGCGGCCCCGGAAGACCCGGTGCTCCAGCGGGACCCATAGCGCCAGTCAATCCAATAGGACCAGTAGCCCCAGCAGAACCTGCCGGGCCTTGCGGACCCATAGCTCCAATCAAACCTTGCAGACCCTGAGGACCTGCTGCACCCTGTTGAGCTATCACGCTCCAGTCAGTTGAATTTTGATCTGGGGTTTGCGTGCTCGGACCATTGGCTACGATTGCGACATACGTTGAACCGTTGTAAGTCACGACATCGTTGACGGCATAGGTTGCCGTCGGATCAAAGGCATTGCGGAAGTTGAAGCCTGTGCCGTTCGTGCCATTTGTCCCAGCGGCACCTGTGCCTCCAGTTGGACCTGTCAAACCCGTTGGACCTTGCGGTCCCGCCGCACCAGTTAAGCCAATCGGACCTTGCGGACCGGGAGCCCCTGTGGCTCCGATCAAACCCATGCGACCACCCGGGCCTTGCGCTCCAATAGCGCCGGCCGCGCCAGTTTGCCCCTGAAGACCCTGTGGGCCTGTCGCGCCCGTGGCTCCCGTTAACCCCATGGACCCTTGTGGGCCTTGCAGACCAACCGCTCCGTAAGTCACGTCGAACGTCGCTGCGCCCTCGCTTCCGTTGGTCACCGTCAAGCTGTAAGAGCCCAGCTGTTGCGCGGGCAAGTTGGCCACGGCCGAAGTGCGGGAGCATACAGTCGTCACCAGCCTGAGCTTTCTTCCGTTAAAAGTGACGGTAGGGGCCTTGAGATCAGCGCAAAATCCCTGTCCCGTAATGGTAATCGTGTTGATGGTGTAGTTGATCGACACGCTGTCGATAACGACGGGCGTGACCACCGCGGCGAAAGACGGCGCGGAAACCAACAGCAGCAAGGTACACAAGTAGCGTTTCATTTTATTCTCCCGATCCAGTCCGATGCTCGGCTAGCGTCCCTGTGAGAGGTTCGTGACTACGTGCTCGTGCTGCGCTGCGTCAAAGTCTTTCCTTAGCTATTCCTGTGACGCCGAACAGTGCAGAATTTTATTGGGTCAGTTTCCGGAACGGACAGAACCGGTGTGGCCTTTGGTACTGGCCATGTTAGCTCTCGGAGCGGGCTGAAAAAGATACCCTCGGTGCCATTCACTGAGGTAACGTGCGGAACCTTGCAGGCGAGGGAGATTAATTCTCTACGAACCAGCGAGTAACATCAACGGCGGAACGGAAACATATCAAGACTTCCTCACCCTCTGGAAAGACGCCGACACCCCCATCCTGAAAGAAGCCAAGGCGGAGTATGCAAAGCTGCAGTAGCTTGCCGCGTGAACACCTACCGCAGGTCAATCAAGCAGGCTTTTCCACGCCCGAAAGCTCGCATTGATCGCTGTCGTTACCGCGAGTTCTCTTATGATGCTCGCCGGATATTTTTACGCCTACGGACAGGACAAATCGGAGTTCCCCGATGGCTTCGATGCAGTGCAAGCTGCCCCGAATAGTCACAAAGTGATTTTTGAAAAATTTGTACGCGTCCTCGAAGTTACAGTGCCACCCCCGACAATAGGTTGAGTGGAGTTTTGGCCGCTTTTTGGACTGTCGCACATTTTGCCTTAAGGAAGATTGTCGAAAAAAAGATAGACCGAAGAAATGCGACCGTTCCGACGATAAGATCGGTGCCCGCGTAGGCTGGTGGTTTGCCGGGAGTGCCAGATACCCATCGAACCCGTCCGGCATCACCTAGTTCCTCGGGAGGGAAGAGAGGCCGATATTCGAAATCTGGATGTGTTGCTTTTATCACGAAATTGCGATTCATTGATTATCACGCTGGCGATGAATTACAGGTTCACAGTTCACTTCTCAACATCGTTCTCCACGACTAGAACTTCAACAGTATTCCTTGCCAGCAAAGTCGTTTCCCATTCCCAAATCGGGAACCTTTATTTCACACACTGAGCAGTTTTGAACAATTCCAAGATATCCCACGGTCGTAAGTTGATTACAGGGAGTCGGATGTTAAAGGGAACCCACGCGGCCCTCCCCCCGTCGTCCGCTGTTTTCCTCTGATGGCGCAGTGTGGGGAGGATACTGCGCCGTCTCTTTTTGGAAAGCTACGCATGAGGTGAGTATTTCACTTATGTCCATAGGACTTGCACTCTTGGTGTCCGACGATTCCGCTGCAATTCGGCAGTTTAGCCTCGCGCTACGAGAATTGTCTATTTCGCCCCAAGCATGTCAGGACGCGGTGAGCGCGGGTCTCCTTCTGAAGCGCCGAAAGTTCGACGCCGTTATCATTGATCTTCAACTAGGAGAGCAGTCGGGACACATTCTGGACGAGGCGCGTCTCTCCCCATCGAACCGGACGGCGGTCACGTTCGGCATCGGCGATAATGATGCGGAAGTTACGTCGGCTTTCCGCAAGAAATCTCACTTTGTCTTCGAGAGACCTCTCTCAGCACGGTCGATCCGCAAAACTCTCAAGCCTGCATATGGGCTCATCCTGCGAGAACGGAGACGCTACTGCCGTTATTCGGTCTCTATTCCGGTTGTCATCCAGAGGGAAAACAGGCAGGAAATTCGGTGCAAAAGCGTAAATATCAGCGGAGGGGGTATGGCTTTGACCACACAGGTTTCGCTGACTCCCGAAGAGAAGGTCCGGGTTCAGTTCACTCTACCAGATCACACAGCACCCTTCTCGACCAAATCGACGATCTGCTGGTCACAGACGGGTCAACTAGGAGTTCGATTCGTATCCATTTCTGACAAGCACAAGTCCGAGCTACAGGGCTGGCTATCCCAAAAGCTGGAAGAGACACTTCCCGAATTCGTTGCCGCCCAATTCCGAGATGGAGAAGCTGGTCTTTAGATAACGACCTTGGGACATCCCAGCCTGTGACAGCAACTTGTCGGGAACTCTACCGGGAGCGGGGTGAGCGTTCTTTACCTCGAAAACTTAATTTCGGCGGTGGTGGGGACCATTCCCGACGACGCTCTTCAAATGAATGAGCATTTCCAGTTGTTTAGTAACATCTCCCCGACCCCGTGCTGGCTTCCTAAAATCTAGTGGCGAGCGACACCACTACGAAAAGAGCCGATTCTGAACCTCGACTAGTTCCACGGGCGCAGTGCACTGCTTGATCGTCATTCGCCACATGGTTGACCCTATTGCTCACGGGATAGCACCGCATCTGCCGAGCATCGTAGGGCTTCAACAGATCGGACGTCGCAACATTCTTCAGCCCGATCACGCTGATGTTGATCTGGCGGTAGCGGGCGAGGCGTGGGTTTCCACAGGAACAGCAACGCATTATTAGGACTGACAATTTCCTAGCCTCTCTGGTAGACTTCCCGCTCCGTGGATTCCGAGCCAAAGGCACCTTCCTTGCCTCTCTGTCCGATCTGCGGCAAGCCCTATTCGCTGGAAGAATGCGTCACAGATGCTAAAGGCAGAGCCATTCACAAAGACTGTTACCGCACTGCTCTTATCGAAGGACGCGAGAGTCTTTAGAGCAACGCACTATTAGGACCACTGGAGTCAAGAGACTCTTGTTGTATCTTTGGCTTCGGGATTAGCCTCTAGCCACTTGTTTCCATAGACGGGGAAACTAACGCGTCACGCTCCCCTGACTCCCGGGAAGGAGTCAGGGGGGGTTGTTTTGCCTTTTGCATATCCATAAAGACTAGCAACGCAGTGTTAGGAAAATACCCCGAGGGTTCGCATCTTGACCACCGCTGCAACGAGGATTATCGTCCCGCTCCGACCGCCGCATCGTTTTACCCCCTGCGCGAGGCGGGCCGAACCGGACGCCAGCCTCACGCCGCGGTCTGCTTTCCCATCATGACCGCGAGCGTCTGGAAATCGAGGTCAGTATGGCAATGTGCAAACGATTCGCGATATGGGCGTCAACCATTCTGATTCTGGTGCCGCTGGCCGCGGCGCAACGCTACCGCATCACCGATTTAGGCACCTTCCCCGGAGGCACTGTCAGTGAGGGCAATGCGATCAACTTTTTCGGTCAGGTGGCCGGCTATGCTCGTTTCGCCGACTACAACGCTCATGGAGTCCTCTGGACGCAAAGCACCGGACTCATAGATCTCGGCGCAATTCCCCCTGAAACCAATTTCAGTGCGGCCCAGGCCATCAATTTCTTCGGAGATGTGGCCGGCTATTCCGATTACGACGGGTTGGAAGCTGAACATGCCGTCCTCTGGAGTCAGGGAGAGCTCCACGACCTGGGCACTCTGCCCGGCGGCAGCGAAAGTCAAGCCAACGGGATCAATGACCTGGGTGAGATCGCCGGCTATTCCAACGGCGCTAATATCTCCATGCACGCCTTCCTTCGGAGCAGGCAGGGGGGTATGCAGGATTTGGGCACGCTTCCTGGCGGATACTACAGCCAGGGACTCGCGATCAACTTCGAGAGCGAGGTCGCCGGCTTTTCGAACGCCGCCGACGGTCAGTGGCATGGCTTCTTGTGGAGCGCCTGGTCAGGTATGCAAGACTTGCCCAATCTGCCGCATGCGTTTAGCGCTTCCGCCAACGGCATCAACGACCTGGGCCAGGTCGTGGGAGGCTCCGGCAGCTACGCGGTTCTCTGGCACAATGACAAGAACCACACCGCGGAGTGCCTGGGCATACTGCCAGGCTTAGGCTGGAGTTCCGCGTTTGCCCTTAACGATGCAGGCCAGGTGGTGGGTTGGTCGGGGTTTGCTGCCTTTATTTGGAGTCGTGAGACAGGAATGCAAGACTTGAACCAACTGATTCCCAGCAACTCTGGCTGGACGCTCAGCGTGGCCAATGCCATTAATGCGCTAGGAGAGATTACCGGCCAGGGCACGATCAACGGACAGCAACACGGATTCCTTCTAACCCCGGTCTTTCAGTAGAGACGGGCGCAGCCCATCACGGGTTTCGGCGCTGATTGTTTTCACTGAAATCGTAGGGCTCACCTGAGTGAAAAGCTCTCTGTTAACTTTCGGTATTGGAAGCTTTCGTAGGCCCCCCACAATTGCGCAATTCCGACCGGATTACCTCTCATGATGGAGTCAAGGAGAGTCAGCACGAGGGCTTCAGACCAAACAAAATCCCTCTGAATCGCGGGCAATACGACCTCACCTGACTTGATCTGGTTAAGAACGTTGTAAATGCTCATCGGGGGCCTCGCGTTGAACGGAGGAGTCTGTTCTCGAATCGTTTCCTTGCCTCGTCTGTACTAGCCTACTCGCCTCGGGGGTTGAGTCCAGCTCTCAAAACACTGACGAGTGCCTATTTGAGATTGAAAAGGAAACGGGCTTCGCGAACACCAATGGCATCTGGCGGGGTTGCATGGGGGTCTATAAGACAATCCCCTATCGGTGCCCATACCAATCCGAATGTGGCGACCAGCGGGCGCACGATAGACACTGGGTTGAAGTCCACCGATGGAGGCTCGCCGGGGACACTCGGCCGGTGTCGAGGTGTTCCACTGATGCCCGCAGTCAGCGGTCGTCCTTGTGGGCGACCTAGGAGACTTGCTATGGAGTTAAACATGCTTTCCAACACGG
>Ga0302179_10002644_pt1 | contig 10430 bp, 7 predicted proteins | sample I_Palsa_E3_1_FD_198788 | JGI IMG/M metagenome (GOLD analysis project Ga0302179, IMG submission 198788) | Peat permafrost microbial communities from Stordalen Mire near Abisko, Sweden - I_Palsa_E3_1 | ecosystem: Environmental > Terrestrial > Soil > Palsa > Peat permafrost | place: Sweden: Abisko...
CGCGGGCGTCTTCTCTCTTCTCTGAGTTCCCACAAAGCACCAGTCTTCTCGCACGGTCGGCTGTTCAGATTTCGAGCTAAGTAACAATGGATTCAAGAATTTACAGTGAATCTCAATTCTGCTTGCTGATTCTAAATAACTTACAGCTTCGATACCTCCTGAGGGACCCGCTAAGTCCTTTGAATGTAATAATTTACTGATAAGTCCTTTGTTGTTAAGATTTTGCAACGGCCATGGCCAGATCGAAAACAGCTAAGTATCTTATTTACAGTAATTTAGCCATTTTATTTTTTATTTTTTTGATCTGGAGTTTGCGCCCGCAAACTGACGGATGCGTCGCTGGAAGGGTTCTGGAGGCTCGAATCAGAGGCCTCTACCGCGAGCCCGACAGCGCGCTCACCACTCGTTGCGGCGGGTATCCCTTCGCTTCCACGATCGCCCAATGCCATTCCTGGTCCGCGCCGATCTCGGATTCGAGCGGGGCGCGGAAAAGCGTCGTGGTCGCCGGCGCAGCCGCGGCCCGAACACGATATAGAGTGGTTGCATCGGGGGGCTTTGCTGCCGCCGCCACTGGATCTTTGATCGCCGCCGCGACCAATTTCCCAGACCCTCGCGCCACCGATGCATCACTTTCGCTTTTGCTTACAAGAGTCAAGGCGATCGCTATTTCGCTCAAGTGCCAGTCCGTGCCGTTGAATACCGACACTTGTAGCGACTGGCCGTCCAGCACTGCGGGCCCGGCGAGTTTCGCCAGTTCGTGTGCAGGAAGCTGCATCTGCGTGTACTGGTTGGCAAGCAAAGCTTTGGAATTGGCGCTGAACGACAACCGGCAACTGGCGTCCGGAGAAGAAATCTGAAAGCTCTTGCCGCCGCTGTCAATCGAATATGTAACCGCAGTCCCCGCGAGCTTGCGAATTTGCACCTGCTCCATCACAGTATTCAGATTGTCGTTGTCGATGACCGCTTCGGTGGGATTTTTTTTACGGAGGTTGCGGGCAATGTCTCCCAGCGGTGTTTCGTTGGCATCCTCCTGCGCCGCCAGAAAAGCGGGAGCAAGCATCACAAAAATTATGATGCTGAGAATCGGATACATCCGTTGTTTCAGGATTTGCAAACCTTGCTCCGCGCAGAAACCTTCCAAGAAGATTCTAGGGCAGCGCAGGTAACTAAGAGGAGATGACCAAGGTTACGTTAGTGCTAGACCTTCCACGCGGGCATAGACGCAGGGACAAAAGAGAGAATTTGGGCGCGCGATTGACGAAGTGCAAGCGCAACGGAGCGCGCGCCCAAAGCTGGAACTCGAACTTCTACATCAGGCCAGAAGAGCGAAACCGAGCCACCGGATCCGACAACGGCACAGGCTGCCTCCGAAATACCCACCGAGCCACCGCAAAGCCTATTGCCGCATAGCACAGATGCATCATTCGCATACACTCACCCCTTATGAAATCGACTGGTCGCGTTTCAGGGGAGAAACGTCAAATACTCTATCGGCACAATACCAACGGATCGCGAGCGGGACAAGGCACAACGGTGCCATCACGGTGGCACTGAAGTCATAGCAGTAACGCAGGGTATTAATGGAGAACGACTAGTGGGCTTCCGCTGGTTCTTCCTCTCCAGCGCGGCCGGGCGGCGGAACGAGCACAGTCGATAGACTGGCGGCCGTAGCCAGCTTCTGGAAATTCGCCAAATCGCCCTGCTGCAAACCGGTCCATCGGGCGAGCAAAACATCACTCTGCCGTTTTAGTTTGTCGAACTCCGCCTGCTCCGCCGCGGTGGGTGCGGAATCGGCGCTGCCTATATCCATCGCGAGGTAAGCCCACTTGGCATCCAGTTGCGGTGGGTACGCCAGGGAATCTTCATTCGCACTGATGGTGAGATTGACCAGTTCATCGCGAACCGCGACCAGTTTCTTCTCCAGGTCGTCCGCTGAAGCAGCAATATTTTTGGCGCTCACGTTTTCTGGAAGGCGGCGCTTCAGCCCCGCTAACTGCGACCGCACATCCTGAATCTGATTGACCGTGTCATAGACGCGATTGAGCTCGTCCCGCTCCCGCAACAGCAAACTCAGTTGCATCTCCAGATCGGCTTGGCTCACATTTACTCGCGGATCAAGCTTAATTTCCAGCTGTGCAGTTTGCGTCTGCCCCGCTGCCGTCAACCGCACCTGGTACTGCCCCGGAATCGCCACCGGACCATGCGCTCCGCTTCCGTACTCCCACAAATAGTAGCCCGGCACGCGGTGCGCTTCTTCATATCGCAAATCCCAGACAAAGCGATTCAATCCCGCCTCCGCCTTGAGTTCTTTCTCTGGCTTCTTGTCGTCAGGATCGGCGGGCTCGTCCAGCGCTTTGATTTCTGTGCTGGAGTATTTCCGGATCACGCTGGCGGACGAATCCAATATTTCGATTTTGACTTCGGAATCCGGCTTCGGTTCGTCTTTCAAAAAGTAATAAAGCACAGCCCCCGCTGGAGGATTCTGCCCCGTACGTTTCGAAGGATGCCCCTCGCCAGTTTGACCTGCCTGAATCCGGTAAGCCACGCTGGGCTTATAAAGGAACGCATCTTTTTGCGCGAGGTCTTCGCTGTACTGGCGCAGCGGAGTAACATCGTCGAGAATCCAGAACGAGCGGCCATGCGTGGCAACAACCAGATCGTTATCTTTAACCACCAGATCATGCACCGGCGTAGTGGGCAGATTTAACTTCAAAGGTCGCCAGTCCCCCCCATCGTTGAACGAAACATACACGCCCTCTTCCGTTCCCGCATAAAGCAATCCGCGCCGCTTAGAATCTTCGCGAACCACACGGACGAACGTGCGTTCTGGAATTCCTTTCGTGATTTTCGTCCAGGTCTTTCCATAGTCGCCCGTCTTATAGATATAAGGACGCAGATCGTCGCTCTGATGCAGATCGACGGCAACGTAAGCCGTGCCAGCCTCGAATGGCGAAGCCTCAACCTGGCTGATGCGGCTCCATTCCGGCAGGTCCTTCGGCGTCACATTCGTCCACGTCTTGCCTTCGTCCCGCGTCAACTGAATCAGACCGTCATCGGTTCCCACCCATAGCAGGCCCTTGGCAACGGGCGATTCGGCCAAGGCAAAAATTGTGTCGTAGTATTCCGTGCCGGAATCGTCGAGAGTAATTTGGCCGCCGGAAACCTGCTGCTTGGTCTTGTCGTTTCGCGTGAGGTCGGGACTAATCGCTTCCCAATGAACTCCACCATCCGTAGTCTTAAACAAGCGTTCGCCCGCGTGATACAGGGTGTTGGGATCGTAGTGTGAGATCAGCACCGGCGCGGTCCATTGAAATCGATGATCGAGACCGAAGGCGCCGTGCGCATCGGAAAGTTCGGGCTGCTCAGTGATCGCCTTGACTTGTCCGGTGTGTTTGTCGAAGCGCGTGATGTTGCCTTGATAATCGGCGGCGTAAACAATGTTGGGATCGGGCGGATACGGCGCGATGTAGCCGGCCTCGCCTCCACCAACGTCGTACCAGTCGGCACGATCGATCGATCCATCATCGCTGCGGCTGGCAATGGCTACCGTCCCGCTATCCTGCTGCGCGCCATAGACGCGATAAGGCACGGCGTTATCGGTGGTCACGTGATAGAACTGTGCGGTCGGCTGATTATCCTCGCGCGTCCAATTCTTTCCGCCATCGAGCGTGATTGTGACTCCACCGTCGTTGGAAGCGATCATTCGCCTGGTGTCCATCGGGTCTATCCAAAGCCCGTGGTTGTCGCCGTGCGGAACCTTGATCTTGTTAAACAAATGCCCGCCGTCCGTCGACTTGTAGGCATCGACGTCCATGATGTAAACCACGTTCTCATCTTTCGGATCGGCGATGATGTGCATGTAGTACCATGGCCTTTGCCAGAGGCTGTGGCTGGCGTTGATAAGCTCCCATGATTCACCGCCATCGTCGGAGCGATATAGACCGCCATCGGGATTGTGCGCCTCGATCAGCGCATAGATGCGCTCGGATTCCGCACTTACCGCCAGCCCGATCCTGCCGTAAGGGCCTTTAGGCAGCCCGTGTTCTTCCAACCGCTTCCACGTCGTGCCTCCATCATCGGAGCGATATATCCCGCTGCCCGGCCCGCCACTGACCAGACTCCAAGAGGTCCGCCGCGCCTGCCATAGCGCTGCAAACAAAATATTGGGATTGTGCGGATCGAAAGCTACATCGATGGCGCCAGTGTTTTCGTCTTTGTAGAGAACTTTGTCCCAAGTCTTGCCGCCATCGACCGTGCGAAAAACTCCCCGCTCCGCATTCGGACCGAAGGGATGCCCGAGCGCAGCCACAAACGCTATATCCGGATTCAGAGGATTGACGATGACTTTGCCAATGGCTCGCGAATCGCGCAGGCCCAGGTTTTTCCAGGTCTTGCCGCCGTCGAGCGTTTTATACACTCCATCGCCGTGAGAAATGTTGCCGCGAATGCAAGCCTCGCCCGTGCCGACATAGACGATGTTGGGACTCAGTTTGGAGACCGCGAGGCTGCCGATGGACGACGTGCCTTCTTTGTCAAACACAGACGACCAGGACATTCCCCCGTCGGAGGACTTCCACACTCCACCACCCGTAGCGCCAAAATAATAGGTCGTCGGATCGCCCGGAATTCCTGCGGCCGTCAGAGAACGTCCTCCGCGAAAGGGCCCGATCAAACGGTACTTCATCCCCTTGAAGGGCTTTTCTTCCGGCTTGGCGGGCTCTGGCTCTCTGTCCGAAGCATTTTTTTCGGCGGCGTCCGTCGTGCCGGACGTCGTGGTCTGCGTCGGTTTCACCGCTTTGGATTGACGGTCCGGCTTCGTCTGTGCCGATCCTAAGACGATGGCCAGGAAAGTAAATCCAAACATCACACCGATAGCTTGAAGAATTCGCGCAGCCCGCGATTTCTTGCCGCAGAGGATAAGAGCCATATTGAAAGGTTTCTCCCAGGAAAGTTGCAATCAGTATGGTAATCCCGCGAGAGCCTTCTGCAAAGTGCAGCCGTAAGCGGGCGCTGGTGCCGTTTCATTTGCACATACGTTTGGGGCATGCCCTTTATTAAGCCCGTGGTAAAGTAAGCACGCCATTCCGATTCCTTGCAGACCAAAACCTAACGCTCCGCGAGGTCAGAGGTGGAAATGGGAGTGCTTCTCTCGCTATCGAAATCATCCGCTCTGGTGTGTCTGGACATTTCTGAATGGGCATTATTTGGGTTCGGATTACTCCTTGTCCTCGGACTCATCGTCGAATATCGCGCCGTGCATGGCACGCGATGGATGAAGTTCGGGGAGATGCTAGTTATTATCGGCGTGGCCGGGGAGCTAGTCGCCGATGGGGGAATCTTTCTTTGTTCCGGGCATCTCCAAACCATCGCAGACCAAGAGATTGCGCGCCTAAATCTAAAGGCGGCACGATTCGAAAAAGATGCCGCGGATCTCCAAGCTAGAAATCTCCAATTAGAAGAACAAATCCTAGAACAGGGGCCACGCGATCTATTACTGTATGGAAAACGCGAAGAAGACTTCCTGAATTCCATCCGCCAGTTCGCTGGGCAAAAAGTCCAGATCAGAATCTGCCAATCGATTGACGAAGTACGCGATACGGCCGACCGGCTTACCGTTCTTTTCGGGGAGGCGGGTTGGACAGTATCCCCGCATAGTCCAGAGTGGGGAGAAAGTAATTGTGGGTTTGTTGGACCTAACGAACCGGCCGCATCCGGAGTTTGGGTCGGAATGCCCAATCTGCATCCCACTCCAACAACGCGGGAGCGCAGCGGAGAGTTAATCCGATATTTGTCCGAAATACCCCTGGCGACAAAGGCGCATCTCGTAGGAATCGAAACGGTTAGAGCCAACAAATCTAAACAATGGATTAGCACATACGGTGACGCGGACAGCATCGTAGTGATTGTTCTTGAACACCCGTCCAAGGGGACCGGTGTTCGTAACCCAACGCCGCTGTCCCCCTTTGCTATTGGGCCATGAAGCCCAAGAACGGAAATAAGTAATCGAAGGCAGCTTCTTGACCGAGGATGGGAAGTGGTACCAGTACCCTTAATTGAGCGCGATTGACGGAATCAGCCCTTGCTGGTCAGAATCAATAGCTGTTTATTTCTTTAGCAGTGTTTTTTTCGCCGCTTCGAGTTGCTTGCGCTTTTCCCCATCCACAGCGGGGTAGGCGAGATCCATCTCTTCGAGCGTTTCGACTACAGCCGCAGAGATGACCAGGCGGGTAAACCATTTATTGTCGGCGGGCACCACGTACCAAGGCGCGTCTTTGGTTGCGGTGTTTTGAATCATTTCTTCGTAGGCTTTCTGATAGTCATCCCAATATTCGCGCTCGTGCACGTCCGCCGCGGAGAATTTCCAATTCTTTTCCGGTTCGTCCAGTCGCGCCAGAAAGCGCTTTTTCTGTTCTCCCTTGGAAAGATGAAGAAAAAACTTGCGGATCACCGTTCCGTTGCGCGCCATGTGCCGCTCAAAGCTACGGATGTCTTCGAAGCGCTCATCCCAAATATGTTTCGTCACCAGTGACGGCGGATTCTTTTGACCTTTCAGCACCTCCGGATGCACGCGCACGATCAGCACCTCTTCATAATAGGAGCGGTTGAAGATGCCAATGTGGCCACGCTCCGGCAAATCGCGTGTTGTGCGCCATAAGAAATCGTGTTGCAGTTCCGTCTCCGATGGCGCCTTAAACGAATAGACCTGGCATCCCTCCGGATTTACGCCAGACATCACGTGCTTTACTGCGCCATCTTTTCCCGCGGCATCCATCGCCTGAAAAATCAACAGCAGAGCCCAACTATCCTGCGCGTAAAGCTTATCTTGCAACTCGGCCATCTTAGCGATGTCCTGTTGCAAAGCCTCATCCGCGTGTTCCTTCGAAGTCCAGTGTGCGGTATCCGCCGGATCAAAATCTTTCAATTGAAAATCCTTGCCATTATCAATGCGGTAGGCTTTAGCGAGCTTCTTGGTCTTCAATCCTTTACACTCCGTTTCCCGGTACGTTACACCCCGACGGCCTTGGCGCTGGCGACGGGCAGCTTCGCTTGTTCCCACGCATCGAATCCGCCGGTTACATTGATTACATTGCGAAAGCCCGCCCGCTGCAACAAGCTGCATGCGATCATACTGCGATATCCGCTCTTGCAGTGAACCGCCACCGGCACATTGCCGTCGAGTTCCGGCGGCGAGACCTTGAAGTTATCCAGTGGCCAGCAGACGGCGTCGTCGATGTGTCCACCTTCCCACTCCGCTTCCCTGCGAACGTCGAGAACCTGGATATTGCTCTGATCCCGTCGCCGGCTGAGTTCGCCGACGTCGATTTGCGCAGTCTGCGCCAGGTCAAGCCCAGCTTCTGTCCATCCACGAATCCCTCCGCGCAAATAGCCGGCGATATTCTCCATGCCGACCCGAGCCAGCCGCATGCGCGCCTCTGCAATCCGATCTTCCGATTCAGCAATCAGCACGGGATTCGAATTCAAACCCAAGATTGCCCCGGCCCAGGAAGCGAACTGACCGGACAGGGCAATGTTGATTGAACCCGGAACATGTCCTACGCAAAATTCTTCGCTGCTTCTTATATCGAGCGCGATCTCGCCTTCCTCCAGCATTTCCTTGAGCGGCAGCGCATCGATAGGCGGCAGCTCCGGCAGCTCCGACAAGGTGGCCGCTCCTGAACGGTTGATCTCCGCATCCTGAAGAAAATATTCCGGACGCGAGGGCAAGTTCGACGTCAACTGCTTTACAAACTCTTCTCTGGATTTGATCTGCAGCGCATAATTCGTCAACCGTTCAATGCCAATGGTCGACGAGCGCTCGGCGCGCATGTTCTTGCCGCACAGCGATCCCGCTCCGTGGGCCGGAAAGACCAGAACGCTGTCGGGCAAGCTGAGTAGTTTGGTATGCAAGCTGTCGTAAAGCATTCCCGCCAGTTCAGGCGGGCTGAATTGTTTGGAAAGATCTGGGCGGCCTACGTCGCCGAGAAACAGCGTATCTCCCGTCAAGACGGCCCAAGGAGATGAACCCTTTGCATGATCGGTAATGACCAGGCAAATACTTTCGGAAGTATGCCCGGGTGTCTCTAAGACTTTGATCGACGAACTGCCAAACTTCAATTCAAAACCGTCTTGCACCGCAACATGCGGGAACGTCGCACCCGCCTGAGATCCCATATAAATCTTAGCTCCGGTCCGCGCGGCCAATTCCCGGTGGCCGGAGACGAAATCGGCATGAAGATGAGTTTCAAAAATGTGGCCGATCTTGAGCGAGTGTTCCTGCGAAGCTTTGAGATAAATCTCCACATCGCGCTGCGGGTCGACCACCACCGCCTCACCGTCGGAACCCAGCATGTATGAAGCATGCGCCAGACATCCCAGATAAAACTGTTCAAAATACATAAGTTTGCATTCCTCACGAGACCAACACAGAATGCTAGAACAAGTTCAACGACTTTGCATCAGCGAAGAAGAGAATGCACTTTAGTTTGCGAATCAAGGCCTGCGCAAAGTCAAGCCAGCAAAGACTACGACGCGGAAACTGGCCTCTCCGTTGAAGGGCGCAGCTTTTCGTGCCGATGAAGTGGTTTGATGTTTTCGATTCATCTTGGTCCGCGTGAAATGGTATGAGTCGGCTCGGCATCTTAGATATCGGGAAGAAATTGGGGCTGGGGTTGGTGCTCGCCAAGCTCGGATGTGGGCGGTCAAGACGTAATCAGCCGAAGGTGAACGAGAACGCTTCCACGCCAGCGTCGAGAAACTGAATTTCGAACTGTCGGTCAGAGATGGGGGGCGTTTGCCGGATCAGTTGATACATCCGCGGTTCCATAACCGTACCGTGGCCCTGGTCGTCCACATCGGTGCCGTGAGCGGTACGCGGCGGCTGTCCATCGATTAAGACTCGAAATCGTGCGGGTGTCTTTGCTGCGCCCGGTCCCATCACCAAATGTAAATCGCGGGCGTGAAAGCGGTACAAAATCCGCCCGTTAGGCTGGTTCAGTGTGATTGCTTCCCTCCCCATTGTCCACTCGCCGAAAAGCGCCCAATGATTGAGTTTTAGCTGTCCGCCCGGAGCATAAACGTGGAGCTTATCGGCCTTTATGCCACCAGGCGAGGCAAAGTTTTCGGTGCGCCCGTAGCCGACATAGTTCTCCCCCGACTCCAACTCGCTCCAATCGGCGGCGGCCTCAGCGCCGCGAGCATCGACGGAAGCCATCTGATTGTCGATGCCGCGCGCGCCAGCCTCAGCCAAGAGCCGTTGGATGAATACTTCCGACTGATCATATTGTCCCTCGCCGAAGACTTGATGCCGGATGTGACCCTGCCCGTCGACGAAATAGAGCGCTGGCCAATACTCGTTGTTGAACGCGCGCCATATGGCATGGTCGTTGTCGATGACGACCGGGTAGTCGATGCGCATGTCCTTCGTGGCCCAGCGAACGTTATCGACATTCTTCTCGAATGAGAACTCGGGCGCGTGCACACCGATCACCAGTAATCCTTTGTCTTTGTACTTCTCTGCCCACGCTCGGACGTACGGAAGTTGGCGCCGCCAATTGATACAGGTGTAGGTCCAAAAATCGACGAGAACAACTTTATTCTGCAGTTCGGCCGCAGTTAGCGGCTGCGAATTCAGCCACATGGTGGCGCCGGCGAGAGAGGACAGCGGGCCTCTTGCCCCCGAAGCGGCGCCCCATACGGTTCTTGCGGAAGCGAGGGTGCTAGCCCTCGCGACTAAGATGGCCGTGGCTGCCCTACCCAGGAAACGACGGCGGCTGAGAGTAATTTCTTCAGACATCAATCGCCTCACCCCACAATTTGCTGAGACTAGATCACGCCACCTGGGCGGCGGCCTCCGTTCGTACGGTTCTCACTACTTTGATGTTGCCGTGTGTGGCTTTAGAGTACGGACATTGCAAGTGCGCGCCGTCCACGATCTTCTGAGCGACTACGTGCTCGACGCCAGGCAGGCTGGCGTAGAGGCGGGCTTGAATCAGATGACCCCCATTGGCCGTGCCGAGGTCTACTTCAGCGTCGATGGCGACGTCGGGCGGCAGCGTGACCTTCAACGCGTGGGCGACGATCTTGACCGCCGAAAGAGAACAAGCAGACCAACCCGCGGCGAATAGCTGCTCCGGGTTCGTGCCAGCACCCGAAGTTCCGGGAACCGAAAGCTTGACATCGAGGAGTCCATCGGAGGTTCGAGACGATCCTCCGTCTCGGCCGCCCGTCGTGTGGGTTTTTGCGGTGTAGAGCACCTTTTCGATTTGCGTGATTGCCATTGTGTTCTCGTTTGATCAAAGAAATTATCCAATTGCCGCACCTGTTTAGTTCGGGCTATTGCTATTAAGCCAGAGTCGCAGGGCGAAGTCGATTAGACGAACGTATCGACTGATACCTATCGAAGCCTCGCATACTCCGCCTTGGCTTCCTTC
>Ga0302179_10002646_pt1 | contig 10425 bp, 8 predicted proteins | sample I_Palsa_E3_1_FD_198788 | JGI IMG/M metagenome (GOLD analysis project Ga0302179, IMG submission 198788) | Peat permafrost microbial communities from Stordalen Mire near Abisko, Sweden - I_Palsa_E3_1 | ecosystem: Environmental > Terrestrial > Soil > Palsa > Peat permafrost | place: Sweden: Abisko...
AATAGTGAAAAGGCACGATTGGATTATCATGGAGCAGTATATAAGTGACTGTTTCTGTCTTCGTTGCTTAGAAAGTAGGCAATTGTACCTTGCTTCACAAGAAAATGTTGCTTGTTTACATGTTTTCTTACTCAAACACTTGAGATGTACAGTTCTTTCTGCATCTGAGTATAGATATAGAATGATACTAGTAATAGATTGTATATACAATTCGCGTTAATCGCTGTGACACCTTGGTTGTGGAGATATCCATGAGAAGGTTGCTCAAAAAAACCGAGCTTCAAAAAACCGATTTTACTAAAACGGCCCAAAGTTATGAACTTGACTGTATTTAAATCCAAGCCCTAGTAGTTTATAGACCTAAAGTCTTGATTTCAACATGATTACTACTTTTATTTCAAGATGCGAAGCATCCTTTATGGTACATGACATGATAAACTATCAATAGCGTCTACTTACGTTGATGAAGGAGTTCTTCAGAGGAAGACAAGTATTATTGAACGAGAGATTGAGAAGTTGACACGCTTCGAGGTGTTTGACTGCGCCGAGGGGCTTCGTGAGGATGTCCGCGGTTTGATCTGCTGCGGGAACATGTTGGATATCGATTTGAGTTCCGTAGACTGAGCGAATGTAATGATGACGTGTATCGATGTGTTTGGTTCGTGGATGCTTGACATTGTTCTTGACATGGTCAAGCGCGGCGTCGGAATCCGTTTTGATGAGAGTTGGTGAGGAAACGCGAATTTGAAGTGGTGATAGGAGTTTGCGAAGAAAGATTGCTTCTTTGGCAGCGTCGGAGAGAGCGATGTATTCGGCTTCCATAGTTGATAAAGCGACGACGGATTGTTTATGAGCGGACCAGGAGATAGGCTCGTTGGCTAGGAAGAATACGTAACCTGAGGTTGATTTCCGATCATCAGGATCTGAGGCGTAAGAGGCATCCGAGAAACCGAAAGGTGAAATGTCCGGATTGTGTGTTGATGTGGTAGTATAGAATCGTAAACCGAAATCTTTGGTGCCTTGAATATAACGGAGTAGATATTTGGCGGCCAAGAGATGATAGATGGAGGGATCGCTGTTGAATTTTGACAGTGCGGAAACCGTGAATGCGATATCAGGACGAAGTGTGTCGCGCGACCGGTTGGGTCACACTGCCCGCTCTGCTATCATATTTTTTGGCAGAGTCGGGTATCTTCCTGAAATTGCGGTTTGCGAGTGAAGGCTCAGCCATGCTGGATAGATATTCTTCAACGTTACGAAGCGATTGGGCCACCAGAAAGAATTGGAGACAGGGAGAGTTGTCCAAGTGTGGTGAAGAGGGATAGGGTGTGGGCGGTGTGAATAGTAGACGATGTCTGTGCGAGCAGACTAGGATCTGACGGATGCACGTTCTTCCGAAGGCCCACGATAAGCAGAGAATTTTCTCCGTCTCTTTCTCCATTGATATCCAGGAAGTTAACCTTTTATTGCGTTTTTATCGTTGCACAGTCTGTTCATTGGTGAAGGGCGCAACGACGGTAATCAGACGGGTCCGCGGCGGCTGAACAGTCGGTTCGTCGGGATTACGTCAGGCAAATCTGAAGCGAAAAGCGAAGGCATGCTAAAGCGAGAACCGCTAAACGGAAAAGCGTCGGAATGCATGCTAAAGCGAGAACCGCTAAATGGAAAAGCTTGGGAATGCTAAAGCGAAAAGCGAAAGCATTCTAAATTTAGAACCGCTAAATGGAAAAGTGTCGGAATGCTAAAGCGAAAAGCGTAGGAATGTTATTCTGTTATCAGCGTTGTTAAATTGTACCACTTGAACACGTGGGTAGCTCGGCAGCCCACCACACATGCGGGCATTATGGAGGCCTAAAGAATTAGCGGTACAGTATATTTTCCCCCACCTGCTCCTCGGGGCCCGCATGTTCATCTTCGAACACTAGTTGATTGGCTCGCCATCGGGAGGTCGGCTGTTGCGCCTTTGACTTCAAGTTCGAGAGTGGGGGTTCATTGCTCCACCCGCAAAGGAATACAGTGGTTCCGCGCCGGCGCAAATCTAGTTTATGGGGTGCAAACCCGATCCTTTCCGAAACGGCGGAATTAACGTTCGTCGTGGGGTTGTGCAAATTCGATAACGGCGTCATATTGCATCAGTCCTTTTTCCATTTGCTTCTTCCGGGCTTGATCATCGCGGAACTGTCTTGGGCGGAATGGCAGTGCAGTTGCACGTGGAGGCTCCTGGATGGCGATTGGACCGTCCGATGGAGTTTTCGTCAACGGTATGCTGAGTCATGGGCCGCTCGAAAAACTATATAACCATGGCTTGTACACTTGTCGGGCGACCGTCAAGTTCATCAAAATCATTTGCCCAACAAGTAAAATCTTGAACCCTTGAGACGTACTAGTATCAAGCCCCGCTAGACCATGGCTGACCTTATCTAGCCCGCCAAACGCCGGAAACTCCCATGGAACCTATCACAATCTCCATTCTCATCATCTTCACTTAGACCTGCCGGTCTAACGCCCATTGAAACTCCGATGTACGTCGAAATTAGCCCTCCTTCTGATATTCAGGAATCACGGCGTATAAATAACTCATTATCCTAAACTTGCGCTTCGCATATTGCCCATAAGGTCATAGCCATCTATCGGTTATTGGATCGTGCTGGTTACGCTCGAGTGGACTTCTTCCCCGATCCAGTGAACGACCAGCTTTACTGGAATGAGATAAGCAGTACTCCCGCAGCACTAATCAGTTTTCCCACCCCTCATGCAGACAGACGGCTTCGATATTAAACGGGTTATCCAAGTTCTGATTGACGGTGCATTTGACGGTCATTTCCACCAAAAACTGAGTGGATTGGAGAATCGTCGGCGGGCTAAGTACAAACCCTCACCACTCTGAGCAACTTAATAGGAATACTAGTAGTGTTAGGCTGTAATAAATAATTTATCGCAAGGAAATTTTACGGGACATCACAGGCGAGCTTTGCCCGCCGGGAAATAGAGACTTTTGGGGAGACGTATGTACCCCAAGTTTCTCCGTCTAGTTGTCTCCGATGGGCTTGCTTGATCGTCTTTTCCTCTGCCCAGCATTCCGAGAGCTGTGTGAACCCGTTTGCAAAATAGAGTTGTACCTAAAGTCCCCCATCTGCAGCCCAAATTAAATGTGGCGCTAATTGATAAAGGACCGCCAATAAAGTGTAGAGTTACGACATTCCCTGCTAATGCGCGCTATGAGCACTATACAAAATGGGCTCAATATAGTGACGTTTGGTATGTGTTTAATCCTCTCATTCTTGTCTATATATAGCCGTGGTTTAGCTGCATTTGAATTGAAGAAGTTCTTGATCGCGCACACATTCTTCATAAAGGACCCGCAAGGTTATTTTGAGCACGGCTCAACAACACCCACAGACTAGGTTTCGCATCGTTGCATTAAGGTGCAAGATTAGTAATTCCCCCTTTGTCGGTTACATTTCCGAAACTATACAAGATACTACATAGTAACGACTGGTCCTGATTGATCATGTGATTCTCCGATTTTTTTTCGTCCGTCCCTGCTTCCCCATTCGCAACTGAGTCATACCCACGTCGCAACGCCTTCCAAGCCATCCCGCGTTGGCGTCCTGTCTTCGTTCCTTATTTCTCACTGCAACATCGTCTCGTCTTTGCCCTCGTACTCTGTTTTTGCGTTGTCCGACTTCACTCGTCCTCCCTCGGAAGATGTCCTCGCAACACCGCGTGGTTGGCGAGCTCGCTTGCCAGCGAGACTCGTACCTTCGCACCCTCGACACTGTGGTTATTGCCTGCCGTGAAAGGTCCAGCAAGGCCAAGCCAAAGGCTGTCAACGGCAAAGGAACGCCGAACACGGCTAAATCGTCCAAAACCGAGCAAGAGCAAATCCCCCAAATGTGGGAAATTGAATTCGCTGATTCTGTCCTTTTTCCAGAAGGTATCCCATTCCGTCTGCCACAAGTACAGATTCTAATTTTAGGCGGCGGACAGCCAACGGACTCTGGCACCCTTGCTGTTACTTCCTCGAAATCCGAGGACGCTTCGCTTCCCGCACAGCCAATTCAGATCGCTTCCGTTGAACGGCAAGGTCTCAATTGCGTCCACGTGTCCCCTTATCCCTTGCAGCCTGGAACTCTCGTGCGTCAGCAAGTCGACTTTACTCGCCGCTGGGACCATATGCAGCAACATACCGGACAACATTTGCTTTCCGCGATAATGGATACGTACAAAGATTTGAATACGATCGGATGGGGAATGGGAAGTCCCGGCGAGATGAATTATGTTGAACTCCCGCGCGCGCCAACCCCAGACGAAATTCAAGAGATCCAGGCCAAGTGCACCGAGATCATTCGGGAGGACTTGCCTATCACAGTCAACATCCCGGACGATGTGAAAACGACTAAACTTCCGGGAGATTATGACAAGGAAAATGGCGTCATTCGAGTGATCAAAATCGGGAATCTCGACAATAATACGTAAGTACTCCTTTCCTTTCCAATTCTCCCTTTTTTTCTCGCGTTTGCTAATTGTCCTTGGACAGATGCTGCGGCACACACTTGAAACAAACCGCGCACATTTCGTTGATTCTTTTGCACCACACACAGCCCTTTCGAGGCACCAACTCCCGTCTGTACTTTACCTGCGGCGACAGAGCAATCAATCTCGCAATCTCCACAATCGCTTCTCATCGTTCCATTGCGAGGACCTTGGGATCCGGCTCTTCCTCTGCCGAAGTCGCAGAGAAACTCGACAGGTTGAACCAGAGCCTTGTGGATATTAGGAAGCGGGAGAAAAAGCTTCTTCAGGAGACTTCGAAGATCGAGGGCGAGAGACTCAAAGCCCTCTTGCAAGCCGGTCAAAACGCCTGGACTTATCGTGAAGACGCGCCCATGGAATTCTTCACGGGAGTCATCTCTGAAATCAAAGATGTCGTCAAGGACACTGGCCTTGTTGTCTTGGCCTCAGGAGAAGGCAAGAAGGGCGGCCAAGTTATCATCATGGGTCAGAAGACGGCTGTGGAGGAAATGGCCAAGAATGTCAAGGCCGCGGTGAAAGCCATCAAGGGGGGCGGAGGGGGACCAAAATGGCAAGGAAAGGTTGTCGAATGGGGGAAGGGAGAAGTCGAGGCCTTGAGGAAACTTGTCGAGGAGCCCTGATCAATATTGTTTGCTGGAAGTTTGGGATGTTATCTCAATGCCCTTCACTTCGCTTTTTTAATCTGAAGGTTTTATATTTTGCTGTTTAGAAAGTATGTATAGAGAATACTAGCTTTCCAATTTTCGATTTGAATATCAAAGAGAGAACATTTTCGGCGCAACTAAACCACAGCATGAAAATGCGGAACTCCGTTTTTTATTCCGCCATTCCTCCTAGCACTATTGTCCGCCCATCTTTTTCAACTTATGTTGGTTCTCAGGCCAAGGATGACACACCGTGTCTTGGTCTCCCCTGATATAGACGCGTTGCAACCAACGGTCAGTGCCATCGTACCTCGCTTCGAAGTAGGTCCGACCATGCACAACCCTACGATTATTGAGCAACAGAATTTCGCCTGGCTGAAGGGCAATCGAAAAGACCACGTCCGAATGGTTGATGGCCGCTTCAAACTGATCTAAAGCTTCCTCGCCATTTTCATCAAGGACTTTCATTCCAGGAAATGAACAGAGCATCGTCGGAGATTCGGGGTCTCCTTGGATGATGGCGTTTGGTGCAGACCATTTCACGCCGCCCTGTGCTTTGTGGTGCGATTCCGGCGAGGGAGTAAGATATACTGGCCTGCGTAATTCGTCAACGATCTCCGGCGAGAGTTTCTGTATTGCGACTCTCACATCCGCAAGAGAGGTGCGTGCAATCTTTGCGTGGTCTTGTCGAAGGCAATAGAGCGTAAGATAGTCAGGTCGAGATTCGAAATAGGCATTCTCGATATGAAGGTCGAGGTTGACTTTGCTAGACTCATTGCTTTGAGTGGTCTCGCCGCTTTTGACGGGACAGACGTTGTGAATGAGTTCCCCGTCTTTCTCAGTCGCGTAGCTGTATACATCGCCGATTATGGAGGCCACACCTGTGAGACAGGCCTCACTAATAAACGATTGTTTGTCGGTTGCACGCTCGCCTTTGGCTGGTGTCGGGGAGAGAGGGTTGTCAGTTGGTAGGCCTCGGATGTGAAGCGCGCCGGGGCCGTTGGAGCTGGAGTGGAAGGCTTGGATTGTTGAGATGACGTCAAGGGGAAGGAACGTCATTACCGCCCTCAAGGAACCGTCGCGATGAGCTTGAAAATTGCTGTATGGGGATGGCAAGGACATCATCACCGTGTGTAATCGGCCACGAGAAACGTCAGGGATAGAAATTGTCTCGACATATTGCATCGCATCGATTGGCGCAACTCCATTGCGGGCGGTACCATTTGTAGGAGACTGATCCTGTGTGGTGGAACCATTCAGGTGACGGGTCGAAGGGGCAACGCTTGGTTCTGCAGCAACGGTCATCTTGGCTTGTTCTCGCGCGAAGATTGTGAGAGGAGAGGTCGGAAAGTATCTGAGCTTTTATTCCTTCGCATCTCTGCACGGGGATGTCAGTGCGGGACAGCTGAGCAACAATGTCACAAGGCCAAGTGAGAATGAGCTCATCTGTACGAAAAAAGTAGCAACAGAGCGCACGCAGCTTAGCTATCGCGATAAACTTCTGCGAGACTATTATGATTGGTCGTAATTTCGTGGGGGATATCGTTCTTGGCACCAGACACTTTAGGCAACCTGAGCGAGCGACCACTAATGTTGCAGGGCGCCCTGGTATTAACTTTCGCATTTAATTCAGCGGCACGGTGGCGGAGATACTAATAGCAATTTAGTGTCCAGATTAGTTCCTGGTAAACCTCGAAGTTTAAAAAAGCGGCCGAGTGGCGATTGTTGGTCTAGATTTGACTTGAGACCTCCTTTTCTGGCTGCTCGAGATGAAAAGAGGCGTAGATCCTCAGGAACTTGTGCGAGTCGTGCATTTGCTAACCCATTCGCGGGTGGTTCAATCGAGTTCTTCACAAGGACCCTTATCGCATTGAATCTGTCGCAGAGCGATTTCGCATCTCCCTTTCTGAAAGGAGAGCAACGGAAAAGCGCTCTTCGCTATTTTGTGTAACTAGTAAAACACCCCACATGACGCAAGGAAATGTGGGGTGTGCCTATCTCACCAAACCGTTGAGGTTTAGGTTATCTCCACCGTCGATCGTTATCCATCTTTGGACGAGAATTGAAACACGCGCTATCGCTATATCCGATAATTCCGAGTTGAATGGGCTTTTACGAGAGAATTCGCCGCCTAGAAGGTAAGGTACTAGTACTAGTAGCATCCGTCACTCCGGCGAGGCATATACTCGCATCAAGCTACTTTTTCGCACTCTCGGATCTGATAACCTAGCGCGTTAGACTTCTGCGGGGATGATATCTTGGAGATCTCATCCCAACTTGAAGTTAGAGAAGACGATCATGGTGTTGTTTTACCAAGAAGAATGCATATACTAGTACTAGACACATAGGCTGCGGGCGTTCAACACTAAATAACTATTTCGGGCGGCAGGAGGGCACCGGAATTCCCTTATCACTACTTCGCGGGTGTGTAGCGGTACCGCTAAAGTACCACCACGTGCCTATAACTTGTAGAGTGGGCTATCTCGCACGAACGGTTCCGGGTTATCAAAGTTCGGCGATGACGGCATCCATCCGTGACGTCGTGAACCCTCGGCAGGAACCTTGTTTCGATCCGGGGAAGTGCCCTTAACATCGGGATTATCGGGGAAACTAGTACCGACCAAACATTTCGGCTGTCATGCTTTTCGAATCATATACTAGAATTTTCAAAGTGTTGCAGAACAATCCCAAGTGTGCATTCCTTAATATGAAATCTATTTTTGCTACTACCTAATCCGAAAATCCAAGAGAAGTCTATGCCATGAAAAGAAAGAGAGAAGCAATGACAAGAGCAATGGCGCTTGAGCCGACCATGAGCTTAGAGGCTCCGCTTTTCCCGCTCGCGGACGACGGAGATTGTGTAGAAGACGGGTTCCCACTCGCGGCGGAGCCGGCGTTGCCAGCCCCGGCGGAACCGGAGGTGGCAGCACCTTCAGAGGCAGCACTTGCGGTGGCAGTGCCGGAGGCGACACTGGAGGGGGAATTGTCGATATGGGCAACAACGGCGGGACAAGTAAGGTTGTAGAGAGGAGTGGTGCTCAATGTTGTGCCGACGAGACCGAAGCTGGGGCTGGGAACCGTGGGATAGCCGTCCTGCAGAGTGTACCACCAAGTATTGATTTTTCCAAAAATCGCGCATCCAACGTTATCCCAATATGTCTGCGCATTCTGCACGCTGGCGACGGCGAGGTTCTCCGTTTTCCCGCTGACAGGCCAGCCAGTTTCCGTGACCCAGACGGGCTTGCCTGTTGAGACGCCGAGGGTATTGTTGTAAGCTTGGAAGAAGACACTGTAGCCGTCTTCGATAGAGTTGGCTTCCGTGTTCTGGAAATAGGGATACGCGTCGACACCGAGGAAATCGCAGGCGTTGATGACGTCGACATTGGATCCATTCACCCACGCCGTCCAGGTATCGACATGGCCGACAGGGACACCACTGGCTCCAGTACCGGCAATAGTGGAACGCACTTGACCAATGTAACTGACGAGATCGGATGGATTGGCGCCGACTCCGGACAAATTGATGATGCCGATGGGAGAGTTGCGGTACAGGTCTTCGCTGCCGACAGAGATTCCCGCGATTAGGCTTGTGAATTTTGTTCCGTACTGTGTGAGAGCCGATTTGAGTGCAGCGAGTTCGTTGTTGAAGGAGGCTTGTCCCGCCGAGGCCCACAGACCGAGGAGAAGCGTTGTGTTTGTGCTGATGGCGGCGGGGATGGCTTCGATGGGGGTGTTTGTTGTGCCGGCCTGCACCATGGTATAGAGACGCGCACTAGTGAATCCAGATGTGCCGACGAGCTTCTGGGCCGTTGTGAAGAGATTCTGAAAACCGGCCTGGAGAACAGCAGACCCGTCTGTGTTCGTGGACCCATAATTGAATCCCTGGTGAACCGCGGAAGCGGACGCGACAAACAGCGCAGTAGCGAGGGACAGCGAAGAAGGCAGCAGCATCTTGGCTATGCTGGAATAACGAATGAGTGACGATTGTCTAGGTTTATATTGTGATGGCTCAGCCCGAGAAAAGAACGTTGGACGTTGGACGTTGGTCGAGGAATGCGCTTGGCGGAAAAGGAATGAGCGCGGATTCCCACACAAAAGAATGTTGGGCGAAATGGAAATTGGTCAAATGGCAAACAGCCAATAATAGAGCGGCCCTCTACAACCCTGCGTTATTTAGCTGACGTCATACAAATTTCCGTGACAAAAATAGAAAACATTATTAAAAAGGGGTAAGTCGATATTACGCCGATTCGATCGTATTACGACGACGAACGCAAGGAGACATTGGCCGGGCGCAGGTGAGAGGTTTGCCCTAACCAACAGTACCCTACCACAGTGAGCAGGCGTGGCACACAGCACAAACTGAGGATTAGGCTGCAGCTGTATTCGTACCCCCCCGGCCGAAGAAAGGGTAGCTACTTGGGGAGTTTGTCGCGTCATATCCTCCCACCCGACGCTGTACATCTATCGACCATCTGGGTGACGTGGAAGTGCAGAACATCTAGAGGAAAGGGAGACGCGTGAAGACGGGAAGGAGGAATTCTCTCTTGATTGAGATATTTGGCGTCTCCCCCTCCCGGGTGGTATCATCGTCGATCCCATTTGCATGCCTAATCTGGTACCTCTCACATCACTCTTAATGGGGGCCTTTGAGAGCACGGTGAATTTGGCAGCCATAACGGCTCAGGCGGCATGGAGTCGGGCCGCGAAGCCTCCTTACCCAGCCGTTCTGAATTTGGGCCTCCTCCAGGCTGCAAATTAAATAAGCTTTTCTGTTCGGGAAAAGTGGGTGATGCACCCGCCACGCCGCAACACAGCGCTACGAGCCCTCGTCCTCGTCCATCATCATGGATCAATGCATCGGCGGAGTTTGGCCGGCAGTTCAGTCCCTGGTCGTCTTTCTCGTCACCAATATCTTCGCCCATGCTGCCACCATATACCTTCCCGCCGGCGCAGGCAAAGTTGCCAGTGTCGGCACGATCCTCAAGGCAATCCTGATCCTCGTCCTCGCGGGGGATTATGCCTTCCATATCCTCGGCGGATGGCTCACGCGTCTGCGATACGGTCAACTGAGCTTCACCTCTGCGTTCGGAGGCGACGCCTTCGAAGATGCGGCGACATCCGGCGCACTTGCGATTTGTGTGCCGCTACGATTTGCGCCCCTTTTGATCGGACGGTGGTACGCGGCGACACCAATGCAACAAGTCGTCATGCTGGACAATACAAATTTCTGGGCCCCGGACGA